>Ga0160502_100052_pt1 | contig 177336 bp, 141 predicted proteins | sample DIDnMG_14_FD_108237 | JGI IMG/M metagenome (GOLD analysis project Ga0160502, IMG submission 108237) | Enriched soil microbial communities from UW Madison campus, WI, USA - DID2933_E24_Xylan MG | ecosystem: Environmental > Terrestrial > Soil > Unclassified | place: USA: Madison, Wisconsin... | reverse complement strand
TTTTCGTTCCAGGCAAGGCGCTTTTTCGCAGGCGTACCGGGGGTACGTCAAGAAAAAGCAACGCAGCATGGGGCGAAAAGGCGGGGAGAGATGCCCTTGAACGGGTGTTCAGACACGACCTAGCAGGAGATGTATCCGCTTCTGTTTGTTCCTTAACCCTTCAGCTCAGCTTATCCTTCGGGGTCTTCCCACTTTTTGGAATACGCTTTGTTCGTGGCCCAGATCGTGGCCCAGATCAAAAATGCAGTGATAATACCGGCTGCAACCCATACGCCTACAGGCACATCCATTGATTAATCCCTCCTTCATGGACGATTATCTACGTCTTGTCCAGCTTGCTCGTCCTCTTTGTAACCAAGTCCTCCAAAAATAAATGCCGTCGCATGCTCTACAAAAGCTTCATGGGGATGCGGATCTTCCTTGAGCAGAGTCTGGAATTCAGGCTTTCGGGAGCCGAACATCAAGATGCCGAGCACAGACATCAACGTCATGTGGGTGGATTGAAAATGAAACAAGCGCTGCCGCTTCCCTTCCTCCAAGCAATCGCGCAACAGACTCCATAACGGAAAGGTATGCTTTCTGACCGTCCCCATCCGCTCGGACTCCATCATCATCTCCTGACGGATAACATTGTGCAGCTCAGGCTCCCCCAGCCTGAAGGCAGACACCTCATAAATAAGCAGCTTAATGCATTTCACTGGATTCCCCCGTACAGCCTCTATGCGCTGCAGGACTTCCTCGGGAAGAGCCTTCTCGAACATGGCTTGAAACACCTTTTCTTTGCCGCCAAAATGATAGGAGACCAGCGCAACGTTGACCCCCGCCTCCTCGCAGATCTGGCGCACTGTTGTCCGGTCATAGCCATACATAGCAAATAATTTTTTGGCAGACTGCAAAATACGCAGCTTACTGTCCCCTTCAGCGTGTCGCATAGCAGCCCCCTTTCCATAATCAAAACAGCGCCCTCCGTAGGGGGCTCTTTCACTTCATCACTCTAAATTATGAAGCGTATACAGCGTGAAATCAAGCCTTATCTTGTATGTCCCCCTATATATGGAAAAAACGCCTGCTCCAAATCGGAGACAAGCGCATCCCATGGGCGGGAATGTTCGATAGGCTCTGTCTTGCTGCCCTGTCTCGGACGAGAGTAGCGATGGATGCAGGCATCCATCCTATTCTGTCGGAACGGATCGTCAAGACGACGCTGCGCCTCTTGTTGCCGGGTCTCTCCGTACAGCGACCGCTCCCACACTCAGCAGCGCCGACACAGCCAAGATGAGCAGCAGAGCGAGCGAGGCGTAGCCAACCCCAGTGCCGCCGAACAGCAGATCCATGCTGCCTTCCACAGCATACGTAGCCGGGAGGAACTGACCTAACGCCGCATAAAAATCCGGGAGCAGCTCGCGTGGAATCATCGCGCCCGAGGTAACCAGTTGAGTGGACAGCGTAATAATATTAAGCAGCATACCCGCCATACCGAACCATAGGATAAATAATTGCGCGACAAACATAAAGCACAGCACGAACAGCAACTGGAAGCTCCAGACGGCCAGGAAGCCCTGTGTCATCTGCCCGCCCAGCGCGTACAGGAGAGAGGAGCCGACCAGCGATACGATAACCGCCGCTGCCACATTCAGCAAGCTGCGCGCGCCGAATCTGTGCCATCTGCCGATCTGTCCACTTACCGCGAGCGCCGACTGTTGGAAATTCATCGCCATAATCATCGAGCCCACATAGGAGGCCAGCACCATCATCATAGGCACCATCTGGTTATTCGTTCCCTGAACAGGATTCGAGATTTCCACATTAGACACGACACGCTCGGACAACTGGCGGGCAGCGCTGGCTGCCTCCTGCTCCGGCATGTGCAGTTGACCCAGCAGTGCCTGGGCGCCGCCCGCGATCGCCTGCTTGTTCGCTGCTGCCGTGATCTGGGCCGAGATGCCGGTCATCATGCTCTTCACCATGGCCGGATTCGATTCATTCACATAATAATCCAGTTGGGCAGGCGCATCCTGGGAAGCCAGTGAGGCTGTGAAGCCCTCTGGAATTCGAACCACCATCTGCAGCTTGCGTTCATCCAACAGTTGCTTCGCTTGCTCAAGCGATGCCGCTTCGTCGATCTGCACCGGAAGCGATTCCTCAAGCTGGCTCGCCATCACGAGGCTCGCCTGCCCTTCATCCTCGTTGATAATGCTAATATGGAACCGGTCGATCCGTTCCGCCACCCCGCTGTAGCCTGTCATCCAGATGACCGAAAATATTAGCTGAAACATAACAGCAGTTACAATGCCTACGATTGTCGCGGGCCTCTTCAAAAATGCTTGCAATGCGCCTGTCATTTCTCAACACCCTTTCACTGTGTATACCATGGATAGAAGCCTTCCTAATTTGATTGCCCCTTCCTAACCCAATCAAACAATTGTTTTAAATAAATGTTTAAAATACATGTTTAAGTATAGTGGATGCGCTTATACGTTGTCAACGGTTGATATTCATCCTGCACCTACTCTACATACAGCTAATAAATTCCACTCAAGTTGGACATACTAGCGTTAGTTCTACACATAAAGGAGGACATGAAGAAATGCACCGTATATTTGCCGATCACTCACAACACTGGCTATCCCCGCTGCTCCTGACTGCTCTGCTCCTGACTATTCTGCACTCGCCAGCCATCGCCCATGCACAGGGACAAGAAATTAGCCACACAGCGCAGAGCGTCCCGAACCAACAGGCGGGAGTCAAGGGCATCCGGGCGTCAGGCGTTCATTACGAGAACTATATTCGCCTGCTGGTAGAGAAATACGCGCCGCAGTCCAAGCAGCAATGGGAGTCTGTTCTGGCAGAGGGCGCACGGCTGCGCCAGCAGCTCGCCGCGCAGAAGCATCACGGGCCGCACGATCCGAATCATAAGCCGCACCCGGAGAACAATCCGCTCCTTGCTCACAAGCAGGTGTTCCGTCAGTTTCATGATGCCATTGCCTCGCAGGACGCAGGCAAGATTCGTGAAGCCCTCCGTGCCTTGCTGCCTGTCCACAAAGAACTGAACGCACAGCTAGCACGGCAGCTCCAGAAGCAGACAGCAGCATAGGACGGCTCTGGCAGTCTCTCTAGCAGCACCCCCAATTTCGATATATCCAGCGGTGCATGGCTGTATAGGCTATACTGAACCGCCAATAGACAAAGCACGCTCCCGTGGTGGGGCGTGCTTTGTCTATATGTGGCCTCTCCCGCCTTATTGGCGTCCCTGGCTCTGTTCGGTTACTTTTTACTTGGAAGCTATTATATAATAGTTTCATTGCACTTTATAGTATGAGCACGTCGAAGGAGAATGGAAATGAATGTAGTCAATATTGAACTGGCGCTGATCGATGAGGACAAGGATCAGCCCCGGTACCAATTTCAGCCGGAGGCGATGGAGGAGCTGATGCGCAGTATCTCAGAGCTGGGCCTTCTATCCCCTATCAAGGTTAGGCCGACAGCAGACGGCAGGTATAAGATCATCTATGGCAACCGCCGCTATAAGGCAAGCCAGTTGCTGGGCAAGGCAACGATACCGTGCATCATCTCTGATGCCGTCGACGAGATGGACATCTATCTGGAGCAGGTCGCGGAAAACCTGACGCGCGAGGGCTTCTCCCCGATCGAGGAGGCCGAGGCGTTCCACAAGCTGATGCATGACGGACGGTTTCGCAGCTCGCTCAAGCTGGTATCATCGAAGCTCGGCAAGCCGGAGAGCTATATTAAAAACAAATGCGAGCTGCTCAAATTCGGCGGCAGTGTCAAAAAGTTGATCGTGAGCGGCACGGAAATTCGACGCAATATGCTGACGGAGGAGCAACTGCTCCCGCTCAAAGATCTGCCGATGGAGCATCGCGATCCACTAGCGCTTATTACTGCGCGCGATGCGCTCCCTGTAAGCGATGTGAAGAAGATCGCCAAGCTGTTCAAGGACAGCTCGATCTCTGACAGCACCAAGGAGAAGCTGCTGCTCAAAAATGGCGATGGCCTCATCGAGACATGGTCCGTCTACGAGCAGAACCGCAAGGAGCGCGCCAGGGTGCAGCGCGAGCAGGCCGAGGCAGCGGCACGCCGGGTAGAGCAGGCCGAGGCTGCAGAGGCTGCGAAGGCCGCCAAAGCTGCGGCGCGGGCGTCCGGTGAGGCAGACGCCACGGCAGCGCAAGGCGCGGGCGATGCAGCGGCAGCGCGTGCCGTGGGTGCAGGCGCAGCGGCGGAAGCAGGCGGCGCAGCGAAGCAGGCGGCGACGCATGGCGCGCAGCCCGCGGCCGCAGATAGCGCCAGCAGCCTGGCGGGCGGCGCAGCGAGCAGTGGGCAGCGCCCGGCGGCTGCTAGCGCGGCAGGCGCTGCGGGCGCAGGTGCGGCGGCACAAGCGCAGCCCGCCGCGAGCAGCCTGGACGAGCTGCTGAGCGAGCTGCTGGCGCTCCTGCCGCGCCAGCAGGAGCTGACGCAGCAGATCCAGGCGCTTGCCGCCATGCCCGCTGCGCGCAGCGCAGCGTTGACTGTTCGCGAGGCCGACGCGGTCATCATGGCGCTGGAGGAGCAAGTGCGACAGTGGCACGCGGTGCGTGAGCAGCTCTAGCTCTTGCCCCGGTTCGCCGCTAATCTTCATAATCGCTACAAGGAGGCTTCAGCCTTGCGCAAACAGACGAACGCTACAGATCACATCGAGGAAAAATCGAAGAATAGACAAGAGAATATAGTGGAGCAGCCTTCAGCAGAGCTTCAACGCCTTAGGTCACAGGCAGAGCAGTTGTTTTCTGTCCCTGAGGACTATGAGCTTATAATTGAACAATTATTGCCGACCCGGTCCGGGCAGGGCAACGAAGCTTTATTCGTCTGGAACATGGCAGGCAATGAACATAACAGCGTCTCCATCACCTTATCTGAGCAGGGCAAGGTGATGGAGTACTCGCTGGAGGAGGAGGAAGACGAGGCGCCGTCCCTAATGACCAGAGAGCGGCTATGGCAGCTTGCGGAAGCATTTGTGGAGCTGCATCATCCGGGTGCGCTGGCGCTCCTTCCCCATCGGGAAGAGAAGCTCATTCCGGGCGGCGTGCTATATACTTGCTGCCTCACCGCGATGGGGCTGCCGATCCCGCGTTCTGGCTGCTTCATCACAGTGCGTGAGTGCGGACGGGTTACAGATTTTAAATACTATGGCCTCGTGGAGCCTCCGCCCACCCCAACGCGGATTCGGCCCGCAGCGCTACTGCTGGCTAAGCTGCGCCGCCAGTTGCAAGTCAGCCTGCAGCTCCAGCTATTGCATGAATCGGTATACAACGATGGTGACGACCTGCTCCACCTTGTGTATGCGCCTATGCCTGCCCGTCTGTTCTTCCCTGCATCAGAGGAGTCAGAGGAAGGCACTATGATGGAGCAGCATCCTGTGGAATCGGCGGCAGAGCAATATGAGTCATTTGAGATGGAAGCCTGGACAGCGGAGAAGGAAGCAGCGCTGCTGCTGCGGACGCCAGAGGAATGGCTGGGCGTTGACGAGGACAACTTCGCTCGTGTGCGCAGCCTTGACCTGAGTGACGAGGTGCAAGGCGTAGTGTGGCAGCGGCGAGACTTGCAGCTCTCGAAGGCAGAGCGGACGCTCGATGCGCTCTTCGAGCAGCGAACGGCGGAGACGGTCAAGGCCAAATTCCACAAGCCTACAGGCAGATTACTGGAATTTATGCGCTTCACTACACCTGCCCAAGGCACTGCTTCCGCTCTGAACCGCAACGAGTGTCTGCAACGCGCCTTAGATGCCATTCGTTGCTTCTCGCCGGGCCTGCTCCCTTACCTGCGATTGCTACGTGCAGAGGAGCACAGCTCAGAAGCGCAGGAGCACTTCCAATTCGCAGTCGCTGTGCAGGGCATGCCCGTCTGGGGGGAATACATCTCCATCACCGTGCACCGCTCCACAGGCTCTATAGAGCACTATATGAACTGTCAGCTTAACCCTGAACAACTGGCAACACTGGACACGCAGCCCGCATTTGCCGCGCAGGAGGCAGTAGAACGTTTTGTCGACGCCATTAAGCTGGAGCTGCAATGGGAGCACAGCTACAATGAGCAGAAGCAGCCCATATATAAGCTCGTCTATCGGGCCGTCTGCGCCCTAACAGGCAGAGATGCCCGTCTGCTTGATGCCCATACCGGCGGACTATACTCCAGCAGAGTATAGTAGACCCATTGCTACTCGCGGGCAAGCGAATTCTTCTTCGGCTACAGCCTGAGCATACATATCCTGCGCCGTCTGCTGTCGTTGCAAGAGCGGGATATGGGGCACGCCCCTAGGAGCAGGGCTCAGACTCATAAGGGAAATCTCCGCGCCCCAGCGAGATTAGAAACACGAACAGCACGTGTACATTCTTCTATATGACGAGCAAAGAGCAGTCCTGCCGAGGCGGGACTGCTCTTTGCTTATCCGATAAGGTAACGATGAGAAACGATAGGCTAAAAGTCGATAAGGCCAACACTGATCTGCAGCGCTTCATCGACCTTACGCATCGTCTCATCATCCAGATGCGTAATTTTGTCTGTTAATCTTTGCTTGTCGATCGTCCTGATCTGCTCCAGCAAGATGACCGAATCTCGGTCAAATTCATGTGTAGCCGCATCAATCTCCACATGTGTCGGGAGTTTGGCCTTCTGAATTTGCGCCGTGATGGCCGCAACGATCACAGTGGGGCTGAATCGATTGCCGATATCATTTTGTATCACAAGAACAGGACGCACTCCTCCCTGCTCCGAGCCAACCACCGGTGACAAGTCAGCAAAAAACACATCGCCTCGTTTTACGATCAAGCTCTACACCCCGCTTACAAGACGGCCGAGCGTGCTGTCGGCATCTTCCTCCGCTTGAAAGGCTTCCGAGGCCATATTCAAGTTGATTTTTGCCATCTCCAGATAACCCCGCTGCATCGATTCCCTGATCTGCCGTTTTTTACGCTCAATCAAATACAGCCTCATGGCCTGCCGGATAAACTCGCTTCGATTCGAATTTTCTCTTGCCACAATTCCGTCCACTTCCTGTAGCAAGTGATCCGGCAAGCTAATCATGATTCTTTTGGTGTTCTGCATATTGGCCACCAACTCGCACCCCCAAAACATTTCCGAAAGACCTATTCCCAGTATTTCGCTAAATGACCCGAATTATACATCCTCTTGTATATCCATCCCAATTACCCGCAACAACAGACAGTTTAGCAGCTAACAGAAGCAACCTGTAGTACAGATGATTTTCAAAACGGCTGTCGCCGACTTTGGTTCGTATAGTTGAAACATATCTATGCACAATAGTATGACAATATGATGGACGATCCAACGTTCAACCGGAATTCCCCTGATCTAATAGTTCGTCCTCGAGACAGAAAATCCTTTTCTCAGGAGCAAAAAATTAAATGGTAAATCCGACCAGGCAGTCATTGCAAGACGGCAACTCCGCTCAGTGCTCCGAAGTAAGCCGCAGCGCTACATCAGTGCCGCATTATACACAGCTACCGTCTGCCCGCTGCGCACGTAGACACGCGGCACGCGCGCAGCCAGCATGCACGTCACCTCATAATTAATCGTTCCTAGCTGATCCGCCACCTCTTCAACCGTAATGCATCCATCGCCCTGGGTGCCGAACAGCACTACCTCCTCGCCCGCCTGTACAGCAGGCTCTCCGGCATCCATCGCCTCATCCAGTGCAATCATCAGTTGATCCATGCAGATCGTCCCGCGCACAGGCACTCTGCGGCCGCGCACCAGCACCTGTGCCTTGCCCGTCAGCATCCGGCTGTAGCCATCTGCATAGCCGATCGGCACCGTACCAATCTGTTCGCTAGCAGCAGCGATATAACGCGTGCCGTAGCTGATGCCCCAGCCTGGGGGAACCTGCTTGACCATGACGACCTCCGAGCGCAGCGACATGACGGGCTCGAGCCGCACCTTCTGCTGGTGCACCTCCTCAGACGGATACAACCCATACATGCCAATGCCCAGCCGCAGCATGCCACCTGTCCAGGCAGGCAGATCAATCCCGGCAGCACTGTTGCCAGTGTGCATGATCGGGATGCTCCAGCCGCGAGAAGCAATGTAATCAGTGATCTGTGTGAATCGCTCATGCTGCAGCGCTGCATAGCTCTTATCCGCCTCGTCCGCACTCGCAAAATGCGTAAACAGCCCCTCCACCTCCAGGCCAGGCGCATTCAGCGCCTGCTCCAGGAAGGACGGCCACGGCTCATGCGGCATGAGGCCAAGGCGCCCCATGCCCGTATCAATCTTAATATGCACCTTCAAGCGCTTGCGCGAGGATGGCAGCCTGGCCGCAGCCTGCAGCACATCCTCGCGAAACAGTGCAATCGTAATCTCCTGCTCCCGCGCCAGCTCCAATGCCTGCACCGGAACATAGCCCAGTACAAGGATCGGCGCTGTAATACCCGCCTGGCGCAGACTTATTGCCTCATCCAAAAATGCAACGCCCAAATAATCGACTCCACACCGCACGGCTTCTCTGGAAATCTCCACTGCGCCATGACCATAAGCGTTAGCCTTAACCGAGGCCATCAGCCGCGTCCCATCCGGCAAGGCCTTGCGAAAAGCAGCCAGATTGCGAGCAAGCGCGTCCAATGAAATCTCCGCCCGGGTCGGTCGATAGTAACTCATCAACATCCTTCACCTTCTCTTCCGACAAACCCATGTAGACTTTATGTTATACGGTTCGACAAGGACTGTCAATGAACCAGCGGAAGGATCGCTCAGGTACGTATTGGGGTCTTTGGATTCAGCTTCCATGGGACACGCCTAAGCGCGCCCGGCGCAGGTTATTTCTCCATCAATTGGACAGATTGGGCAACCTTGACCATCTCCGAATCCGGCAGATTGGCGCTCGTCAGGCGATACTCCATCCCATCCGAGATCCAGGTCAGTGTACGCTGCTCCTCCCCAGTAACAAAGCCGATCGTAAAGCCAAGATCGATGGTCGAGCTGGGTACCAATGCCGTTGCTTTATCCTTGGGATGCGTCTGGATAAGGGTATAGTCGTAGGTGCCGCTATAGCGCAGCATGACGCCATTGTTGCCGCCGTAGACGATGTCATCCATATCCTTGAGCGCTACACCTTCCGGCATATAGGTCGGCTCCATCAGCACCAGTTCGTTCGCTCCAGCCGACGCTTCGCCGCTGCTCGCCTGCTCCCCGATTCCCTCCTCGCCGCCTTGCTGCTCGGGCCGCGGCTGCTGCACCTCATCCGGCGTCAGAGCGCCCTCGCTATCGCTCGCTGCGCCATCCTCCGGCTTCACTCCATCTGGCTGCTCGCCTCCCTCCTGTGGCTCGAGCGTGGCTTGCCCTTGCTGTCCCTTGCTATCCTCATACTCGCGAGTGGCCGCCTCCATATTTTTGTTCATATCAAAGGCATTGTCCTCGAAGCTTGTTCCAAATTCAAAGGAATCGAACGTGACCTCGACGACGACGGTGCCGTTGGCATCGCTCACCTGCACGTGATCCGGGCGATAATCTGATTTGCTCAGCCATATTTTTTGCCGGGCAAGCGCACCATTCTGGTAATTGGCCATCACATCGAATACGTAGGACTCATTTTCCATCGTGAACTGTCTGGAGTTATCCAGCAGAATGCTCTGCACCAGCGTCTGGTACAGATAGACCTGGCCTTGATTTTTCGGCCAATCGCTCTGGAAGCGGAAGCTTTTGTTCAGATGCGGGGTAAGGACGAAGACGCCGTCATCGTTGCGCAGCACAATTTGCGAGATGTCCTTCTCCTTGTTCTTCAATGCAATTCGGTAAAATTCAGGCTTCTGATACCATACCTCAACCTGATATTCCAATGGCTGCTGTCCGGTCAGCAGCTTCATTGTCCCTGTTCCTTTGTAGCTCTGCAGATCGCTTACCACTTTTCCCAAGTCCTTGACTACCGATTCAGCATCCTTCGTTCCGCAGCCGGCCAGCAGCAGCGATACAATAACGATAGCAACTGCGATCCATTTGATGCGACGCATGAAGATCATCCCCTTTGGCACAATGTTTTAACAGGCTGATAACATGTCTATGAGGGAACTTGGACGATTATGCGGACTGGCACGGGCTTGGCTTAGAATTTCTTACTGTATCCTCCCGCGCAACACGTAAAAAACTGGAGCAAGAATAAAGAAATGCATATTGTGAGCGCGGGCAGCTATTCCTCATAATTAAAGCGTATACATTTCTTTTGATTCTCTTGGAAACGGGGGTTTTAGAACATGCTTAACGTACTGCTTGTCGATCCTAACCATCGCACGAGAATTCGCCTGGAGCAGATGCTGGATTGGAAGCGCTGGGGGTTTTGTGTGGACACATCGCTGGAGGATTATACGAAGGCCGATGCCCTGATCAAGCAACAGACATTTTCATTGATCCTGATTCATATTCAGCCCAATTATAGCGCTAGCCTGCAACTATGCCAGCACATTCGCCAGTACAGCCACATGCCGATTGTTCTTGTAGGAGAGACCGCCGACCACCGGCTGCTATACAGAGCACTCGCGTACCAGATCGGCCATTGTGTGTCCTCTCCGCTGGATAAGGACAAGCTAACCTCCACCCTGCTACGGCTGAAGAGCGACTTGGCTGCGGGCGAGGCTTCCAATACCCAGCAACCATCGCAGCACCTACACCAGATGGAATTCCGCAAGCCCTCATCCAACGAGATTATCACCATCATCAAATCCTATGTACAACTGGAGATGCATCGCAATGTCACCCTGAAGAGCATATCCAGCCTGCTTCATTTTAATAGCGCTTACTTAGGTCAACTATTTAAGCAGCATGAGAATATGAGCTTCAACGACTATCTCCTTCAGCAGCGAATGGAGCATGCTAAGCTCCTGCTAGCCAAGACCAATCTGCGCATCTATCAGATCGCCAACAAGGTCGGCTATACCGAGATGGACTGGTTCTACAAAAAGTTCAAGGAATATACCGGCGCCAGCGCCAATGAATACCGCAAGCAGGTCTCAGATTCGGCGTAAGGGACCGCCAGATCAGGTCAGGCTGTCCCGATACTCCTGCGGAGTCATCCCGGTCACTTTCTTGAAGAATCTTGTGAAGGAATGCGCCGCCTCATAGCCGACCCTCAATGCCACATCGCGAACCTTGAACTCCGGCTCCCGAAGCAGCTCCTTCGCTTTTCTGATCCGGCATTTGTCGATATATTCGGACAGGTTAACCCCGCGTTCCTGCTTGAAGAGACGTGACAGGTACGAGGGGTTGAAATAATGAATTTCGGCCAGCTTGACGAGCGACAGCTCCTCGCACAGATGGCTCTCGATGTAATGGCAAATTCGGTCAATGACCAGCTCTGTCCGGTCGCGCGCTTCCAGCTTCTTCAGGCCAAACAGCGCCTTGGCAATCTGCCGCAGATAGCTGAAGCCCTCTCTCATCGAGGCGTGATCGTCCAGACGCATCAGCTTGCCAGCCTCGCTAATCCGCTGGTAATGCCCCAGCCGATTAATATGAGAGAACAGCAGGAGCGCGGCGGCATAATAGCCCTCTACGGCCATCTGTACATTGTCTCCACGATGCAGTACATACTGCTCCAGTTGATCCAGCCCTTCTATAAACTCCTGCTCTCGCCCTCCCTCCAGGTGGGCTTCGAGCTGTGAGGCCCGGTAGCTTAGCATCTGTCCTTCTCTGCCACTCGCCACTTCCTCGGCTTCCACCCGATCCTTGACGATGACGGGAATCCCGTCCCCCAGCTTCATCTGCTGCAGCTTGCGTAACCGCTCATACTGCTCGGTAATGCTGCTCCAGCGGCAGGGACTGCCGCTAAGTGTGAAGGAGATGGGGAGCGCCTGCGAATGGAAGCAAGCCTCCTGTACCATCTCCAGCGTACCCTCCAGATAGCGAATCAGATGCCCGCCCAGCTTATCCTCCACATGGGCAGCCGGCTGCACGAACCAGATCAGGTCGCCGTGCTTGTCCACGATCCCTAGGCTCAGCGTCTGTTCTTTCATATATGAGTCCCAGATCAGCCTGACCGAGCGGAGCCGCTCGCTCTGTTCAATGTAGGAGAGGCCATGGGGGGAGGCCAGCCGCCCGAGGGCAAGGGCTACCGGCGCCTGCGGGTTGAAGGCAATGTTCAGATGAGCAAAGTCATGACCGAGCAGCGTATCGGTAGCTGCGAGCGTATCGCTCTCCAGCAGCATCTGCCGGAAATATTCTCCCTGCGCCAGCAGCTCCAGCGCTTCAAGACGCTCCTTGGACTGATCCAGCCGCTGCCTGATCTGCCGGGAATGATCCAGCTCATCGATGACCTCCTGCACAGTATCCGTTACCTTAGAGTAACCCTCCGTCTTGAGCAGGTAGCGGACGCTGGGCATCTGGATCGCCTGATATGCATAGTGGAACTCGCTGTAGCCTGTGAGGAAAATAATACGGCATCTCGGCCAATAGACGCGAATCTCCTCACTCAGCTCCAGCCCGCTCATACCAGGCATACGAATATCGGTCAGAATAATATCAATGCGGGTACGCGCCAGCCAGTCGAGCGCCTCCTTAGCAGAGTAGGCCCGGCACACATCCAGCTTGCCTGCCATCATCTGCTGAAACACCTCGTATAAACTGTCCGTAATTATTTCCTCATCATCCACAATGAGCAGTCTATACATCCTTGGTTCCCCCCTGTAACTGAATTACAATATCGACCCTCAGACCATTCAGACGGCTTCTTGACAGCCACAAGCCGCTGCCCTCGGCGTAGCATAGCTGCAGGCGGCGGTGAATGTTAATCATGCCCGTCATCTCATCCGGCAGATCGGGATAGAGCAGCAGCTTCTGCAGCCGCTCAAGCTCCTCAACGCTAAGCTCGCCGCTGTTCTCGACGGTTATGCGCAAGCTGGTGGAATCCTGTCCGAAGGTGATCATCAGTTGTCCTTGCTCCGTCGCCTTCTCCAGACTATGCTCATAGGCATTCTCGATGATCGGCTGCAATATGAGACGCGGGACACGTATAGATGCCAACTCAGAGGGCACCACATCAAATTGCACACGAATGCGGCGCGAGAACCGGAGCTTCTGAATTTCTGTATACATGCGGGAGTGATGAACCTCCTCCTGCAGCGTCACAAAGTCTTCCCCATTGCGGGTAATGAAGCGAAAGTATTCGCCTAGCATCTCGGTAAACTGCTCGATCCGCTCCAGATCCCCGGTCTTGCTCAACGAGTTGAGAATAAAGAAGCTGTTATACAGAAAATGCGGATTAATCTGCGACTGCAACTGCTTCAGCTCTGCCTTCTGCATCATCATCTTCTGTTTGAAATCTTGCTCAATCAGACTGTTCAGCTTGCGAAGCATATGATTAAAGCGGTGGAACAGATAGCCGAACTCATCCTTCTGCTCATGCTGAATCGGAATATCCAGCGTTCCTCCCTCCATCCGGCGAAAGCCCTGGACGAGCAGCAGCAACGGTTTATGGATATACTTGTAGGTTGAATAAGAAAAGATAATAACGGCCGCCAGTGAAGCAACCGCGAACAGCCAGGCCCAACTGTAGAACTTGTTAAGCGGTCGCTTCACCGTCGCCTCAGGCAAATACGTCACAACCGACAATCCCAGCTTCTCCGAATAGGCCTGATCCAGATGATAGTGTTCGCCATTGATCTGCAACGCTTCTGGCTGCTCTCCCAAGGACATGAGCTCGCTCGCATAGCTCTCATAGATCGGAGTCGCTTTCTCATCGCTCAATAGCACGAAGCCCGTCGATTGCGATAACAGGAAGGACTGGCTCTCCGGGTAGAGCTGGAACTGCTGCAGCGAATGCCTGAGCTTCTCTCGATCCAGCTCGATCTGGACGACGAACAAGGGCTTCTCCTCCTTGCTGGCGCTGAGTCTGACTGCACTGAGATGCAACGTATTGCCCTCCCAGATCAGCCGCTGATCCTCAGCAGCGGTAACCTTGCGGAAATGCTCATATTGCGCCGCATTGAATGCACCCACACCATGTAAAGCGGACACCGTTTTATGTGCACTCCGAACATGCACATAGACATTTTTGATAAATGCGCTGCTATTCTTGAAGGAGGTCAGCCGCTGCCGAATATGGTTCAGGCCCGAGCGTCGCTCCACATTGCTCATCATCTCCCATGTTACAGCCAGCCTCGTCAGCTCATTATCCTCCAGGATATCGTATTGCTGAAGCTCCATCCATTCCATTTCCCGGCTTAAATCCTCCAGATAATAGGCCAGTTGAGTCGTTGTAGCCCGCGATAAATCTTGACTGGCATTATTATAGCTCCAGTTATAGAGATACAGACCCAGCGCAATGATCGGCATAATCACGATCAGATAAATTAATGCGAGCCGGACAAATATCGTGTTGCCCATAGACACTGCGGGAGTCTTAAACAATAGGTCACCTCCATGCTTCAAGCTATCATTGGCCATACGCGTGTTGCAGCATCTTGGATGATGAATAAGGCTATGACCGCTTATTTCCCTCATACCACTGATTGACTTCTCTGGTCATCCTTTCTCCACCCAAATTATTCCACTCTTCTACAAACTGGTCGAACTCCTCGATCGGATCGCCCAGTATAATGTTGATGTAGGCTTCATGCTGTAGATTGCTCAGCATCTCCTGCCGCTCGATCATCGCCTCTGTGATCGGCCCCGCATAGAGGTCATACAGCAGTTGACCATTCTGCTCGTATTGATCCAATATGGAAAATGCCCCGCCGGGACCATAGGTACGCTCCCATCCCCAACCGGTACTGCTGCCTCCCCCGCTTGAATAATACTGATCCAATTTGTCCTGGATCGCCCGGGCTTCGCCGTTAAGATTGTTGTTATCCCCTGAACGACGATACTGCTCCAGCTCCAGATAAGCCGTCAGATTTTTCTTCGGCGGGTATGGCGTAACCGGGGACAACTGCCATGCAGGATAGGGGGTACTGTAATAGGTATCGTATTCCGCCGTCTTGCCCCAATTTTTCTCCAGATGCAAGTTGAACAGCTTCACGATCGCTTCGGGATGTGGATAATCCTTTTTCACCGCATAAAAATGTCCTGTCTGCTGCATCAGAGGAATTTTGGGCGCTTCTCCGCTTACAGACACGATCGGATACGCTCTCCAATCGGCCTGCGGGTCTGCTTCCCGACTAGGCTGAACAAAGAACGAGCCCCACTGTTCACCATACATCATGCCAATCTTGCCCTGGGCGATGAGAGACTTCGCTTTATTGCCATCCTTCCACGCAAATTCAGCGTCTAGCTGCTCCTGACGGTACATGGCCTGCAGAGCCAGTAGCGCCTGCTTGACTTCAGGCTGAATGCCGCCGAAGACCAGTCTCCCGTTGCCATCCTCTACCCATATATTCGGATAAGCGCCATACCCCGCCATAAACCCTTTTATACCGACCACCGGAGACCACAGATAGTCGGCTAACGCCAGTCCATAGCTGTCATGAAGACCGTTATGATCAGGATCTCTTTCTGTAAACGCTTTCGAGATCATCAACACATCCTCCATCGTTTGGGGAGGCTTCAGTCCGAACTTGGTTAGCCAATCCGAACGAATCCACAGAAACATCGCTCCTTCAATTGACGATACGGTCTCTGGAATCCCCATCAGCTTGCCATCCATCGTAGCCGCGTCGAACGGGAAGCTGCCCTCCTCGAGCAAGATACGCTTCGTTAGCGGTGTCGCATAGGTATCATAGACCTCTGACAAATCCTGAATCAAGCCCGCATTGGAGAGCTGTCTTAACTGCTCCGCATTAACCCGGATGACATCGGGTAATTGACCCGAAGCCATGGAGACGCCGAATTTCTGCCTGTACATGCTGCCCGCGGCCGTCCAATCATAGGTGATGCGGATGCCCAGCACCTCCTCATAGAGCCGGGTCCAGCGATTATGCTCTAACGTCTCCCCTGGCAGATGACGGAGCAGCTCCTCCAGATCCTCGCCCGTCTCCCTTACCATCGTGAGCTCTATAGGCGGGTTATGCTTGCTTAAGCCAATCTCGGGATAAAATGAGACGCTATGCTGGGAGAGGGAGGGGTCGGAGTCGGCCAGATTACCTCCCTCCTGACTATCACACTCCAGCAGCACGACGGTCAGCATGGAGGAAATAAGGGTAAGCTTTAGCATGACAGATATGGATCTCCGCACAGTTCAACCTCCTCTTTTCAGTCTGGATTTATCCCTATTATCCTCATAGTGTTCTGGAAAATCAATAAAGTTCTCACGGTTTGCCCCAGATGCTGCAAGCGATACGCATACAGCAGAAAGAGCCGGTCCTTGACCGGCCCTTTCCATTTATACCTTGACGTGGGGCTGCATTTAGATCAGATCGGATTTTTGCAGCAAGCGCTGGACGATCTTAGCCACCTCAGCGCGCGTCATATTCTCCTTCGGCGCCAGCTCGTCACTGCTTCTGCCGGATACCAGACCTGCCTGGATGCAGTCTGCGACCGCTCCCTTCGCCCAGCCAGAGACAGCCGCTGCGTCCGAGAAGGCTGCTAGAGCCTCCGCCTGTTCCTCCGATTGCAATTCAAGGCCTGTCAGCGTCATCGCCTTGGACAGAATCACCATTGCCTGCTCGCGCGTGATGCGGTCAAGCGGACGGAAGGAACCATCTGCAAAGCCATCAATCAGTTGATACGACTTGGCGACTGACACTGCGCTGCTATACCAGTCACTGGACTTGACATCGGTGAATGAAGCCGCTGACCCAGATGGCTGTAGACCGAGCGCCCGTCCCACGATGGCCGCAAACTCTGCGCGGGTGATAGCCGCATCCGGGTTGAACTGGCCGCCATTGCCATTCACGATCAAGCGCGAAGCCAGATCATGAACACTGTCCTGAGCCCAATGCACCTTCATATCGCCAAACTCCGCTTGATGCTGGATGAGCGCATAGATGCCGCTGCCACTCAAGCTGCTCAGCTTCGCATAGAGCTTTCCACCCTCGTTCACGATCTTCGTCGGTACATGGCGCACCGTTCCATCCTCACCGATCACGACTGCCGTGCTCGCCGCATCCGCTGTGGTATTGCCTGCTAATGGAATCCATTGCTCTACATAGCCGTCGATAGCCGGCGCTTCAATCGTCTTCCCGCGATAAGCCGCCGTCAGTCCGAATCGGATCGGCGCTGCAACCAGCTTCGCGGTATGCGCCGCTTGCTTCGCAACAAGCTGCTGTGCTTCGGATAAGCTAGCCATCTCCAGTTGAATTTGAAGCTCCTGCAGCCCTTCCGCTGCACCAAGCTGCTTGGCCAGCGCGTCCAGCGCTAACCGCGCGGCTGGCAGGCGATAGCTACCCTTGGCAGTACGAAGCTCCAATGTTGCTCCGCTATCAGCCATTTTCTGCAGCAATTGTCCGTCAAGCTGGCCTACAATGCTATGGCTGTCATCTGCCACTGGGATCGCAATGATCGCTTGCTTGCCATACTTGGTGAGCAATGACGTTACCTTCTCTGTATCCAGTTCAACTTTCGTAACCGTCAGGCCATCTTGTGTGTACGTCGTTGCCTTCCCTGCCTGTTCCGCGACACCATTGATCTGCAGGGCAGCCTCTTGGGTCTGCGGAGTAGCTGGCGTCGATGGTGTCGACGGATTCGATGGGTTCGATGGGTTCGATGGGTAGTAGCTTCCGCCTCCAGCTCGAACCGTTAACGCCAGCTCGGCTTTCCGCTCGCTGCCGCCGGCCTGCACCGTCAAGATCAGCCTGCCTTCGCCCGCTGCATCTCCTTTGATGGTAACCGTGCTGCTTTCGCCACCCTTCACGATGCTGATTGCACCCTCGGCTGTCCAGCGATAGACAGGAGATGTCGCATCCGCAGGGGTCATTGTCGAGCTTACAGTCAACTGCTCATTCACCATCAGCGCTGCTGCCTCGCTTGTGATGGTGACCGATTCCACCGGTACCACGACAGGACCCGTATCCGCCTCGGTGAAGGTCCAGTAATCGAACTTCATCAGATGGGCTGAGCCTGTACCCTTGAATAACATAAATACGTTATGAACCCCTGTTACCCTGCTCACCTCGGTTCGCAGCAGCTCCCAGTCCTCGCCGCTTCCCGCCGGAACCTGCAATGTCCCGATCACCTCTCCAAGCGGGCTGTCCAGCCGCAGCTCGATCGTGCCGCCTGCTGCTCCAGCGATATTCGCTTCGAAGGCAGCGGCGCCTTGGTCACCAAAGTCGACCCCGGATACCGCCAGCCAATCTCCTGGTTGAATATCGGTCACCTGCAGATTGGTGCTGCCTGACGGATGTCCCGGCTGGCTGGAGACTTCCGTGGCCACGCCTGCATGCCATGCGATGGTCTCCGCCTCAACTCGCTTATATGGATTCAAGCTGGCGATCTGTGCGATGCCCTCCATATCCGCCTTGATGTTCTTCATATCGCCGTTGCTATAGAACTCTACCTTGTTAATATGAGTCGAACGATAGCCCTTGCCATCACCCAATGCCGCCTTTGCTACAGTCTGGGCATGGTATGTGATGTACCACTGGTTGTTGAACTCGAAGATCGCATGATGATTATTACCGCCCACACCGAAGAAAACAGACGGGTTCTTCAGGACTGGAGCAACATAAGTGAACGGCCCCATCGGATTGTCACTGACCATATACGCGATCTCTCCAGGCGGCGGCGTCCCTTCTGGATGCACACCAGAGAAGTTGGAGCAATAGGTATAATAATATTTCCCGTTAAATTTATGAATGCCTGAATCCTCGAACATATACGGTGCATCGATCGTACTTGCCGTCCCTACAGTCTCGATCATATTGTCAGCAAGCTTAATTACTCTTGTCGTATTCGGATGCGCGATCTGCTCAGGCGTTGGACTGTTGCCTCCTGGCAAACCGCCGCCGAAGTAGAGATAGCCTGTGCCGTCATCATCCACCAGCACCGCCGGGTCAAACAGCCACACTACGCCAGCGACCCCTGGGGTCTGGTGAGTGATGAGCGGCTTGCCGATCGGATCTACCCATGGCCCGGTCGGGCTGTCCGCAGTCAGGACGCCGATGCCTCCAGCGCCATTGGCGAAGTACAGGAAGAATTTATCCTGGCCGTTAATGACCTTGTGCGCCGCTGCTGGAGCCCAGGACAGGCTCGCCCACTTGGCGGCTCCATTAGGCCCGGCCATCGGGATCGCGCCGTGATCCGTCCAGTTGACCATATCGGCGGAGGAAATCACGGTAAGCGTATTAATTTTGCCATACGTATTGCCGATGATATTGCCAGCGCTGTCATACTCATAAGCATCGCTGGTCATATAGATGTAGACCCGTCCGTCATACACCATTGCATACGGATCAGCCCCGTATTTATGGGTAATGAGCGGATTGGAATAACCCGGCAGCTTGGCAAGCGCCCCCGTCTCCAGCTTCTTCAATTCGATGCTGGACACCGCGCTATGGACATTGTAGACCACATTGCCGCCCTCGACCTGAATATAGTCGGTACGCAGCGTAACCGTCTTGTCCTCCGGCACGAAGCCGTTCACCTTCAGCTTGATGACCGCCAACTGATCCGAGCCATTATGGCTGAAGCCGACACCGTCGCCTGCGATTCGCAGTAGAAGCTGATTGCCTGTTACGCTGTAGGTTGCTTCACCGGCGATATTCTTGCCGTTAAACTCCACGCCCGCAACAGTCAGATGCTTCGGAATATGGAAGGAGGCCTCAACCGACTTGTATGTTCCAGCCGGGAGTGCATCCATACTCACAGGCACCTCCACTGGAGCATTGTGCACGCCGATGATGTTCTTCGCATCACCCAGCTTCGCTTGCAGCGTCGCAGGTGAAGCATCACCTGTCAGCTTGCCGCCAATGCGGAAATAATCGACATCCACATAACCGCCCGTCGTAATCGTAGCATAGTTGAACAAGGCGAAGCGGTAGCCCATAAAATGCGGCAGTGTATAGTGCATCTGCAAAGTATTGCCGATGCGCGTCCAGTCTGTACCGTTCAAGCTATAGTAGAAATAGCCCTTATCCGTCCGGTTCTTGAAGTCCGCCTCAGCCTTGAAGTAGACCCGATCCTGTGTCAGCGGGATCGTCGCGGCTTCCACTGCCGTTCCCGAGCTGCCATCTACCATCACGATCGCTTTCGCGTTGCCGGACATCTTGACGCCGACATAACCATATTCCTTCTGGAGCAGAGCCAGACCGGCATAATCGCCATTCTTCATGCTGTTGACCTCAACAGCCACGCTCGCAGAGCTTTCCGGGCCGAAGGTTCGTTGGCTCAGCGTATTTCTCGCGTCCAGCAGATTCGTGCTCTTTCTGCCTGTAGTCAGTCGCAGATAACCGGAGCGATCCGTCAAGGACCAGTTGCGATTATCCGGGTTATGATTCCACTGCCAGACAAGCGCTAGATTGGAGCCGTTGTAGTCATACTCTCCCACGGCTGTCTTGTCGGTTCCGCCAGGAGGCGTGGCATCCTCGAACACGACATCATCGACATAGAAATCCATCCAGTCCTTCTCTGGTGTCTGAGCAGACGCCCATGGTGTCTCGATGAAGATCAGCGGTTGATTCAGCACCAGATCCTCTGGAATTGTGTACTTGCCCTCAATTGTGCCCCATTGCCCCTTGGTCATCGTTCCCGAGCCCATGACCTTGATCGTTGTCCAATCACCGTCCTGGAAGGCAATGTTGAATGGCTTCGTGGCTGGCAGCTCATCCCCGCCCGTGTATTTCACCTTCGCCGAGAATTTGTAGACGCCCCCGGCCTTCACCTTGCCGGCGATCACCTGCTGCGGCCCTGCACCGGTTGCTTTGCGGTTACGAACGAGCAGGCTGCTCGTACCGCTATACGCCTCAGCCGATGTCACCTCTACTGTCGCGCCCTCATGCCCTGTCCATGGCTCCGCTCCGTTCTCGAAGTCGCCATTGACCAGCAGGTTCGAGTCAGGCGTCATGTCCGTCAGCGATACCTCGTCCACATAGAAGTCCATCCAGTCCTGCTCCGGTGTCTGATTGGACACCCATGGCGTCTCGATGAAGATCAGCGGCTGATTCAGCACCGCATCCTCCGGGATGGTATACGTGCCCTCAATCGTGCCCCACTCGCCCTTGGTGACGGTACCGGAGCCCATAACCTTGATCGTTGTCCAATCACCATCCTGGAAGGCGATGTTGAATGGCTTCGTGGCTGGCAGTTCATCCCCGCCCGTGTATTTCACCTTCGCCGAAAATTTGTAGACGCCGCCCGCCTTCACTTTTCCGGCAATCACCTGCTGCGGCCCTGCACCGGTTGCCTTGCGGTTATGCACGAGCAGGCTGCTCGTACCGCTATAGGCCTCAGTCGATGTCACCTCCACCGCTGCGCCCTCATGCCCTGTCCACGGCTCCGCTCCGTTCTCGAAGCCGCCGTTAACCAGCAGTTCCTTTCCTTGTATCGCTGTCGCAGCCGTCAGGCCGGCATCCAGCTCCATCTGCATGGTGTCTGCCTGCACTGACTCCTCCATCGCTCTAGCAACAGTTGTAGGAGATGCCCCGAGAGCGTTCCCGGACGTTCCCACCCGTTGACTCTGCTGATAGAACTCGTCCGAAGCGACATAGAGGCTCTTGGAAGCCGTTCCGATGACAGGCATTTCCAAGGATGTCGGCACCTTGCCATCCACACCGAACACCGGCCAGTTGTCCTCCCATGTCACCGGCACCAGATAAGGGATACGCCCGACTGCTCCACGGTCGCCGAACAGCAAGCCATACCATTTGCCGTCCTCGGTATCGATCAGACCGCCCTGTGCGATGCCCTCATGCGCCAGTGCAATCTTGCCCGTATACACGCCATCGATCGTCGATGCCCGGTGAACGAGCTGGGTGCGCATTCCGCCAGTCGGCCAAGTAATCGTGAACACATAATAGTAGCCATTGATTTTGTGAATATGCGCGCCTTCAGCCTTCAATCCGACATTAGGCCCCGCCACCAAGCTCGCATCAGGAATGATGACTTTATTCATCCCGCCCGGCTTGATCGCGGTTGCATCTGAATTCAGCTCGATGATCTTAATATCGCCACCGCCGTACACCATATAGACTCGCCCGTCATCGTCGAACAAGAGCGACATATCATGATAGACGCCATCCAGCGTAGAGGATCTCCATGGTCCCTGCTCTATATTTTCTGTCTGATAAATATACGTCTTGCCCGTATCATAGGAGGCGAAGGCGACATAATATGTCCCGTCGTGATACCTCAGGCTGCTTGCCCACGAGCCTTGCCCATAGTTGCTCTTGCCGTTGCGGAGCGTCTGCTCATCGTTATCCGCCAGCAGATCATACACATAGTTGACGATTTCCCAGTTGACCAGATCATAAGACTTCATGATAGGAACACCTGGATTCATGTGCATCGTTGTGCTGGACATGTAATAAGCCTGTCCCACTCTGATAATATCCGGGTCAGGCACATCCGCCCAGATGAGCGGATTCTCCAAGGCTTCGGCCGTCTGCTGCGCAGTCAGCACAGCGCTGGGGATCAAGCCTATAATGAGCGTCCATGCCAGCAATGTAATGGCCATTTTTTTCAACATCCTGTTCCATTCCTCCCTAAACTTCCTTTAGTATATGGGTCTGCATGGATCATTCTATTGAAAACGCAATCATTACTCCATATGATTTTTTATCAGAAAAGTTCTTTATTTTATTTAAAAATATGATAATTATGAAAATTATGTAACCTTAAATTAGCAGACCCATTTAGCCTGCATGTCAAATTTATTGTAGCAAGCGCTTTCTAATTAACAACCTGTCAGATTATAGCTCTTCACATCCTGTTGAACACGCTACTACCAAATCAACAGCGCGGCTCCCGTCAGTCCGTCGTCGCCTTGCTGCCTTTCTCACCTCCTGAAATGGTCATTGCACAGCAAAAAAATCGCCCAATTGCCACGTCCGACGGGCATCGGCAGGGAATCCAGCATCCCGGTGCGGCAAACAATATTTAGAGTTTGTACAAATCGCTTTTATGTGCTAGAGTTGCATTGATGAAGTAGCTGTAAACTGCTTCCTTTAGCACGATGGGGTGGTGATAAAATGATTCAGGTGAAAGAATTTGTGGACACAGACTCACGTCTGGCAGAGAAGTCTGCAAATGAGTTTCTGGCTACGCTGGATGAGCATCAGGTAGTTGAAGTTTGCTATGGCAGCTTTATTAAGCAAAATCCGAACCAGCTCAGCTCACAACGCAGCTCGATTCTGGTCGTGTATAGAACGGGCAAAGCATAGCACTATTTTCTCCCCATCATCCGTGAACAGCGAAGATCGTCCCACGACGGTATTGCTGCGCTACGGGGGTGCACTCATGGGATGCTTAGGGTGACGCTTCGCTTACAGACAAACACCGCAGACGGGTCGGCCGCTGCGGTGTTTGTCTGTGTTCCCAGATGATGCAAAAATGCTGCTATTCGTTCGTCCATTGCCGCTTGAGACCCATCGGCTCCTCCATGAAGAGCCGCGCATCCATGGTCTTCAGCTCAGGCGAGATGGACGGGGTAAAGTCAAGCAGATCAAGAATGTCCCGCTCCATGTCTACTCCCGGCGCCACTTCGCACAGCATCAGTCCCACCTCCGTCAGCCTGAACACCGCTCTCTCCGTAATATAGACGACCTCTTTCCCGCCGCGCGCCGCCTCCTTGCCATTAAAGGAAATGTCGGCAAGCGAGGGAAGCAGCTTGCGGAAGCGCCCTTCGCGGGCAATCGCCAATCTGCCCTGCTCAATCGCCACACTCAGTCCACCGGCAGTGAACGTGCCGCTGAACACCACCTTTTTGGAGTTTTGGGCAATGTCGATAAAGCCACCGACACCCATTATTTTCCCATTGAACTTATGCACATTGACATTGCCCGCCTGATCCATCTCCGCAAAGCTCAGAAAGCTGACATCCAGTCCGCCTCCGTCGTAAAAATCAAACTGATACGGCTGATCCAGTACGGCGCGTGGGCTGATCGTTGCACCGAAGATGATGCCCTTGGCCGGTGTTCCCCCGATTGGCCCCAGCTCCACGGTGAACGTAAGCGCCTCGCCCACCCCTTCCTCTGCCGCCACATAGCCGACACCATCGGAGATGCCGACGCCCAGATTAGCGATAGCTCCGGGGAACGCCTCCATCAGCGCCCGTCTGGCAATGACCTTCCGCTCTGTAAGCGGCAGCGGCTCAATCGCTTCCTGCACGGCAAGGAGATCACCGCTCATATATCGGTTGCAATCGGTCTGATAGGTCTGCATCTGCTCCGGTACAACAACGACCGCATCCACGAGAAATCCGGGAATCTTGATCGCCTTCGGATGCTGAGACCGGGCCTGCACCATGCGCTGAACCTGCACAATGACTTTGCCACCGCTGTTCTTTGTCGCTTGGGCAATGCTCAGCACATCGAGAAACGTTGGCTCATCCTCCATTGTAATGTAGCCGTCCGTATCCGCAGTCGTTCCGCGAATAATAGCTACATCCGGCTTGATCGACGGATAGAACAGCCATTCCTTGCCGTCTATCTCCATCAGCCGCACCAGTTCCTTGGTCGTCCGTTCGTTCAGCCGCCCGCCTTGCTGGCGCGGGTCGACGAAGGAACCCAATCCAACATGGCTCAGAATACCAGGGTGGCCCGCTGCCGTTGCCCGGAACAGTTGCGTTATGACCCCTTGCGGGAAGCAATACGCCTCAATCTCGTTCTGCTCGGCAAGCGCCGACATCCGCGGCGATTGCCCCCAGTGGCCGCCGATTGCACGCACGCACAGACCCGGAATCGCAATCGGCCCCATCCCCCGGTCGGCGCGGTCTCCCAGCCCTGTCGTATGCAGATAAGTTAAGCCCGAAGGCTGTTGCTCCCGGCGGTATCGCTCTCCCAGCGCTTCGATAAGCGCTGTCGCCTCAACGATGCCGCCCCCAGCGCCGCTAAACGCAACGGTCGCTCCATCGGGAATCCATTTCACCGCCTCAGCCGCCGTCAGCACCGGCACCGGCCCTGTTCTCCTGTTCATTGGAACGTTCACGATTACTGCTCCTCCTCCCTATCTTCAACTGCAGGTTGGCTCGCTGGCTCCTGCCCGTCCTCTCCAGCCGCAGACCGCTTCCCGAACACAGGAGGGCGCTTCTCGAAGAATGCCTGCATCCCCTCGCGGAAATCAACACTATTCGCCACCTTCTCCGAAATGTCGAGCTGAGCCTGATCCAGCCCCTCCTGCTCCGGGGCAAAGATGCGACGAACCGCCTCCTTGACAGCGCGCACCGCTGTGCCCGACTTGGCGGCAAGCTTCTCGCCCCATTGCAGAGCCAGCTCATAGGCGCTCCCTTCAGCGGCAATCTCGTTGATCACCCCGAGCTCCTTCGCTTCCTGCGCGTTCATCGTGCGAGCGAACAGCATGAACTGCATCGCTCTGCCCGCGCCGATCAGCCGCGTGATACGATAGGCGCTGCCGCTGCCGGGGAACGAGCCGATGTTCACCTCAGGCAGCGAGAGCGTCACATGCGGCGCAGCTACGCGCATATCGCAGCTCAACGCCCAATCCAGCCCGCCTCCATAGGCGGAGCCGTCCAATGCAGCAATCGTGGGAATCGGCAGCATCGATAGGCGGGTACGCAAACGAATCTCCTTCTCCATCTTGTCGCTGACATACGTATGCTGATCGAGATGCACTTGAATCTCGTTCATATCCGATCCGGCGGAAAAAACCTTGCCATTATGCGTCAATATCACCGCATGCAGTTCGACATCCTGCTCAATGGCACCCAGTATTTGCTCCAGCAGCACCAGCCCATGATTCGTACCGAGATTGAGCGGCGGATTGTTAAAGCGAATGACGGCGACTCGCCCGATTCTGTGAAATTCAATTCCTGGAGACGAGGTCATGCTATGAACCACCTTTACCGATTATTTAGATCGATCTAATTATCCATTCATTGATTATAGTGAACTCTCCTCAACACTGTCAACAAAGGGAATTGGCAGGCAACATTCCATCTGCCGCCCAATTGTACTATAATTTTTAGTGACGAAAGGAGACAAGACGGATGGGCGAAAAGAAAGACCGACGTGTCACGCTTCAAGATGTGGCAAGGGATGCAGGCGTTTCACGAGCTACCGCCTCCCTTGTGGTTCGCGGCAGCAGCTCCATTACAGAACAGACCAAACAAAAGGTGCTTGCCTCCATGAACAAGCTCGGCTACGTGTATGACCGCGTCGCCGCCAGCTTCCGCTCTAGACGCTCCTCCACCGTGGGGATTATCATTACTGACATCGAGAATCCGTTCTTTCCCGAGCTGCTTGCCAATATGCAGGATCGGCTGGACGAGTTGGGCTACACGATGCTGCTCGGAATGACCTTTGAATCGGCCGACAAGCAGGAGCGGGTGCTGGAGACGATGCTGGAGCATCATGTCTGTGGCATTATTATGGCTCCTGTCGCCAGTACGAGCTCGGATATGTTTGCGCGTCTGAATCAACTCAGCGTCCCGTGCATCCTGATCGGACGGGAAATTACAGGCGCCAGCGCCGACTATATCGGCACCGATTTCCGAAGCGGGACGAGGATGGCTGTCCGTCATCTGGCCGATCAAGGCCATCGCCGCATCGCATTTTTAGGAGGCACACCGCATACATCAGCCTACGAGGAGCGGCTTGCGGGCTATCTGGACGGCCTGAAGGAAGCCGGCATTCCGCTAAGCGAGCAGCAGATTGTCCCCGGCCCGCCTACCCGTGAAATCGGCAGCCACCTTGCTCATACGCTTTTGCGCGAGAACAACTTGCCGACAGCGGCCTTGTGCCATAATGATATTGTAGCGCTGGGCGTCATCGCCGGCATGCGCGACAATCGGCTGTCTGCAGGCAAAGACCTGGCGCTTGTTGGCTTCGACAACATTAAGGAAGCCTCCACCTCCAACCCAGGCCTTACGACGGTCTCGGTCGATTCGGGCCAGTGGGGCATCGCCGCAGCTACGCTCCTGCACCAGCGTATTGCGGGCGAGCATCGTGATGACAAGATTGTCCACAAGGCGCTGGCTTTAGAGCACGGACAGGAGCAGGAAGCAACCCGCATTATCTTCCCTCCCAAGCTTATCATTCGCGATTCCTCCACTCATTTCGCCGGTAAGCTTTAGCGCTCAAGGAGGTCTCCCGTATCGGCAAATGCGGCACGGGTATTGGAAAAAACGGTTATTGACATTCAAATTTGATCTTGCTATAATTCCAACAAAACTAATGGGAAATAAGTCGAATACACTTATTTTCAGCGTTGACGGTCGCCCTACAACCAGGGCAGACGGTCAACGCGGATCGTGAACGACTGTCGCTGAATTGGAGACATTCTTCTCCTGCATCTCTCCCGTCGGCTGCATGTCGTTTATGTTTTCATTTTTATTAGATCGATCTACTAGAGGAGGCCATTAACATCATGCTAGGTTCAAAAAAAGGGATTGCATTACTATTGTTGGCATTTACGCTGGTGCTTGGAGCATGTGGCTCGAAAAGTGGCAATGAAGCGGCAGGCACAGACGATGAGACAGGCAAGGAACTGAATCTGGCAACTTACGGTGTAAGCATCGGCTTCTCGCTGAAGGACGGGGACAAGCTGGAAGGCTACGACATCGCCGTTGCGGAAGCGGTTGCGAAGCATCTGGGCTATACGAAGGTGAACTGGACGACCGCTGATATGGCTGGCATGTTCGGTATGCTCGATGCGGGCAAGATTAGCACGATCGCCAATCAGGTGGAAGCCAATGAGAAGCGTAAAGAGAAGTATGTCTTCTCCGACACCTATATCTACTCGGGGGCGCAACTGATCGTGCGCCAGGACGACGATTCCATTCAGTCGCTCGCTGACCTGAAAGGCAAAAAAATCGGCGTTGACGTCGGCACCAGTAAGGAAGCTTACCTGCGAGCCAATGATCCGAACAACGAATTGCAGATCGTCACTTATGAAGACCCAAGCGTCATTCTGAATGATGTGGCCCTCAAGCGAATCGATGCCTATATTATGGATCGCGCCGGTGCGCAACTGTTGATCGACAACTCCGGCCTGCCGTTGAAGAAAGCGGGCGCCCCAGTATACAGCTATGAAGAAGCATTCCCTTTCCCCAACAATGAGGAGGGCATCAAGCTGCGCGATTCCTTCAATGAAGCGCTGCGCGCCCTATCAGCCGACGGTACGTTGAGCAAGCTGTCTAACCAATACTTGAAGCAAGATGTCAGCAAGGCGCCGTAACCTATGAATTTCGACATCGGCTTTATTTTTGAAGCGATCCCCCGCCTGCTCGAGTATTTGCCGATGACGCTCATGCTCGCGGTGGGATCGATGATTCTGGCGTGCGTCATGGGGATTATCCTGGCTCTCATTATCAACAACCGTATTGCGGTGCTGTCGCCATTGGCAAAGGTATACATCTCCTTCTTCCGCTCGGTGCCGACGCTTGTGACATTGTTTATCTTTTATGTCGGCATCCCGCAGATTTTACCGGAGTTCACTTTTATCGATGCGATTACAGCAACGATTGTCGCCTTGAGCTTCAAAAATGCCGCTTATCTCGCGGAGGAGTTCCGCGGCGCGCTGAACGCCGTAGATAGCGGACAGATGGAGGCCTGTCTGGCTGTCGGCATGACCAAGTGGCAAGGCTTCCGCCGTGTTGTCCTGCCGCAGGCGCTACGGATTGCCGTTCCAAGCCTCGGCAACTATCTGATTATGCTCGTCAAGGAGTCCTCGCTCGCCTTTACCGTCGGCGTCACCGATATTTTTGCCCAGACAAAAATTTTGGCTAGCGGCTCCTTTCGGTTTCTGGAAAGCTATATCGCAGTCGCGCTCATCTATTGGGGACTAACCGTGCTGCTGACGATGCTGCAGGGAAAACTGGAGAAGGTTATGAGCAAGCCTTATCGATAGGAGTTCTGGTATGTTAAAAGTTAACGGGTTGTCCAAGCATTACGGTAAACACGAAGTACTCAAGCAGATTGATCTGGAAATCGGCCGCCGTGAGGTTGTGGCCATCATCGGGCCATCTGGATCGGGAAAATCGACGCTGCTGCGCTGCCTGAATTTGTTAGAAACGCCGGATACCGGCACAATTGAGATTGACGGCTTCGCCGTCGATGCCGGAAAGCTGAAAAAATCCGATGCTTATGCGCTTAGGCAAAAGTCCTCCATGGTTTTTCAGCACTACAATCTGTTTAAAAATAAAACTGCGCTGCAAAACGTCATTGAAGCGCTGGTTGTCACCAAAAAAATGCCCAAACCGGATGCTGTCGCGCTGGGCGCCAAATTGCTGGAGCAAGTCGGACTAGCCGCTAAGGCAGATAGCTACCCGTCCATGCTCTCCGGCGGTCAGCAGCAGCGAGTCGCCATCGCCCGGGCGCTGGCGGTCAATCCCGCTGTTATTTTGCTCGATGAGCCTACGTCGGCACTTGACCCCGAGCTGGTCGGCGAGGTGCTGCAGGTCATTCGTTCCATTGTCCATACCGATACCACCATGCTGATCGTTACCCATGAGATGGCATTCGCACGCGAAATTGCCGACCGGGTCATCTTCATGGCTGATGGCTCCATCGTGGAGCAGGGCAACCCGCAACAGTTGTTTGGCAGCCCGCAGCAGGAACGAACCCGACGGTTTCTAAGCTCATTTTTAAGCAGTAGCTCCCTGGAGAGAAAGGAGCAGCATGATGGCACTGGTTCATAATTTTGACCTGCAGCTGCATCGCCGCCATACCGATGCCCAGATGTACACCGTCTACCCTGACGATGTGTTGCCGATGCATCTGGCAGAGACAGACTTTTCCACTGCACAGCCGATAACGGAGGCGCTTATGATACGAGCCGCCTTCCCAGCGTATGGCTATACCGCCGAGCGCTCCAGCTTCCCGCTCGCTGTCAGTCATTGGATGTCCAGCCGCTTCAACTGGACGATTGAGCCCGAATGGGTCGAGTACTCCCCTTCAGTCGGCTCCACGGTCGTCTTTGCCATCCAGTCCTTCACCCAGCCTGGCGACCGGATTGTTATTCAGACACCCGTCTACCATGCCTTTCATACGCTGATCGAGAACAGCGGCCGTGTCAAAGCTGAAAATAAACTCGTGCTTCATGAAGGACGCTATGCTATTGACTTCGACGACCTGGAGCGGCAATTGGCTCACCCTCGCACTAAGCTAATGGTGCTCTGCCATCCGCATAATCCGATCGGGCGGGTGTGGACACCAGAGGAACTGCAGCGGATCTCCGAGCTGTGCCTGCGGCATCATGTATTTGTCGTCTCCGATGAGGTGCATAGCGATCTCGTCTTTGCCGGACATCGTCACATCCCGCTGCCGCTGATTTCCCAGGCAATAGCAGAGCAATGCATCGTTGCCATCAATCCCAGCAAAACGTTCAATCTTGCCGGCATGCGCGCATCGGCAGCTATCATTCCGAATCGTCGCTGGCGTGACGCGCTGCGGATGACACTGATCAGCAACAAGGCCCTGGATCGCCCGGTATTCGGAATGGTAGCGCTGGAGGCTGCTTACATGCAAGGCGGCTATTACGTCGACCAACTCGTACCGTATATTGAAGCCAATGCGCAGCTCGTGGACGCCTACCTAGCGAAGCACATCCCTGGTCTGAGCGTCATTCGCCCGGAGGCCACCTATATGCTATGGCTGGATGCGCGCAAGCTGGGGCTGAAGCCGGAGCAGTTGGCTCCCTTCTTCCTGATGCACGCGCGGATCGGCCTGCGAGATGGTGCCGTGTGCGGCAATGGCTCAGGCTTTCTGCGCATGAGCATCGGATTCCCGCGCGCAGTGCTGAAGCAAGCGCTAGAGCGGTTGCGTTCAGCCGCTGCAGGCTTGAAGCCGCGCGCATGAGGATCGCTTCACGACGAAGCTTCTTCAAAAGAGACGTTTCTTTTGAAGAAGCTCTTTCTCCAGCCAACCGTTCCCTACTCACTCCTGGTGACTCATCCAGGACGTCCTGAATGCTTATCGTCTGCCCAAGCGCCCGGCTGCCGTCCGCAGCCTGCCCCCCGCGGGCACATGCTCTGCATCAGTAGCTCCAGCAAGGCCAATCACTGGCATATTATTGTACACACACTCATATTGCCCTTCAGGAACAAGATAGGTCTCATGATAGATGCCTACCGCGCCGCTCCCTCTAGATCGCTTATTGAAGCTATGCCACGCGCTTGTATGGAGCATGCTGTTGCGTGCATAGTGCTCCAACGCTTCAAACGACCGCCAGTACTGTACCACCGTCACTCCCCTCCATGACAGATGAACCGTCGCATGCATAAAGCCCGACTCCGGTTGCTCATACAGCTCCTTGATCATCGGCCCCATCGCCTGTGCGACTGGCAGCCACTTATGAATCGCCCACAGCTTGTTCACCCGCATGCCGATGATAAATACGGCAAAATCCCCCTTGATCTGTGCCGTATAACGCCCAGTAATGACTTCCCCCATCGCGTCCTGCCTCCCCTTCTCTCCCATCGCGTAACGAAGCTATTCCTTCAAGAGTCGCAGATGAGCATCATAGCATGCCTTCACATCGTTTCCCTCGTACATGCGGAGCGTCAGGAAGGAGCCATAGAAGATAGTAAACAGCACTTGCACGGCTACCTCCACCTCGATCCCCTTTCTCAGCTCGCCTGCCCGCTGCGCCTCGTCCATAGCCTGCCAGAACGCCTCATACATGCTGGGCACAGCAGCGGCCTCTTCCTCCTGCTTGGGAAAGAGCAGCCGAATCTCTGCCCGCTCCAGCGGCGGCATCGCAGGATGTCCCTGCATCCCTGCCAAAAAGGAAATCAAGCTAGGCATGATGCCGGCATGGCTGGCGCTCTCCATAGCTACCTGGTCAAACAGATGCTCAACCGAGGCAAAGCCCTCCAGCCGCTGTGCTCGGATGTCCAGCAGTCGCCTTGTCAGCCAGATGCGCATATAATAGACCAGCACATCATTTTTTTGCGAGAAAAATTTGAAGAAGGTGACACGCGACACCTCGGCCTCCCGGCAAATATCCTCTACCATAACCTCGCTAAAGAGCCGATGCTCAATCAGCTTCAGACTGGCCTCGTAGATCGCTAGCTTGCTGCGCGCCTTCTTCAGCTCTCGCAACGAAATCTCTGCTTCTGGCATCAAACCTTCACCCTCCACAAAAATGAACTTATGTACATATATTAACTCAAGTTAATTATTTTCGCAAACCGAATATAATACTCACTTGGCAATTCGATACTTGTACCCGTTATGTATATTCAAATAGTTGAAATGGTAAGAATCTTAACTTCATGTTTCAAGCAAACTCGCCTATAATCATAGAGATAAGAAATGCGACAAGCGACTCTACTAAGTCAGTGTGGTGAACAAGATGTCCAAGAGCACCTTCAGCTCAGACGAGCACATTGCCAAACAATATATATGGGTGCACAAAATACTCGTTGCCTATTGGGTTATTATTGCTGTACATGGAGGAGCGCAGTTGCTGTCTTATTGGTTTCTGTCCTATGAGGTAACCCCCTGGCATTTCTATATCCATATTCTGCTCCTGCCGACATTGGCGATGGGAGCCATCACCCTGCTTGCGCAGCTTCTTCATCGTCGCTACCACCTCCTCGGCTTCTACAGCCTGTTTATTGCTGGAAGCATCATCTCGCTCACCATCATATGGCTGAACTATGATATTCGTATCATCGCCGGGATGCTGCTGCTCCCTGTCTTCGCTTCGGTCATCTTCTTCAACAAACGGCTCACATTGTTCTCGGCTGCTCTTCAACTGCTGGGATTAGGAGTTCTCATGCTGGATGCGAGTTTCCGAAGCTACCTGAGCGGGTTCGACATGGTTGCTATTCCACTCTTTCTGTTGCTCGGCACGTTGCTCACCAATATCATCCGCATCAGCGGCCAGGAGCTGCTGTCGGATCTCCAGTCGACACTGCTAGCCAAGCAGGATCTGATTATCCAAAATGCATTGATGGTCAAGCTCGCCACAACAGATGCGCTGACCCATCTGAACAACCATATCTCCTTTCATGAATACTATCAAAAAGCGATTGAATATGCCGATTCGGTTCCGTTCCATCTGGCCCTGATTGACATTGATAATTTCAAATCCATCAACGATTCATACGGGCACCGCACAGGGGACATCATTCTGGCACGCGTAGCCCATATGATTCGGGATCACATCGGCCCCCATGATATTGCTGCCCGTTATGGCGGCGAGGAATTTGCACTGCTGCTGTTCGAGAAATCGTTCGAGGAGGCCTACCAGACGGTGGAGCACATTCGCGAGCAGCTCTCTTTGCTTCACCATCACGAGCTGCTTGGCGGGGTCGTTACGGTTAGTATTGGACTGCACAGCTACACTACGCCGCTGAACAAGGAACAGCTATTTGAGATCGTGGACGGGTATCTGTATGCAGCGAAGCGATCAGGCAAGAACCGCACCGTCACCTCTAATGCTGCCAGCCCGTTGGAAGCCAAGGCGCCTTAATGCACACAATAAAGAGTGCCTCGGGCGCGCACACTCACGCACCCTAGACACTCTGGCTTCCACGCAATATAAACTTCCTTTATTGGCTCCGCGCGCGATCAAGCTCTACACAAGCCATGACGAAGGCTCCCACACCGTGCAGATCATTCTCGCTGGTCGGGCGCGTCACATAATTCTGGTAATCCCCTGCCGACGTGCCGATACAGATCTTCGGCAGCACAAACTGCCCGTCAGCATCGAACTGCACCGTCTGAATCAATCCTTCATAGCCCTTGATTGCCGCAGTCAGCGCCTCTTCCCCGGCAACCCCGTACTGCACGGCCTTGGCGATGCCGTACACGAACAAGCTAGAGCCCGAGGTTTCCAGCCAGTTGTCCGGCTGTTCCCCTTTGTCTACGACCTGGTACCATAGCCCGCTCTCTTGATCCTGATAGCGAACCAGCGCCTTCACGAGCGCCCCCAGCTCTGTCAGCAGCGCAGCACGCCCCGGCTCCTCCTGTGGCAGCAGCTCGATGAAGCGAGCCAGCGACAGCACATACCAGCCGAGCGAGCGCGCCCAGAACTCGGGCGAGCAGCCCGTCTGCGGGTTGGCCCACGGCGTCTGCCGCTTCTCATCCCATGCATGATAGAGCAACCCTGTCGCTTCGTCCTTCATATACTTGCGCATGAGCGACTCCTGATGCAGCACCATCTGGCGCAGGCTGTCGTCGCCGTATGCATTGGCGTACTGGAGGGCGAATACACCGCCCATGTACAGCCCATCCAGCCACATCTGATAGGGATACTTATCCTTATGCCAGTAGCCGCCCTCCGCGGTCATGTTCAGCGTATCGAACAGCCGGCGCAGCTTATCCGCGGCGATCCGATAGCGAGTATCGCCTGTGCGCTCCTCCAGCCGGAACAGCAGCAGTCCCGGCTGGATGGCGTCCAGCTCATCGCGTGCATAGTAGAAATTCCCTTGCTCATCGATCAAGCTGTCTACGTAGCCTTGGATATATTCATCATACCTTGTCTTCCATACTTCTCCGGTCAGCAATTCCATGCCGCATAAGAATACCCCTTGATGATAATGCCATCGTCCTGCCGGGGGCAGCTCCTGCGGCGTATAGGCCGCCATAATCGCGTCACACGCGGCCTTCGCCCATTCGATGGGTGTTTTTACAGCCGTTTGCATCCTTTACCTCTCTCCTTCCCCATTACCCTTTGATGGAACCGAGCAACGCTCCCTTGGCGAAATGCTTCTGCAGGAACGGATACACGCACAAGATCGGCAAGGTCGCCACGACGATAACGGCCATCTTCACACTCTGGTCGGGAGGAGGCACTTCGCCGTCGAAGGAGGCGCCGGAATCCATACCACTTGCCAATACAACGATTTGCCTCAGCAGCACCTGAATCGGCCATTTGTAGCTGCTGTCCAAATACAGAATGGCGTGCATATACGTATTCCAGTAAGTAACCGCGTAGAACAGCGACACAGTCGCAATCGCCGGAAGCGACAGCGGCAGTACGATACGGAACAAAATGCCGAAATCATTGCAGCCGTCAATCTTGGCCGACTCCTCCAGCCCTTCAGGGATATTCTGGAAGAAGTTGCGCAAAATGATCAGATTGAACGCGCTAATCGTCACTGGCAGCACGAGAGAGGCATACGTATCAATCAGCCCCAGCTCCTTGACGACCAGGAAGGTCGGAATCAGACCGCCGCTGAACAGCATCGTGAAGACAACCATGAACATAAAGAATCTTCGTCCATCGAGGTCCTTGCGCGACAATCCATAGGCCATCAGCGAGGTGATGAACATGCTGAACAGTGTCCCGAACAGCGTCACCCCGATTGATACTGTCATCGCTCGAAAGAGCGTATCTGTTGAGAAAATGAATCGGTATGCATCCAAACTCCATTCAGTGGGAATCAGGACGAACTTCTTAATGGCCATCTCGGCGCTAGTCGTGAATGAGCCGGCCAGCACATGCACGAATGGTAGCATGGTGACGATCCCGATGATCGCCAGCAATACATAATTGACTATAGAAAAAGTGCGTCCGGATAAACTGCGATCCTCTACCATTTGCTTTGTTCTCCTTTCGTATGGCGGCTAGGGTGTGTCTTCAAACTCCGACGCTAAAGCTAAAGCCCTAGTACACGCCGTCCTCTCCCATTTTCTTCGCGAGCTTGTTGGCCAGCATGACCAGCACAAGACCGATGAACGATTTGAAGAAGCCGACCGCGGCACTATAGCTGAATTGTCCTTGCTGGAGACCTGCCGTGTACACATACGTATCGATAATTTCCGCCACACTACGGTTCATGGAATTAAGCAATAGGTAGACGTGCTCGAAGCCCAGCTCCAGAACATCACCAATTTTCAGAATCAGCAAAATAATTATGACACTGCGAATCGCAGGCAGCGTAATATGCCACACCTGCCGTAAACGTCCGGCGCCGTCGATGCGCGCCGCCTCATATTGGGTCGGGTCAATCGATGCGATTGCCGCCAAATAAATGATCGTGCCCCAGCCTGCTTCTCTCCAGATCACCTGCATAATATACGTTGGCCTGAACCACTCCGGGCTCAGCAGGAAATTGATTTTATTCATTCCAAGCATACTGACCAGTTCATTAATGATACCGCCGTCCATCGTAAGCATGACATAGCTGATCGAGACAATGATTACCCAGGACATAAAATGGGGAATGTACACCATCGTCTGAATCGTTCTCTTGAAGGCAGATGACCGCACCTCATTCAGCATCAGTGCCAATACAATCGGGATTGGGAAAAAGAAGAGCAGGTTCATCCCGAACAAGATGAGCGTATTGGTCAAAATATTCAAAAAGTCCGGCTCGGTAAACAACCGCTTGAAATGCTCGAAGCCCACCCAGTCGCTGCCGCTGATCCCTTTATACGGCTTATAGTTTTGAAAGGATATAATCAAGCCGTACATCGGCAAATATTTAAACACAACAAAATAGAGCAGCCCCGGCAAAATCATAATATAGAGCAGCTTATTTTTCCAAAGCCGTCTTTTTAGCTCGCTAGATGATTTGGGAGACCTCGCCGATTGCAGCTTCTTCTCAAGAACGACAGCTTCTTCCATACCCATTCTTCCTTTCTGCACCAAAATCTTCGCACATACTGCAAGCATCACGCGGCCGGAGAACCCGACCCGGCCGCGGCCTGCTTGCGTTCATTTATTTTTTGTAAGCTGCGTTGAACTCCTCGATAATCTGGCTTCCGCCGCGGCTCTTCCACGTCTCAATCGCTTGATCGAAGCCGGCCTTATCAATCTGACCATAGATATATTTGTAGGTTGCGTCAGTAATGATGTCTTGCAGTTGCAGCCCCTTCTCGGTATACGTAGCCGAGTCCAGCGGCGCAGTCGGGTCATGAATGGCATGCTGCTCATTGGTGATGATCAGCTCTTCCGCTTTGATCCGCGAAGGCAGGGAATAGTAGCCGTCATATCGACCGTTGGTCTCGACCTCACCGATTACACTATCCTTGAAGCCTTTGACCTCGCGCTCGATCTTATCCTTGTCATCCATTTCCTTGGCCTTGCCGTCGATGACCTCATAGTGCGTGCCCTCGATCCCCCAGAACATCAGGTTGGACGCTTCTGGCGTCATCTGCTTGTCGAAGAAGGCCAGCACCTTTTTCAGCTCCGCTTCATCCTTGATAGCGGATTTAGGGAAGACTACGACATTGTTATAGCCAGGCAGTGCCCAGATTCCGTATTTGCCCGATGGACCTGTGATCAAGCTATTGACATCCGTTACGGCTGTCGGTACGTTCTTGGTCAGATCCTTGTCCAGCGTGCTGACATCCTGCATCGAGCCAATATAGACGCCTGCCTTGCCGCTGGTGAACAGATTAATCTGGTCGGTCTTGCTCGTTGCCGCGAAGTCCTGGTTCATGTAACCTGCCTCGCGAATCTTCTTCACGTAATCCATCGTCTGGACGTACTCATCGAACATGAACTCTGGCAGCAGTTGTCCATCCTTCTCGCCCCAGTTGTTCGGTGTCTGGAAGTACGAGGACAACGTCTTGAAAGCGCCGTAGACGAGATCATTACGATCCGCCAGACCTACCGTATTTTTCTGTCCATCGCCATCCGGGTCGTTCTCGGTGAATTGCTTCATCATCTCGAACAGCTCTTCGGTCGTCTTCGGCTCAGGCAAGCCCAGCTTATCTGCCCAGTCCTTGCGGTAGATGACTCCCTGACGCGCCAGCGGGCGACCAATATATAGGGTATACAGCTTGCCATCCACCTTGGTATTGTTCAGCACCTGCTCCTTCAGCTTGCTCAGGTTCTCATACTCGGACAGATACGGCCCAATCTCCCAGAACTCCCCATCACGGATCGCTTCCTTCAAGTTCAGGAAGGTCGCCTGGTTCTTCAGATAGGTCACCTGCGGCAGCGAGCCCGTGGCGAAGGAAGCGTTCAGCTTCTCCTCATAGGTATCAGCCGGGAAGAAGTTGTAGGTCAGCTTCGTATTGGTCAGCTTCTCCAGCTCATTCTTGATCGTATCCGGTGGCGTCTCCGCAATATTTAACGGCAGCATGATCGTAATCTCGGCTGGCGCCTCATTCTCCGAAGCTTCCTCCTTAGTTCCCTCGGAAGCAGCAGGCTTGTTTCCTTCCGTTCCCGTACTTCCAGTATTCGTTGTCTTGCCGCCATCCGAAGAGCATGCTGCCAGCATTAATGTACTGATCATCATCACACTCAGCAGCAGCGGTACCGATTTCTTTTTCATACAGCGTTGACCTCCATTTTTGTAAATTTAAACGCTTGCAAAAGACTGAGGTGCCGAACTGTGCGGCTTCGGCACTCGCGGCTCCATATTCACATCGTAAGGCCGGCTATTCGTTACGTATACAATCATTTGCTCATTCTCACAGGTTAGGAAGCCAATGATCATCTATATCGCGCCCATCTGAGGTGATGATTATTGCCAGACTGTCCAAGTGGGCAACGATGAGCGCAAAAAAGCCCTCCCCATCATCTAGGGGAAGGCTCTGTGGCTGCGCTGTTGCGATAGTAGGCCTCTGTCAGTTCATTAATAATCTGCTCACCGCCTTGGCGGCGCCATTTCTCCACTTCCTTCTGGAAACCCTCCTCATCGAGCTGGCCCAAAATATAATTGTACGTCGCATCTGTAATGATCTTGTAGAGCACAGCCCCCTTCTCATCCGAGGTCGCCGATTCCAGATTGACAGTCGGGTCTTTGACAATGAACTTTTCATTGTCCTGACTCAACTGCTCCGCCAGCTCCATCAACTGCTCTCCCTCCTGAATCGGCAGCACATTGGGATTGCGCAGATCGGCGATCATCAGCGGACGCAGCGGATTGACCTCATTAACCCTAAGCTGAGCCGCACGCTCGGGCAGGATGACCCCGTTATCTCTAAGCTCATAGTGCCTGCCTTCGTAGCCGTAGCGCATCAGATTGCTAATGTCCTTGTCCATCGTCCGGTCAAAAAAAGCCAGGATGGCAAGCAGCTCCTCCTCTGTCTTAATCGCCCGCTTGGAGAACAGATACAGGCCATTATAATTCGGTATCGACCAGACCCTGTACCCCTCCGGCCCTGCTATGCGGTTGACGATAATCAGTTCTGCGTCTGGATGGACGCTCTTCGCCTCCTCCGACAGCCGCTGCGCATCCGTCATGCTGCCAATATAGATGCCTGCCTTGCCCGAGATAATCATATTGCGCTGAAGCTGCTTGCTCGTCACAGCAAAATCCTGATTCACCAGCTTCTCTGTGTAGAGGCGCCGCATGAAATTCATCGTCTCTCTGTAAGGCTGTGTCTCAAACTCTGGAATGAGCTTGTTGTTCTCGATCTTCCAGTTATTCGGCGTGCCGAAGTAAGAGCTTAGCGTCTTGAAGGAGCCATAGATGAGATCATTGCGGTCAGCCAGTCCGAACGTGTCGTCCTGCCCGTTGCCGTCAGGATCATCATACGTGAAGCGGCGCATCACCTCGTACAGCTCCTCCAGGTTTTGCGGCACACCCAGTCCAAGCCGGTCAAGCCAATCCTTGCGCAGGATGATGCCTTGTCTGGAGGAAGGGCGCTCCGTGTACAAGCCGTACAGCTTGCCATTCACCGTCGTCTGATCCAGTATATTCATGTCCAGATGCTTCAGGTTATCGAAATCCTTCAGGTAAGGACCAATCTCCCAAAATTCGCCGGCACGAATTGCGCTCTTCAGCGACAAAAAGTCTGTATGCTTGACAAATGTCGCCTTCTTGAGCGAGTTGGTGGCGAGCGACATGGTCATCTTATCACTGTAAATCTCGTCAGGCACCCACTCAATCTGTAATCTCGTTTCCGTCAGCTCCTCGATGTCGCTCACCAGCTTGCGATCCGGCTGATTCGGAAAATGCAGTGGTGCCATAATGGTGATGAGCGGTCGATCCTGATCAGCGATCGCTGCTGACTTATGCTGATTACTGCAAGCACCGAGCACGAGCAGCAGTCCAATCAACAGTAATAGTAAAGCAGGTAATCTACGAGCATGTGTCGAAATGAAGTTCATAGTGTTCCTCCCTGGCATAGCTAAAATATCGTCAAAGATCGTCATGATCTGAGCTGATGATTATTGTGGTGCGAGATGATTATTGTACGGATGGAGCCGATTTGAATATAATAGGCAGTACTATCTGCAGAAGGTTGTGATGCTGTCCATGCGCTCTCTAAGCTTCCTAAGCAAAATGACCATATTTGGCTTCATATTAAGTATTATACCAGTAATTTCAATCGGTGTATTTTCCTACGTCACTTCCTCCGAGCAGATTCAAGAGCATGTCAACAAGGGCAAGCTCCAACTGCTCGTGCAAATTAATGCAAATGTAGAGCAAATCCTGCGAACCGTCAATCATACATTGAACCAGGTTGTCAATTCATCCGTGATGAAGCGTGCGTGGAATGAACAGCTTACCGTCAACGACTTCATCTTGTATGACGATCTGCGCAAGGAAATTCGCAACATGCAATCCTTCGACACACGGGTCGAAGATGTTGTGCTGTTGAACCAGGAGCAGGATTGGCTGATCAAAAACTCCGGTATCTATCGCAGCGATACGTACCCGTACCTGGAGCAGCTTCAGCAGCTATCCGAAACAGCCGAGGATTCCTCCTGGGTACTAACGCCCAGTTATTGGTTTTACACGGAAGAAAGCGCTAACAATGCTAACTGTGATTATACTGTGAGTCTCGTAAAAAAGCTACCCACCACCGGGTTTGAAAAACGCGGGCTAGCCCTCGCAAATATACCCACCTGCAACCTGCAGGATATGATTCAGTTCGATACGGACGAGACATCGCTGGTCATGCTGCTGGATGAGCAACAGCGCATCCTCCTCCATCCTGACCGCCTGATGATCGGCAAGCCTGCGAGCGCCGCAGGCCTGGCAAGCAGCGAGGAGCTGAGCGGCAATTCCGGCCAGTTCACAACGATGCTATCCGGGCATATGTATGCTGTTACCTATTATAAGTCTGAGTTCAATGGGTGGATCTATCTTTCTACGATCTCCATCGACAGCCTGACGAAGGAGACGCACAAGATCGGCCGCTACACGCTCTATGTATGCATAGCGCTGCTGCTGGTCTCCATCCTGCTGGCCTGGATCGGGTCACGCCGAATGTACGATCCGATTCAGAAGCTGGTGACGCAAATCACCGAGCTGCTGCCGGAGCAGCATCGCAAGCGCAATAATGAATTTCAGATTATCGGCGATCATGTTCAACAGCTATTCCAGTCCAAATCTCAGTTGGAGCAGGAGGTTAGCCGCCATCTCATGCAGGTGCGAGCCTTCTATCTGATCAAGGCGTATCAAGGGCATGCACGCAAGCGAGAGCTGCGCGAGCAACTGGAGCAGTATGGCTTTGCCCAGCAGTTGCAGCAATGGAGGACGATGGCAGTCATGACGCTGCAGATCGATACACTGGAGCATACCCACTACGAACAGCAGGATCTGGAGCTGCTGCTGTTTGCCATCCACAATATCATTGAAGAGATGGTCGACAACAGCAAGCGGCTGGTTCCTGTACTCATCGACACGACGATCGTCACGTTAATCGGCAGCTCGGACAGTGAACTGGATTCCTTCAACACGCAGCTCTATAGTATGACAGAGCAGCTTCAGCAGAAGATCATGTCTTATCTGCACCTGCAGGTGAGCATCGGGCTGAGCTTGCCATTTGACTCGATCGAGAACGTGGCGGTTGCCTATCGGGAAGGGCTGGAGGCCTTGAAGCATCGCTTGAAGCTGGGTGAGGGCATTATTATTCAGTATGAGCAGCTTGATTCCGGCAATCATTACTTTCACCTGAGCTATCCGCATCAGATCGAGCTGGAGCTTGTGGATGCCATCAAGCTGGCGGAGGCTGGCAAGGCGCGTGAAGACCTGCACCGCTTCCTTAATTCGATGTTCAAGACGGAGCTGGCGCCACAGGAGTACCAGATTCCGCTGATGCGGCTGCTCAACAATCTGCTGGTTGTCGCGCAGGAATCGCGGATTCATCTGAGCCCGTCGCAGCAAGGCGAGCGCACATTATTCGAGGAGCTGCTGCGGCTGACTACAGGCGGCGAGATTGAAGAATGGTTCTGGGCGCGCATCATCCAGCCGATGGTGTCTATCTTCAGCAACCGGCAAAATGAACAGTATCATAATATTTCAGAGAAAATCATTGAGTGGATTCACCAGCATTATGATACAGACCTGACGCTGGAGGAATGCGCCTCGCGCCTGCATTACAATGCGAACTATCTTAGCAGCGTATTCCGCAAGGAAACCAACTACTCCTTCAGCGAATATTTGTCCGCCTACCGGTTCAATATGGCGAAGAAATGGCTGACCGAGACCGATATGCCAATCAAGGACATCGCCTCGCGCCTGAGATACAACAATTCGCAGAACTTTATCCGCTCCTTCCGCAAGCAGGAGGGCATAACGCCGGGTCAATACCGCGAGAGCCAGAACGCCAAGCTGCGTTAAGTCCCCTCTCCCGCTGCCTCCCGATTCACTATGGGACAGCGGGAATTTTATTCCAATCGGTAATTTGCATAATTTGTTGAAACTTTGCGACAGCAACCATCGTAAATATAGGCATGAGCGACATGCTGTGCCAAGCTTCGATAAAAAGACAGTGTTCCGAACGAAATATCCGTTGCTGCAGCCGGATACGCGCGCTGTTTTCATTTATTGTTGATACTGCGCTCACAAAAGAATGCGATAATTGTAGAATAATTGCGGATTTTGCTAGAAATCAATATAATAAATGAGAAGTATAAATTTGGAAAGGAGGAGTATACATCCATGACAATCTCATTGGTAAAAGGTCAAAAGGTTGATCTCACCAAAGGAAATGCCGGATTGACCAAGGTTGTGGTAGGGCTTGGCTGGGACCCGGCTGATGCTGGACGAAGCTTCTTCGGCTTCAAGAAGGCCAAGGCCAATATTGACTGCGATGCTTCAGCACTCATGCTCGATGCTCATGGCAAGCTGGTTAGCGACAAGCATCTGATCTGCTTCTATAATCTCAAGAGCCCCTGTCGATCGGTGGTACATACTGGAGACAACATTACAGGGGATGGCGACGGAGACGACGAGCAAATTATTGTCGATCTGAACCGAGTGCCTGCCGAGGTAGAGCGTATTTTGGTTGTTGTCAATATCTATAACTGTGAAGCGCGCCGCCAGGATTTTGGCATGATACAATCCGCTTTTATTCGTGTGTTTGACCCTTCCTCCAATAACGAATTAGTACGCTTCAATCTGACGGATAACTACGCCGGCAAGACGGCCCTGATCACTGGCGAGCTGTACCGCCATCAGGGAGAATGGAAGTTCAATGCAATCGGCGAGGGCACTCACGCCCCGCATATTGATATACTCGCCAGACAATACACCTAATCCTAGAAAAGAGGGACTCACTATGGCAATTAGCTTGCAAAAAGGACAAAAAGTAGACCTGACCAAAACCAACCCCGGCTTGACCAAGGTCGTTATCGGACTGGGCTGGGACACCAACAAGTATGATGGCGGAAAAGACTTCGATCTGGACGCCTCGGCCTTCTTGCTGAACGGCGGAGGGACGGTTGTCTCCGATAACGCATTCGTATTCTATAACAACACCAAGAACGATAACGGTTCTGTCCTGCACACCGGCGACAACCGGACAGGCGAGGGCGAGGGCGATGATGAGCAGATCGTTGTTGATCTGCCGAATGTGCCTGCCAATATCGAGAAAATCTCGATCTGCATTACCATCCATGAAGGCAAGGAACGCGCTCAGAACTTCGGCCAAGTATCCAACGCCTTCGTGCGGATCGTCAATGAGGCAAGCGGCACAGAGCTGATCCGCTACGATCTGGGCGAGGACTTCTCCGTCGAGACGGCGATTGTTGTTGCAGAGTTGTACCGTCATAGCGGCGAATGGAAGTTCAGCGCTGTCGGCAGCGGTTACCAGGACGGACTGGCGGGACTGTGCCGCGACTTTGGCCTGCAAGTCTCTTAATCTGGATATAGAAGGAGAGGAAAGTCTATGACTATCAGTCTTGCCAAGGGCCAGCGCATCGATCTGACCAAGACCAATCCGGGTCTGAAGAAGGTCGTCATCGGGCTGGGCTGGGACATTAACAAGTACAGCAGCGGAGAAGACTATGATCTCGACGCCTCGGCCTTCCTGCTTCATCAGGATGGACGAGCCAAGGGTGCTGAGGATTTCGTCTTCTACAATAATCCCAAGACACCTAACGGCTCCGTCGTTCATACCGGCGACAACCGGACGGGCGAAGGTGAAGGCGACGATGAGCAGATCATTATTGACTTCTCGCTGATCCCGGACTCTATCCAGCGCATCGGCATCACGGTTACCATCCATGATGCGGCAGCGCGCGAGCAGAACTTCGGCCAAGTATCCAATGCTTTCGTTCGGGTGCTGGACGAGCTGTCCGGCCGTGAAATATTGCGTTATGATCTGGGCGAGGATTTCTCCGTAGAGACAGCAGTTGTCATCTGTGAGCTGTATCGCCAAGGGACGGAATGGAAGTTCCAGGCGGTAGGCTCCGGCTTCTCGGGCGGACTTGCGGCGTTATGCCGCAATTATGGCCTGGACGCCAGCTAATATCTCTTTCGCTCCGGTTGCTGCCGCGTGCTCTTGAACAGAAGGCATGGCAGTAACTGGAGCTTTGTATAAGCCTGCAGGTATGGGAGGCCGCCCACCAGCGGCACCAGCCGGCAACACTTGAGAGGTGTGGAACAACATGACAGTATCGTTGATCAAAGGGCAAAAAGCCGATGTAACCAAGGGCAAGCCTGATCTGCACAGCATTATCGTCGGCATGGGCTGGAACAGCGGCGCATCCATCGATATTGATTTTTCCGCGTTCCTCCTGGGCGCTGGCGGCAAGGTCACTCAAGATGAGGATCTGATCTTCTACGGCAATCCGGCAGGCGGAGGCAGCTCCGTCAGACTCTCCACCAGTAAGAAGCGCTGGGGCGGCTCGGATAAGGAGCAGGTCACACTGGAGCATAGAGCGATCCCCCAGCAATACGAGCGCATCGCCTTTACACTAACCATCTATGATGCCGATGCTCGCCGCCAAAGCTTCTCCCAGGTGGATGGGACGTATATTCGCATCATGGACGCCGCCACCGGCGCTGAGCTGCTTCGATTTGAGCTGGGACAGTCCGGTTCCGTGGAGACGGCGATTGTGGTCGGCGAGTTATACCGCTATAACAACGAATGGAAATTTAACGCGATTGGCTCCGGGTATGCCGGAGGGCTGGGAGCATTATGCAATAGCTTCGGCATTGAGGTGAAGGATGATGCGAGCTCGGCTTCATCGAAGCCACAGCCTGGACAACCACCAGCTCCACCCGTTCCGCAAGCAGATGCTCCCCCTCCAGCTCCTCCGGTCAGGCAGGAGGCTTCCCCTCCCCCACAGCCTGTCCAGCTTCAGAAGATTGAGCTGAAGAAGCGCGGCGATACGATCAATCTGCAAAAAAATTCAGGCTCGCTGGGAGAATTACTCATTAATCTGAACTGGAATCAGAAGAAATCCTCCGGCTTCTTCGGAAGCAAGCGCATTGATCTCGATCTCGGCTGCTTGTTCGAGATGAAGGATGGACAGAAGGCTGTCATCCAGGCGCTGGGCAATGCCTTCGGCTCGCTTCGCAACCCGCCTTATATTGCGCTAGACGGCGATGACCGCACTGGTTCTGTCTCTACAGGAGAGAATCTGAGGATTAACGGGAGCCATATTTCAGAGATCAAACGAATTCTTGTATTCGCCTTTATCTATGAAGGAGTATCCAAATGGACCGAGGCGGACGGTGTCGTAACGATCAAGCAGAGCCACGGACCGGATATTGTCATTCGACTGGATGAGCCAGACAACCGCAAGCGCATGTGTGGCATCGCCATGATTACCAATGTCCGTGATGAAACCTTCAGCGTGGAGAAGCTCGTCCATTATGTGGAAGGCCATAGACAGCTTGACCAAGCCTACAATTGGGGGCTTAAATGGGTCGCTGGCTCCAAATAGAAGATATACATGGGAAGTTAATTTAGAGGAGGAAGCACCTTGTCGGATTTTTTCCGCAGTTTTATTGAAAACTTCAGCAATTTCTTTGACTGGAACACGATCGTCACGACGTTAAGCGATCCGGTTAGCTGGGGGATTATCGGTACGCTCATTATTCTGGAAGGATTGCTCTCGGCAGATAATGCGCTCGTGCTCGCCGTGATGGTCAAGCATCTTCCAAAAGAGCAGCAGAAGAAGGCATTATTTTACGGTATTTTGGGTGCTTACGTCTTCCGTTTCCTAGCCATCGGTGTCGGAACCTTCCTGGTAAAGATCACCTGGGTGAAGGTCGCTGGCGGACTCTATCTGCTATGGATCGCGCTTAGCAATCTGTTCGACCTTCAGTTCAAGCTGGCGCGAGTCGGCGGCATTCCTCTCCTTCCCTATATCGGCAAGAAGCCTAGTGAGGACGATGAAGTGGTCAACAAGGGCATGGGCTTCTGGCGGACTGTGCTCGCTGTGGAGATGATGGACATCGCATTCAGCATCGACAGCGTATTGGCTGCATTTGGTGTAAGCGAGCAGCTATGGGTACTGTTCCTGGGCGGCATTCTGGGCGTCCTGATGATGCGCGGCGTTGCTCAAGTATTCCTGAGGCTGATTGAGAAGTTCCCTGAGCTGGAGAAAGCAGCCTTCATTCTGATCGTCATTATCGGTGCGAAGATGATCGCTGAGGCGCTGGGCGCGCATATTCCTCATTATCTGTTCTTCTCGTTGCTGATTATCGTGTTTGTCGGCACGATGATTCTGAGCGTAATGAAAAAGAAAAAATCCGAAGACCATACCAAGGGCCATTCGATGTAAACTGCATAACTCTCCTGCACGGAGAGTTATTTTAAATTCGGATCTATCTTTCGCTGCACAACTGATAGACAGGGGATAGCATAATGCGCTACTTTAATTATTTATCCAGGGATGAAGAGGCCGATATTTTTCATTTGCCGCCACAAACCTTTAACAACACCACAGACAAGGAGCATCTGGCGCTAGCTGTCGGTGCCGCGCTGTACATGCCCGCTACGCGCCAGACCATCGCAGAGGATCTGGCCTCCTCCAAGCTGAAGGGGGTCGCCTCGGTCGTGCTTGATCTGGAGGATGCGATAGGCGACGAGCAGGCTGCCGAGGCAGAGCATTCTCTAGTCCTGCAGCTTCATCGACTCGCACTGTTGCTGGAGACCGGCAAGCTGGATAAGGAGCATCTGCCGCTCTTATTCATCCGTGTCCGCTCCCCCGAGCAATTGGATCGAATGATAGAGAGCATCGGCTCTTGCATGAAATGGTTGACCGGACTCGTATTTCCCAAATTCAATGCGGAAATCGGTGAGCGCTATCTCCTGCAATTGCAGCGTTATAACGAGTCAAAGCCGTTACCGTCGCCCGTGCTCTATGGGATGCCGATTCTGGAAACCTCGGAGGTGCTGTACCGTGAATCACGTCCTCAGACACTGCGCGCCATTAAGCTGCTGCTTGACCGTTATCGGGACTATATACTGAATGTGCGGATTGGAGCCACCGATTTTTCCAGCCTGTTCGGCCTCAGGCGAAGCCCGGACATGACCATCTATGATATTCATGTCGTTCGCGATTGCATCACGGATATTGTGAACCAATTCGGCCGAATGGCAGATAATTATGTGCTCTCCGGTGCGGTATGGGAATATTTCTCCCCTACCGGAGCGTCCGATGCCTTCACCGAGGGGCTGATTCGGGAAGTGAAGCTGGACAAGGAGAACGGGCTGGTCGGCAAGACCATCATTCACCCTACCCATATCGGCCCGGTACAGGCTTTGTATGTGGTCACCTTTGAGGAATACGCCGATGCCACAGCGATTATTGCGGGCAATACGGGCTGCCAGGGCGTGCTCAAGAGCCAGCACAACAACAAAATGAATGAAATCAAGCCCCATCTCAATTGGGCAGAACGAATAATGAAGCGATCAACAATATATGGGGTGCTGAATGAACGACAAAACTTCACGGCTCTCCTCGGCACTGCCGGACAGGAGCCGCCACATTTACAACGTATTAGAGGAGTTGGAGGTCACTATTGACGTCCATAGCAATCCGTGCGGCCTGCCACTCGATGCGTTGTTCCGCATGGCAGCACGCTTGAACAAGAAGCGCAGCTTCCTGTTCGTCAGCCGGGTTCTGGGCAAGCATATCCCCGTGCCGCCAAGTCTGTCTCTGCTCGCTGGAGCGGCACTGGCCTGTCTGTATGGACAACAGCATCGCCAGGTTGAAGAGATTGCCGCAGCGTTCATCGACCCGCATCAAGCGGGCGCGGTCTACCGCCGGATACGGCAGCACAAGCTGACGGTGAAGGAGCCGCTGTTGTTTATCGGCTTTGCCGAGACAGCTACCGCGCTCGGACACAGCATGTATGACATGTTTGACGGGCCGGTACGCTACCTGCACACGACGCGCGAGATGCTAACGAGCCGCGAGCCGGTGATCAGCTTTGAGGAGGAGCATTCCCATGCCACCTCGCATCGCTGCTACCCGCTGGATGCCCAGTTTCTATCCGGTGGGGAGACGGTGGTGCTGGTCGATGACGAGCTCACTACCGGCAAGACCGCATGCAATATCATCTCCAGCCTGCACCAGCGCTGTCCGCGCGCTCGTTATGTCGTCGCAAGTCTGCTCGACTGGCGCTCGGAGGCGGACAAGCAACGCTTTCGCGAGCTGGAGCGCACACTTGGCATCACCATCGAGTGCGTAGCGCTCGTTCAGGGCGAGCTGACTATATCCGGGGCACTCAGCGAGGAACGACTAAAGGCCTTGCTGCCGACTACGCTCAACAGCCTGCCGGACGCTCCGCTGGCCGGACAGGTGAAGCGACATGACATTGGACGCTTCTTCACTCATGCTGAAGCGGATTCCCCCCGTGCTCTCGCTTACTCTATCGGTGCAGCCTTGAATCATCATGAGGCTGGCGCGGCACCCGTCCACAGTTCCCTGCCTCCACAATCGCCCGCTCCCTATCTGCAATGGACAGGCCGATTCGGCCTCGATGCCACCGGTCAGCAGGAGCTGGACGAGCAGTTGGAAGCAGCCGCTGCCTGGCTGCGAGGCTTGCGCCGCGGGGAGCGGCTGCTCTGTATGGGAACGGGAGAGTTTATGTACATTCCGATGCGGATCGCAGCGCTGCTGGGCCAAGGTACGATGTACCAATCCAGTACCCGCAGCCCGGTTCACCCGCTAGCGCACAAGGACTATGCGATTCAGAATGCCTATCGCTATCTGTCCCCTGATGATCCACAAACATTGAATTATATGTACAATATCAGCCCTGGGCAATATGATGAGCTGTTCGTCTTCATGGAGCGAAGCATCGGGGAAGCTCAGGAGGCTCCATTCGTGGAGGCGCTGCGGGCTACACGCATCCCTGTGATCCATATCATCTATTGCAGCCGGGAGCCTGACGCGGAGGTGAGCGCATGAACAAGTCGTTGAATGAAGACCGTCCCACTCCCCTTGCCCTTGCACACATGACAGCAAAGACGGCTCCGCTCACTGGCAGCTATTCGGCCGAGGATGTGGAGTTTCTGCTCAAGGATCTGAGCGAGGTCAAGCTGGAGCGACCCACGGAGGATCGCGAGGAGGCATTGCAGTCCGGGGTTCATTATTCCGAGATGCTGCCGGTGGAATATCAGCCATCGGAGTCCTATATCCGGCTCTTTCACCAGACGCTTGCGGCCACGTCGCGCAAGGTCGCGCTCGCCGCGGCTGCCTGCGCTGAGCTGATTATCGCCAAGCGCGGATACAATACGACCATCGCCTCGCTGGCCCGCGCCGGCACACCGATCGGCATCCTGATCAAGCGGTATATCCGGCAGTTGCATGGCCGGGAGCTGCCGCATTATAGCATCTCGATCATCCGTGGCAAGGGAATCGACGAGAATGCCGTCCATTACATGCTGCGCCGCCATCCCGACCATTCGATTCAGTTCGTTGACGGCTGGACTGGCAAGGGTGCCATTCGTCAGGTGCTTACCCGCGCTTGTGCAGATTTCCAGGCGCGCTACGGCATCAGCCTGAACGATGACCTGGCTGTACTCGCTGATCCAGGCTGCTGTGCGGAGACGTATGGAACAAGGGAAGACTTCCTGATCCCGAGCGCTTGCCTCAACTCCACCGTATCCGGTCTGATGAGCCGCACGGTCCTGCGAGCCGACCTCATCGGGCCACAGGACTTCCACGGCGCCAAGTTCTATAAGGAATGGCTGGAGCAGGATGTATCGAATCTGTTCGTTGACCGGATCGCGGCTCACTTCGAGGAGGTGGCGCAGGAGGCTCGGGAGCTGGCTGCCGCCAGACTAGGCGATCCCGCGCAGATGGCGGTGACCTGGCAAGGCATAGCCTCTATAAGGCGGCTTCAGGAGGCTCACGGCATCGATGATATGAACCTGGTCAAGCCGGGTGTAGGCGAGACGACACGGGTGCTGCTGCGGCGGGTACCATGGAAGATTCTGATCGATAGAGCCGATAATCCCAATCTGGAGCACATCATGCTGCTGGCTCAGGATCGCGGCGTCGCCGTGGAGATTGACCCGCAGTTGGAATATTCATGCTGTGGCCTGATCAAGAAGCTGAAGGGAGCGGCGAACGAATGATCTTTGCCAGCGATCTCGACCGCACCCTGCTCTACTCGCTCCATGCGCTGGGAGGCTCACTTCCCTCCTACCCGGTCATCGTGGCCGAGCAGGCCGAGGGGCGCGCCATTTCCTATATTAGCCAAACGACGGCTGAGCTGCTCCGTGACCTGGAACGGCAAGCGATAGTATTCATTCCTGTAACGACCCGAACCATCGCGCAATACAGCCGCATTCAATTTTTCGCGACAGAGATGGTTCCCAAGTATGCCATCGTGAGCAACGGCGGCAATGTGCTGATCGAAGGCACGCCCCGGCAGGAATGGACGGAGCATATTCATCAGCAGTTGGCTAACTGCGCCCCTGCTGCGGAAGTGGACAACCTGTTCGAGCGCAGCTTCGCCTCGCCGGACTGGACCGTGAAGCGGACGCATTCCGACGAGCTGTTCTACACCGTGCAGTTGGTACGCGAGCGCTTGCCGGATGGGCTAGACCGTGAGCTGCAGACCGCGCTGCAGCCGTTGAACTGGACGGTGTCGCTGCAAGGACGCAAGCTTTATCTGGTTCCTTCCTGTGTGAACAAAGGGGCTGCACTTCGTTACATTAAGACGCTTACGAGCAGACCGCGAGTGGCAGCGGCTGGCGATTCCCTGCTCGATGAATCACTGTTGGCGGAGGCCAGCTTCGCCCTAGTCCCCAGGCATGGTGAGTTCAAGCAATATTATGGAGATCAGTCTCCCTACCCTTATACCGAAGCAGCGGGCATGGATGCCGCTCATGAATTGATTACACGGGCAATGGAGTGGTTCAATACGTATGCATACAATTAACATCTGGTTTAACCGCTGGTTTTCGGTAGCTTATCATTATATGAACATGCTGCGGGACAATCCAGACGGACGACCTGTCCGCCTGTTCGGTACCCATCCTGATCTGGAGCATATGTCCCTTCAGGCCTGCGATGTCAAGGAGGCAGAGCCGGAGGTAACAGGCGAGGCTTACATTGAGTTCTGCCTTGACTTCTGCCGGAGACATCATATTCATGTCTTTATTCCCCGTCTGCATCTGCTCGACATTGCCCGCCATGCGGAGCGGTTCGCTGCGATCGGAACTTCGGTGATGGCTTGTCGTAATATTGACCTGCTGGAGCGCATGATGCATAAGGATCAATTCTACGAGCTGGCGCAGCGCACCGGTGCGGTTCCAGTTCCCGATTATGAGATCGTCAGGGATGCCGCCGGATTCAAGGCTGCCTACACGAAGCTGCAGGAGAAAGGACATCGTGTGTGCATCAAGCCGACCTTGGCTGAGGGAGGCAAGGGCTTCCGCGTGATCGTCGATCACAAGCAGCCGCTCACCGAGCTGTACGATTGGGTCAATCACCGGATGACGTTGGACGAAGCGATGCAGACCTTGTCCTCGGCGGAGCAATTCGAGCCGCTGATGGTTATGGAGCTGCTGCCAGGAGACGAGGTCAGTATTGACTGTGTCGCAACCGCCGAGGGCGAGCTGCTTACGGCGATTCCGCGCCGCAAGCTGCCTGGTCGCGTCTATCTGCTAGAGGATAAGGATGAACTGCTCGCTATCGCGTCACAGGTAGCTGCCAGTTGCCGCATTCCCTATGCGTATAACATTCAAGTAAAGTATAATCAAGCTACAGCCAAGCTGCTAGAGATTAATCCGCGTCTTTCTGGAGGCGCCTATCTGTCCTGTCTGTCTGGTGTCAACCTGCCTTATCTGGCTGTACAAGCCGTGCTCGGCCATGAAGTCGCCAAGCCCTCGCCAGAGCTGGGCATCCGTGTCAGCTATGTGGAGCAGCCTGTGCGACTACGCAACGTCTAGTCTAGCCAAGCGCCGAGCCTTCCAGCGACGGCCTGTATGGCTGACCTAGGGGGCAGGGGGCAGCATGAGACGAGCAGCATACTCACAGCCAATCTGTGCAACAGTGTATGTCAGGTCACCCGAAGCGGATGGCGGATGGGAGCTTGCGTCGCTCAGATAGCGCGGTCAGGCATGGCAAGCACGGCCGCGAATGAGAGACATCAAGCAGGCAAGCATGTACAGGTTCGACCTCAGCAGAGTAGCCGCAGCCAGCAGGCCGTAACCGGATAGGAGTATTGCGGCCCAAAGGATGCGACCCAGAGGATGCAGGCGGTGGCTTGGTTGAACGGGAGGTGAACAGAATGCAGCAATACCGAATTCCATTAATCGTCTCGGCAGCAGGCTACCCTGTCTCCTTGCTGCTGCTCCTATGGCTGCCCGTGCCGCTCGTGCTGCTGGCACCCGTGCTATTATCGCTCGTCAGTCTAGGCATAGCGGGCTATATTCACCGTCAGGAGCTTAGAGCCGTGCGGCTTGAGGCGGGAGTGCTTCCGCCAGTGCCCGCATCCGCAGGCTCCTCTGCCCCGCCGCGGGGAACCGTCGAGGCTGCCGGAGCCATCCCGCCCGTAACGGAGGGACACTCCCCCGCTGCGGAACGATCGGCATATGATTCGCCTGCTCCGTCCGCAGAGTGGGAGCCTGCGCTCGAATATATCGCCGTTATCGAGGAGAGCATCATCTCGGAGGGGCAGAAGAACACGCTCGATAACGAGATTGTCGAGAAGACGCTGGCACTGCTGGCACGAATCGCAAGGCTGGTGCCTCAACTGCAGGAGCTGAACGACAGCAGCATCAATCATAATATTCAAAGGCTCATATTCAAGGATTTGAACGGAGCTATCAATCCTTTTTTGAAGCTGAGCGGTGAAGCAAAGCGCCGCAACCGCCGTCTGCTGCTCGATGGCATTAAGGATATTAATTCCAAGCTATCCTTGTATGTAGAAACGATGGAGCAGAAGGATCTGCTGGAGCTACAGACTCGAATGGAGCTGATCTCCGAGCGGTACCGGACAACAGATTAACAAGGAGGTTTTATAGATGGCAGCAAATCCTTTGGTTCGCATCAAGGAGGAAGATACGGCCAAGATGGAACACGAGGCGATACAGCTCATGCAGAGAGTATCCGCCGCGGACAGTATGGAGCTTGAACCACTGATGGATCAGATTGGCCGAATGGGTCAAAAAACGATGGAAAAAGCCGGGCAATCGCTGGCGATGCTTGACCGTCCGGTCAAGGAGCTGATGTCGGGCAAGCGCGACGAAATTCCCAACAACATATTAAAGCTGCGCAGCGAGATCGAATCGCTCAGCAAGAGCAAGCAGCTTGGCTTCCTGGATCGTATGCTGCGTAAAACAGCGCTCAAAAACTATGTATATAAGTATCAGTCCGTCAGAACGAACGTTGACGCTATCATTCAATCCTTGCGCCACGGGCGCGATACACTACAAGAGAATGTCGTCTACATGAAGAATCTGAAGAAGTCGTCCATTCAAGAGGTATACAACCTGGAGCTGCGTATTGCTATGGGCAACAAGCTGAAGGCGCTATTCGAGCAGGAGATGGCCAAGCCTGAAAATGCCGACCGCATTACTCATCTGGAGAAAGGGCTCCGCAAGGTCGTTACCCGTGTTCAATCGTTCACCGAGATGATCATGCTATACCAGCAAGCCATTGCGGGCGCCGATATTATTAATGACAATAACGACAAGCTCATCGACTCTGTCGATGCCACCATCGATAAGACGCAGCATCTGTTGACCGTATCTGCGATGATATCCATGGCGCTTGACGACCAGCTCAAGACAATTGATGCCGTCAATTCAGCTAATGCGACACTACAGCATATGTTTGAAGAGAATTCTCGTCTGCTGAAGGAAACGACGCAGAAAACGACCGAGCTGATGGGCAAACCGGGGATGCAGATGGAATCGGTTGACCGCGCGATGAGTGATCTATATACAGCGCTGGATCTGTACGAGCAGTCCAACCGCAGCATTATTCAATCGGCTAACGAGCATACGAAGCGCATGACGGACATTAATCAACAGCTTAGCCAGCGGCTCGGCCTGTCCCAGGGCAATACGGCATCCTTGCCTTCAGCCGAGCAGCCGCTGTCCAGCTTTTTGGAATAATCTGCGCCCCCTCGCATACGAATGATAACGCGAGGCTTGAAGCTCATCCCACCTAAAGGCAGCAGCAAGCTTCGCGTAAGCCGTTCTTGCGGAGGTGCCTATGCTTGGGGGAATTGCAGCAGCACTGCTCATTGTAACACTGCTGATTATTGCCGCCTCAGAGCGGGCGGATAGCATCATCTGCCCACGCTCAGAGCGTGCGCCCGATTCGGATGGCGAATAGCCCCCGCCGGGCCACTGGCATGGAGGCTTGCTGGATGATCGGGATAATCGAAGCTTGGGAGTGAGGACCTTGCAAGAATTTGAATACGAGCTAAAGACGGACAACTCCATTAATCTGCGATACTATTATGGGGACGAGTGGTTTACCTTCACGCTCTACCGCAGCGACCAGCACTGGATTCTCCATCCTTTTGAGGGCATGCTGATCCGTAATGCCGATATTTGCCGCCTAGTCATGACAGAGCTATTCCAGAACAAACGATTCCAGGTCATGCTCGCCCGCGAGAATATTACCCTGGCTTCCATCCGTTCCTCCGTGGATCTGGAGCGAGAGGACGGCTACATGGGGGTGGATGACCGCTCAGGGGGATCGGAGCATGATGGTGATGAGCTGGATCAGTGGATTCAGTACCATACATGGGATGAGATGGTGCAATTCGAGAAGGACTTGATCGAGGAGCGGCTGACCGTGTACAAGGAGATTCTACGCCGTATGTTCATGCAGGACATGTCCCCTGCCGACGAGGAATTTCGCAATGTCCAGCAGATGATTCGCACCTATGAGGAGGCTCATCAGCAACTGTCCTCTCCAGGAGACTCCTTCTTCGACTTCAACAAGCGCAGATTCTAGGCTGGAGCCACCTGCTCCAGCCTTTCCTATGACGACAGCAATCCTCCCTGAGCATTTTCCGTACTCAAGCATGATGACGATAGTCAATCTCCAGGAAGCGCTCAACTTCTGTCTCCCATCTCTCCTGCACGAACTTTACATGATCGGATGCGCATTATAGGCGTCGTATTCTTCCTGATTGGCAAACTCCATAGCAAACCCGTAATCATAATCATTCTTGGGGCTGACCTGACGGTATACTCGAAAGTGCTTGACAACGGGAATCGCTGTTAGCGCCGCCTCCCCATCTTGCAAGAAGCGCTGCTCTTCCTCCGATCCTGCAGGATGCTTCAATGAAAATATAACGGAATGCAATATCCATTCTGCTGACATCGCCTATCCTCTCCTATCTTCGATCTGTGTTCTTTTCCTTAAAAATTATACCAGAGCAAATTCGGATTGTATTCCTTCCTTCATTCCTTCATTCCTTCACTTCTTAATTTATATGTTCCCTAATTAGGTAATTTTGTAATTAAATATAAGTATTAGGTGGATACTAAGCCCGTACCATCACAATATGACAACAAAGGAGCACGCTAACCAGTGAATCAGAACCTTTCAAGCCAAATTCATCAATGCGAGCAAATCCTGCACCAATTGATGAACCAGACGCAGCAAGCGAGCCAAAACTATCAGCAATTGCTGCAGCAAGAACAGCAAAATGCCGCTCGCTTGGACGAGCTGGCTGCGCGCGAGCGTCAAGCAGCACAGATCATCCAGCAAGCACTGCAAGGACACCAGGTAGCAATGCAACAGATGCAGCAGGCTGTACAAATCTGCAATCAACTGGAGCGCATCGAGCAATCCCAGATGAGCTATGGCGCGATGAATGCCACCAACCAGAACAGCTATCAGCCAAGAAGCTTCCAATAAAGAGCGGTTAATCACTCCTCTTGCTTCGCGTCCCTACAACACCGCGTTCAAGGAGAGGGTCAGCCCGTAGACGGCTCGAAGAGCCAGTGACCCTATCACTGGCTCTTCGTCATACCGGGGGCGGCCGCTCCTCCCCATCTATGCCCATAGCAATATACAAGATGACTTCATTGTTTTTCACATGCCATCAATGGGAGGTATGTGTTCAACAACTGGCTATACCCAATAGATAAAAAGACAGGCTTGTTGTTGCACTAGGCGATTTCAAAAGCCTCTTCAGACCAAGGGAATCAGCTCACCGGATTTTACACGTGCTGCAGCAGATACGGCGACTTTTTCTTGCTAATTTATTGGGTATTTTGTGAGTTGTCAAGGGCATGACCTCTTTTCGTGTGTATTTGGGTGAAGTATTGCTTAGGGTTAGTTTACCCAAAAAGGTGATGAAGTTAACAAAACTATATAGACTTTTTAACCTGGTAAACATGGTTTTAAGAAATCATAATTTAAAATTACGCCAATTAACTTGATTAATGGCAAGAGCAGTTATAAAGCAATTATTAAGTACATTGAAGAAATTGTAATCTCCAGGCTTATAAATTAATCCAGTACAATTTATTAATATGAAAATTACTATATAAATTAAATTGATGTGTGATACTAAAACCTCAGAGGTGTATTCGTGTTTAATTTTTTTCCTACTCATAACAGAGGAAATGAAAAAATGGTTAACCTTTACTCCTACTAAGCGATAAAAAATTAGAAATGATGTAACTATAATATAAAAAAAAATGGAAGGGTTAAAAGTGAAATTCGAGCTAAATAAGGACAGAAATGCACTACCGCCTAGGATCAACAATAAATATATGTAAGATGTAACCATCATAGTAGTAATTGTCGAGTATAATTTAAACAATATGACTACTATAAAAAAAATAATTACATCTGCAATTAATGTAATAAGTAGGATTCTTGTAAGATTGTTATACACGCTAACGCCTAATAAGACACCCATTAGTAAGAACAACATAAACTGATTGATTTTATTTTTGTAATTTAAATGACTCAAAATCATTATTGCTCCTAATAAACAACCCATAGCGGAAATAAGAGTGATAAGGGTCGCAAAGTAAAGATCTCTAAATTCCCCATTAAGATTCAAATCAGGTGTGTACTGTTTTAGTGCAAAAATAGAAAAGCCCAATATTAATATACCAGAAATGGAAAAACTTATTTTAAAATTGGTCGTAGTATTGGATATAAAGAATTGATTGCTCATTTATAGTATTAGTCACCCCAAAAACATATTCTTCAAGACACTTCAAGACATAACCAAGTATATGTATTTTCATTGTTCTTTTTTTACAATTCTGATAAGAGTTTTTGTTCTTTTATCTCCGTACAATATCCTCAACAAATCATAGAGAACATAGTAGTCCCAATTGTATAGACTATCTCGTATTAAAAAGAAATCCAGAAGAAAGATTTCGTTCAAAACTGAGAAAAACAAATCAAAGAACTTATCATTATCTATAATTGTATCTTCATAAAGGCTAGAAAAATATTCAACACTCATTACGGGCAAGTTTTTCGAACCTGAATGAACAACACCACTCAACACTTTATAAAACGATAGATTTCTCTCTATTGAGTCATAATATTCCTTAAAATCATTTTCGTCCAAACAAATACGCAAATCATTAATAAACTTTTTTTTCGTATCAGTAAATCTATAGTCTAAAGGCTCGAAGGACAATCCATGATTATTTTCTAGCATAAGTTGCCGTTCACGCTCTAGAACAAATTTAAAATTCGCCTCTTGTGCTGACCTCAATAACAATAATGCACCTCTACATTGTCCAGTAAAAAGTGCATAGTTAGACTCAAGCAGTAATGAAAAAGTCATATGAAATTTTTCATCGAAATACCTTTTTGTCTCAATTTTGTTTTTAATATAATTTATTGAAAATATATAACTAAAAACTTTTTTCATTGAACTTTCATTTTTCAGCATAAACTCTTGTTGAATTTCAGTTGAACTTTTCAACTTTTCAAACTCGCTTTGAAGGATATCTGTTAAAATAGTCAATTCTCACTACTTCCTTTACTAACAGAATTGAACCAGCCTATAACATCCTCATCTATGTTATTAGACACTTTTTTCGCTTTAACATCGTTATTGCTTATGTTCTTTTCTTGTAAATATATTATTATAAGTTTTATAGAGGCCGAGATTTTTAAAGAGTTGTACTCTTCAGATATATATTTTAAAAGTCTTGAAGCAAGGTAAGGTCTAGACCTAAACAAATATTCATTATACTCTTTTTTAAATACATCCTTTAAAAACTCCGTTAAGTCCCTGTTTTTAGGAAATATTTCTTTATTTAATATCAATTCATATAAAATCCCTAGATATATACTTTTGGTTTGTTGAAGCGAGAATTTATTTTTATTAATTACGCTCAGTTCGTTTATAAAATCTCTTTTATTATCCGTTGTTTTCATATTGTTCCTCCAAGGATAAAATCCTTCCTATTATTTCCGTAACAACTCTTATAATGGAATTTTTCAAAGCTTCATGTTTAGCTCCACTTTCATCGTACAAAGAAAACTTTAGTGGAACAGAAGAATGGTATGGTACTTCTGTTTCAAAAAAAGATTGAGGTATTGTTTTTTGAAGTCTTTCTTTTAATTTACTTGCGATAGGCATTTCGTGCGTTAATGTAAACAAAACTCCCAGTGATTTAATTGTTTGACGCCCTAAATCTCTTCTGTACATATTATACATCTTAAATATTCCTGACTTTTTCTCGTAGAAAGTTGATTTCACTAAATTCTCTAGTAACCCAATACCTACACTTGAAAATAAGTCAACTTTACTTGGAATTATGTAATAATCTGAGGCAAATAAACTGGCTTGAGTAAGAATAGTCCAGTTAGGGGGGCAGTCTATAATAATGTAATCATAAATCCCCCTAAAATCGTGTGCTTCAAAATGATCTTCTAAAACGTTATGTTTTCCACTTGTATCACCATATAAAGATTCGAATAAATCCAAATCTCCAGGAATCAAATCCAGATTATTCTTTATATTATAAACTAAAGAAGGATTTTGTAATGGTACGACTACCCCTTCATAGGTAAATAATGTTCGTACGGTTATTCCCCCTGATTTTAAACGATTGTATATTAACTGAGAAGAAATTTCTTTTTTATAGTTTTCATCTTGATTCCAATCGTCTCCTTGTTCGTATTCTTCTTGATCAGCATTAGCAACTACAACTTCCTCATACTTCTCTCTCAATTCCATGAGTGTTTCATCTAGCAATTTGGGTTCTATTTCTTTTTTGTGATGTCTAAATTGATGGTTTAGCAATGCTTGGGTGGCATTAAATTGAGGATCCATATCAATTACTAGCACTTTATGGCCATCTCTAGAGAAAGCATCAGCAATATTTATTGCAGTAGAGGTTTTCCCAACACCACCTTTTAAGTTGATAAAAGAAATAATCTTAGTTTTAACCATGTGCTTCTCCTCACTTCTCTAGCTCAAGTTTTCGTAAATTGGTACTTCAATGTTACATTCGACAAATTTCCTGATTGTTCCTTCTCTTGAATGTAAATGCTCAAAAAATATCAGACACTTCCAGTTTCCATTCATTTTAAAAGTAAGTATCTACACATACTATCAACTTCAACTCTTTTATGAAACACCTCCTTCTTCTCTTCATGAATTGTATCCTTCAATGACCCCCTGCGTTTCAGATGTAAAACTACTCCAGATTTTCATAATAAATATGGATTTCAGTCCAAAATAAGGTCGCAAATTATTCAATTATAAACCGTTCATAAGCAATAATACAGTCTATTTTAGCAGGGCACGCCGCCCGCAAAAAAACGCCCGATTATAAAAATCAGGCGTTCCTCATTAAGCTATTAGTTTCGTCAATCTATCAGCCCTTGACAGCGCCAGCAGCGATTCCCTTGACGATATGCTTTTGCATAATAATAAAGAAGATGAAGATCGGCACCAATGTAACAATCGTAAGTGTCATAAACATCGGCCAATCAACGGTAAATTCGCCTTTGGCTTTATAAATTTGCAGAACGAGCGTCGACTTGGAGGTGGAGTTCAAAAACAGCATCGGCGCCAAAAAGTCATTCCATATCCACATCGTCTGAAAGATGATACTTGTGATCGTAATGGGCTTAAGCAGCGGAAAGATGATCCGCCAGAAGATGCCCCCTATACTACAGCCGTCGATGACAGCCGCTTCGGGCAGCTCCCGCGGGATCGACTTCATATAGCCCATCATGAGGAAGAAGACGAACACCGAGCCGCTCATATACAGAATGATCAAGCCATATATTTTGTCGATCAATTGCAGACCACTCATCAGTTGGAATAACGGAATGAGAGTCGCCTGGAACGGAATCATGAATCCGGCGAGCAGATAGAGCATAGCGAACCGTGTGAATCGATTCGTATTGAATACAACCGGGTAGGCCGCCATCGCACCAATCAGTACAATCAACAAGACAGAACAGACGGTGATGGTCAAGCTGTTCCAGAAGCTGAGCAAGATCGAGGTCTCCTCGAACACCTGAACATAGTTGCTAAAGATCCACTTCGAAGGGAGCGCCATCGGGCTCTTCGCGGCATCCTGCATCGTCTTGAACGTGTTGACAATAATCAGATAAAACGGGAAGAATGCAATCAATCCGGCAGGGAGCATGAGCAGGTCTAGAATCCATAACCGTTTATTATAGCTTTTCGTCATTGTAGACCCTGCTCCCTTCGCTGCATAACTGTAACCTGGAAGATCGCAATCGCTAACACGATGAGGAAAAAGACGATCGACATCGCCGATGCTAGACCATACTGTGTCTCCGATATTCCCCTTAATACGATAACCTGGGTGATCGAGTACGTCTCATAGCCAGGCCCGCCCTTGGTCAAGGCGAATGGAATCTCGAATACCTTGAGTCCTCCGGTAAGCAGCAGCATCACGCTGACCGTCATCGCAGGCGCGAGGAGTGGAATCGTGATATATCGGATCTGCTGAAAACGGCTCGCCCCATCGATAGAGGCCGCTTCATAATAATCCTTCGGAATGGATTGCAGAAAGGCCAGGTATAACACGGCATGCCACCCTGTTATCGCCCATGTGGCCACAACGATCGTAGACAGCTTCGCCAGTAACGGATCGGACAGCCATGGCTGCGGACCGATGTTAAACAGCTCTCTAAGCACCGTATTCAGTACGCCCGACCCAATCGGCGCCAGGATAAATCCCCAAATATAGGCAAGCAGCAGACCGCTTGGGATGGACGGGAAGAAAAAGATCGCGCGATGAATGTTTCTTGTCAGAAACTTCTGGTCCAAGATCATCGCGAGCGGAATAGCTAACAGCGTAACCAGGATCGCCTTGCCAAACGTAAAAAATAACGTATAGGAAATGGCGGATGTAATCGCATCATCACTAAAAATCCGCGCATAGTTTTTCAAGCCTATAAAGTCATACGCTTCCGTATATCCGTCAAAATTTGTAAAGCTCAAAAAAAACGATTTGATCAGCGGATAGATCGTAAACACGGAGTATATAACCAGAATCGGAAGCAAAAACATTTGAAACTGTAGTTGACGAGCAAATTTAGTCATTATTTGCCTCCTTTGAGACTTTGATTACATCGTTGAGGAGGGAGGGTAGCCGATTTCTATCCCCTCCCCTGTTCATCATTGCCGATTATTTATTTTCCATTTCCTGCAGCTTCTTATCTAGTGAAGCCGTTGCTTGCTCCGGTGTGATTTTGTTTACTGCGATATCCTGGATGGAGACAAGGAACTGGTTGCGCAGCGCTTCTTGATGTCTCTCCCACGATACCATCGGCAAGTAAATCTTTCCTGCCATCAGCCCGTCGTTATAGGCCGGGGCATACGCCGGGTGGACTTTGGTTTCATAGCCGTGGGCAGTAATGATGCCGCCTGTACCTTCCTCGAATTTCTTCAGCCCTTCTTGCGTGGACATATACTCCAGGAACAGCAGTGCTGCTTCCTTGTTTTTCGCTTTGCTGTTAACAGCGAAGCCTACACCAGGAGCACCGTTGTAATATTTATTGCCGGGCTCTTTTCCTGGAATCGCCATAATTTCGAACTCAATGTCGGGATTCGTCTTCTCTATGGTGGAGATATTCCAAGGGCCGCCAGGGAACATCGCCACGTTGCCCAGGGAGAACTCGTTCATCACCTGATCGCTTGTCAGACCGATCATGTCTGGCGTCAAAATTTTATTATCGATCAGCCCTTCCTTCCACATCGTTAACACTTCTGTCCAGCCCTCAGCAAATGTTGCCTCTCCCTTGAACAGCTTCTCGTCGAACGCCGGGTCCTTCGACAGGACATTGCTGCCGAACATAGCGGAATGAATAATCGTAATATCATGCATTCTGTCATAGAGTGGAATGATGCCCGCTTCTTTCAGCTTCAAGCAGACCTGGATGAACTCATCCCATGTTTCTGGCAGTTGATTGATGCCAGCCTGCTGGAACAATTGCTTGTTATAGAACAAGCCGCCTGCCCATCCGCTCTGCGTGAAGGCATACGTTCTGCCAGCTTTACTCAGCATCGGTTTGTTGCTGTCCAGCATCACGGACATGAAGGGTTCGTCCGTCAGATCCAGTGCGTAACCGCCATCGATAACCTCATTACGATTCTCTGCGGCGATGATGAAAATATCAGGTGCCGTATTCGACAGCAGCATCGTCTGAAGCTTGGCAATATAATCTTTTACTGGTGGTGCGAATTGAAAGTCGAATGTAATATGCGGATACTTCTCTGTGAAGCCGTCGATGACAGGCTTCATCTCTTTTTCATTGTTCCAGGAAAGAATGCTTAGCTTGACCGGTTTATCTGCACCGTTACCCTTTGTCGCACTGTTGGTCTTGCCTTCATTACCGCCTGTTTGGCCCGTATTGCTGTTACTGCCGCATGCAGCGAGCACAGAAGATAAACAAAGGATCGTGATCAAAAGCATCAGAGACGTTTTCTTCATGTTTGACTAACCCCCATGTAATCTTTTTGTCATAAGCACTTGGTTGTAAGCACTTACATGTAGAGTATAATATGGACTCCATTCAATCTGAATTCATATTGTTGCATCATTTATTGTCAAATGTTGCACGGACAGCCTATCCCATTAATGAGGACGAATTGAGGATGCCCGGTACTCTTTCGGCGTCACGCCGAAATGCTTTTTGAACGCGCGGCTGAAGTGGCTCTCATCCACAAAACCGATTTGCTCCGCAATGTGATTGTTTCTCCAATTGGTGCCCACGAGTAGTTCGGCGGCTTTGTTCATCCGCACCTGGACTACATACGCCCAATAATTCACCCCGAATTCCTGCTTGAACGCACGACTTAGTTGATACTTGTCTATATCGAAGCGGTCTGCCACGGATTGCAAGGATAGATCCTCCCGATAACAGTCTTCTACATACGGCTTCACCCGTCGTACAGCCTCCCGAAGCTTGGAGCCATTCTCCGAAGCAGGCGCTCTTAGCTCTAGCATACTCTCGGTAATTAACTGTGGCAGGAATGCAGCATCCTGAGCAAGGGAGCTGATGCCGACAGACAAGGCGTGGGAAGGTGTTAACTCCGCCACCCTTCCCATTACAGCTTCACTACCTTCTCGCAATTGCTCGCTAGACAGATCGTCTCCTCCCCCGACTAGCACCACTTGCTCCTTGCGGCTCTTACAAGACATCATGCAGTGGATGTTGATGTTCGATCGTTCCTGCAGCAGGCCGGAATAATCATACTCCGCTGGTTGACTGTCCTCGAATGTCACAATAGCATACCGTTCAATGGCCAGGAATTCCATGCAGTCTCGCAAGGTCGTGAGCGAATCTGCTTCGATCTGTCCAGCGTATATCGTCCGCTCAAGTTCACTGCGAATCGATTTCTGGGCATCTGATATGCACTCTTGAACCAACTCGCGCAGGGCCTCCCTGAGCAATCCAGCATCGACTGGCTTTAACAGGTACTGGGAAACATGAAGTCGAAGCGCTTCCCTGGCATATTCGAATTGATCATACGCACTTAAAATAATGGTTCGCGGTATTTTGTCCCTATGTTGTATCCGCTTTAGCGAGTCGATCCCGTTAAGCAGCGGCATATGAATATCCATGATCATCAGATCAGGGCGGAAGGTTTCGATCATGCTGACGGCTTCCTCTCCGTTATATGCATGCTGCACCTTCGTAAATCCTAGCTCCTTCCAATCCATCACTTTATCTAAATATCGATGCAAAGATAATTGGTCGTCCACAATAAGCAATTTCACGCTCGCTACCTCCCCATAGCAGTTACATTCTGGGTAATACGACATACACGGTTGTAAATTCCCCTTGCCTGCTCCTGATTTTCAGTCCGTAATCTGGCCCGAATTTCAGACGGATGCGCTGATTGACGTTGAATAGACCGATCCCATCCGACTGAAAGCCTTGCTGACTTAATTGTCTCGTCAAGTGACGGGTTCTGCTCCTCGATATTCCTTTCCCATTGTCCTGAATAACGATCAAAATTCCTTTTTTGACGCTCATTACTCTAATCGTCATCCTGGCTGACTGCGGATTCTCGCCAAACCCGTGAATCACGACGTTTTCTATGAGGGGCTGCAGGATCAGCTTGATTGTTCTGTACTTGAGGATGGACTCGTCCGGGATCAGAAACTCGATGTCTATGCGATCGTCATATTTTTTGTTCACAATATAGAGATAATCTCTCACATTCTGAATCTCTTGCTCGAGCTCCACCATCTCTTCCGATTGCTTCATGGAATACCTGAGCAGACTGCTCAAGGACAATACCAAATGGTTGGAATCCTCCGTGCTGCCGCAGACGATTTCCGTTTGCAGCAGTTGCAGTGTGTTGAATAGAAAGTGCGGATTGATCTGGGACTGCAGCGTCTTGAGCTCTACCTCCTTCAGTGCAATGTCCGATTGATAATTTTGTTTGACCAGCGTTTCGATCCGAATAACGAGTTCCCTGAATTTGTCGCTTATCACATCCAGCTCGCGATACCTATATTTATTCCTGATGATATAAATATTGTCTTCGCCAATCTTGTCCAATGTGGAGAGCAGTCGTCCAAATGGGCGGGATATTCGGGCGGTGTTCAAGATGGAGATGAGGAGGTTGAGCAGCAAACAAAGATAAATGAAACCGGTTAAATTGGACTTCAGTGATTCGGATTGCCCTCTGATGACGGACATCGGAATTGTCGAGATCATTCTCCAGCCCTGAACGGCGGTCGGGTGGAAGATAACCAGCGTCTCGTTCCCGCCCAGCTCGGTAACGAAGCTTCCTGAATCGCTGTCATAGATAAGCTGGATGCCTGAGAAGTCGAGCCTGGTCCCGATGGCACTACGATCCTTGTGGGCGATGATGGTCTGCTCATTATCGATCATGAAGATGCTCTCGTTGTTTTGATAGGAGCTGAATTCAAACATGCCGTTGATCTTGGCCAGGTCCAGGTTAGCAATGACCGCTCCGATCGTTCTATAGGTATAATCTTTAACTGGTAGAGCGATCGATAACGTCGGCTGATTATATCTTGAAATATTATTTTCCAAGTAGTAATCCTGCTTATGGAGACCCAGCGTAATGAATCCTTTGTTGGGCGTATCCGAGATGGCCTGCCTGAACCATGCCTGTTCGGTGAAAGGATAATCCCATCGAAGGGATTGCCTGCCATCCAGGTTGTTGACGTAGCCATTTTTGCCTAATATCAGCACATCACTGACCATCGACTGCAAGGAAGATACGTTAAATGCAACCTCAGCGATATTCCTCTCATGCTGGATGCGCGCCTCGACATCCATTTCCCTGCCTGGATTCATCATGCCGACAACCGAGTAATGGCCCGTTAACAGAACGAGCGGACGGGTCGCTTCTTCCAGATTAAAGCTCAGTCCGCGCGCGGCTTGCTCCATGACCTTGTAGCTGGATTGCGTGACTTCCTTGGTCAGACTCTTCGTTGAGTCCCGAACGGACAGCAATCCCAATAACAATAACAGGAGGATGTTCACAATTAAATAGGAGAACATGATCGTTCGAATGATCGTTTTTTTCGTTAAGGAACTGATTAAGAATCTGACAGCATTGTTCATCATTCTGTCCCTCTTTCAAGCTAATGGTTGGGCTTATCTCTAGAAAAAGAATACCTCCCCCTATCTCCACGTGTTGAGTGCGCCACCAACACCGCAAGATATGGGAAGGTCTTGTTTGGGTTTTATAATATAAAACCACGTTTTGAAATATCGTTGAATCAATGATAGCAAATCCTAATTACGAAGTCCACCCTCTGTGATCACCGCAACTCAACGACTTGTGTCCCTCTATCACGAACTGGTTACCTGTCCTCCGTTGACATGAAGCACCTGCCCCGTTACATAACGCGAGTCGTCAGAGGCCAGATATACAAACGTCGGAGCGACCTCAAATGGCTGGCCTGGCCTGTTAAGTGGGGTATTTGTACCGAAGATGGCATTCTCGTCAGCGGAGAAGCTGGCAGGAATCAAGGGGGTCCAGATCGGCCCAGGCGCAATAGCATTGACGCGTATTCCTTGCCCGGCCAGACTATTCGCCAAAGCGCGTGTAAATCCGACATTGGCCGCCTTGGTCGCCGTATAGTCGATCAGCTTCTTCTCGCCCGCATAAGCAACGACAGATGCCGTGTTGATAATCGAGCTGCCGGCCTGAAGATGAGGCAACGCCGCCCTTGTTGTATAGAAATGAGAATAAATGTTCACCTTGAAGGTGTCGTCAAATTGCTCATCAGTAATATCCAGCAGACTGTTCTGCTGGAACTGGATGCCAACATGATTGCATAGCACATCCAGCCTCCCAAACCGCTCTACGGTGAGGCCAACAATGTCTGCACAGTGCTGCTTGTCGCGCAGATCGCCGGGCAACAGCAGACAGTTGTGCCCCAACTGCTCGATTCTCGCTCGGGTTCTGTTCGCATCTTCATCCTCATCCAGGTAGGCAATCGCAACATCTGCCCCTTCCTTTGCAAATGCGATGGCCGCCGCTGCCCCCATGCCGCTGTCTCCACCCGTTATCAGCGCTACCTTCGACGTTAGTTTTCCGCTCCCCACATAATTCGGATTTTCAACAATAGGCCGCGGAGCCATCAGACGCTCAACGCCTGGCTGGCGCAATTGCCGCTGCTCAGGCACCACGAGCGGAATATCCTCGTAGCGTGTGATGGTGCCATAATAGGGAACTTGGGGATATGGTCTTAGCACCGTATACTGCTCGAATTGCTCTTGACAAGCTTCAAGCTCAGCTTCCTGATCCTTCCTGTTCATAGCTGGCCTCCTGCTCCATTTTTTTTACTATATGGAGATTGGGCTCCAGCCGTGCCTGATCTCTCCTGCTCCGCTTTTTTTCTGTCGGACTGTCTCGCGCCGGTCCGAAGGGACGTAGGCTATGAAAAAGCAAAGGAGAATCCACTACATGCACAATCTGCAATTTTATCCTGAAACACAACTGCTGCTGCTGCCCTCCTCGGACGAGAAGGTTCACTTGCTCTACGATGACAATCGCTATTCCTTCCCTCTTCCGCTCATCGGCCCGCGCCCTCCCTTCTATTACAATCCGCGCTATCGCTTCGAGCTGCCGAGATTGTAGATGGCATAAGGAAACAGGGGGCCCCCGCCATATAGCGGTAGCCCCCTGTCCCTTGCCAGCACCACGCTGCCAAGCGGCGCTTGGCAGCGATACGTCAATCAAGCATCATACACCTTATTCAATCGATCACTTCAATCCTTGCCGTTATCCACACTGTAGCGAAGCATCACAATCTGACCCATCTGCTCCATATCGCGCAGGCGGAAGCTGGTCGGGACGGTGCCTTGCGGGAACAGCGGAATACCGCCGCCCAGAACCTTGGGAATCACCGCCAGATGCAGCTCATCCAGCAGCCCCCTCTCCATAACCGAGCGGACAAGCTCACCACCCCCGACGATCCACACATCGCCTCTCGTTGTTGCAGCAAGACTAGGAATCAAGCTGTCGAGCGCCTCGTCGGTAAACACGGCATGCTCCGTCCTCTCCCGCCTGGTTGTGGACAACACATAACATGGCTTGCCTGCATAAGGGAAGGTCTCAGACAATCCGAGCACCGATTCATAGGTTTTACGCCCCATGACCAGCGCGCCTATCGTCTCGTAAAAATCCGCATAGCCGTTATCCCCGCCGTCTCCCTCAGCCTCCTCCAGCCAGTCCACCGCACCATCCTCGCGGGCAATATATCCATCCAGGCTCATTGCAACATACAAGATAACTTTATTCATTTTCATTTGCTCTCGCTCCCTTCTGCACCGTATAATACCATTTAATCACGACAAATATTGACGTAATTCATCGATAATCTTCAAGCAGCATACAAAGGGGGAAGAACAAATGAACAAGCGGCAGATGGCGATTATGGCGATCATGGATTCGCGCACCAAGTTTACGGCCAGGGAGCTGGCAGAGCGGTTTCATGTTTCCGTCAGAACGATTCAGCGCGATCTCGATGCCTTGCAGCAGATCGGTTTTCCGCTCTATGCAGAATTGGGAGCGCATGGCGGCTACCGGGTGCTGAAGAACCGGATTTTGCCACCTCTCCAGCTTACACAGCATGAAGCGCTCGGCTTGTTCCTGATGCTGCAGGTCTTAGAGAACATCAGCGATTTTCCGTTCTCCTCTATCCGTGCTCATCTGTCTGACCACTACCTCGCATCATTGCCAGCCGATGTAAAGGATACGGTCGGTGCGCTCCGCGATTATGTCGTCTTTCTGCAGCAGCAGGCGACCCCGCCTTCGCCGTGTACGACCGAGGTGCTGCAGGCCGCGATGGAGCGCAAGGAGTTGTCCTTCGACTACGCTGCTCCGTCAGGGCGTAAGCAGGTGCGGGCTTTCCCGCTAGGCCTGTACCTGGAGCATGGGCTGTGGTACATGCCCGCCAGCAATAGGGGGCGGATCATTCTCTACCGCGTCGACCGAATGGAACGGGCGATGATCAGCGAGAAACAGTGCACGGAATTGCCCACGCTGCGCGAGTGGCTGGATAAGCCGGAGTCGCGGCCGGGCAAGCCGGTCGTACTGGAGTTCACATCTTTCGGAGCCCGGCTGGACAACAGCTTCTCCCTGCCGCCCGAGGGCGGCCAGTGGACAGGCCATGTCCCCCCCGAGGAGCTGGACTTTCTCGCACGCAGATTGCTGCAGTACGGCCCGCATGTGAGGGTGGTGGAGCCATGCGAGCTGCGGGACAAGGTGAGAGACCTGCTGCGCCAGGCACTGGATCACTATGAGGACGATTGAAGCAAGACGCGCTTATTCCATCTTATAATTTTCCTGCGGGGGATTATAGATATACTCGCTATCGATCGCATTCGCCACATAGCGCTTGCCGAATAGCAGATCATATTGCAGCAGACGGAAGTCATTCACTAGAGAAGCAGCCTGATCCGGGATTTTGGAATACAGCTTCTCCTGACTATCCGCATAGAGCGGCCCTGTCATCCCCGGAAGCTCCCGCGCCAGACGAGCGCCAAGCGCGAACTGCGCGGGCTTCTTCATCTGCAGGCTATCCAATATAACCGAGCCCAGAAACGTGTTGCTTAGCACAGGATAGACCTGCCTCTCCATCGCCAGATTGCTCCATGTAACGAACGGGACACTGCGCATTCGCTTCCGCTCCTCCAAGGACCAATCTGCTGCCTGAGGACTGGAGATGAGTCCGCCCTGTACATAGACAGAATATTCCGCTCCTAGCATCGGCAGATGATCCCCATAGAACACAATGATGACAGGCTCATTGGACTGCTCAAAATATGCAATCAGTTGCGCCAGGGCGTTGTCCGCATCACGCACGCCTTGAGTATACGTCTCCAATATCTGCCTTGCTTCCTCGGTCAGTTGCCCCTCAACCTGCACCTCATGCTCTTTGTAGCGCTGCTTTGTGTATGGACCATGATTCTGCATCGTAACCGCATAGATGAACATCGGCCGTTCGGATGTCCTCACCTCGTCGATAATATGTTCCGTTACCTCCTTGTCCGAAATATAGAACCCTCTCGTTTGTGGATTTTCAAAGCCTGTCTTGCTCCTGAAGCGCTCGAAGCCTAAGGATCGATAGACCCGGTTGCGACTCCAGAACCAGCCATCATACGGATGGATGCCCATACTATAATAGCCTTGAGATGCGAAATAAGAGGCCAAGGAGGGCAAGGAATCGCCAATATACTGCTGGTACGGGACTGCTCCCTGTGGCAGCAGACTCATCGATAGACCAGACAACACCTCGAACTCCGCATTGCTGGTTCCTCCACCGAATTGGGGAGACAACAGGTTACCAGAGGTGAACGACTGTTGCAGCTTCCGTACCGTTGGTATCGGGTCCTCACTGAAGGTCACCTCCGGCATCACCGTCGGGTCCCAAAATGCCTCGTTCATAATGAAGATGACATGAGGTCTTGATGGACTTGCCAGGCCGTTATCCATATCTGCTCCATCTGGCTCCATACCATGAGGTGAAGCCTGCTCCTGTGCAATCACTTGGGCGATGCGTGACATCTCCTTATCGCTGTACCCATCTGGACGCTCAATGATGGAATGCTTCACATTCATTATAAAAGCAACCATCAGCCCGTTGTCCGCATAGGTTTTTTCCTGATTCCATACAATTTCTTTATAGCCGAGTTGCCTTGCCATGCTGCCCGCCCACCCTGTCTGTACCCCAACACCGTACACCAGGCAGGCGGCCAGCACGCCCAATACGAGCCGCGTCGGCCATGACATCGATAGCTTGGGTACAATCAGGCGCAGCAGAAAGACACCAACGATGCCGAGCAGCAATACGGACAGCTTGGCTGCGCTTGAGAAGCTGGAGATATACGGGAATATATTGAGTCCCTCTTTATTCTGCCGGAGATCCCATGGAAAGAACGGCTCCCCGATGAACTTTAATTTGAAATAACTGATTAATGCCATCAGCGTTACCAGCAATGACATCAGACCAGTTGCCCAGACGATCGGGCCCACGATGGCGTAGAGGAGTGCCAACAAGCTGAAGTAGAGCACGTAATTAAATAATGCCACCTGGATATGATCTGTGAACCATTCGAATGCTCCTGTCAGGGAACCGCGGTGCAATGTCTCCGTCACGATCATCAGACAGAGCGGAAGCAGTAGCAGCAGCGCTGCAATTGTGCCACGCCTTCGCAGTGGGCTTCCCTCCAGCAGGCGGTGCAACGCAGCACGCCCCTCAGACATCCGTCTCTTGATTATCATGCCACGTCCGCCCCTTCCTTCACGCTTAGCCGCGAGGTATGCGTGTTCTCCCAGTAATGCTCCGAATATTGGGCATACCGTCGCAGCACATCATCTACGACGAGGAATACCTCTCCATTCTTCAAGGCCGACGAATCCTCGATAATCTCCAGCGTTTCTGCAGACAGCCACCCTTGATCGACATAATGCTGCACCGTCCAATTGCGCTGATCCACTCCCATGGTAGCAGCTAACATGTGAATCGCCCGCTCCAGTGAGAGCGGAAGCTCCTTCATCTCCTCCTTTCCAAGCCCCTCCACAGCTAAAACAGGATCTCCTGCAAAATGATCAGGGAAAGCTCGTTTCAGCTTGGGCGTATATCCAAGCATACGCATCGTATTGGAATATCCATCCAATTTAAAACCTTCATTATTATAGCCCCCCGTTGCAAGGAGCAGATCGATTGCCGTGAGTAAGCCGCGGGCCGCCCTATGCTGCAGGTAGCTCGGTGTGTCCACAGCATGCATCTCCAGATCCACACCTTGTTCTTCGAGCAGCCCGCGGAGCTTGGCCATCGCTTCCCTTGTTTGCGATAGCTCCCGCACCGTAACCCCATCCCGAATCGACATCGCGGCTGCCACTCCCGCCGCTTGCCCCGTCGCCATGCCGAGCGGTACAACACGAGCGCTGCCATGAGCCATGGAATGATAGCTAGCCGAACGGCCAACAACGAGTAACTGATCCACCTGAAGCGGGACGAGCGCACGGAACGGTACACCGTACTGAATCGGTTTCATCAGGATGTATCCGGCATCTTTAGAGCCTGTGCTGTGCAGGTCGACCTGATACGAGCCATACGCTATGGCGTCATAATGATCACGATTCTCCATCAGATCGTAAATCGTCAGATAGTATTCTCCCATGATATGGCGGCTTTCCCGCACATACAGCTCCTCCGCTACACCTGCGTATTCCACCGGCTGGAACTCGGGGACGCTCTGCCTCATGTATTCAATGAAGCGCGGTGCCTCCTGCTTGCCAAGCTCATAAGCTTCTTCACGCGATCTGGAATCTAGTGGATCAACACCGAATATCATCATCGCATTAATCAACGCAGTTCCGTCTGCCTGGCGACCGATATTCAGTGAGCGAACACGAATTCGTTCCGGGTCGGAGGCGACATAGTCTGCTGCCTCAGGAAAGCCCCAGATGGTCGTGCCGAACCGTCCACTGCTCTCTCGCTTGCCGAAGGAATCCCATACGTCATCCGTTATGCCTTGAATCTTAATGACCAGAGTGACCGCCGTCCTCGCTTCCTTATTCCCCATGTCCTCTCGTCCAACCATAAATGGGGCGCCAGCCGCGGCTGCAATATCTGCATCCTGCGTAGCGTCGATAACGACTGGAGCATGATAGCGCTTCACGGTTCCATCCGGGCTGACCGCTTCGATTCCCGTTACCTGCCGCGTCTGCCCCTTGCTCTCCACGATCGGCTTCAGCTCCCCGGCTCGCATGAGCAGTTCGATATTCGGTTCGTTCTTCACCATTCGATAGAACACCTTCGCTGCTGAGCTCGTATCGAAGGAGGTGCCCTCGACCTGATCCAGCCATTCGCTGAATAGCCCTTTATTAAGCACCTTTAAATCAAACGGCAACAACGGCTTGATCGGCGAAAGGTTCAAATCCAGTGTATTCAATCCTCCCAGCGTGAACAAGCCGCCCAGACGGTCACGATCGCGTCCCTCCACCAACAGCACCTTCATGCCATTGCGCGCGGCAGCAATGGCGGCCATAACTCCCTCCGGGTCTGTACCCGCAACAATCACATTGTACTCTTCATGATCCACAGTTGTATAACGGCCTACGTCCATCGCTTCCAACTGCTCATTTCTCTCCAGCTTCTTCTTGCTCTTCGTATCAGGTCCCAACCATATAATGATTGTACATAATGCAAGGAGTGACATAAACAACAAACCCAGCTTCATCTTCATATATGCTCCAGTTCTCCTTCAATGATGATAATGACTGTATCCCATTGTAGAGAACTGGAATTAACGCCCGCTGTCCGATTACTTACCAACATCCTTCAAAACGCCTTAAATATATCTTAATACTTGCTGCACCCATTTTCAGATTCTCGCTGTACTGCTTGAGCTCTAATGCAGATTGCGGAATTGCTCCGGCGTCATACCGACTGTCCTGCGAAACGTAGCGACAAAGTGGCTCGCATCCCGAAAACCTACCTCGCCTGCGATGCGGGCGACGGTGCACGCGCTCCCCCCGATTAGCCGCTCCTTCGCCTTGCGTAGCCGTACATGGATCAAATATCCGTAGGGCGACACGCCAAAGGTCTGATTAAACAAGGTACTGAGGTAACGCCCCGATATGCCGAGAACAGCGGCTAGATCATCAAGACCAATAGCCGGATTCCCATAGTGCTGCTCCATCCATTGTATAAGCGGCTGTAGCTTCTCCACATTGCGCTGTACCGACGTATTCTGGTGCAGCCGTCCGAATTTGCTCAAGGTGCCCAGGAATCGGTACGCATCGATAGAGGCCTCCAGACCGAACATATCGACAACCGATTCCAGTCGCTCCAGCATCGACAACAGCAGTGTGCCACAGATGGAATCGCGTTCCCAGCGAAAGAAGGCCGCCTCCTGCATACCGAGCGATGCCAGCATGCTTGGCGCGGCGATCCCGCCGAAGGTAAGATACATCGTCTCCCACCGCGCAGAGGAGGCCGCGTAGCTGTGCGGCACTCCTGGCGGCAGCAGGATGCCGCTATGCTGCGGCAGCGGGATGCTGTGCCCGCCAAGCGACAGCTCCCCCTCCCCTTCCATCGTCTGGAGCCAGTGATAGAGAGGAAACCCCTCTGGACGGCTGATTGGCTCCTGATCGTCATTCAGCCCGATGCTCTCGACGATGATTGGCAACGACTGCTCGGCAGACAGCGAGAAGGCAATCCGCCGATGCGGCCATAGCTGAGTCATACGCTATACCTCCTTGTTTATGTTCCGTATTTTTATATGGAAGGTCGATAATTTTATATTTATACCGTTTTGTAAAAGGCTTACAATATGACTATATAATTATACCCCAATTTCAATCTATATGGATAAGGATGTGTTCATTCCATGATTAACACAGCATTACCGAAAATCTGGTACGGCGGAGACTATAATCCCGAGCAATGGGGCCCCGAGGAATGGGCAGAGGATGTACGCATGTTCAAGCTCGCCGGCATCGATGTCGTCACCTTGAACGTCTTCTCCTGGGCTATGACACAGCCTGCCGAGGACATCTATGACTTCGGCGGCCTGGACGCAACGATGGACAGAATGCATCAGAACGGAATCTACGTCTGCCTTGCTACCGGCACCGGTGCGCATCCGGCCTGGATGGCGCGCAAATACCCGGATGTGCTGCGCGTCGACTATCAGGGTCGCAAGCGCGCCTTCGGCGGACGACATAATTCATGTCCGAGCAGTCCAACGTATCGCCGCTATTCACAAGCGATGGCGGCGAGGCTGGCCGAGCGCTACAAGCATCACCCGGCACTTCTCATCTGGCATGTATCCAACGAATACGGCGGCTATTGCTACTGTAGTGCATGCGCCGTGCAATTCCGTAACTGGCTGCAGCAGCGCTACAGCTCGCTAGAGGCAGTGAACCGCGCATGGAACACCCGCTTCTGGGGTCACACCTTCTACGAATGGGAGGAGATCGTCCCGCCTAACGAGCTAAGCGAGGAATGGAGCGGCAACCGGACCAATTTCCAGGGCATTTCACTCGATTATCGCCGCTTTCAGTCCGACAGTCTGTTAGACTGCTACAAGCTCGAGTATGACGCGCTAAAGGCCCAGACACCGCACATTCCGGTGACCACCAATCTGATGGGATTGTACCCGGAGCTGGATTATTTCAAATGGGCGCAGCATCTGGATGTCGTCTCCTGGGATAACTACCCCTCCCTGGATACCCCCGTCAGCCTGACCGCCATGACCCATGATCTGATGCGCGGCCTCAAGGCCGGACAGCCATTCATGATTATGGAGCAGACGCCGAGCCAGCAGAACTGGCAGCCCTATAACTCCTTGAAGCGTCCCGGCGTCATGCGCCTATGGAGCTACCAGGGTGTGGCGCGCGGAGCCGATACGGTCATGTTCTTCCAGTTGCGCCGCTCCGTTGGCGCATGCGAGAAGTATCACGGCGCTGTCATCGAGCATGTCGGTCATGAGCACACCCGGGTATTTAGAGAATGCGCTGCGCTAGGAGCCGAGCTGGAGGCACTGGGCGATTCACTGCTGGACGCTCGCGTCCCTGCCAAGGTGGCCATCGTATTCGATTGGGAGAATCGATGGGCGATTCAACTGTCGAGCGGCCCGTCCATTGCACTCGACTACGTAGCCGAGGTGCACAAATACTACAAAGCCTTATTTGACCAACATATTCAAGTTGACATGATTGGCGTGGAGCAAGATCTGACCGGCTATGATGTGGTGATCGCGCCCGTGCTATACATGGTGAAGCCCGGCTATGCTTCGAAGCTGGAGCAATATGTGAGCGCCGGGGGGATCTTCCTGACCACCTTCTTCAGCGGCATCGTCAATGAGAACGATCTGGTCACGACAGGCGGCTACCCTGGCGAGCTGCGCAGTCTGCTTGGCATCTGGGCGGAGGAAATCGATGCGCTGCTGCCCGGTCATACGAATGAGATTGTACTCCAGCAGCCATGGGGCGCACTTGAAGGGCGCTATGAATGCGGCATTCTGTGTGATATTATTCATGCGGAGGGCGCAGAAGTGCTGGCATCCTACGGTACTGATTTCTATGCGGGCATGCCTGCCGTAACGGTCAACACTTTCGGTCAGGGTAAAGCCTACTATATCGCCTCCAGCCCGGACGAAGCCTTTCTCAGCGGCTTGCTGCGCAATCTGTGTGCAGACAGGGGCATTCGCCCGCTTGTCGAGGCGCCTGAAGGTGTGGAATCGGCTGTACGTGCGAAGGACGGACACGAGCTGCTGTTTCTGATGAATCACCGTCCAGAGTCTGCCAAGATCATGCTGCAAGAGGGTAGCTATCTGAACATGCTCACTCAGCAGGCTGTACAGGGAGAAGTGGAGCTATCTGGCCGAGATGTGCTCATTCTCAAAAAGTAACGGAGGTGGCTTCAATGAACAGTCTCACCAAGCGTTGGCTCACCCCTGATGAGCTCGCCTCGATCGTAACCAACGCTTTCGGCAGCAGCATCTCTCTGCTCACGTATGATGAGCTGAAGGAAGGGTTCTACAGCTCGGCGTATGCCCTGTCGCTGAGTGACGGCAGACGTGCCGTATTGAAGGTGGCTCCTCCAGACAACGTGACGCGGATGAGGCATGAGAAGGATATTATGCGTGTCGAGGTTGAGGTCATGCGCATGCTGAAGCAGCAGACGAATCTCCCCTTCCCCGTCATCTATCTGTATGATCGCAGCCTGGACATCATCGACAGTGACTACTTCCTGATGGAGCATCTGAATGGCCAGCCATATCACAAGCTCAAGGACCAGTTGACCGAGGAACAGCAAGCCGTGATCGAGCATCAGCTCGGAACGCTGAACCGCCGTATCAATGCTCTGGAGGGCCCGGCCTTCGGCAGCATCATCTTCCCGGAGAAACAGAGCACAAGCTGGCATAGCGCATTTATGATGATGGCGGAGGATGCCTTGCAAGATTGCGCGGATGCTGCTGTCGAACTTCCGGCGCCTATCGAGACGCTGCGGCAATATTTTGTCGATGGCAGGGAAGCGATGGCGGAGGTGCAGACACCTTCTCTGGTGCACTGGGATCTATGGAATGGCAACGTGTTTGTCGATGAGCAGACAGGCAGCATCAGCGGACTCATCGATTGTGAGCGCGCCTTCTGGGGAGACCCTCTGATGGAATACTACTTCCGTCCATTCGAGAGCTCCCCGGCTTTCCTGCAGGGCTATGGCCTCCATCCACAGACAACTGCCGAGCGGGAGCGCATGCTGCGATATGATCTGTACCTTTATCTAATCCTGCATGTGGAAGGCGTGTTCCGCGGCTATAATAATCCTGAGCATCAGCAGCGGGCGCTGGAAAATCTGCAGCAGTTCTGGAGTCAAATCTCGCAGCAGACCTGACAGATCGACTCCGCGATCTCGCTGCCACTCTGTCTATGCCAAGCCGTGCGCTCCCTGCTGCTCACGGCTACGCCGTCCCCTTCAGCTCTGGGCATGTATGATGCCCAGGGCTATTGGCGTTCCCGGCCTCTGGCTTCTCTTAGCAGGCTGACAGCCTTCTTATCGCCGGTCATTATGCACCGACCTCCAGCATCAGGCTCATGAGAGATCATGTCGAATGCTCAGGAGAGAGTTGTCGAATAGCAGACATGAAATCGATGCAGCAATCTGACAAAATTCGCAACCGTAGTGAGGGAGAGCATGTCGAATAGCGATGGAAACGTTGGAGAGCGAAAATGGCGATTGGAGCGCTGGTTGCGGATGCAGAGCGAAAATGGGCAGTTGGAGCGCTGGTTGCGGATGGAGAGCGAAAATGGGCAGTTGGAGCGCTGGTTGCGGATGCAGAGCGAAAATGGGCAGTTGGAGCGCTGGTTGCGGATGGAGAGCGAAGAGGGCGATTGGAGCGCTGGTTGCGGATGCAGAGCGAAGAGGGCGATTGGAGCGCTGGTTGCGGATGGAGAGCGAAGAGCGGCAGTTGGAGCGCTGGTTGCGGATGGAGAGCGAAGAGGGCGATTGGAGCGCTGGATGAGCGGGGATGGCTTGTCATGGAGCAGATAAGGGGGCGGGATACATAAGAGGGTGCGCGTTCAACTGGCTTTGCCAGTTACGGTGCCATGCTCAGCCAGCGTATCCTTTATGCCCGTGTATTCGTTGTATACTATAGAGACCGATGAATACGGGTGCCGCAATCGTTCGGCTGGTCATAGCCGGATCGCTCGCAGTGCAGCCCCAAGGGCGGAGGAATCGTGGATGACAATAACCCCATATAAGTGTGACCTAGCATGGAACACAATAGAGCCATTACGTTCTGCCGTACTGTATAAGGAATTGCTGAGCTTTTGCCGAAGATTAACAAGATCCAAGGAGGAAGCCGAAGACCTGGCTCATGACGCCTGGGTACGGGCGCTGAGGCGGCCTGAGGGTGGGGAGAACCATCCTCAACCGATGGCCTATCTCAAGCGGATTGCTAAAAACCGCTGGACTGACCTTGTTCGCCGTCAGTGTCATTATGAGCAGAACATCGCGCCGTTAATGATGTCCGGCTTCATTCCCACATCGCAGGAGCCAACAGATACTCCCCACAGCGTGGAGGCAGCCGTGAGGCTGCTGGTGAGGAAGCTCTCTCCTGTACAGCGTACCGTATTTTTGCTGCGTGATTGCATAGGACTGACAGCCCCGGAGACTGCGGCGTTGCTAAGCACGACAGAGGGCGCTGTCAAGGCAGCGCTGCACCGCGCCCGAGGCGCGCTGGCGAAGAGCATACGGATAACAGAGGAAGCCCCTTGGGAGGAGAGCAATGTCACTGAGCATCATGAAGAGGCAATGCTCGTACTCGCTTATTGCCGGGCACTGCAGGTAGAGGACGTATCTCTCATTGCCAGGCTGATGAACCATCCGCAGCCGGATATGGCTGTGCTGCTCAGCCAGGCTGCGATTTACGCCCATAGAGTCCGCAGATCAGTTGTACCGCAGTCCAGACTGGCGGCATAACCGCGGCTAGCTGGAGCTTGCGAACCCATCGTACATTGGTTCTCTGACCATATTCTGCAACTGTCCAGGAGGAGAAGCCTCATGAATCTGATGCCCTACGTTGTCGAGCAAAGCAGCAAAGGCGAACGAAGCTATGATATTTATTCCCGGCTGCTGAAGGACCGAATCATTATGGTAAGCGGGCAGATACAGGATGAGATGGCGAATTCCATCGTGGCTCAACTGCTGTTTCTCGCTGCTGATGACCCCGAGAGAGATGTTCAGATGTACATTAACTGCCCCGGCGGCTCGGTGACAGCGGGATTTGCCATCTACGATACGATGCAGCATATACAGCCGGATGTATCTACGATCTGCACAGGACTGGCCGCCAGCTTCGGCGCGTTCCTGCTCGCTGGCGGAACCAAAGGCAAGCGCTGCGCACTGCCTAACAGTGAAATTATGATCCACCAGCCACTAGGCGGTGCCCAAGGTCAGGCTGCCGATATTATGATTCATGCCGACTGGATCTTGAAGACGCGCGAGAAGATCAATCTTATTCTGTCCGAGCGTACCGGCCAGCCTGTTCAGAAGGTAGAGCGCGATTCCGACCGCGATTACTTCATGAATGCCCAGGCCGCACTAGACTATGGGCTCATCGACACCATTATTCAGCGAGCCAAGCCATAGCACCACAGGCTGAAGCCACCGATAAAGCTGCAACCTCCTATAAACTCCAGCATGGAGCAGAGGCCCCTAACAGGCGTCTGCTCTTGCCTTTCCCCTTCCTCCGTCTTATTCCTTGAGTCTTCAAGCTAACCATTCATATTCCAGACGCACTGCACATATATACTTGTGGTAACGGCTGCAGGGCTGCCTGTTAGCCGGCTTTGCTGCAAGCAATGTTTAATTGGAGAGTGTTTAGGTGAAGGTGTTAGTGGAAGGCTGGTATTCAGCCCAAAAGTGGTGCGCAAAAGGAGACAAAATCGCATGAACAATAACCCTTATCGCTATGCGAATGCCTTGGTATTCGTTGCTGTGATCGCCGTCAATGCGCTCGCACAGCTACTCCCGATTAATGGGCTGACAACTGGCGAGCTGTCTGCACGCTACCCCGTGATGATTACTCCCGCTGGCTATGTCTTCTCGATCTGGAGTCTGATCTATCTGCTGCTGGCAGCCTTCATCGTGTACCAGTGGCGCAAGCCAACCCGCAGCCGCGACACTGTTGAGCTAATCGGACCATGGTTCATCCTAAACGGGATGTTGAACATCGCCTGGATATTCGCGTGGCATTATGAATATGTGACGGCATCGGTAACCATCATGCTCGCCCTGCTGCTTAGCCTTATCGCTATCTACACCCGAATTCGCCGCTCCACCCAGCCCCCCACAACCGGAGAGAAGCTATGTGTCTATCTGCCCTTCTCCATCTATATGGGCTGGATCAGCGTCGCCACCATCGTCAACATCACGGTATGGTTATATGATAAAGGCTGGGATGGCTTCGGCCTATCCGGTGAAGCCTGGACTGTCATCCTCCTGATCATCGGTACGCTGCTGGCCATCGTAATCGGCTTTACCTTCCATGATCCGGCATTTATGCTCGTGTTCACCTGGGCATTTGTCGGGATTGCCGTGAAGCAGCAAGAGGGACCGCCTGTTGTGTACTGGGCGGCACTGATCGCTGCGGCCGCCATCCTCCTGCTCGCACTGCTGCTTCTGCTGACACGTCGCCCCTTCACGGCAGCTTCGCGCCAGCCATAGATAGATGGGCCGAATAAGCAGCTTGCAGAGCACCTAACAAAAAGCCGTCCGTCACAGGCGAATGTGAACTGCACCCCGTCAAGTAGACAGTACAAAAAATAAAAAATAGCTAAGCGGTCTTGATCCTGAATTCCATGGGACTAAGGCCGTTTAGTTTTGCTTGTAATCGCTCGTAATTGTAAAAGTAGATGTAAGCATCGATTGCATTTTTAAGTTCTTCATAGCAACTGTACTTGTTCAAGTGAAAAACCGTTTTTGCGGCTATACGCACTCACCACATGAATGGCCTTTTTCCTTTCGCCTCACTTCCCTAGACGTGGGTCTTGCACCATCTGGAAATATTGAAAAAAAGAGCCTTGATACGGCGTTTCGTTGCCCGTTGAACTTCCTCCTCTTTAATCGTCTCCTGTTAGCTTAACGTTTTTCGCGTATCCTGGCTCGCTTTTTATTGAATCCCTATTTCTGGATTTTCTACTCTTTATTCACTTCATGATTTAGCCGTGGCATGCTGCAAAGAGCATTCACTCGCCGACTAGTTAGCCGTAAAGCTGGAATTCACTACTTCCTCATCTTTTTAACAAGCATAATTACCAAAAAAATAATTCCTGCTAAAATTAACAAGTTAACTAGTAGTCCTCCCACTCCTATCACTGATCCACCCAAAATTAATCATCCCCTTTTTCCATAAGGTATTTACATTATACTATATTTGGATCATAATGTATAAATACCAACATTTAGGAGTGATTGATAAAAATGATATTTAAGAAAGTGTGTTCTGTTTTGTTATCAATATCCTTATCACTTGTTGTTGCTTCCTCTGCTCTTGCCCAGCCGATAAGCACGCTGTCTACTGAAGATTTGATTAAACATGACATCATTACAAATCAAATACAAGCTGAACACGCCCTGTTCGCCGAAGACTACAATGTTTTGAGTCAAACTGAACAAACAGAAATTGATGAGAACGGAACAATTAAGTATACAATTCGGACACAGATTGAGGGAAATATAGAAGATCTAAATAGAATAGTAAGCCATATGGAAACTGAAAATGAACCTATCTTTTCTATTCAGAATATAGAGTGGAATAGCGGTAAATGGGAAGGAGCCACCTGCAAGCGAACTAACGGTGCACAATTGTGCACTAACGGTGGAATTTTCGGGAAAGCAGATTGGGGTGGACTTGCTGGATGGTCCACTAATGGTCAAATAGTTTCCACCATCCTTCCCCTCGGATCATCAGATGCTTCCAATTTTAAAGTAAGACCCCGCGTAAAGATTGAAGCTTATGGTATCGTTGGGGGAAGTTCCATACTCTATGAAACGATTCATTTTTACCATAATAACGGAGTTTTCGATTCCCCTCCTCAAATCTATTCATTTAATGAGAGTGGAGCTGGGTTTGTGGCTTATTTAAATTTCAATATCGGCTCTGATTTTCAGTGGAGCACAATTATTGGGAACTATAGTGATACCGTGTGGATACCATTAAATCCTGCATAGTTCAAATATTGATGATGCAAAATTAGTGAAAGCTGCGAAGATTGTCCGCTCAAGGACGCCTGTACAAAAGCAGAAGGGAATTGGGAAATCAGCGTTAGTCTCAAGTATTTGCGTTACAAGCAGCAAGTGCGCGAGAAACTCAGGAGCGTCGAGGGATACGCCCTGTCGGTTCGACGTATGATCGAACCAGAAAGTGTATCTGGACAAATCAAGAAGAACCGGGGATTCCGGCGCTTTCTGCTTCGTGGCCTGCCGAAGGTAAGTCTTGAGGTCGGGTGGCTTCCGATCGCCCACAATTTGCTCAAGAAAGCAGCAATAGACCAAAAGTCAGAAATGGCGGTACAGGGATGCCTCCCCAACGCCGCCATTTCTTTATTTTTCGCCTATTTTTCACAATGCGAGCTGTTTCCTAAAGTGAGCGAACCTACTTTTGGGACAGTCTCCGTCCATGCTTGCCGATATGCTATAACCAGCCTGGCCTTCAGCCTATGGCAACGGTAAAGCTACGGCTCAGCCCTTTCCCTTCAGCACGAATCGTCCCAGATCGTCCTGAAGCTGCTGAGCTATCATGCCTAGTCCCTGCGCCGAATTGTGAATCTCCTCCATGGAGGCCAACTGCTGCTCAGCAGCGGCCGCCATCGACTCGGATTCGGACGAAGTGCGCGTCGATATATCGGCGACTTCGCCGATCGCGCTGGTCACTTCCTCCATCCCCGCTGAGATTTGCTCCGAGGCCGCCGAAACCTCCTGAATCTGATCATTCACCTGGCGCACAGCCTCGATCATCACACCCAGCGTCTCCGAAGCCCGACTAATAGCTTGCAGCCCCTGCTCCGTCTCCGAATTCATCTGCTGCATCGACTGTACCGTCTCCTGCACCATAGATCGAATGTCCTCTATCAGCTCGGAGATGGTCTGCACCGAATGTCTGGTCTGATCCGCCAGCTTGCCGACCTCCTGAGCGACAACTGCAAAGCCGCGGCCATGCTCGCCCGCGCGGGCTGCTTCAATATTGGCATTCAAGGCAAGCAGCCGCGTCTGGCGTGCAATGTCCATAATTGCCGTTACGATCTGTCCGATCCTGTTCGAGTTCTCGTCCAGCCGAGTCACGATCTCCTCGGATTGAACGGCCGAGGCTTTAATTGTATTCATCTGGCCGACTACACCTTCCAGCTCACTCTCTCCCTCCCTCGCGCTCTGGGAGGCTTTGACCGCCATCTCGGCTGCCTCAGATACCGCCTCGGCGATCCGGTTAATGCCGCCCGCCATCTCGTTCATCACCGTAGCGGTCTCTCTGGCTGCCTGGCTCTGCACCTCCGTGCCCTCCGAGACGCCCTGGATGGAGCCGGAGACCTGCTGCATCGCCATCGTCGATTCCTCCGACACGGCTGTCAGTTCCTGAGCCGAGGCCGCCACCTGCTCAGCCACCTCCTGGTTCCGCCGCAGCAGATCATTCAATGAATCCCCCATCACGGTGAAGGAGTCGCCCACCTGCTTCAGCTCATCCCGGGTGCTCAGCACAAGCGTCCGCGAGAAATCACCGTTCGCCATAGCCTGCGCTTGCTCCTGCAACTGCTTGACCGTCAGTTTAACATTACGGTAGAACGCCACATAGAACAGAGCGACCAGCAGCAGACAGAATAGTGTAATGCCAACCAGTGTATTGCGGTAGCTCACAAGCACGATCTCACGCTCACCCAGCATATGATCCAGTTGATTGGGGAGCAGCAAGGAGAACTCGGTTAGCTGTCCAATGAAGGTCACGGTCTCTTCATAATAGACAGCCGAGGATGACTTGATCTCGGACGTGTACAGGATCGCCTCATTCACCTTGTTCGTCAGACTAGCAATGACACTGGAGCTCTTGTCGCCTGCCCCCTTCAGTACATCCGTTAGCTCCGGGTTGTACGTATATGCGTTAGATAACGAACGCTGCATGGCCTGATCGGCTGCAATCAGATTTTCCCTGGCTACGCTTAGCTCCACCCGCTCCGTATCCGTCAGCCGCTTATTTGCGAGCACATCATGACCCGTAGCTTGGAGGGTGTTCGATGCTTTGATAATATCTGGAAATTCTTGAGTGAGAACAAAAACCATATAAATCGAATCAATCTGCGTATCCAGTGACAAGCCTGATTGATCAGCGACAAGGAGCATGTATTGCAGCAGGTCATCAAGCAGCGTCTCGTAGCGGGTTCGGCTCTGCTCGGCAGACAGACTGTCGCGACTGCTCGTGATTGACTGCCAGGATAGAACGATCGACTTCCACGAATCATCCATCCCTTCCAACGCCTTCTGCTGCTGCAGCGCAGTGATCGCAGTGATTGACGCATCAATCTCCTTCGTGAGGCTCTCCTGCTTCTCTCGCAAGCTCTCATTGCCCGCGAGCAACTGCTGAGACACCCCTTGAAGCTTCTGGACATCCAGAATCAGCGGCACAGTCTCCTTCAGATACTCGGTTCCAACATGCTCTCGTTCAGAAACCTGAATCCGGTTATTGACATCCATCAGCCAGATGGTAAACAGGAATACAAGCGGAATACAAAACAGCACGCTCACCAGAATAAACTTCTGGGCATAACGAAGGCGGGAAATCACTGCTGTGAATGGGGCTAATAGTTTGGTACCCATGCCTATACATCATCCTATCTGCAATTCAGAATTGAACAGCTTCTCTATGCCGGCCCTGCCTATAACCTCGCCCTCCCTCCGGCCGTTTCTCATCTGTTTTTTTATACTATAACTATCGGTATATCACCCTATATTTTTTAGGGCAAATACTCGGCTTTCCCCGTAAATTCAAGGAAAAGGCGTATTCCGGGAATGTTGACCGGAATACGCCTTTTCCTTATTTTCCAATGATCGATTAAATTTCCTTGAATGTGTTGATGGACTCCAGATAGGTTGCACGCTTCTCATCCATGCGGTTTTGCAGCGTCCAGAACAAGACCTGATTGAAGCTATTGCTCGTTTCAACGAGAGTGATCACATAGGCAATTTTGATCTTCTCAATCTCGCCCTGCAATTCGAACTGTATCCCCTGTCGGCCATTCACAGTAACCTCCTTCGGCTCCCCGAATGTCCCGTTCTGAATCGTTCCCTTCATATTCTCTGTCACTCGCTCATAGTATTCCTTCAACGTAAAATCTCCGGAGAAGGTATCCTTCGGCTCCGACACTACCATCGCATAGTCCTCGCTCTCCAGCTTCCCCGCCTGGATGGTGGCAACCGGACTTAGCTGTAGCTCTGCCCACTCCTTAGGTACCGAAAGGCTCAGGCTCCCCTCCTCATTAACGAGGGTGTGCCAGTCTCCCTGTGCAGGCTGCTCTGTCTTCGCTTCTTCTTCCGCAGGCTTCTCTTCCTTCTCCTCCTGCTTCGGGGACGCTGTATTCGATTCGGTATTCTGTTGCTCAGCCTGACCGGTCTTTGACCCGTTATTTGCCGCAGCGCCCTGGGTGTCCTCTGCCTTGCCGCTGCAGCCTGCAATCAACAGCATCGCCGCCATAATCACTGCCAATGTTCTCAATAGGTTTGGTTTGGTTTTGTTCACAGTCTTAGTCCTCTCTATCTCTAGCGTAATGTAATATAGCGGAGTGCCAAGGTTTCCACGCCCGCTCCTCCTACTTTTAACCGAAATCAAGCAAATTTCAACACTTTTTATTGAAAACGGTATTCAGGCACTACGCCCTTCCTTTAAATTTGATTACATGGCCCTACACTTATCCGAAAACACCTGTATTTCAAGCAGCCTGCCACATAACTGAGCTTGAGGCCCTATATCAGTTCATCCCCAGAGCGCAGTTCCATAAAAAACAAACACGCCCTATGCTGCATATGATGGTCTCCAAACCATACTGCAGCACATCGCGTGTTTGCGTTTCGTTATCCTGCTCGCCAAGCTCTCCTCGCCTGCCATACTCATGCCTCATGCTTGTAGCTTACATCCAGCAACAGCCTCCATCAGCGGGCTTGCCCTGAACTAGCAGCAGTCAGCGCATATGAGCGTCCTGAGAGTCATGCTGCCGGCTCAGTAGAATCCGAGCCGCTGATCCGACTTGAGCCAGGCTCCCTTGCGGCCCTTGTCCAGCTCTTCCTTCATCTCATGCACGAGCTGATCCACCTGAACCGGCTCACCCTCATGCCATTCCAGCGCCGCTGATACATACAGCTCGCTAAGCTGGGCCAGGCTGAAGTCGCGAGTCAACTGCGCCGCCTCGGCAAGCCCCTCCTCGCCTGCGAATTGTCCGAAGCAGCGCTGACGCAGATACTGCTCCCGCAGCTCCTGATCCGGCAGCCCAATCTCATACGCGCGATCGAAGCGGCCAGCACGGTTCATCAACCCCGGATCGATCTTCTCCGGGTAGTTGGTCGTGCCGATCAGAAAGATACCCTCCTTCGAGGTAGCTCCATCCAGTGTGTTGAGGAAGTAGGAGCGCACCTCCTGCGGCATCGAGTCGATGTCCTCAATGACCAGCACCATCGGCGCCAGCCGCACCGCCGACTTGAACACTTCCTCCACGGACTCGCTGCTCGTATGCTCCGTAATCTGCCAATAGGCGACAGGTCCTGGCACGCTGCCTGCGATCGATTTGACGAGCGTCGTCTTGCCATTGCCAGGCTGTCCATAGAGCAGAATGCCCCGCTTGTACGGAATATCATACGTGCGGTAGAAGCTGCGATCCGCCGCAAAAAACTGATCCAGCGAACGGAAGATTTCCTTCTTCAGCTCACTCTTCAGGACGACCTCGTCCCGCCCTACTCCCCGCGTAATCGGCTCAAGGTCGGTCGAGATGCCATGCCGAGTGTCCGTGAACACCGTGACCTGGCGCATATTCTGCTCCCGCTGCCGTACCCGCACGTTGGCGAGGAAGTCCCGCAGCTTGTCGTCCGACACAGCGAACACGTAGTCATCGCTGCCAATGCCATGCTCGCGGAAGACAGGGACGCGCGCCAGCGCTACCCCCCACTTCGGATAGACGAACACATTATTGTGGACAGCACGGTGGACGCTGTACTGCGGCTCAGTGCGATCGTCCTCGTACTCGAAGGTTTTTTCCTCCAGCATATCGAAGATGCGAGCCACATGCTCCACGCCGCTGTCTTGCCTGCGCACATCCTCCTCCAGCAGCTTCCAGTATTCCATATTCGGATCGCCGCTCGAATACAGCTCGTATCGCACACCGCAATGCCGCAGCAGCGTCTGCGAGATCCCCTCAATCACCCGCGCCACCAGCTCATACCTGTCGATCCGATGAGCCTCTTGCTGCTCATAGCGGTAGATAACCGGCGCCGCTCCCGGCCGGTTCCCTCTCTCTACAGCCTCAGCATGCTTTCGCTCGCGCCGAGACTCTCCTAAGCGCCCCGGCTCCTGCACGGCAGTATGCTGTTCAAGCCCAGTGCGAGTTCTCCCCTCCTGCTCCAGCCCCTCGCCTTGCTCCGTCCCTACTGCTGCTGTCCTGACGATCTTCTGCTGAGCCTGCTCCATCGCTATCTTCACTTCGTTAACTGCCTTGTTCTCCAAAATATTATCTGGCTCCTTTCACTGCGGCAAGCGGCTTGCACTGGGCAACCACATCCGCCAGCCCTGCTCCCGTCACACTCTCAATAATATCATCCACGTTCTTATAGGCTTGCGGCGACTCATCGATAATCGAGGCCAGTGACCGCTGATTCACGACAATTTCGTCCGCGCTGCCTACCTTCAGAGCCCGTTCAAACTCCTGTACGCTCACCAGTTGCTTTGTCGCCGAGCGCGACCGGATGCGGCCGGCTCCATGGCAGATTGAGTAATAATTGTCCTCGCCCTGGGGGCGCCCGACCATCAGATAGGAGGACGTGCCCATCGAGCCGGGAATCAGAGCCGGATGACCGGTCGCCATATAGGGCTTCGGATTATCCGGGTGGCCGGGTGGCAGCGCCCTGGTCGCTCCCTTGCGATGCACAAACACTCTACCGCCTCGGGTGCGCTCTTCCCATGCATAGTTGTGCATCAGATCATACAGCGTCCGCATCTCGCAGCCTGTGCCCAGCACACTGCGGAACGCTTCACGCACCGCATAGCCGATCAGGTGGCGATTGACGACCGCATAATTCAGCGCCGAGTACATCAGATTCACATATCGCTCTCCATCAGGATGATCAAGCGGCGCGAACACCAGCTTCGGATCAGCCGTCCCCAGCCCGAGCCGTCCCATCGTCCGTCTCATCGGCTCGGTGCACTGCTGGTTGACCGCCGCTCCCCAGGCGCGCGAGCCCGAATGAATCATGACGGCGATCTGACCATCATACAGCCCCCACGCCTCAGCTATTGCCCGCTGCGGCTCAGCAATCTCTATTGCCTGAATTTCTACGAAATGATTGCCCCCGCCCAACGTTCCCAACTGACGGTGAGCGCGGTGGATCGCCTGCTCAGGCATCGTACTCAATACCGATTCATCGAAGGCAAACCGGCTGGATTCCACGTGAGTGAGCGAGGTCGACCTTTTCGGCGTGTAGCTGTCCGGGATGTATTTGCCTGGCAGGCCATGCAGCCCCTTCGTTACCACATGCTCCAGGCGAATATCTGAGAAATGCCCGCGCGGATGCGACTCCATCGGCAGCAGCTTCTCGATCGCCCGCACCAGCTTGCGTCGCACGTTGACGTCCTGCAGGTCGCGGCTATGCAGATTCGTCAGTTGAACACGCATGCCGCATCCGATGTCGCTGCCGACGATCGACAGCGACACATAGCCATCCTCGCAGCTCCATACCGCAGTCGTACCGATACAGGTTCCTACGCCTACATGGACATCTGGCGTATAGCTCATGAATTGAATGTTCGGAATTTGCAGATTGTTATTGGCCATCTCGAAAATTTTATAATCTAAGGATTGAAACAGCTTCGCGCCTGCATAGACCTGCAAGTCCCCAGCCGGAAGCTTCACCTCATGAATGTAATTCATAGACATCAATATATCGTTCCTTCCTCGTTAAGCAAGCCAGACGTCTATATAAGTCTGAGCTGGCTATTACCTTGTTTCGCATAGATAGGACTAAAATCAAAAAAAGCCATAGACTCATCGTCCATGGCATGACCTCCCGCGGTCTTTCGTAAACCGCGGCGTTGCGTAATACACAACTATATCAGCCTCGACTCATAGAGTCTCAGCCTCGATTGATCATGTCGCCCGCTCGGGGCCGATGATTGCTAGGATACAGTATGAAGTTAGATTCAGCGTCATATAACGTGCCAGCATATCGTTCAGCCCCCTCTCATTCATGTTACCCCCATATTAAGGGGGAGCAAGAAAATTTGTCAAGCATTTTCTGGTGATGATAGGGAATGAATGCTAACATATTCCGTCTATTCAGCCGATAAAAGAAGTAAAGATTGACTATGGAAGGAGGAATTATCTATGAAAATCCAACCCATCTCACCGGTCAGCCCTAGTGCACCGTCCGGCGGGCAATCCGGTCAGCATTCTGCGCTGGAGCGACAGATACTGGAGCTGCAAAAGCAGATTGCCAATGTCAAGGAGAGCAAGATGGAGACTAAGGCCAAGGCAGAGAAGATCAAGGAGCTGGAGGCTCAAATCTCCGAGCTGCAGACACAGTTGAGCCAGCAGGCCATGAAGGAGCGCCAGAAGGAGCTGGAGGAAGCGCAGCGCAAGATGGCAGAGAAGCTAGAGCGTGAAGCGCGAGAACATGCCGAGCCAGAGCAGGTGCAATTTTCGATGCAAGCGAAAAATTTGATGAAGGCCACCCAATCGTTGAGCGAGGCCGAGACATTGCGCGGCGTTCAATCCCGATTGCCGACACAAGAGGAGCGCGATGCCTTCGCCCCTAAAGTTGCCGCCAAGGCGTATGAGGCTCAGAAGGAGCTCGCCAAGGCCACCGAGGAGCAGAACCGGCATGCGGCTGAAGGGCATAAGCGGGCCGCGGCAGCAGCCGAATCGGAAGACGATGCCGCTAACACAGGAGCCAGCCGTGGAGGCAGCTTGGTCAGCCTCTCTCACGGGGATGCCAGCGCTCCAGTCAATGCCGTAGAGTCCGAGATGACGACCACGCCAGAGGGCAGCATGCTCACGCATGGCGTTCCTGTGCCAGGCGAAGGCTCAGAACTGACCCCTGCCTCACACCAACAACAGGAGGCCGATGGGCAGACCAAGCCTCCACTGCCCAACAGCTCTCCTTCCATCGACATCAAGGCCTGATCAGGATCGCCAGAGAGTCCCGGCCGGCCTGATCAGGCCGGCCCCCGGCTGTCTTCTATGCCATGGCCATCATCCCTCCTGCCCCTGCTGATCTGGACAGAGCCGAATCCTCGTTACTTTGTCTCCCCCTCATCCGTTACTGCTACTGCTCGCTGTTGCAGTCCTGCAAGCCTATAGAGGAATTTGAAGTAGAATGTCGAACTATGTACGCATGAATTCACAACGATTACTCTCCAACTATAAAACCTGGATGTTCCTTGCGCTGTTTATCATCGTTTTGTTTGGCCTGCGCGTTGTATGGTATATGGACAATGCGGTAGGAGACCAGCCTATAGCCGAGAATGGCATTCTGGATGTGCGCCACTGGAAATTCGATAATCAAAATACAATCTACCTCAATGGTCAATGGGAATTCTATCCTAACCAGTTGCTCGACAGGGACAGCATCCGTGCGGGACAAGGGGGCGAGCCGGTACTGATCAGCGTACCGGGAACCTGGAAGGAAGCGTTGCCTGCTGGCTCAACGGATCATTACGGCTATGGCACCTACAGACTGCGGATATTGCTGGGCGAGCCGATTCATCCAGCCTACCGCATCTGGGTACAGCGGATCGAAGCGGCTTCAGTGCTCGAGATCAACGGAGTGACCATGTCACCGATTGGCCGCATCACAGCAGACGAGCAGAGCTATATACCGGATAACCGCTCCTATACGGATCGCTTTGATTCTGAGGGTGCAGAAGAGGTGGAGCTGATTATTCGCGTAGCCAACTTCGATTCTCCTACCAAGGGCGGCATTATTGAATCGATTCGCTTTGGCACCGAGGCGGCCGTCGATTTTGAACGCATGTACTCGATCGGTTTTCAGATGATTGCCTATGTGATTTTGATGCTCCATGCCCTGTATGCCGGCATTTTATTTTTGCTTAATTCGCGAAATAAAGTGTTCCTGGTCTTTTTTCTGCTGCTGTTTTTCGCAGGGCTGACCATCGTGTCCGATGATGATTCCTTGCTGCGCCTCTGGCTGTCGCTCAACTATACATGGAGCCTCAAGTTCCGCTTTTTAGCGTACTTGTGGGTAGCTTTCTTCATGGTGCTGTTGACCCGGAGCTTCTCCGCGACGAGAACGATCGGCATCGGCTTTCGGATGTACGCCGCTGCGCTCTGTCTCTATACGTTGTTCCTGTTGGCTAGCCCGATTAATGCTGTGATGTACGCCAATGATACCTTCCGACCTCTGCTGCTGCTGTACCTGCTGCCTACGCTGTGGGTTCTCTATCGTATCGCTTCCATGCTGCGGAGCAATCGGGAGGATGTCATCTTCCTGCTGATCGCCTCAACCAGCATCGTGTCGAGCATTTCTTGGGGGGTTATTACCGGCATCCTTAAGCTCTATCCCACCTACTATCCGCTCGACATCATTGGAGCGCTCATCGGCTTCTCCTCCTACTGGTTCAAACGCTACTTCCGCAACACAGAGGAGAACGCCAAGCTCACCGAGCAACTGCAGCAGGCAGATAAGCTGAAGGATCAATTCCTCGCCAACACATCGCATGAATTGCGCACGCCGCTGCATGGGATGCTCAGCATCGCGCAGACGATCGCCGCCAACGAGCAGCAGACCTTGAGCAAGAAGAGCGCTCAGGACCTTGATCTGCTGCTGACCATTGGCCGCAGAATGTCGCATCTGGTGAATGATCTGCTTGACATGGTACTCTTGAAGGATCAACAGATCGTACTGCAACGCGAGCCGCTGCAACTGCAATCCATCGCCTCCGGCGTCATCGATATGCTGCAGTTCATGGTACGCAGCAAGTCAGTGCGGCTGCAGTTGAACCTATCCGACAAGATGCCGCCTGTCTATGCGGATGAGAAGCGGCTGATGCAAATTTTAATTAATCTGGTTCATAATGCGATCAAATTCACGGAGCAAGGCACCATCACCATCGCGGCGGAGATTCAGATGGGGCAGGCGATCATCACTGTCACCGATACAGGGACGGGGATGGATGAGGAAACACAACGCAGAATATTTACTCCGTATGAGCAAGGGGATCAGCATCTGGGCAATAGCAGCGGCATCGGGCTGGGTCTAAGCATATGCAAGCAGTTAGTGGAGCTGCATGGCGGGAGCATCGGCGTCATCTCCAAGCCCGGAGAAGGCTCCTCCTTCTCGTTCCAGTTGCCGCTCTACGATCCCTCCCGTTCGGATGCGCCCAATAGGACAGATACGGTTGCTGCAATTGCCAAGTCGCCTGCGCAGAGCCTCACGAGTTCACAGGATACGGGGAGTCACTCGGAGGTATGGCAGCCGATGGCCCATTCCAAGCCGATGATTGCCGCGGGCAACGTGCATATTCTGGCTGTGGACGATGACGCGGTTAACCTGCAGGTACTCGCCAGCATTCTATCTGGCCCCCAGTATTCTATCCATACCGTGCTCTCGGGCAAGGAAGCGCTGGAGCTGCTGCATACAAGACGCTGGGACTTGCTGATCTCCGATGTGATGATGCCGTATATGTCGGGTTATGAGCTGACTAGACAGATACGGGAGCACTATACGTTATCCGAGTTGCCCGTGCTGCTGCTGACCGCTCGCAGCGCTCCCGAAGACATCTATACCGGCTTCCTTGCCGGGGCCAATGATTATGTCGCCAAGCCTGTCGATGCACTGGAGCTGAAATACCGGGTCTGGGCGCTGACCTCGCTGAAGCAGTCGGTCAGCGACAGTCTCCGTATGGAGGCTGCTTACCTGCAGGCTCAGATTCAGCCGCATTTTTTGTTTAATACGTTGAACGCACTCCTCGCTCTAAGCGACCTGGACCCTGAGAGGATGCGATCACTCGGCGAAGCACTGATTGCCTATCTGCGCATTAGCTTTGATTTTCTGAACTCCGAGCAGCTCGTGCCGCTCTCGCATGAGCTGGAGCTGGTGCAAGCGTACTTGTATATTGAGCAAGAGAGATTCCAGGATCGGCTCAGCGTCATCTGGCAGGTGGAGCCGAACATAGAGCTGATGCTTCCGCCGCTCTCTATTCAGCCACTGGTGGAGAATGCCGTCAAGCACGGCCTGCTGCAGCAGGCTCGCGGCGGCACTGTGGAGATTATATTGAAGAGGATCGAGGAAGGCATAAGGGTTGAGGTGCGGGACAACGGCAAGGGCATGGAGCCGGAATATGCGTTGCATCTTCTGGACCCATCCAGGCGGGGAGCAGGCGGGATTGGCCTGCTCAATACGAACCGAAGGCTGACTCAGCTATACGGCCGGGGGTTGGCCATTCAGAGCAAGCCTGGGGAAGGAACCTCCGTAACGTTCGTCATTCCTCGCACGGAAGCTCCAGCCTAGCGATCAACCCGCCTCCGCTGCGGGGCAACAGCTCCAGCCTTCCCTGATGCGCCCAGGCGATGCGGGCAACCATCGGCAGTCCCAGTCCATGCCCGCCTGCGGCCAGACGACGGCGCGCCGAGGAGTAGGGCAGGTCGAGCAGCTTGGGCAGCTCCTCCTCCGGGACCCCCCGGCCGCTATCCTCCACAATCAGCTCACAGCGGCCAGGAAGGTCCTGCTTCTTGCAGACAGCAAGAAACAGCTCGCAGCCCTGCGGGTTGTGGCGGATGCTGTTATTCAGCAGATTGGAGATCGCCCGCAGCAGCAGCCGTTCATCTCCCTGGACACGGACACGCTCGTCCATCTCCCGAAGTGAAAGTGAAAAGCGGGCGTCCAGCCCATGATTCAGCAGGTCGGATGCCGCCAGACGCGCCAGAGCAGACAGTCGCAGCGTCTTGATATGGAGCGGCTGCATCTCATACTCCAGCATTGAGACGAGATTGAGGTCACTGACCAGATGACGAAGCTTCTCGCCTTGCTGGCGAATAATCCCGGCCTGCTGACGCTGCTCAGCAGGCACTTCGTCATGCTCCTCCAGCTCGCTTGCATAGCCGAGCACCATCGACAGCGGTGTGCGGATGTCATGCGAGATGCCTGCGATCCAGTTAGACCTTGCTTCATCTCGCTGCTTCAACGCCAGGCTGCTGGCCTGCAGCTTCTCTGATACACTGTTGATGCTCTGCGCCAGATCGCCAAGCACGCCCTTAGGCTCTACATGTACAGGCTCCTCCCTCGATAACGCAAGAATGCCGCGAGCGAGCGGGCGAATCGCCTTGAGCATGCGCATGCCGATCAGCAGCGCCAGCAGCAGCCCGATCAGCACATTGCTAAGCAGCAGCAGCAGCGCCCGCTGCGGCAGCGTGCTGACCCATTCCACAGGCAGAGCAAGCTGGTACTTCGCCACGCTCGTCTTAGGATAACCGACTACGGTCAGCAGCTCGCCACGCTGCCAGCTAGACACAGGGTAATCCAGCAGATAGTGGCGGGAGAAACGGACAGCATCCAGCACACCGTAGCTGCGCGGAATGTCATCCGGCAGTTCATAGTTCGCTACAACCTGCCCGTCGCTGCCCAGCAGCATCATCCACGCCCCATGCTCCTCCAGCAGCCGCTTCCCCTTCGCTCCTAGCCAGTAGAGGGAAGCCGTCGCTGCCTTTTCCCCGGCTCTGCTGCCTTCCTGTTTCTCTCCTATCGCCGTCAAATCCTCTGTTATGGAGCCGCATTTCATGTTCTCGTCTGCCTCATTGCAAATATCCGCTGCCACACGGCGCACCACTTCGTCCTGCGACGGACTTTGATTCATATTCTTGAAGATCAACCCTGCCAGCAGAGCGATATTCACCACCAGCAGCAGAGCGAACATGAGCAGCGTCATGCTCATAAAGCGCCTCAAGATACGGACAACACCCTCCATTACGATGTCTCCTTCACAATCAGCTTGTAGCCCAGGCCGCGCACGGTCAGCAGATGCTGCGGGCTGGAGGCGTCCCGCTCAATCTTCTCGCGAATGCGACGAATATGCACCATCAGTGTATTCTCATAGCTATACGCATCATCGCCCCATACAGCCTGGCATAGCGCATCGGTGGTCACAATCCTGCCCCGATGCTCATAGAGCTTCAGCAGCAGGCCCCGCTCCTTGGGTGTGAGCGAGAGCTCGCTTCCTTCCCGCTGGATGGTTGCCTGCTCCAGATCGACGCTGCATGCCCCCAATATAAAACTCGGCAGGCTCTCCGCAACGACTGGAGCATAGACCCGCTTCATGATCGCCATTACACGCAGGAGCAATTCCCTGGGCAAGAAGGGCTTCACCATGTAATCATCCGCCCCTAGGCCAAGCCCCAGAAGGCGATCCTCATCCTCTCCCCTGGCTGATAAGTACAGCACCGGCACGCTGGAGAAGCGGCGAATCGCCGCCAACAGCTCGAAGCCGTCCATGTCTGGAAGCATCACATCCAGAATAACCAGCTCCGGCTTGTCCGTCCGTATGCAAGCCAGCGCCGACGCCCCATCCTGAGCCATATAGATGCGATAGAATCCTTCCTTGCGCAACAAGGCATCCAGCATCTGGCGAAGAGGCGGCTCATCATCCACAACGAGTATTTTTCTGTCCTTTAACATGTCCATATCCATCACCTGTCCCCTATTATACATGAGCAATGCCCACTCCAACTCGCACAGTGGCAGCCAAGCGCCAATTTAAGGTTGATGTAAGCTTGGCTTCAGCCTCCAGCAAGCTTGAGCCTCTATACTGCATTCATGCAGCTCTCGAAATCGATCCCAGGGCACTACCCTTCCGCCTGCCAAGCGGGAGCTGCGAATGAAAGGAGTGAGCTTTCGTGAGGAATGACACCGTCGTATCCACCGCCCGGTTGACCAAAGCAGCCACAGGCGGCTATCGGGTGCGCGACCTGAATCTGCGGGTTGGAGAAGGAGAAATATACGGGTTTCTGGGGCCCAATGGAGCTGGCAAATCGACCACGCTCAAAATGCTGCTCGGCCTCGCCAAGCCCACCAGCGGCCAGATTACGATCTTTGGTCAGGAGCTGGCGAAGCATCGCCAACCGATTCTGAGCCGCATTGGTTCTCTGATCGAGTCGCCCTCCTACTACGGACATTTGACTGGGCTGGAAAATATGCGGGTGATGCAGCGGCTGCGCGGAGTAGCTGCCAAGCAGATCAGCGAAGCGCTGCGCACCGTTCGCTTGGAGCAGCATCAGCACAAGCGGGTTGACCATTATTCGCTCGGCATGAAGCAGCGGCTCGGTATCGCCATGGCACTACTTGCCTCGCCGAAGCTGCTTATCCTCGATGAACCGACGAACGGGCTTGACCCCGCAGGAATCGGAGAGATTCGGGAGCTGATCAAGTCGCTCCCTGGTCGCTATGGCATGACCGTGCTCCTATCGAGCCATCTGCTATCGGAGATCGAACAGATCGCTACCTCTGTCGGCATTATTCACCATGGGGAGCTGTTATTTCAGGGCAGCATGGAGGAGCTGCGCGCGATGGGCCGGCCCCAGCTCTCGATCAAGACAGAGCATCTGAATGCTGCCTACCGATTGCTCCAATCCAAGGGGATATTCCCGGAGATACGGAACGGACGCCTCTATATCAAGCTGCTCTCTGACGATCTGGCTGCCGGGCTGAACCGGATGCTGGTAGAGAACGGCTTCCCTGTCATCCGCCTGGAGGAGCATGGGCGTAGTCTGGAGGAGCTGTTCCTTGAGCTGACCGGAGGGGAGCGTTCATTATGATGAAGCTGTTGGGGCTCGAGGCCTATAAGCTTCGCCGCAAGCGAATCCTGCTGATGCTGCTCCTGTTCATGGGTGCGGAGTTGGCCTGGATGTTTCTCTCCATGAGCATCTACATGGCGCGCCATGGTGACAGCGCACCCTGGGAGAATCTACTCGTCCTGGCCGCCTCCCTGAACGGGCTGTTCATGCCTATTCTGTGCGCTGTCGTCGTCTCTCGTCTGTGCGATATGGAGCATAAGGGGAATACATGGAGCCTCCTTGCTGCGGCTTCCGTCAAGAGCAGCTCCCTCTATCTGGCCAAATTCATCTGCGCCAATCTTCTCCTGCTGCTCTATACGGTGCTGCAGGCGGCAGCACTTGCTGTCTTCGGCATCGTGAACCGGCTAGATGGACCGCCGCCCGTCGCGCTGCTAGCTGCTCTGGTCGGGGGCACGACTCTCACCCAGCTTGCAGTCACAGCGGCCCAGCTATGGCTCTCCACCCGGCTACCCAATCAGTCGTTCGCCTTATGCTTAGGCATGCTGGGCGGCTTTGCCGGCATGACAGCCGGCTTCTTCCCGGCAGCCATTCGCCGCATTCTACCTTGGGCCTACTATACCGAGCTGTCGCCAATCAAGACGGTGTATGACAGCGGCAGCGTTATCTATGAGCTGCAGACTGCCGGGGTCGCGTTGCCCGCAGTTGTACTGCTGATGGCGATCATTATCTATCTAGCCGGGAGCCGCCACGCTTCCCGTCAGGAATATTAAGGAGGGAATCCACTTGCTCCTATCATGTATTGCCGCCGAATGGCTGAAGCTGCGCCGCTCCGGGCTATGGCTGGTGCTGGCAGCCTTGCCGCTGTTCAGCCTGCTGATTGGCTGCGCCAATTATTATTTTAACCGCACGGTGCTCACTAATGGCTGGTACAGCCTCTGGACGCAGGTCAGCCTGTTCTACGGTGAATTTTTCCTGCCGCTGCTTATTGCTATCTGCTGCGCCTATCTGTGCAGGCTGGAGCATATGAATCGCAACTGGAATAGGATGCTGACCGTACCCATGTCGATTGCTGTTCTGTTCATGGCCAAGCTGGTTGTCATCAGCCTGCTGGCTGCTGCCGTACAAGCGCTCATGGCACTGCTCTATCTCGCAGCGGGCCTGGCCTTCGGCCTTAGCTTGCCCCCGCCGCCGGAGCTCTTCGGCTGGATCATGCGCGGATGGATGGCTTCGGTCGTCATCGGAGCTGCCCAATTGATGCTCTCGCTGCGTATTCGCAGCTTTGCTGTGCCGGTGGGCATCGCGCTGTGCGCTGTTCTGGCCGGACTAGGCTTCTACATTGCCAAGGTGGGACTGCTCTTTCCCTATTCTCTCTTGACGATCGGGATGGGTGTCTTGAATCAGCAAAGCTTGAGCATGGCAGAGCTGAGCGGCTTCACCGTGATGACCATCCTGTTCACTCTGTTGTTCTCCTTCCTGGCCATACGGCGGTTGAAACAAACGGACGCGATCTAACACTTATCGACAGCCGGCATGGCTCTTGGGTTCATAGTCAAAGGTCGATCTATCCATCTTATTGTCGAAGAAGTGAATGGAAGCTGGGACATATGCGACTTTAGTTCCATTTGTTGTTTACGTATATGTATATATATGGTATCTTTATCGTGTGTTTGCGTCCCGATCTATACTATACATTAAAGCCGACATTTGGAAGGATGATCACCATGAATCATGCTGGAACGCTGTTCCGTCGCAATCGCTTGCTTGTCATTATAATCTGGGGGATGCTGCTGCTCGGTATCGGCGTAGGCTTTATGACCGGCGCTGAAACCGATGCCATTATTATTCTTGCCCTCGTCGGCTTATTTTGCTGTGCCGGCCCGACCTTTATGATGTACCGCCGTTCTCTGGAAGGGTATGTCATGTATTTTATACCGATTGTCATTACCGTCCTGACGGTGCTATTGATCGTCACGGCGCCGATCATTACGACCTACTTTCTCGTATTTGTCAATCTGGCCATTATGACGCTCTATCATCATTATAGGGCACAACTGTTCGCGACCTTGATTGGTACTGCATTGACGTTGTATTTATTTGTAAGTCCCTATAACGAGGCGGTCTTTGGCAACAACAGTCCGATTACCATTATGCTGTACTTGATGATGATCGCAGCGCCGCTGCTCACCGCCTCCAGATTCAGCCAGCATCTGCAGATGGAGGCTGCCCAGGAGCAGGCCAAGGCGATCAGCGAGAATAGCCGCGCCCAGGACATCATCAGCCGGATTACACAATCGCTCCGTTCACTGAATGATTTCAGCAGCCGCCTCAAGGCCAATGTGACCTCTACCAGCGCCATATCTCAAGAGGTTACTGCCGCTTTCGAGGAGATCTCGACAAGCATCGAGACCCAGACAGACAGCATCACGGGTATTGGCGGGTCGATTCAGGTCGTCGAGCAGGCCGTCCATCATCTGGCTACCCGCTCGACAGAAATGAGAGACTTAGCTGACAACGCTGTTCTTCTGACGGGTAGCGGCAATCGCGAGGTGGAGGAACTCACCGCCAAGATGAATTCCGCTCAGCTTATGATTGAGCAATCTGCAGAGCTGATGAAGCAACTAAACGAGGAGAATCAGCACATACGCGACATTGTGATTGCCATTCAGGAAATTACAGCACAGACACAGTTGCTTGCGCTGAATGCTGCCATCGAAGCGGCTCGCGCAGGCGAGCAGGGGGCCGGGTTCGCTGTCGTATCGGGCGAAATCCGCAAGCTGGCAGATTCCTCTCAGAAATCAACCGAGCAAATTACCCGTATATTGGAGAGCATCCGCATGAAGACCGATCTGGCTGCCGAGCAGGTCATCCAGGGGCGAGGAACGATTCTGGAGAGCCGCGATGCGGCGCAGAAGGTGACGATTGCTATGCAGACCTTATCCGGCAATGCCAGCCAGATGGACGCGCAGTCTATTCAAGTCGAGACCGCGGCCAATGATCTTCAGCACCAATATGTGCGAATTTCTGAGGAGATGCAGTCGCTTTCCTTACGAACAGAACAAAACATGGCAGCCGTCGAGGAGATGGTCGCCAGCATGACGACCCAGGATGAGCGGATCAATGAGATCAAGGACAGCTTCCTGGAGCTGGACAAGCTGGCAACAGACCTGAATCTCATGACAGAGAAATAGAGAGTGCTAGGGTGTGTCTTACACTCGCTCAGGGGCATCTTTCACCACCTTTTCGCCCCCTGCTGCACAGAAGCCCAAGCGAGCAAGCCCGCCATTCATCGCGAATAGGCGGGCTTGCTGTAAGTCCGAACGCCATCACGCAGCGAGGCACCGCGCGCTGGAGCTTGCGCGGTGCTCTGTTATTCGGACGGAGCTATGGGTATGCCGATGCTTAGAAGCCGGGATAAAATGGCGAGGGTGCGTGGTGAGAATAACCTGCCGTCGACTCTCCTGTTGGAGACGGGCCTGAGCCATAGACATAGGGCGAACCGGCCTGCAATGGCTGTCCGTTCCCATAGCCGGCGCCCGGTATTGCCCCCTGGCCTGGTCGTTGCACCGGATACGGGTAACCATGCGGGATATAACCAGCCTGCGCCATCGTCTGCTGCGGTTGAATGCCTGGAGGGTATACGCCTCCTACATAGCCTGCCTGGGCATAGTCCCATCCGTAAGGCTCTCGCGGCATATTCGGCTCCTTGTTGGCCGCCTTATTCGCTGTATTCTCCTCCTTAGCCATTAGCTGGCAGCCTGGAGGCGGCCCCAGCAGCAGCGCTTCCTTGATCGGCGCCACCGCCTTCGCATAATCCTCCGCGTCGATGCAATAGGCGCGCTGTGCGACCTCCTTGGGCATAAAGCTCAGGAAATCCGCACCCAGCACCACATCGGGCGTCGGCACATCGAAGATGGTCAGCATATGCGCATCATCCGTATCCGCAATAATCCAGTGAAACCAGCCCTTAGGCAGCAGCGATACTTGACCTGGCTTCAGCTTATAGACCATCAGCTTCCGCGTGAAGGGATTAAATACCGCACTGGTTGCCTCGCCGCTAATCATGTAGATCATCTCATTCGCATTGGGATGCCAATGCGGGACGATCATAATGCCCTTGGACATATGCACATTGAAAAAACCATTGAAGATCGCTGGCAGTTGCGCCGCGAACAGTTGGGTCACTACATTGTTAGGATCTCTCTTGTAGGCAACCTTCTTGGTTGAATCTCCTGCAAGCACCACATTCGGGTCCATCAATACGTCATTGCTCATTGCACTTCTCCTCCTTACAGCCGGGTCATTAGTCTATCCACTGTATGCAAGAAGTGGGCAAATGACACTATTCCCGAGTAAAGTCCCATTCCATGGCGAAGCACAACATGATCCGATGCGGCCACAGCCTTGCCAGAGCACCCGGCACATGCAAACAGGACGCCTGATATGGCGTCCTGTTTGCCTCTCTATTCATGTAAGCGAGCCTAGGCCTCAACGAGTATCTTAACCTGATTCTTCTCCTTCAACAGCGCCTCGAAGCCCTGCTCCACAACATCCTCCAGCCTGATGCGCTTCGTCACCAGCTTGTCTGCGGCAAATACACCCTTCTCCATCAGGCTGATCACCGACGGGAATACGTTGCGGTAGCCGATGATGCCGTTAATGGTGCGTTCCTTGGTTACGATCAGGTTCGGCTTGATCGACGCTTCCTTCTCAAAGATGCTGACAATCATCATCTCGCCGCCTACCTTGGTCGAGTCGATCGCCTGCTGCAGCACCTGAGGCACACCTGTTACCTCGTAGGAAACGTCAGTGCCGCCATCCGTTCTGGCCATCAGTTCCTTCACCACATCGACCTGCGAGGGATCAAGAATGATCGCTCCCAGCTCCTCCGCCTTCTGCTTGCGCTCCGGCGACAGCTCGACGGCATAGATGTCCGCAGCCCCCGCTGCCTTCAGCGCCTCGATAACGAGCAGTCCGATCGGGCCGGCCCCGAACACGGCTGCCTTGTCGCCCACCTTGAAGCTGCTCTGGCGAACCGCATACAACGCCACAGCAGACGGTTCCACAAGCGCGCCCTGCTCATAGGACATCGTCGCTGGAATTTTATGAACCATGTGTTCAGCCACAACTGTATATTCGGAGAAGCCGCCTCCACCGCCAGCCAGACCATAGAAGCCCATCGTGCTGCACAGATTGTATTTGCCGGAACGACACGCAGCACATGCTCCGCAATTGAAGATCGGCTCAACCACCGCTTTGTCGCCCACCTTGAAACGGGTTACACCCTCCCCAATCTCCACAACCTCTCCGGAAAATTCATGCCCCATGACAATCGGCGCCTGCTCGCCCGTAATGGGGTGCGGCGCGGCGCCAGGGATAAAGATGGGCCCCGCTGTATATTCATGAAGGTCGCTGCCGCAGATGCCGCACCACTTGACTTTTAGCTTCACTGTGCCCGGTTTAACCGCTGGCTCCTCGATGTCATCCAGTCTCAAGTCCTTCACACCATGCCATCTCAACGCTTTCAACGTATTCATCTCCCTAATTGTGCCTACCAAGCATATTGTGATAAAATGCAGAAAATTGCCAAGCCCAAGCGGCTGCCGCCGCCTTGAGGCGGGGCAACCGGATTTCGCATGATTTCATCGATTAACAGGAAACGTTTCCGAATAAAAGTATGACACATTATCGACTTATTTGTCAAATTATCATAATTATGAGTTCATACCGGAAACATTTCCGGCCTACAGAGAGGATGTCACAGAACATGACGGAGCACAAGAAAATAACCATTGAAGATGTGGCCAGACATGCGGGCGTCGGGATCGCCACCGTATCCCGCGCCATGAATAACTCGCCTGGCATCAGTGAACGCACCAAGCAAAAAATTATGGGTGTAATTGAGGAGCTAGGCTTTGTTCCTAACTCCTCTGCTCAAAGTCTCAAGGTTAGACAGACACGCCAGATCGCGCTGGCCGTGCCGGATATTCGCAATGCCTTCATCCCCGAGATTGCCTGGTCGGTGGAGCAGGTCGCCCGCCAGCATGGCTATCAGGTCGTTCAGATTAACACCTCTGCCCAAGCAAAGCTGGAGCTAGACAGTATCCGCCATTTGAAGAAGCTTCATGTCGATGGCCTGATCATTTTACCCTTAGCCTATCCCAAGTCTCTCCAAGACGTGATCGCCAAAAGCAGCCTTCCCATCTCCGTCATTAATTATGGCAAGAAGCTTGACGATGGCATTCAAGCCGATCTGGTTAGCCTCGCTACCCAAGAAGGCATGCTCGTGATGGAGCATCTGATCCGCATCGGCCGAACGCGCATCGCTTATGCAGGCGCGGCGAAGGATGTGATTGAGGAGCGATACTTCGCCTACGAACGGTCGATTGATCATGTGGACCCTTCGCTCGTCTTCTTCGGTGAGGACTTCTCGATTCAGACCGGCAAGCAGGCCGCCAACTACTTCTGCGGCCTGGAGCATATGCCGGACGCCATCTACGCGGGCAATGATATGATCGCGATCGGCTTAGTGAATCAGTTGACCGCTCTTGGCATCCGCATACCTGAACAAATCGCCGTAGTCGGGATTGATGACATCTTGTGGTGCACCATTACCGCGCCTAAGATCAGTTCGGTCAGCATCATGGGTACCGAGGTAGCCCGCGCAGCGACCGAGCTGCTGCTCAAGCGGATCAAGGAACGCACGAGGGGCTCATACGAGCGGGTCAAATTCCAGCCGCGGCTGATCGTGCGCGAATCCAGCGTTGCGATGGAACGTTAGTCATGCAATAGAACGGTGAATGGTACATTGAACCGCTAGAGTTGCTGATCCGGTACGGGAGTCAGGGTCTCGGCATCCTCTGCTCCGCCTCGAGCTAAAGACACGATCCAGCCTGCAGCTATAATCGCACCACTCGACGGTAATGCATATGATCGAGCTTATCCTCCCATGTCAGCTCCTCCGCATACGGATCGCGGTAGTAGACTGCAACCGGCAGATAGCCAAGCGCGACTCCAAGTCCGCCGCAGATGCTGCTGCCGCCATCTCCCCCCTTGCAGCTGACCACGCCGTCGGCAGTCGCGGTCAGCTCGGTCTGGTATGGATCGCCCAGAAAATACAGCCCGAATGCGTTCGGCTGCTCCAGATCATACGGGCGGTCTTCCCCCTGCGGACGCTCCTGCTGATCGGGGAGGTCTGAGGAGCCTGAGCCGCCACCCTGTTCCAGGCTCCGACTGTCTTCACTAGGTTTCCCCTCATCTACCAGCCGATCCAGCTCGCCAAAATGCCGCACCTTCATCGAATAATCGAAGCTATCTCCCCAGGGGAACAGCGTTCGGCAGCCACCCCCATATACATATTCCCACTCCTCCTCCGTCAGTATGCTGAAGCCCTCTTCCAATTCACTGGCCGCCCACTCCTCATAGCTGTCGCTGCTGTCGAACAACTCTACACGTATACTCTCTCCCGCCCGGATCAGGCGAAACGACTGGTACTGCTCATAGGTGCTATACGTTGTCTGCTTGAAGCTCTCCAGCTCCTCAAGCACATCGTCATCCTCCTCCGAGTCCAGCTCCTCCAGTGTAACCTCATACCAGCCCGCTGGCCTTGTGCGGCGTTCGATGAGCAGCGGACGAATCTCCACCTCCCGAACAGGCGACATCTGCTCACGCAGCAGCTTCGCCAGCTCCTCCGGCACCCTACCAGCCTCCTCCATTCCCCCCTGCATATCCATAAGCGTTGCATCATCTGGCCCTGCGCTCCAGTCCTCCCACCCGAGCGTTACCCGGCCGCCAGGAACAAAGACGAACTCACAGCCCTTATATTCAAAAACCCCCGTCTCCATGCTGCGTCCATAACGCTCGAACTGTTCCATTCGCATGAAGGCAAACCCTGCAGGCAGCCTGTCTTGCAGCGCTCGCAGTGCTTGTTCCTTATCCGTCCGTCCTAACCGTTCCCACTCTAGACGACCCCACTGCTCCATCCGTCTCTCCCCCTCTCCAGTTTGCACCAGTGTGTTCGCTTCTTCGCCCGTAATCTGCTTCCCAGCTCTCACTGTCTGGCGCCTTTCCTCCAGTGTAGCTCCCGGATGCTAACGGCTCAATGAGGCGTGAGTCCTTATGTGCAGATAGGAAAAGGCGGCTAGCCATGAACTGGACAGCCGCGGATTAGCAGATGGGGAAGGTGGATGCTTACTTATCTACAGGAATTGATATTTTCTTATTGTACGCTTTAATATACTGGTAACCATCCACCAGCAGGAATTCCGGCTTGTCCGTCGTGTCAAATGAATAGGTCTGCTCCCACATTATATTCCCGTTCTTCAGGTCCCATGGGCGTTCTTTGGAAATTGAAGATACAGGTACGATATTGCCGCCTGCCTGTACGGATAAATGATCCGTGTCCAGGAAAGTAAACTTTTTTCTGGCAATGACGACATCATAGCCTGTTTCACTTTTTGTAACGCTCCGAATCCATAACTTCTCATCACCGACTTTAATGGATCGATCGGAGGGTGACGCAAGCGAGATCGGCTCATTGATTTTGTGGTATCCTTCAGAATTTTTAAACACAAGCTCAATAGACTGAATAGGGTTCGTTGGGAACGGCTCATACTTAATGACAAAGCCTGTGCCACTCCACACAGAACTTGTCATTGCCACTTCTACCCCGTTCACATAAAGCATGGTTTTACCAGGGAATCTCGGCATCTCCTCAAGTTCATAACGCCCCTTCACCACGGTTGAGGTCGGCGAAGCCGTCATGGAGTCAAAGTGAATCCTTCCTTTATCGACCGTGATGAATTGTGAAATGTCTTGCTTCACGATGCTCTTCATTGCGATGCTCGCATCAAAATTAAAGGAGATTGAACAGGCTATCTTCTCTCCATGATCTGGATAATCCACGAAAGAAAGGGTCAAGGTGCGAGAGAATGGACTAACCGATTCAAATTCCGCAACTCCCACATACTGATCCTTTTTATTGCTGTCCTCGCGGTACCCTCCAAGCCATTTGGAATCGGTCAAGATTCCCTTCACTCGTTCAAAATGATAACTGCTATACTCAGTGACCGCAGGTCGATTATCAATCGTGTAATAGATGCGAAACACATTATCATCTGCTATTACACCATTAATGGTAAATACGGCGCCATCCTGAAGCGTTATACTTTTCTTGATCTTTTGTCCAAGCCCCTGCTCCATGACTTCAGAGAAGCTAAGAGAGTTTATACTGAGTTTGTTCAAATAATAAGCAAAGGCAGGATACTCATACACGCCGATCATTAGAATGAGTGCTGCTGCGGTCGATAATAGCCATGCCACCGCTTTATTCGTTCTTTTGTTCAAGGGAGCACGCTGCAGTGCATCCCGAAGTCTGCCTTCAAGCGCTAACGGAGCCTGTATTCGGTTTGACACTTGTTTATACTCCTCCAGTTTCTCCTCGATCGTTTTCATAACGATCACCTCCGATCATGGTCTTCAGTTTTTGTATGCCCTGAGAAATTCTTGATTTAATCGTTCCGAGCGGCGCACCGGTCATCTCCGCAATCGTCTGATAGGCAAGGTCGTGAACATATCGAAGCTCGATCGCTTCCCGCTGCTGTGCGTTCAGATGGGATAGCAGCACCTGCATGTTGATCTCAGATTCTGTATCACGATAGGGATTATCGTCAGCACATGCAGAGGGTTCCCGCTCGTCCTCCAGTGGAAGAAATCGCTTCTTTTTGCGGAGCATGGCCTTACAGCGATTGACGAGAATGGTTTTGCTCCAACTGTAAAATGCTTCGCCCTTTTGCAATTGATGAATCTTTTCGTACAGCGTGACAATCATGTCCTCCATCGCATCCATCGCATCATGCTCGTTCCCCATGTAGGCATAGGCCAGGCGATAATAAGCGTCTTGATCGGTCATGATGAGTTGCAATAATGCTTCCTTGTTGCCTTTTTTGGCTTGCTTGACCAACTGGCTTACGTTCATGTTCTCTCCCCTTTTCATAGATAAGAGATCGCAGAGACTATAATAGTTCATTTTGTACAAAAAAAGTTTGTTGAACCAACTCCAATTTATCTGTTGCCAAAATCAATCGCCTTTGCTATGATGAAAAAAATGAAATGTAAGCGCATTAATTTACGATAAAATTACAACGTTGTAATTTTAGATCCCCGCGCTTGAGTAATCTACATCCTTCTTCCCACTCTTTTTATATTGCGGTCATGATCTTGTCTTACCCTTCTATATTGATCAACGGAACACTGTTCTTCACCCAAAATTTCAAACGTTGTAAATTATATTTCATAAGGAGTCGATATGAAGTGAAGCATCGATTGTCAACACTCTCCAGACTGATTCGACGGGATAAATATTTGCTGCTCATGTTCGCCCCGATTTTTGTGTACTACGTCGTATTTCTGTATGTCCCCATGCCGGGCATGCTGCTTGCCTTCCGCGATTTCATGCCGGGTCAGGGTGTGTTCAGCGGTGAATGGGTAGGGCTGCAATGGTTTGATCAGTTTGTGAATTCAATCTACTTCTGGCGACTGCTGCGCAATACGTTCCTGCTCGCCTTCCTCCCGCTGCTGTTCGGCTTCTCTATTCCGATTCTGTTCGCGATCTGCATCGTCGAGATCAGGAATAGCGTGTTCAAGCGCTTTGCCCAGACCGTCACCTATCTGCCGCATTTCATATCAACCGTCGTCGTCGCAGGCATGATCGTGAACTTCCTCTCTCCAACAGACGGCATCGTCAATACGATGCTGGCGAAGCTGGGCATGAATCCTGTCAATTTCATGATGGAGCCGGGCTGGTTCCGTACAATCTTCACAAGCTCCGACATCTGGCAAAGCTTCGGCTTCAACTCCATTATCTACATCGCCGCTATTATGGCGATCGATACCGAGATGTATGATTCGGGCAAGATTGACGGCGTGAACAAGTTTCAGGAGCTATGGCATCTGACGCTGCCGAGCATCAAGCCGACGATCGTCATCCTGCTGCTGCTCTCGCTAGGCGGCATTATGAATGTCGGCTTCGAGAAGGTGTACCTGCTCTACAACCCGGCAACCTACGATACGGCCGATGTGCTCTCGACCTATGTGTACCGGATGGGGATTATCGGGCAGAACTACGGCTTTGCCACCGCCGTTGGACTATTCAACTCCGTGGTCACCTTTATCCTTGTACTCACAGCGAATACATTAACGCGGCGGCTTACGAAGATGTCCTTGTGGTAAGCGCCCCATCCCATTTTGCTCTATCATCCAGCCAAAGGAGAGCTGCTCGTTATGAAGACTTCCACAAGCGATCGTTCCTTTTACTTGCTTGTTCACCTGTTCACCCTGATCGCTGTACTGGTCACCCTCTACCCCTTCCTGTACGTCGTCAGTGTGTCGTTCAGCTCGGTGGACGCCATCGAGAAGCAGAGAGTATTTTTCTATCCGGTCGAATTCACATTATCAGGGTACAAGATGGTGCTGCAATACCGCGAGCTATGGGTGTCCTTCTACAATACGGCCTGGTACACCATCGTCGGCACACTGCTTAATATTGTAGCAACCTGCATGGCAGCCTTCCCGCTCTCGCGTGCACAATTTTTTCTGCGGAGGAAGCTGAACTTCTTCATCGCCTTCACCATGTACTTCTCCGGCGGCCTCATCCCGGCTTACATGCTCATTACCTCGCTCGGGCTGTACAACAGCCGCTGGGTCATGGTGCTGCCGATTTTGGTCATTACCTTTAACGTCATGATCTGCCGCTCGGCCTTTGAGAGCATTCCGAATGAAATCTTCGAGAGCGCGAGCATCGATGGCGCCAACGAGCTGACGATGCTGTATCGTCTTGCCGTTCCGATTATTAAGCCGACACTAGCTGTTCTGACGCTCTACTATGCCGTCTACCACTGGAACAATTTCTTTACCGCCCTGCTCTATCTGGGCAAGCAGGATCTGCAGCCGCTCCAGATGTTTCTGCGACGAGTGCTCATTATGGCCTCGCCGGAGGTCATGCAGAAGATGGGCGGCGCCATGACCAGCAATGCGCTAGCCGTATCCTCGTTGCAGGTTCGGTATGTATCGATCGTCGTCAGTATCCTGCCGATCATCACCATTTACCCTTTTATCCAACGGTACTTCGTCAAGGGCATTACCCTCGGAGCCGTGAAAGGATAGATTGCACGACCAACTGTTCATAACTAAGGGAGGAACAAACAGATGAAGATTACAGGGGCAAGCAAGATCGCATTGACCGCATGGCTCGCCGTGAGCCTGGCCGGGTGCTCCGGCGGAGCAGGAACGACAGCAGGCAACGGCAACAGTGCCGCGCCGGAAGGCGAATCGCAATCGACCTACACCTATACAGGCTCGGGGCCGGTTACCGATCAGAAGGACGCGAGACTGTCCATCCTGGCGACCAACGCCTGGACAACTAACGTCGATCTGTCCACCGCTGCCATCGTCAAGCAGGTCGAGAGCAATGCCGGCGTGAGTGTGGATTGGGACTTGATCCCGCCGCAGAACTATGCCGATGCAGTCAGCCCGCGGCTCGCTGCCGGGATGGATCTGCCGGACATCGTCTATTTGCCGGATCAGGATCAACTGATGAAATATATTAAAAGCGGCTTGTTCCTGTCTCTCGACGAGTTGTATGATAAGTATGGAGTCAATCTGAAGAAAATCTATGAGAAATCTCCAGCGATCAAGGCAAGTCTGACGACACCCGACGGCAAAATGTATTACGTGCTGCAGCAGACGCTTACCCGCAACTATATGCCATTATTTATGATCAATCAGCGCTGGCTCAGCAAGCTGAAGCTGCAGGAGCCGACCACTCTGGACGAATTCACTGAGATGCTGCGCAAATTCAAGTCAGAGGACCCGAACGGCAATGGCAAGGCCGACGAAATCCCGCTGTCCATGGAAGCCAAGTTCGTCCCGATGGCGTTCGGCCCGGCATTTGGTCTGGATCTGTCCAATAACTTCTATGCCGATGATCAGGGCAAGGTCCATTTCAGCTATTATGAGCCAGCATACAAGGACTATCTCACTTACTTGAACGGGCTGTACAAGGAAGGGCTGCTGACTGTCGACTACGCGAGCACCACGGCAGACCAGGTGACCTCTCGCATCTCGCAGGATGTAACCGGAGCCACCTTTAATTTTAGCTGGTACCAATCGATGGTCTACAGCCCGCTGTTCGCCGACTATGATCCGAGCGAGCCGATCTTCAAGGGCATTCCGCCGCTCAAGGGGCCTTACGGCGATGCATTCTATATTGGCCGGACACCGGTCAGCGGCATCTTCGGCATCTCCAAGAATAGCAAAAATCCGGAGCTCGCCTTCAAGTTTCTCGATTACGGGGTAAGCGAGGAGGCGCAGACCTTGTACACCTGGGGTATTAAGGACGACACCTACACCGAGCAGAACGGTGCGAAGACATTTACAGAGAACGGCAAGAACAATGAATATATTCAGAAGCTGGGCATTGGCCCGGTCAATCTGCCGAACATTCAATCGACAGATGCGGCCGATGCTACTGTAGCGCCTTGGCACGCCAAGCTGGACAAGGAATTCGAGCAATACGTGCGCGAGCCATTCCCGTTCGTATACGCGCTGTCGGATGAGGCATCCATCGAGAGCACCACGATGCCAGACGTAACCACGTATGTGCAAGAGATGAACTTCAAGTTCATTAGCGGCGAGGCGCCGCTCGACAAGTTCGACAGCTATATTCAGACGCTGAAGAGCATGAACATCGAACAGGTCATCGCCGGAAGACAAGCGCAGTATGACCGGTACATGGCCGCACAAAAATAAGCTTGCTGTGAGGGGTTAATGACGCTTGATAACCATTAAAGACATTGCCAAATTGGCCGGGGTCAGCTACAGCACCGTATCCAAGGCGCTAAACGGCGACCCCCGCATCAAACACGAGACGAGGCAGAAGGTGCTGCAGATTGCAGAGAAGCATCAGTACCGCAAAAACATTCTGGCCAGCCAGCTCTCGACAGGCCGCAGCAATATTATCGGGTTCGTGCTGGATGAGCTGAGCAATCCACTGTTCGCCACCATCTCGGGTAACTTGCACGCAGAATTGAAAAAGCGCGGCTACCAGATGATACTTGTTGTCGCAGATGATGGTCTGGACGTCTTCAGCCAGTTGCGTGTGGATGGGTGCATTCTGTGGGATTACGCGCTCGATAACCGTGAGGCATTCTGGAAGCGATATTCCACCCTGAGTATGCCCTGCTTCGTGCTCGGTACAGATGAGACCCCTAACTCGCCCTATATTAAGATCGACCGCAAGGAAGGCATCTATATGGCAGTAAAGCATCTTCAGGAGCAGGGTCATCAGCGAATCGGCTTCATCGGCAACTCGCAGCTTGTGAAGCTGGAGGGCTACCGCGAGGCGCTACAGCGGACAGGGCTGGCGTTCAATCCGGCTCACGTGCTGCCCGCGCACTCCTCCTGGGAGGATGGCTACTTCGCCATCCGCAATTACAGCTTTGATGCCGATTCGCCGACCGCATTCATCGGCTTGAACAACCTCGTCACCCGCGGAGCGCTGCGAGCCTTGCTTGAGGCCGGACAGCTTGTGCCGCAGGATATCTCGCTGATCGGCTACGATGATCTCCCGGACATGCAATATGCGGAGGTAGCGCTGACGACCATCGGCCCTCCGCTAGACGAATTGGCTGCTCAGGCAGCCGAGCTGATTGTGGCGCTCATTCGGGATGAGGAAGTCGACTATCCGGTTGTCATCCAGCCCAAGCTGTACCACCGCAGCTCTGTCGGATTATGCCGCGGGTAAGCTGGCTGGTTCATGCTTGATGGCGATGAACAACACTCCTGTACGGGTGCGTTCAGCCTGCAAAGTATTGATAGAAACAGTTAGCGGCAGTTAACAGCAGTTAACAGCAGCTAGCAGCAGCTAGCAGCAGCTAGCACATCCAGTAGAATCGAGCAGCATCCGTGCTGCCAGGAGCAATCGACCACAGGGATATGTTTTCTATAGAGATTGGAGCGAACTTAACGATGAGCAAGCAAGCAGAGAGGACATGCCGGTTGACTGTGGCATGGGACGGAAGCGGGGATTACCGGACGATTCAGGCCGCACTGGATGCGATTCCTGCGGATACGGATCAGCGCTTCACGATCGCAATTCGAGCTGGCGTGTATGAGGAGAAGCTGACGATTGACAAGCAAGGGGTGCGGCTCGTAGGCGAAGGTGCGGACAAGACCGTCATTACGTATCACGACCATGCCTTGAAAACCTTCCCTAATGGCGAGCTATATCATACCTTCCATTCCTACACCGCCATCATTGTGGCAGACGATGTGACGGCAGAGGATCTCTCCTTCGTCAATACAGCGGGCCCTGGAGCACAGGTTGGACAGGCGCTCGCCATGTATGCGGACGGAGACCGCACTGTCTTTCGGCGTTGCCGCTTCGTCGGCCATCAGGATACGATCTTCACCGGTCCCCTCCCCGAGCGCCCCATCGACCGCAGCTACTTCGGCGGCCCGCGCGACGGTCTGGAGCGCCGCAAGCTGCGCCAGTATTACGAGGATTGCTATATTGAGGGAGACGTTGATTTTATATTCGGCTCGGCGACGGCTGTCTTTCACCGTTGCGAGATCTACTCCAAGAATAGGCTGTCTGGTGACGAGGCGGCCGCCGGAGCGGTTAACGGCTGGATGACCGCAGCCTCCACTCCCCCGGGTGTGCGGTTCGGCTATGTGTTCATCCAATGCAGGCTGACCGGCGATGCTCCGCCAGGTTCAGTATATCTTGGCAGACCTTGGCGCAATGATGCGAAGGTATGCTTCCTTCATTGCTGGATGGATGCCCATGTGCACGCTGAGGGCTGGCACAACTGGGACAAGAAGGAGGCGGAGGCAACCGCCGTATTTGCCGAATACAACAGCTCCGGCCCCGGACAACCGCAAGGCGAGCGCCGCGTGGCCTGGGCCAGAGCGCTGAGTGCCGAGGAGGCTGCTGAGTACGAGCCGAATCGTGTGCTGTCGGGCAGTGATGGCTGGGCGCCGCATGTCCCTGTCCCTGGAAGCGACCTTCTCTGAGTGCCTACTGACTTCATCAACGAAGAGGGCAGCCAATCGGCTGCCCTCTTCGTCCTTCATTCGCCGTGCTCCCCATATCCTTGACGCTCTCCAATACGTCACCCCAGCGGACACATGACTGGATAAGATGATACCACTCGTCGGCTGTTCGTCGCTGCGGGTGGCTCACCATAAGACGGCTTCACTCCATATGCTCCTCATGCCCACGTTATACTGCCAGCTATACCGGCTGTCTGGAATCCGCCGCTAGCACGCGATACTGCTTCGCCTCGCCAGATGAGCCGCAGCCGCCGATCTCCACCGTCTTCCAGGTCTGGACGATAGCGTTATACTGCTGCAGCTCTTGCTCCCCGGCCGGGGCATATTCAATCTGTACTCGTACCTCATCCGCTTCGCCCAGCTCCTGACTCGCCTGCTTCACATAGCGATCCCATTCCCAGCCGAAGGAGGCGAGCAGCTCGCGCTCCGCCACCTGCTCCACGCCTTGTATCATGCTCCAGCCGCGGTAATGACGGTACAGCTCGGCAGCCGGCTTATGACGCTGCACCAGAATATCCAGTTGCTCCTGCTGCATATTAGCCCAGTATCGGCCCGCCGGGAACTCGATGAGCGTCGGAGCATAACGATGCCCGCCGAAGTGGGTCGTGCACCACACCCGCACATCATCCCGCTGTCCGTACTGCTGCTGTACATATTCATAGGCAGGATAGCCGAAGCGCCCGCAGCAGGCATCATGCTCGCCATGCGCGCAGACGAACAGCTCGCGGCGTCCCGCTACCGGCACTTCCAGCCATTGGGCAAATGCGTCCAGCCTTTGAGGGTCCACCTCAGAGCCGATAAGGGCGTCCGCCAGGCTCTCAACCTGGTTATATGGCACCACATAGCTTGCCAGCTCGAAGCCAGAGCACGGGTAACCCGGATGCTGCATGTAGAACAGACGCACCATCCCTTCCGGGGAGCGCTTCTGCGGGCAATACAGCGCCAGCGGCTTCGCCACCCTCCCCTCCTTGGCATGGTGCTTGATGATCTGCATCAGCCCCTCAGGATACCGGGCATTCAGCTCTGCCGCAGCAGGCCACGGCATCGGCAGCTCGATGAACAGATAGCGCTTGTGCATTGTACCCGAACCGATCGGGTCCTCTCCTTGAGCCTGAGAGATAAGCGAGCAGAGCTGCCCGTTGTCTTCCATGTCATTCATACTCTTTTTCCTCCATGATGTATGTCGGTCATCGTTCTATCCTACTTGCGTTCACACTGTCCTTCTCCTGCTATTATAACACTTAAACGCACCCATCCGCCCCCCTGTTTCCGCCATTTTGCCAGACTGTCGAGGCAATTGGAACAGTTCAGCCTGGCTTGACGCCCCTCTATCCTGCCTCCGCTTCAGGATGTCGGCACATGGCTGGAACGCTGGCACATATAAAACAGGCAGCGAGCCTGTTGCTCGCTGCCTGATCCATCGCAGCCGCACCGATGTCATCAGTGCTGCCGATGACCTGCGGTCTATTTCGCCGTATATCCTCCATCCACCGGAATGCCGGCGCCCGTAATGGCGCTGGACTCGTCCGAGGCGAGGAACAACGCCGCATGGGCGATCTCGACTGGCATGATTGTGCGCCCGATCGGATGAATGTCATCGATCGACTTGAGCACCTCCTCCCGCCCGCCGAACAGCTCGGCATGGCGGTCGTTGAAGGCGGTGTCCACCCAGCCCGGACAGATGCAATTGACCCGAATGCGGTCGACGGCGCAATCGAGCGCCATCGCCTTGGTCAGCATCAGAATCGCCCCCTTCGAGGACACATAAGCGGCCAGGCGCGGCTCGGCGACGTAGCTATTGGCCGAGCCCATATTGATGATGGCGCCCCCGCCCTTTTCTCTCATCCCCGGAATGACCGCCCGTGAGAGCAGAAACATCGACTTCACATTGACTGCATATGTGCGATCCCATATGTCCTCAGTCAGTTCGAGGATGGAGCCAGGGATGTTGATTGCAGCATTGTTGACCAGAATATCGGGCGCTCCGAACTGAGCGGCAGCGAACTGCGCAAGCCGCTGCACCGAAGCGCTGTCCGATACATCGGTCTGGCAGAATAGCGCTCGGCCGCCGGCTAACGCTAGCTGCTCGGCCGCCGCTTCCCCGTGAGAATCGATATCGGCCAGCACAACAGCGGCTCCTTCCTCTGTAAACCGTTTGGCGATCTGATAGCCGATGCCGCCTGCGGCGCCGGTTACAATTGCAATTTTGCCTGCTAATCTCATTGTAATGCCTCCTTCTAGATTTCACCGAGTGCCGGCGGCACTTCCTTGTAGCCCTTCGAGCGAATCGCACCCAATACGACGCCGATGGCCATCCAGGCAAAGCCGATCAGATACGTCGTCGAATCAAAGCCGCTCCAGATGAAGGCAATGACGCCAAAGCCGATCAGCGGGCAGAGCAGATAGCGAATGAAGCCTTTCAGATCGCGGTGCTTTTTGCGCCAGAAGAAGTGGGTGACCACGGACAGGTTGAGCAGCATATAGGTGGTCATCGCGCCGAAATTAACCAGCTTGGCAAGCAGATCCAGCGACATGAACAAGGCGACAAGCACCGATGCAGAGCCGACGAAGATCGTTGCGTTGGCTGGGGTTTTATATTTCGGATGCACCTTGGAGAGCAGGCTGGAGCCGGGCAGCAGCTTGTCGCGGCTCATGGAGAAGATGACGCGGGAGATGGCTGATTGCACGGTCAGTGCATTGGCGATGCCGACCGCAAGAACACCTACGATAATGAATGCATAGTACAAGGCATCCCCTCCGACCTCGCGCATGATGTCGAAATAGCCCATGCCCGGATCAAGATCCGCATACTCTGGATGGACAAGCGAAGCCATATAGGACTGGCTGAGGAAGAGAAGGCCGATCAGACAGAGACTTGCAACGACAGAAGGGCCAACCGTGCGGGTCGGATTTTTGGTCTCCTCGGACAAGGTGCTGATGCTGTCAAAGCCGATGAAGCCCAGTACAGCGATCGATGCCGCTGTCGCGATAAATTGCAGATCAATCTTGCCTGGCTGATAGAACGGATCGAGCGACAGACCACCCATACCGTGGCCGTCGATCAGCACATACTTGATGCCGCAGATGAGGAAGATGGCGATGAGCGCGAGCTGGCAGAACAGAAACAGGTAGCTCGCTCCCCGAGTCATCGAGATGCCGCGGGCATTGACGAAGGTGATGATGAAGGCGAAGATGACGATTATCAATGTAGCCGGGACGCCGGGCAGCACAGCGGACAACCATAGATTGGAGAAGGCAATCAGCATCCCTGGGATGATTAAATAATCCAAAATGATTACCCATCCGGTCAAAAAGCCGACATGCGGGTTCAGCCCCCGCTGCACGTAGGAGTAAGCGGAGCCTGCAATCGGGAACTCGCGGCTCATCGCGCTATAGCTGAGCGCAGTGAACACCATCGCGATGACGCCAACCAGATAGACGAGCGGCGCCATGCCGAAGCTCTCGATGGACGCAATGGCATAGACCTGCGTGGGCGCAATCGGCAGCATCGTAATCAGCCCGAATGTGACCAGATCCTTAAAGGTCAGCGTGCGCTTGAGCTCCTGGGCATAGCCGGTGCTTTTTTCCTGTGAAGCTTCAACATGCTCTGTGGCAGCGACCGTCTCCGCGGACAGTGCAGGGGATGGGACAGCATTGGACATGTTCAATTCCTCGCCTTCATTGTGTAGGGTAGTAATGCCTGTATGTCTGGCAAACCCGTCATGGCTGTTCAGGCATGGCGCCTGCGGCTCAATGCATGGTGCTCCTTCTGCAGGAACGTCGAGCGAACGCTGCGTAACTGTGTGATGCGTTCCTCAGCCAGCCGATCGGCCGCCGCATAGGTCGGAAGGTTCTCCAGTGCCGATATATCGAAGATGCGGGCAATGCTCTGATAGATTTCGCCGATCTTCTTGTACGCCCGCTCCCGATTGTAGCCGTTCAACTCATCAGCGATATTAATGACGCCGCCCGCATTAATGACATAATCGGGTGCATAGGCAATACCCATCCGGTGCAGTTGCTCGCCATGCCGCGGCTCCTGCAGTTGATTGTTCGCAGAGCCTGCGATGACACTCGCCTTGAGCCGGGAAAGGGTCTCATCATTCAGTGTCGCGCCAAGCGCACAAGGCGCATAGATGTCGCAGTCGACATCATAGATGCTCTCTGGCTCTACCGCCTCCGCACCGAACTGCTCCATCGCATTCATCACAGCCTCACGGTGAATATCGGTAACGATAAGGCGTGCTCCCTCCTCATGCAGATGACGGCATAACCCCATTGCAACATTGCCGACGCCCTGTACAGCCACCGTCCTGCCGGATAGCTCGTCTGTGCCGAACGCCTCCTTCGCTGCCGCCTTCATGCCCATGTACACCCCGTATGCCGTCGCAGGGGACGGGTTGCCTGAGGAACCGAAGCCGGGGGAAATGCCTGTTACATACTCCGTCTCCTGATAGATCGTATCCATATCGGCAACGGTCGTTCCGACATCCTCGGCCGTAATGTAACGACCGTTCAGTCCTTGTACAAATCGGCCAAAGGCGCGAAACATCGCCTCGCTCTTGTCGGTATGAGGGTTGCCAAGAATAACCGTCTTGCCTCCGCCCAGATTCAGCCCGGACACCGCATTTTTGTAGGTCATCCCTTTTGCCAGGCGCAGCACATCCTCCAGTGCCGCCTCCTCCGATGCATAGGTCCACATCCGCGTCCCGCCAAGAGCAGGCCCAAGCGTTGTATCATGAATCGCGATTATCGCTTTTAAGCCCGAGGACTTGTCCTGGCAGAAATGCACCTCCTCGTAATCATCCTTCTGCATGATGTCCAACAAGCTCATGTCGGGCTCCTCCATTCATCATATTTTCTCCACCGCAGCCATACGAGCAGCGACAAGCCCGCCAGCGCCGCCAGGAACAGCTCGACCGCATGGAGCAGCGTCAGTTGCTGCGCCGCATAGCCCAGCCCCAGCACCGGCAGAGCTACCCCCAGATACGTGCCTACATAGAAAAAGGAAACCATATCCCCTCGCGCTTCCCCTGGCGCCAGTGCGTTTACCGAGGCGAGGCTGCCCGCATACAACGGGCCGTGTCCCAGCCCGACCAGCAGCGCCGAGCAGACCAGCAGTAGCGGGGAAGAGGACAGCATGCTCGTCCACAAGACGCCAAATCCGGCGAGCAAAAAGGCAAAGCCCACTGTTGCCATCCGCCATAGCGGCAAGCGCCCGAGCAGCGCTTGACTGACTGCGGATACGCCCAGCACGATCGCAGCCGTGATTCCTGCCAGCACATAGCTAGCGCGACCAACCCATTCATTCATGTAAGATGGAATCAGCGACATGAACAGACTGGCCGCCGCCCAAGCGATAAAGGAAGACGCCGAGGCCGTATAGAACGGCCCTCGAATGGCGCGAGGCACTCGCGGCCAGTGCAGCACGCCCGCGGAACGCGATGCGATGGCGGCTCGCAGGGTGGCTGGAGCCGTCTCAACAATGTAGCCGAGTTCGGGCGGCGTTAAGTCGGAGTCGGCAACAGACGGCGGCTGCCCTGCAACACCAGCAAAGCCAGCATCGTCGGCTCCCTCCTCTGCCGCTCCCGCTGCTCCCGCCGAATCCGAGTTCGCGCCGACCGCCACCGCCTCGGCACAAGCCGTCTGGGCGGACACAGCCACGCCGTCTCGGCCCTTGCCGCTGGCCGGGGCGCGCAAGCGCAGCAGCAACAGCCCGACCACCGCCGGCAGCATGAGCACGGCGTGCAGCGCGTAGGGCAGTTGCAGCGGATACGGCGCCCACTCGGCCAGCATGCCGGACAGCAGCGGCGACAGCGCATTGCCGCAGGTAACCGCGATCGCCGCCAGCAGCGCGGCGCGATGCCGGTCCGCTGATGGATGCAGCAGCGTCAACGCCGCCACGGCCACACCGTTGAACATGCCGACCGCCAGCCCCTGCAGCGCCCGTGCCGCGAGCAGTGCATATACGCCGCCCGCTGTCGCCAGGCAGATCGAGGCGGTCAACGAGACCGCCGCGCCACCGGCCAATATGGCACGCGGTCCACTGCGATCGGATAACTGTCCGAAGCATACGATTGCAGGGATAACGACGAAGGCATAGGCTGCGAACAGCAGCGCAACCATAGCCGGGGAGAGCGCCCATTGCTCTCTGTATATGGCATAGAGCGGTGTCGCCAGATTCAAGCCCAGTATGGTGGCGAACAATCCGTAGGCCACCAGCCAGTACCCCGTTGCCGCCCTGTCGGCAGCCGCACGAACCTCCAGCACATCCTGCAGCCCGCCCATGGTGCTGACCAGCACGCCCAACCGTTCCTCATCCACCGAGGTGATGATTCGCATGCGCGACACCCCCGGACGGCGCTCAGGACGCACCCGCAGGCTGTTGATATTGCAGCCATGCCCGGCCAACAGCTCCGAGATGCGAGCTAATACCCCGGGTCTGTCTTGAACCCGAATTGTTATTGTATGCACCGCCATCTCCCCCTCCTTGTATCATGCCCTCCTGCCGCATACGACCCGGAATCAGCCTGCCTCGACTTGCAGCACATCCACCAGCTTGAGAAGCCGCTGCTCCAGTTGTCTCCACTCCGCCTCGTCAGCATTTGCACGCAATGTCATGCTCCACAGTCCCTGCTCCTCATCCGGGCAAAGCACCAGCTCATCCAGCGCTATACTTCGCCGCGCGAGCAGCCCTGTAACGCGCAGCAACGCATCGCCCTGCCGCAGCAGCCGGATCGTCATAGTCCGCTGCTCTTTTTTCACCATGCTGTCCTCGCCTCCAGCCATTCTGCTGCCGCAGTGCCGGAGCACTGTCACCCCGTCGTCAGCGCAACATATTTAATCGCCATAAATTCCTCTAGTCCCTGTCGGCCGCCCTCACGACCGACACCGCTCTCCTTCACCCCGCCGAACGGAGCCTGCGTATAGGCGAGCGATGTGCCGTTCACGCCGATATTGCCGCTATGAAGCTCCCGGATCAGCCGGTGGATGCGCGCAAAGTTCTGGGTGAAGACATACGCGGCGAGCCCATAGCGTGTATCATTAGCCGCCGCGACCACCTCCTCCTCGCTATCAAAGACGATGAGCGGCGCGACCGGACCGAAAATTTCCTCATGCGCAATATCCATCTCCCGTGTTACACCGCCCAGCAGCGTCGGCGCATAGAAGCTGCCCCGTGCGTACTCGCCGTCCGTGAGACGCGCTCCGCCTGCCAGCGCCACCGCCCCGCTGCTGAGCGCCTCGCCGACTAGCCGCTCAACCTTGCGAAGCGCGCGCTCGTTAATAAGCGGTCCGACATCGACTCCCGGCTCCAGCCCAGCTCCCGTTCGCAGCTCTTGAATGCGTACCCGCAGCCTGTCTGCCAGCTCGTCGTACACCTCGCGATGAACATAGATAAGATTGATGCCGTTGCACACCTGCCCGCAATTCTCAAACTTGTTGCCGACAATCAACTGTGCGGCCTGCTCCAGATCAGCATCCTGGAAGACAATTACCGGCGAATTGCCGCCAAGCTCCAACGATACCTTTTTGACTGTCGCCGCGGCCTGCTCCATCAGCTTTTTGCCTACGGCAGTCGAGCCGGTAAATGATACCTTGCGAATGCGCGGGTCAGCCATCAGCAGCCGTCCGAGCCGCGCAGGATCGCCTGTGACCAGATTGGCCACACCGCCAGGCAGCCCTGTCTGATGCAGATGCTCGAAGACGGCGATCGCCACCATCGCGGTCGTCTCCGCCGGCTTGAGCACCAGCGTACAGCCCGCCGCCAGCGCCGGGGCTACCTTGCGAGCCACCGTAGCCGCCGGAAAATTCATCGGCGTAATTAACGCCACCACGCCGATCGGCTCCTTGTAGACCAGCAACTGCTGCCCGGGATTGGATGCGGGGATAATCTCGCCATAGGCTCTCTTGGCCTCCTCCGCATACCAACGGATAATATCGGCTGTGCCCTCGATCTCACCGAGCGCCTCCGCCAGCGGCTTGCCCTGCTCGACAGACAGCAGCCGGGCCAATCGCTCCCGGTCAGACAGCAATCTCGCGGCCCAGTCCTCCAGATAGCCCGCTCTGGCGCGTGCCGTCTGCGCGCCCCATCCAGGCTGCGCAGTTACAGCCGCATCGATCGCCCCCAGTACCTGATCCTCCGCCAGATCGGGAATGTGCCCGATACATTCGCCCGTAGCCGGATTGAGCACCTCGATTGTCGCTTGCGAGACGGCGCGCGCGCCGCCGATCCAGTTATAATTCCAATTCTCCATACTCACCTTACTCCTGCCTCCCTCTCTGCTGACAGGTCTTTCCCCATAGAGAAAGCCCTAGATGAACTCGAAATATTTGCGCCGCTCCCAATCCGTAACCGTGCGGAAATATTCCGCCAGCTCCTGATGCACGGCCTGCAGGTAGTGGGTCACCACCTCTGCGCCGAGCAGTTCGCGCACGATCTCGCTTCGCTCCAGCAGCCTGCATGCATCATACAGATTGGTCGGGAGCTGCGGCAGCTCCATTGCCCCGGCATTGCCCCTGACCGGCTGCGGCGGCTCGATCTTATGCTCTATGCCGTACAGGCCGGAAGCAAGCATAGCCGTCAACACCAGGTAATGATTGGCGTCTGCGCCAGGCACCCGATTCTCGAAGCGGCATGACTTGCCCTTGCCGTCAAAGCGGAAGGAGGTGCTGCGGTTATCAATCCCCCAACTCACCGTGTTGGGCGCGCCGGAGCCGAAGTCGCTCAGCCGCTTGTATGAATTGACATATGGAGCGTAGAAGATCATCATCTCCGGAGCGAGCGCCATCATTCCCCCGAGAAAGTGGCGCCCCGTCTCGGACAAGCCATGCTCCGCCATCGGATCAAAGAGCACGTTGTTCCCCTGCTTGTCCCATAGACTGATATGCGTATGTCCGCTGCTTCCAGAGTCGTTCGTATCCTGCTTCGCCATGAAGGTCGCCATGAGTTGATTAAGCGCCGCCATCTCCTTAATGCCGTTCTTGTAGATCGCCGTCCGATCCGCCATCTCCAGCGCCTCGGCATAGCGGACATTCAGCTCGATCTGGCCGTTGCCCCATTCTCCCTTGACCGCTTCGATCGGCACGCCGGCCGCCTCCAGATTCGTCATCAACTGATCCAGAAACCAATGATCGACGGTGAGGCGAAAAATCGAGTAATCGACCGGGTACGGGAATAGCGGGGTCAGATTCATATAGTTTTTCTCCCGTACCGACTCCGCCGTTTCCTTGAACAGATAGAATTCGATCTCCGAGGCCGCGAATGCCGCAAGGCCCATCGCATCGGCCTTGGCAATCTGAGCCTTGAGCATATTGCGAGGCGCCAGCGGAATATCCGCCCCTTGCTTATCATGCAGATCAGCGAGCACGAGCGCCGTCTTCGGCGACCACGGATACGGACGCAGCGTCGACAGATCCGGCACTGCCTTCATATCATGCACTCCGGTCTCCCAGTTGCAGTAGTCGAATGCGCCGAAGATCAGACTGACATCCCAGGCCAGATTCAAGGCGCACATATGAATGCCTTCCTGAGCCTCCTCTACGAAATACGCTGCCGGCACCCGCTTGCCGAACAGCTTGCCCTGCATATCCACTCCCGCCACAATGACCGAAGTGATCTCTCCCGCACTCGCCAACTGGTGAAGCTCTTCTATACTCAATCTGGCCATTCCAGTCTCTCCTTTTCATTCGGGAAAATGTTGGTCTCTGCTGTCTCTGGAGCTTAGCTTATGCTCCGCAAGGACAACGGACGGGCAGCGTCCCGCCCATGCCTCACGGCGCGCGCTTGCCCTCATCTGCTCCTAGGCGATTGTCCACCCGCCATCAACAAAGACGGTTGTGCCTGTAATATATTCCGACTCAGGCTGCGCCAAAAACAGTACAGCATTGGCTATATCGTCAGGAACGGCCACCCGGCCGACTGGAACGCGATCCAGCACCCACTGCTTCACCTCAGGGTTTTGCAAGCCTTTCTCAGTAAAGGGAGTCGCCACTACGCCCGGCGCAACACTGTTGACCGTGATTCCGTAAGGAGCCAGCTCCAGCGCTACCGCCTTCGTCAGCAGATTTAGCCCCCCCTTGGATGAATTGTAGTGCGGCTGGCAATGCCCGCTGCTGGAAACAATCCGGTGCGCCTCCACGGAGGTAATATTAACAATCCGGCCCGCCGTTTTTGATTCGATCATCACCTTGGCCGCCGCCTGTGAGCAGAGGAATGGCGCCTTCAGGTTCACATTATGCACCTTATCCCACTCCTCCTCAGACAGCTCCAGGAATGGGGTGAAGGCCACGATGCCCGCATTGTTGACCAGCACATCCAGCCCGCCGAAGGTCTCAAGCGCCGCCGCCACCATCTGCTCCACATCCTGCTTGCTTGTCACATCGGCCTTGAACGCCAGCCCGCGGGAAGGGTCAGCAGCGAGTGCTACAGTCTCCTCCGCTCCCGCCAGATTGAGGTCAGCGGCTACAACCTTCGCCCCCTCCTCCAAAAATCGCAGCGCAATCGAGCGGCCGTTGCCTGAGCCTGCTCCTGTCACGATAACAACCTTATTCTCATATCTCATGCTTCATCATCCTTTGCTTGTAATATAAATGCATGCAAGATTCGCGTGTACTCGGCTAATGATGCAATGTCCACATATTCGCCCGGCCCATGGTGGTTCGCACCGCTCGGCCCGAATTCAACTGCCGGAATGCCGCGCTCAGCATAGAAGCGGGTATCCGCCGAGCCATCCTGGCCGAAGAAGCGGGTGCCTGCGCATAGACCCAGTCTGGCGACAAGCTTATCATCCGCCTTCGTATCGACCGGAGGGCCATGGAAGTGAACGCGCACCTGCGACTCGCCCACTGCCTGACGGATCGCCGCCACGAGCGACTCCGGGCACTGTCCCGGCAGATAGCGGATGTCGATGCCGAGCGTGCAGCAGTCCGGTACTTGGTTAAATACTTGACCCGCCTGAATTTTGGCCAGGTTCAACGATGGCTGATGAAAAAACGGCGTGCTCTCCTGGAAATAGTGAAGCGATGCAATCGCCCTGAACCGCTCCATCGCCTCCATGATAGCGTTCGTCCCGAGCCATGGACGGCTTCCATGTGCGGCCACGCCCGGAACCTCGACAACAAGCTGCAGAATGCCCTTGGCCTGTACGGCAATATTCAGATTGGTCGGCTCTCCGCAGATCGCGATATTCCCGACAAACCCTAGCCTGACCAAATGAGCCGTTCCAAGCTCGCCCCCGCTCTCCTCATCCGGCACCAGCGCCAGCATGACCTTGCATGGTGGCGGCGACTTCACCAGCTCAGCCATAAGCACCATCATGCTGGCGACTGCGCCAAGCATATCATAGCTGCCCCGGCCATACAGCTTTCCGTCCGCCACATGAGGCTCATAATCCTCCAGTGCTCCAGGCACCACATCCAGATGACCGTTCAATACGATGACCGGATCGCCCTCCCCTACGGAAGCGACTACACTGAGCAAGCCTTCATGTTCAATCAGCTCGCAGTCTACGCCGCGGTCAGCCAGCCATTGCCGGCAATATTGAGCACAGCGGTTGATACGCTCCGCTTCGATGCAGCCGAAGCGGATCAGCTCGCTAGCCAGCTCCACAATGCACTGTGTATCCACGTTTCTAACCAATGATGGTTTCAGCTCTCAAGTCACCCCTTCTGCAGCATCTGTCTTCACCCTTATAACTAAGCAAGATTCGTGCCAACATCGCCTCCTTACCTGCCAAATAATTTATTTGCGACCCGCCTCCCCTTAAAATCACCACCCAGCACGTACCGACCTTCCCCAAGCATCACAAATTAACAACAGACATTCCCTTACCAAAGAGCTGTTCCTCCACCATTTCACTCTGTTGTTCAGCCAGATAAACCCATACATCCCAATTCACCCATTTATCCCAATAATCCCTTTCTATCAACTGGATGCACTTCCTTCTAATGCTTCAATAGAAAAAACCTAGCTGTCTGCTAGGTTTTCTCCATCTATTGCATCATTCTTATATTCATACGATTGCATCATTCATATATTCATAGCCGGCAGCCGTCAGCGAGCAGCCGGCGCGCCCCCGCCTTACGATGATCAACCCCTTGCGTCGCAGCTCCTCCATCGCAAGCCTGACCTCGCTTTCTGTCACCAGCACCCCGCGCTCCCGAGCAGCATTCACCATATTGCGTCTGCCCATTGGCGCGCTGCAGCGCCTGGCCTCCAATATCAGCTCCAGCAGCAGCCGATCAAGCTCCACCCCGGCGCAGGCCGCGGGCAATGAATGTGCGGGCGAGAGATATGCCGGCGGCTCCGGCGGCGGCGGGCGATGATGGCGGGCGTGCTCCTCTGCTGCCTCTTCATCGCCCATAAAGGGCAGCTCATCGGCGGTCAGGTCGCCCTCGCTCATGATCGCAACGTACTCCATCGTATTTTCGAGTTCGCGGATATTGCCCGGCCAGCGATAGCTTACCAGCGCCTCCTGAACCTCTGCGCAGAGCGACTGCGCATAACCCCGTCGCTTGAGAAAATAGCTCGCCAGCAGCAAAATATCCTCGCGCCGCTCCCGCAGCGGCAGCAGCTTCAACTGCAGCACCTTCAAGCGGTAATATAGATCCTCGCGGAAGGTGCCTGCCTTGACCATCGCTGCAAGATCGCGATTGGTCGCAGCGATGACGCGAACATCAATCGGCAGTACCTTCGTCCCCCCAATCTTCAATATTTCCTTTTGCTGCAGCACACGCAGCAAGCGGATTTGCATGTTGGGAGAAATATCCCCGATCTCGTCCAGAAAGATAGTGCCCCGGTGCGCCTGTTCAAACAACCCAGGCTTCCCTCCCTTTCTCGCGCCCGTAAACGCTCCGTCCTCGTAGCCGAACAACTCGGACTCTAGCAGATTCTCAGGAAGTGCGCCGCAATTGATCGGAACAAACGGAAAGCGGGCGCGGCCGGAGGCTTGATGAATGGAATGAGCGAACAGTTCCTTACCGGTGCCGTTCTCGCCAAGAAGAAGGATGCTGAAGTCGTTATTGGCCATCTTCGCGGCCCGTTCGATCAACCGCCGCATTTTGTCCGAGCAGGTAATAATGTCGTGGAAGGAGAAGCGTGAGGCGTGGCCATTATTGCGAAGTTGGGTGCGGAGCTTCAACTCCAACTCCTCCACCTTTTCCGCTATTTTCAGAATCAGCACCCGCTCTGCAGCACTCCCCTGCCCCCGGATCGACATGCGACTGACCATAACCGTCTGCTTGTTGACGGTAGCCAGTTGATCCTTCGTCTCCTCCTCCAGCAGGCGCAGATCGAGATGATGCTTGCGGAAGACCTCGGCCACCAGCCGGCCGGACAGCTCCCATATGCCCACGCCAAGCAATTGCTCCGCCGTATGGTTGACGAAGCGTATGACGCCTTTCTCATCATATGTGATGACACCGTCTTGTACTCTATTCAGCGTCTCCTCGAAGAGATTTTTGGCATCGATCAGATGGTGCATCGTCAGTTGCAGCCCCTGATTGGCGGTCACGATCGTCTTGGCATACGTATCCAGCAGGCCGCGCGTCTCGCTGTTCAGCAGATCGAAGCGGGTCAATATCTCCACCATCGTGGTAATATCCACCATTCGGGCGCCGATGTCGATCGCCTCCTCCATCCCCTCGGGAACGAGCCAGCCCTCGCCAGGCGTAATCGCCCGGCTGACGCTGCGGGCATCCTGCATCCCCGGATAGTATGGAATCAGATCCACATGGCGCAAGCCCAGCTCATAGAGCAACGAGATCGTCTCCACCACCGAATCCCGTTCATCATTTACAATCAAATATTGGGCACCTGCGGGCAGCTCGCGAATGCGATCCCAGCCCTCCCTCGACAACGTTCGCTTGATGAACAGCACATCCACCTGCTTATGAAATTGGAACGGAGAGTGGCGGACAAATAGAACATGAGAGCTGACCAGCACCAGGTCCATCTCTTGTTCCCCCGTCCAACTGTCAACTGAGAAGGGATGAAAAACCATGTACCGTCCCAGTACGGCTGTCAATTGAGAACATAGCATGGAGCTGGTCGAAGCATATCCCGCCAATACCGCGATGTTGTATCGTTTCATCGACTCCCCCTATCTGCCTAAGCGCCGCCCAGCCGGGGCGATGCCCAACTGCTCTCGGTATTTGGCGACGGTTCTGCGGGCCACGGCATACCCTTCGGCGCTGAGCAGCTCGGCCAGCCGCTGATCGGAATACGGCTTGTGCCCGTTCTCGCCGCTAATCAGCCCTTTCAGCCGGCACCTGATGCTTTCCGCCGATACGGCTTCCTGACCGGACACTCCTGGAAGCGCTGTAGAAAACATCGACTTGAGCTCGCATACGCCCAGCGGCGTCTGCATATATTTGCCGGATACCGCCCGGCTGACCGTTGATTCATGAACACCCAGCCGCTCAGCAATATCCCTTAATTGCATCGGTCTCAATCGCGCCCAGCCCTTGCGCAGAAATTCCGGCTGCCGCTCGACCATCGCAGCAGCCACCGAGAGCAGCGTGGCTCGCCGCTGCTCCACGCATCGAAGCAATTGCCTCGCCGAATGCAGATGCTCCTCAAGATACAGCAGCTCCGAGGCCGGTCGACGCTGGTTGCTTGCCAGCCGCTCATAATAGGCGTTGATCGTCAGCTTCAGCGCGACAGCGTCATTCGTCTCTGCCTGCCACTGCCCCCCCTCCCCGGCCGGACGCAGGATCACATCCGGGATTGCATAGGGGATGGACCCGCCGCCATATCCTGCGCCTGGACGTGGCTGCAGGCTGCGGATGAGGCGAAGCGCAGCGCGCAGCTCCTCCGTCGACGTCTGATATGCAGCTGCGAGCGAGCGCACACTGCTGGAGGCAAGCCGCTCTACACCGTCTTGGACAAGCCGTTCAGCGAGCGAGCAGCGTTCCTGGCGGCGGGCAAGCTGGCGAAGCAGGCAATCGGCCAGATCCAGCGAGGCGACCCCTGCCGGCTCCAGGCTGCGCAGCAGCTCCAGGCCCGACATCACCTCATCTAGCGGCGCCTGCAGCAGCGCGGCTGCCTCCGCCGGAGCAATCCGCAAATATCCGTGGGAATCAAGATTGCCTGCCAGAAATGCGGCGATTCGTCGGCGCAGCGGCGGAATATCCTGCATGCAGTATAACTGCTCCAGCAGCGCAGCCTCCAGTGTAACGGTGCGGGCCGGAAGCTGCGACCAGAGATCGCCGCCGCTGCTCCCCTGAGTCGCCCGCTCGGAACGCCAGTCGTTAGCCCCCGTCTCAGCGGCACTACGCCCCTCGCATTCCTTCTCCAGCACCGGGTTACGCTCCAATTCACGTTCCAGGTAAGCATTCAGCTCCACAATGGGAAGCTGCAGTATAACAAGGCTTTGCCGCATCTCCTGCGTCAATGCCAGCCTGACTGTCTGGGTTTGCAGCATGCTGTATTCGACGGCCATGTTGTCCCTCCCCGATTTCCCAATGATATTTATCGTGTTATCTTTTATAACAAAAATATAACATCATTATGGTGAGTGTCAACTGTTATTCGCGTTCCATCCGCCGTCTTGCACTTCATGAGCAAGTGTACCCGCTGCCGCCATGTCCTTGACGCGCCAACAAAAAAAGCCCCGCTCATGGCTGCTGCTATCCGCAGCTCTGCTGAGCAAGGCGATGTCTAGTATTGTTTACGTTCAGCGATTACCTTCGCTAGCAGCTTCACCTGTTCTTGAATCGCAATCGGATCATCAAAGTACAGACTGTTGTAATCCACTGTATAGACGCGATTGTTCTTCACCGCATCCAGGCTGCGCCATACCGCGCTTTGTTCCAGCTCCTGCATTACCGCCGAGGTGCCTTCAGGATCATAGCTCGTCACAATCAGATGATCACCCGCATACTCAGAGATGACCTCGAGTGAAATCTCCTCGTACCATTCCTCTGTATTGCGAAATACCTCCTCCACCTTTGCCGGAGCCTTTACCTGCAATCCTTCATACAAGGCATAACCGCCCATATTGACAAAGCCATACACACGTAATGTGTTTTTCCAAATATTAAGAATCGTGAATGTTTCACCCGAAGCGATCACATCTGAAATTTGCTGCCTTGCCTCTTCAACTGTCTGGTCAAATTCGCTGATCCACTGCTTGGCCTCTTCCTCCCTTCCCAGTATATCTCCAAAGATCTGCACCGCTTCCTTCGGGCCGCCATTTAGCTCCAATGGTACCGTCGGCGCGATTTTGGCGTAATCATCGTACTTGTTAGCTCCCCACGACAGGATGAGATCTGGCTCAAGCTCCAATATCTTCTCCACAGATTGCCCGATGCTCTCTGTCCCCTCCTGCTCAATAAACGGATGATTGTTCAACACAAATGGGTCGGTGCCAATCGGCTTGATGCCTAGCGCCACCAATTGACCATAATACCAATCCGTCACCACACGCTCCGCCTTCACCGGAATTTTCGAACTACCGCTCATATGCTCGTATACCCGTGTTGAGGCCGGGCTGATGGCTGCCGACTCGGCTCCCCCATCGCGAGCACGGTTCACATTGCTTGTGGATTCGGCTTCGCCTGTCGGAGCCTCCTCTGCCGATCCGGTCGGCTGATTCGATGTGCCGCATGCACTGATGCAAAGTGCGAATAGCAGCAATGCGATCCATATCGTGAGCGGCTTGATCTGTACTTGTGACTGCATGACAGCTTATCCCCCTATATATAATGATTATCATTACCATTTGAAATGATAACAAGGATAAGCGAGCATGTACATGTCCGTTTCTGCGCGTTTTCTTTGGATGAATGGGCAATCATGCAAAACGCTAGTCATTGCCCCGATCCCAACAAGCTGGCCAACACATCATCCAACTGTGCATGAAGGACAGCAGAAGCATAGCCATACCATTTGCTCATCTCTACCACATATACATGACCATGCTTTACAGCGGATCGCTCCCGCCATAACGGTTGCTCCTGCAACTGCGCCCAACGCTTGCGAGCGGCGACGCTATTTTCCACAGCTACAAAATAATGATCGGCATCATAACGCCCCCAGTGAGCGTCGGCAAATGAGGTGTAGGACAACTCCGGGTGCTCCAGCCCCTGATGCCGCTGCAGCGCTACTGTCCGGGGGGGAGTCAGTTGCAGCAGATCATACAGAAGATCGGCCCCCATATATCCCTGAATATAGACAAGATTGCGGTCACTCCGAATATTAATAATGGCCACCGTCTCTCCAGGGCACAAACGATGGCGCAGCCGCTCCTTCGCCTCCTCTATCCGCGCATCAAATCTGTCCAGCCACTCTCGCCCGGACTGTTCATTGCCTGTCAGCTCGGCAATGCTCCAAAATCGCCGCCTCCAGCCGACTCCCTTCCAAGGCATCTGCACAACGAGCCCCAGCTTGCGGATCGCATGGAGCAGATCCTCGTCATCCGCCGACCGCTCGGGCAGCAACAGAATATCGGGCCGCGCCTCCTTCAGCACGTCCAGCCTCTCCTCCAGCTCCATCTGCCAGTATAACGGGCGAAAGGCAGGGCATCGCGCCTCGATCTGAAAATACTCTTGCATCCACTGATCAGTAATAGCGGAACAAGGCATGACATTCAGAGCCAGCAAATCAATCGTATAGGCATGATCCAGCGAGGCAATACGCTTGGGCTTGCTTATATACGCTGTGGGCGACATACCTGTCACCTGTTTGAATTTGCGGCTCAAATAAAATTCATCGGCATAACCAACCTGCTGGGCCACCTCATGAAGCGTCAGCCGCTTCGTCAGCATCAACTCCTGGGCTTTCTCGATACGCCATCGATTCAGATATTCAATAAAGGTGCGACCGGTCTGCTGTTTAAAGCGAGCAGTAAACCTGCGAAGGCTCATCTCCGATAATTCAACAGCGACATCGCGATCCATCCTCCGGTTGTAGAACCTGTGCACATGCCATAGCACATTATCGATGCCATGGCGCCTCGAGGCAAAGCTGATGGCTGTCGGCTGCTCCAGCAGCCACCACGCATTCGCCAGCAGTTGCAAGAAACGGGATTGAATCGACAGCCTCTGCGACACACTGTTGTACAGCTTCCCTTCAAACCTGTGATACAGCTCAGCAGCCTCTCCCAGCAGCGAGGTGTCAGCCAACTCGGCCAATGCCGGAGCTCCATGCTCCGCAGCCCCCTCCCCCCTGTCCAGCCATTCAAACATCGCCGCACAAAATCGCAGCCCTTGGCTGCCAGGCGCTGTATACTGAGCGGATACCTGCATGCTGTCGACTGCCTGTCCCCCGTCTCGATTCGGTACCTGCAGTTCAAACAGCGTATGCGGGGGGAGTAGAACGACTGCGGCTCCTTTTAGCTCATAGCTTTGCCCCGCAACGTACAGCCGCGCCCCCTTCGTCTCCAACAAGAGCAAGCTGTGCAATGGCTGATAGAGCTCATAACCGCCATCCGGCCGCAATTCGGGCAAGGCACGCATGCTGCGAAGGATCGGTAGCCCTGTGTAAATCATGAACACTTCCCTCCACCTGCACCATGGTTTTCGTTCATTCTGCGTTCCCCCCTGTAACTTCAACATCACTGAATATGCGAAGCACAGGCCACTAACGTGGCCTGTGCTTCCACTCCCTATCGCTGTCTTCCTCCATAAGCGCTGGCTGTTGCAAGAACTGCCGCGAGCTATTCCCCAAATTTCACATGAATCTGCACAATCTCCGCACGGCTCCCAATGCGCAGCGGCGGCCCCCAGAAGCCATAGCCGGAAGAAACAACACTATGGAAATCCCCCTTGCGCACATAACCCCAATCGTTCTCGTAGATGGCGCGGGTAACCAGATGCGCAGGGGCAATCTGTCCGCGATGCGTGTGGCCTGATACCATCAGATCGACGCCGCCCGCAGCAGCGATGTCCAGATCATACGGCTGATGCTCCAGCATGATGACCGGTAAGCTCTGATCGACAGAGGCCATCAGCTCCTCTACCGAGACGCGATCACTCTCCGTCTTATCCTTGCGCCCGACCAGCACCAGCTTGCCATCCACAACGACGCTCTCATCGAGCAGCACCTTCATATTGCTGCGCTCCAGCGCAGCCGCCACCTCAGCAGGCGGCTTGTCGTGGTTGCCCAGCGAGGCATAGACACCGTATGGCGCCTCGATGCCGCGCAGCACCTCGTCAATGCCGCTGCGAAGATACACATCCAGATTATCGTCCACCAGGTCGCCCGGATAGAGCACCAGATCAGGGTTCAGCGCATTGATCTGCTCAACCATCCGCTGCGCATGCGCCTTGCCGGACAGCAAGCCGAAATGCATATCCGACGCCATCACGATATTCAAGCCCTCCAGCCCCTCCACCTTCTTGTCCAGCGTCACCGTATATTCACGGACAACAGGACTATAAGCGTTGTAAGAGCCGTAGGCAATGAGCGCCAGCAACGTCAGCAGTGTCAGCGAGCCGGCCCATTTCTGCACACGATGGCGCGGCAGCGCCGTCAGACGCAATAGCCAGATGGATAGATGGACAATTGGCAGCATAAGCAGCAGCAGCGCAAAAATACCAAGCCAGTACGAGCCGATCATACTTAGAATAGAGAAGTCTCCGAATAGTCGCCCCAAGATGAATGACGATGCCAAAAAGACCATAATCGCAATGTAGGCGATCTTGAAGCGAGCAGATACGACAGGCCGCATCCAGCTCCAGCCGCTCCAGCCGATATAGAACACCAAGAGACCGTAGATAATCAAAAATAAAATACCAATAAGCACAAACATCTGATCGCAAGTCCTCCTGAAGCAGCATTACTCCTATCATACACTATATTAAAGTGCGTTACTACCTTGCTGCCTGGAGGGACGTCTTACTGTCCTAGTGCTTGCTTGATATACGTATTGTCCACCACCTGGGACACATCCAGTTGTTCCTTCAGCTCACCCAGTTGCAACAGAATATCTGCCGTAGCCTGCTGGCTCCGGGTCGCTTCCTCGGAGATCGGGTTATTGGTTGCGACGTTGTTTTCCAGCGAGATGCGGACGGTGTCCTTGTCCAGCTTTTTCAGCTCCGCCAGCAGCGTGATCGCTTCCTCCAGATTGTCATTCTGCCATTGCAGCCCGCGCTCATACGCTTTCAGGTACGCAACAACCAGCTCAGGATATTGCTCGGCGAATTTCGTTCTGACAATATTGTATGCTGGGTTGAACGCACCGATCGTCTTGCCTTCCGCAATTAGCACCGCTCCCTGAGCCTTAATCTGCGAGCTGCGGAACGGCTCCCAGATGACCCAGGCGTCTACCTTGCCACTCTGAAATGCCGGCTGCGCCTCATCCGGCTGAAGATTGATCTGTTCCACATCAGAGGCGCTCAGCCCTTCGCTCTGCAACGCGCGGAGCAGAAGCCCCCATGAGCTGCTGCCTTTGGATACCGCAATCTTCTTGCCCTTCAGCTCCTTAATCGATTGAATCGCACTTCCCTTAGGCACGATAATGCCATCGCCGCCGCCATTGCTGCCTTCGCTGATTGCCTTAAAGCCGACATTAGCTGCTTGTCCGGTAATCGTCCCGATATAGCCTATTCTCACAAAATCCAGCCGGTCAGATGCGATGGCCTCCAAAAATTGGGACGAGCTCTGCAGCGTCTGGTAGCTTACCGTAGCGCCGTATTTGCCGAACTCCTCCTCGAAGTACCCTTTCGTCTTGGCGATCAGCAGCGGCCCCAACTGGCTGGCATCCAAATTGACAGTTACACCTTTATATTTGTCAGCGTCGCCCGCTGACTCTGCCTCCGCCGCTCCACTCTGATTGGCGCCAACTGCTGTTTCTTCACTGTGGTTTTTGCTCGTATTGCCGCTTGGATTGCCGCTTGCATTCCCCTTTGATCCTCCAGCCTGTCCGCCGCAGCCGGATACGACCGCCAGCACGATTGCCAGCGTCAGCAGCAGTGTTCCCCTTACCCATCTTGTCTTCATGTCTGTTCCTCCCTGATGTAGATAAGTATATTTGAAAAGCAGATCCTGCTTGTCAGGTCATATGTGCAAATCGATTGACAGGCCGCTCCAAACCCAGATTCTCGCGCAGCGTCCTTCCTGCATATTCCGTTCTGAACAGCCCCCGTTGCTGCAGCAGCGGTACCACACTGTCAACGAACTGCTCCAGACCCTGTGGCAGCAGCGGCTGCATAATATTGAAGCCGTCGCAGGCGCTATCCCGGAACCAGAGCTCCATCGTATCTGCCACCTGCTCCGCCGTACCAGTCACCGACAGGTGGCCACGCGCAACCGCATAATGCAGCCCCAATTCGCGAATCGTCATGCCTGTCTGCCCCGCCCGTTCCATAATCATGAGCGCACGACTTGTATTGCCCTCCCTCGGCAATGCTGGAAGCGGCTCATCCATCGGAGAGCCAGACAGATCATAATTGAGCAGCTTGGAGAGATAGCGAACTCCGGCCGCAGGCTGGATCATCTCATTGAAGACTCGCTCCTGCTCCTGCGCCTCCTGCTCCGTCTTACCGATAAAGGCAAGCAGTCCCGGCATCACCTTCAGTTCCTCCGGCTGTCTGCCGTAGGTTGAAAGCTGTGACTTGAGTCCACGGTAGAAACGAATCGCCTCCTGCTTGTCATCGCAGGCAGTAAATACGATGTCCGCCGTCTGGGCAGCCAACTGCTGGCCAGCCACGGAAGTTCCGGCCTCGATAATAACGGGGCGGCCTTGCGGCGAACGCGGCAAATTAAGCGGGCCCTGCACCTGGAAATGACTGCCTTGGTGATTAAGCTTGTGAATGCGTGACGGATCAGCGTATCGCCCCTGCTCCTTGTCCTGCACCACCGCTTCATCCTCCCAACTGTCCCACAAGCCGCAAGCCACCTCCAGAAACTCCCGCGCCCGCTCATAGCGCTTACCATGCTCCAGCAGGCTGTCCGCATTATAATTGCGCGCCTCGCTTTCCTTCGTCGAGGTGACAACATTCCAGGCCGCACGTCCTCCGCTCAAATGGTCGAGCGTTGCAAACCGGCGTGCCAGATTATACGGCTCGTTGAATGTTGTCGAAGCAGTTCCCGCCAGACCGATATGTGTAGTCAGGCCGGCCAACGCTCCCAGCAGCGTAACCGATTCCGGGTAGATAAAGCTGACACTGCTCTGTGTATCCTCAATGCTGGGGAGCGAGCCGCTATCCGCCAGAAACACCATATCAAACTTGCCGCGTTCGGCCGCCAGCGCCGATTGCTTGTACAATTCCAGATCAATCGCAGCCGCCCTTGATTCCGCATGTCGCCATGCTGCGTAATGATGACCGAAATTATAGAGAAAAGCGCCTAGCTTCATCTGTTCATGTTCTCTTCTCACTATGCTCACATCCAATCCTTATCATTGCACTCAGGCACGTCCAGCTCGCTGGCGGTAATCGTAATAGGCTTCGGCCAGCAGCGCGACGCCCTGGCGAATCTGTTGTTCATCACAATAGCTGAAGGACAGTCGCGCATGTCGGCTCCCTTGCGGCTCGACGAAAAATTGCTTGCCAGGCAAAAAGCTGACTCCCCTGGCGGCCGCATCCTGCACGAATTCGCCCGTATCGGTATCCCCGGGGAAGGTAAGCCAGATGAAGAATCCTCCGTCTGGCACCTGAAAGGCAATCTCATCGCCAAAATGCTCCCGCAGCGAGGCCACCATGACATCGCGGCTAGCGCGATAGCGTGCAACCAACTGGTCGATATGCTCGGTGAACGGCAGCTTGTCCAGCAATTGGGCCACAATCTCTTGCGAGAACACGCTTGCCTTGCTGCCCTGGAAGAAGGAATTCATAGCCCTGATGACCTCTGCCGAGCTGATCGCCCAGCCGAGGCGAATGCCTGGAGCGATAATTTTGGAGAAGGAGCTGAGATAGATGACCCGTTCCGGTGCAAAGCTGTAGATAGACGGCAGCCGCTCTCCCTCAAAGGACAACTCCGTATAGGCATCATCCTCCAAAATAAAGAAGTTATACCGATAGGCCAGCTCGCCTAAACGTTGCCGCCGTTTCAGTGACAGGCTCACACCGCCCGGATTGTGATAATTGGGCATGCAGTACAGCAGCTTGGGCAACGGTCGCCCTGCTTGAGCTGCCTCCTGCAGCGCTGCTTCCACCCGCTCCACCTGCAAGCCGTGCCCGTCAATCGGGAAGGAACGAATCGCCGCTTCCGCTGTGCGGAACGTGCTGACAGCGCCGAAGTAGGTCGGAGCCTCCACCCATACTTCATCCCCTGGTTCAACCAGCGCCCGCACAGCATAATCGATCGCCTGCTGGGAACCATAGGTGACCAGCACCTGGTCTGCTGCTGTCTGTATGGCGCGCAGCCCAGAACGCTCCGCAATCCAGCGCTTTACCCTCTCCGGCCCGCCTGCACCCGCATATTGCAGCGCATCGCGTCCCTCGTGGATGATCGCCTCAACAGCCGCATCACGCAGCGCATCATAGGGGAAGGCATCAGAGGTCGGAGTACCGTAAGAGAACGGAATCAGATCAGAGCGACTTGAAGCCTGAGCAGCGCCAATAGGCGGCGTCTTGGGTATCCTGTTCGGATACGGGAAGGGTTGTAATGGTGCAGTCATCTTTTTACCACCTTTATACATTGGAATAGTATGATTTTAATATGCACATTCACTAAACGATCTGTCTCAGAGTCAGCCTCGATAATTATCCCGCCAGTTGAGCAGCTTCCGCTCCAGCACTCTGACCAGCGAATCGGACAGCTTGCCGACCAGTGCAAAGATAAAAATGCCTACGAATACGACCCCGGTGCGCATGAAGGAACGGGCATCCTGAATGAGATAGCCGACCCCTTGATCCGCTCCCATCAGCTCGGCGACGACCAAGCAAAGCCAGGCTGTGCTGAGTGAAAGCCTCAGCCCGAGCAGCACCTGGGGCAGCGCCGCCGGAATGACCAGGCGCGTGATTTGCTTATAGCGGCTGAATTCCAGCACGCGCGCGACATCAAATAGCTTGGAATCGACATTGCGGACGCCCAGAAAGGTATTGACGTAGAGAGGGAAAAACGCGCCCATCGCAATCAGCAGCACCTTGGATAGCTCGCCAAAGCCGAACCAGAGAATGAAGAGTGGCGTAATCGCGAGCAGAGGAACGGTGCGCAGCATCTGCACCGTCGGATCAAGCAGTTCCTCAGCACGGCGGAACAGTCCGACCAGCAGCCCGGCCAGCAGCCCAAGCGCCCCGCCGAGGAGGAAGCCGAGCGCCGCACGCACCACACTGACACGCAGATGATGCAGCAGCTCGCCAGATTGCAGCATGTCATAGAAATCCTTGAAGATCGAGACCGGAGAGGGAAACAACTGTTCCGACGCCCACCCCACTTGGGTAGATAGCTGCCATGCCGCAAGGATCATCGCTGGCAAGATCAGCCCTTGCAGCACAAGCGCCCGCTTGCTTCTATGATGTCGATTATTCATATCTCCCAGCTCTCCTCCCGTGCATCCGCCTTGTCCGCCAGCGCCCGCAGCACAAGCGTGCGCATCTCCTGGAAGGCCGGGCTGATTCGGCTGCGTGGATACGGCAGATCAACAGACAGGAGATGCTTGATGCGTCCAGGACGGGCATCCATGACGACGATGCGGTTGGACAGAAAGACCGCTTCATCAATATCATGTGTTACAAGCAGCATCGTCGTTCCATTCTCCCGCCAAATATCGAGCAGCGACTCTTGCATGTGGCTGCGCGTGAAGGCGTCCAGCGCTCCGAACGGCTCGTCCAGCAGCAGCACCTGCGGGTTGCGCAGCAGCGTGCGCCCAATGGCAACACGCTGCGCCATCCCCCCGGACAACTGCTTAGGATAGGATGTTTCAAACCCCTCCAGACGGACAAGCCTTACCATCTCATCGACCTTCCGCCTTACCTCTGCCTTGTTTAGCGGCAGATCGGCTGCAATATTCTGCTCAACTGTCAGCCATGGAAACAGGCGGTGTTCCTGAAAGATAAAGCCCTTGTCCTGACTCGGGCCGGCAATCGGCTGTCCGTTAAGCTCCACTGCACCTGCATCGCTTGTCTCCAGCCCAGCCACAATCTTGAGCAGCGTGCTCTTGCCGCAGCCGCTTGGGCCAATGACCGTCACGAATTCGCCGGGCTTTACAATCACCGAGATGTCCGAGAGGACAAGCTTAGCCTCGCTGGCGTGTACAAACGACTTATTAACGCCTAGAATATTCAACCCGCCTGCATGGCTCATTTTGCTTCCTCTCCCCTTTTATTGTTTTCCGATAAGATTAGTCGGTTAAGTTGTAATCCTATTAACACATATAAAACTATATGATGTAAAATACTAAATATCTATACTTCCATAAACGAAATTTATGTAAAGGGATGATCCTGTTATGCGCCTGGAGCAACTCCACTATATTATCGAGGTCGCCCATAGCGGCTCGATTACGCTGGCGGCAGACAAGCTGCATATCTCTCAACCGAACATCAGCCATGCCATCGCGAAGCTGGAGGAGGAGCTAGGAACCGCCATCTTCACACGCACCCGGGCAGGCACCGTTCCGACCGAGATTGGCAGAAGCATCATCGAGCAAGCACAGGAAATAGTATCCAGAGTGCAGCACTTGAAGGAGACCACACGCAACCACGGTTCACTCATACAGGGGACGCTGGCAATTGGAGCTATATCAGGTATCTGCACCAGCTTTTTGCCCAAGACACTCTCCAGCTTCAAGGCGAAGCATCCGAATGTCGATCTGGTGGTGCAAGAGGACCATTCAGGAGAGATTGAGGAGGGGGTTCGCCAAGGCCAGTTGGATCTGGGACTGGTCGGCATTCCGGGTGAGTATGAGTTCAAGCATCTGAGCGCCCAGCAATTTATGGTATGCAAAATTCTTGCCTGTGTCGGCGCCAGCTCCCCACTTGCGGGCAAAGACAAGGTATCGTTTTATGACATCATCAAGCATCCAGTCATCGCTACCTCCGAGCATATGCGCAAGCAATTAAAAAAATATGGAATGCCCAAGGAGCTATTTCTGTCCAACCGTACCGAGGCGGCCAAGCGGGTTGTTGCTGAGGGGATGGCTACCTGCTTCTATCTCGATGTATCGCTCATGATTGACCCCTATGTAACTACGGGGCAGATCATCCCTATCCCGGTTAAGGAAGATCCCGAAGTAACGCTGTACTGGCTTCATGCCAGACAGAAGCCCTCTCCTGCATGCGCTGCATTCATTAGAGAATTGAAGCAGCAGGTTGCTCATTTTCAACGCTGGAAATCCGTTTGAGCGACCCGGCACATTCATACTGCTGCTCCCGTGCGCATGACCGCCTGTCATGCCAAAAACCGCCGTTCTTCATGAACGGCGGTTGTATGACGTAGCTATAGCGCTGATCGCATTACATTCATAACCCGATGCCGGGCCGCGCAAGCGGGGATTGCCTATTTCAGCAGCGCGTTCTGAATATCATCCAGGATGAGATTGATGGCCAGCGGGCCATAATATCCGATCCATTGCGTTGTGCCAACTGAGTAGACATGGTTGGCCTGCACTGCGGTCAATCCCTTCCAGATCGAGGTCGCCTGGAATTCGGCGGTCAACTCGGTATTGGAATCGTCAGCCAGCAGGAAGAGATGGTCGGCATTCATATCCGGCAGCACCTCCAGCGAGATCAGGATGGCGGTATCTTGCGGATTTTTGATCATCTCCGGCTCCTTCAGACCCAGATCCTTGTACAAAATTTCGGCTGTCCGGTGCTGTGAGGTATGCAGACGAATCGCGTTATCCCGTGGACGAAGCAATGCGACCGTCTCATCGCCCAGCTTCGCAGCCAGATCAGACTTCATCTGAGCTACTCTGCTATTGTACTGGTCAATGAATTGCTGTGCTTCCTGTTCCTTATCGAGGATGACACCGAAGGTCTGCAGCATCGTCTGCCAGTTCTCATTGCGCTCGAACATCAGTGTCGGCGCAATCTTATCCAGGTCGTCATAGATTTTCTCCTGGAACTCCGTTGCGATGATCAGATCCGGCGCTGCCTCCAGCACCCCCTCCACATTAGGCTCCTGATTGGAGCCGAGCGGCTTCACATCGACCAGCTTGTCTGCCAGATAAGCCGGAAACGTCTCCTTGTCGCTTGTTGCGATGACACTGCCGATCGGCTGCTTGCCGAGCGCCACCATATGGTCGATATACTGAACATCCAGCACAACAATCTTCTGCGGTGTTTCCTTCAGCTCCAGCTCGCCCTTCATATGCTTGATCGTCCGTGTTTTACCCTGCTCCTCCTGGGTGCCTGCCCCAGCGTCCTTATTCACATTCTGCGCCGTATTGCTTGCAGGCGTAGTTCCCGCGCCAGCATTCGTGCCTGTACCGGCGCCGCCGGAGCACGCTGCCAGCATCAGCGCCAATGTCAGTATCATCGTCATTGCCAATCCTGCTCTAGACCCTCTTGCCATGTGTTGTTCCTCTCCATCTCTGTATTGATAATGATTTTCAAACCCAATTACACTATACCTGCGCTGCCCACTCCCAGCAATGGGCAAACGCGACATCATGGATGGATTTTGGCGACGAATGAGAGGTAGAGGCTGCTCCCTGTAGATAGTCGGAGACATCCCACAGAACTTCTTGAACATTCTGCTGAAATAATAGCTATCCGTATACCCTACCGCCTCTGCAATCTGCTTTAACGGCACATCCAGCTCACGCAGCAGCGCCATCGCAGCCGTCATCCGCCGCTCCATTAAATATTCCATCGGCGATACGAGCAGCCTCGCCTTGAACAGCCGTTGAAGCTGTCTGGCATGGCAGCCGAGCAGCTCAGCGAGCGTGGACAGCGTAATCGGGCTGCCATAGTTATCGTCCATATAGCCCGCTGCCTGCATCACCAGATCAGGCCGGGTCGCCACCTCTCCATGCTCGGCAAGCTGCCGTTGCAGCTCATAGACGAACTGATGAAACAGCGCCTTCACCTGAAGTCGCTCCAACTGTCCTCCCTGCTCCCACTGCCGGGTCATCTGCTCTAGCAGCATATACAATGGAAGCGGCATCGCTGGAGCCAGACCATACTGGAGCATGAACGGGCCGTCATACTGCAGCGCAGACAGCGCCTGCCTCCGGCTGGGCTGCAGCACAGCCGCCTTATAGAATACCATATAATACTCTACTCGCTCCGCGCCTGCGGCAACAGACAACACCGCTCCCTTGCCCCCATGGCACATATATTGTCCCTTCGCGGCAAATGAGAGCTGGTCGAGCCTGATGTCCGCGCTGCCCCGCACCATATAGAAGAACATGCTCGCCGGCAAGCGGTAGGTCTGAAGCTCCTTCCCAGGCTCCAACCATGCATGCCGGACATCGAGCACCTTCAGCGCAGCCTGATTCCATAGAGCCAACTGTTCCTGATTCGTCATCTCGCCGGGCACCTCCTGATCTTCACAGTTCCGTCCGCAATACATCTTTTTCTATTATAGTTGATAACTATTCTCAAATCACTATATTCCTCAAATTTCCCCGGAGCCATTCCCTGCCATCCTTGACGGGCTAAGCCTCGTTTCGCGTAGATGTAGATATAGAACCATACTATGTCAAAAAAAGCTTCCCTTGCGGGAAGCTCCTTACGATCCTATACCTCTATTGAATACCTATAGCGCCTTCACCACAAACGATACGCGCGTGCCTTCGTTCAGCCTGCTCTGGTAATGAAGTCCATTACCGAAATGCCACTTGAGTCGTCGATCCGTATTGATGACACCGATGCCGCTCCCATCGTATTTCAGCAAGCGCTCCAGTTGCTCTGCACTCATGCCGCGCCCCTCGTCCTCAACAACAATTTCGACATAGGCTGGATCTCCCGCGGATGCGATGCGAATCGCCACACATCCGCCCCGGGCCTGGCTCAGGATGCCATGGCGCACTGCATTTTCTACGAGTGGTTGAATCGATAGGGGCGGCAGCTTCAGCTCCAGCCCCTCCTCAATCTCCCACTTCACTTGAAGCCTGTCCCCGAACCGTTCCTGCTCGATATACAGATAGGAACGGACGAGCTCCAGCTCCTGCTCCAGTGGTACCAGATGCTCCAGATTTTTCAGATCAATGCTGACACGGAGATAATTAGAGAACTCATCTACCAGATTTTGCATTCGCCGCAGATCAATCTGGCTGAGCGCTGCCACCGCATTGAAGGTGTTCAATATGAAGTGCGGCTTAATCTGCGCCTGCAGCCAGGCTCCCTCCATTCGCAACCGCTCGCCTACCGATTGCTTCAGCCGGGTCAGCATCGTTACGCGGGCTCGCAGCTCCAGCAGGTTGACCGGCTTCGTCACATAATCGTTGGCTCCGGCCCGGAAGCCCGTCTCGATGTCTTCTGGGCGTTCACGCGCCGTCAACAGCAGAATAGGCAGCTCGGACAGCGTGTAACGGCTCCGAACAAGCCGGGTCAGCTCGTAACCCGACATGCCGGGCATCATCACATCCGAAATCATCAGATCGAACGGCTGCTTCTCCACCAGCCGCAGCGCTTCGCTGCCGCCAGTCGCTACCGTAATCTGGTAGGCTTCATCAAACACATGCACCAGCACATTCAGATTAACGGCATCATCATCCACGATAAGCAGACGACTTCGCTCGGCTCCAGTGTCCGATTGCCCGGCGGCGCCCACACCACCAGAGATTTCGTCTACCGCTTGTCCCCGGCCTTGCGGCGCCCTATCGCCGACGACGGCAAGACTGACAGGCACGGCTGCCGCCGCTTCCATCAAGCCTGCTGGAACCGAATCAGGCCACACGATAGAGGTCGCCCCTTCCTGCTCAACATCAGTCGGCCCGTTCGCTGCCGCTACAGCCGCAGCAGACGCGAGCTCCATTGTGAAGGAGAATTCGGCTCCCTTGCCGTACTCGGATCGAACACGGATCACGCCGCCATGCAGCTCTACGAGCTGTCTGCAGACATGCAGCCCCAGCCCAAATCCGCCAAGGCTAGCCTCCGCCTGTTCATATGGCTCGAACACCCTTCGCTGCAGCTCGGGCGGCATCCCCGTTCCGGTATCTCGCACCCGGATCGTTGCCCAGCCTGCTTGCGCCTCTGCGCTGACCTCGATCGCTCCTTGACTTGTATGCTTCAACGCATTATGAACCAGATTGAATAGAATCTGGATCAACCGCTTCTCATCCGCCATAACCGGCGGGAAGCTGTCGGGGATCAGGCTCCTGAGCACGACGGGCTTCCCGGCAGACATATGGCGCAGCATGTCCAGCACGCCGCCAGCAGCGGTCTGTACATGTACTGTCTCCCGCTGCAGCACAATGCCGCTCTCCTTCAGCAGGGCTATATCTAGCAGATCGTTCAGCATCAGTGTCATACGCCGTCCCACATCGAGCATCAGCTCCATATCCCGCACACTCTTGGCCTGCAGCGAGCCCCCCTCGCGTTCCAGCACGGCCTGGGCGACCGCGAGCATGCCGTGCAGCGGATTGCGCAGCTCATGAGAGGTATTTGCCAAAAATTCATCCTTCTGTTCATCGGCCTGCTTCAGCTTGACCGACAGCTCGCGTGTCCGCTTGACTCCTTGGAAATACCGCTGAAACCACATCGCGCTGAAGCATATAATCGCAATCAGCAAATCAAACGGATAGAACACCACGCTATTTCCCAGATGATAAAGGGGAATCTCCCAGGCCAAACAGTGAATTAACGCGAGCAGACCAAGTAAAGTGAACCCATTATGCTGCGGATCACGCAATGCCGTCCGCCAGATGGCCGTAAAGGTAACGGCGATCGAGATCGCCACCAGCAGGAAATATAAAGGGAACATATGCAGCACAGCAGCAGGCGGCGCCACGACAATAAGCAGCACTGTGAGCAGGCAGAGACGAGAAATCCAGGCCACTGCCCGCCTTGCCCAGGCACGAGCATATTGGCCGGGGACGCATTGGAGGATGCTGTATGCCCAGCTAACCATAATGAACGGCATATGCCTCACACTGAGCTCAAAGCTGGGCTCCCCCCACAGCAACAATATGCGGTTCTGAACAGCAGACATAGCCAGAATCGGAAAAATGACCGATAACGCAAAAAAAAGCAACCGCCGGTCGCGCATGCCCATCGCGTACAGCAGGAAGGCGTATCCCCCATGCAGCAAATACACGATGCTGACAAGCATGATCATCCCCATGGATAGCCCCGTCTGCCTGTCTACTGCATCACTTTTCCCGAGCAGAATGGATCTGGCAATCCCGCCGCGGGACGGAAGATCATAGTTCGCCACCTGCAACGCGATATCGAGCCGCTCGGCTCCCTCTGCGGAGAACGTTACCGTATAGGGATTGTTATACGGCTCGTAATTGTGCCTTGATGCTGCCGGTTTCCCAGACTGTCCGAGCAGCTTGCCGTTAATATAGAGCGCAGAGGACTGGATGACGCTGCGAAGCTTGAGCGAGTAGATCGAGCGATCCTGTGGCGGAAGCAGCACCTGCAAGCGGTAGGTGCCGTAGCCGTAGGAGCCGCCCTCCAGAGTCCATTCTCCAGGAACCTGTATGAGCGTCTTGCCTGCTATGTTAGCCGTCTGTTCCTGTGATCCGAAATCCGAGACGAGTGCATGCGGGTAAAATTCCCACTCCCCGTTCAGTGATAGCACCTGTGTATCCGCCAGCGCGCCCTCCATTCGGAGATCGAGCACCCCGCTTTGGATCTCCGTCTGTTCCTCTGGCATATAAGCAATCAACCAGCCGATACGGCAGGCGACGAGCAGCACCACGAACAGCACCGTTCCCAGCCAAATTTTAGTACCTGCCCTTATGTCAAGCCACTTCGCCAAGGCCATCACCCTTCATCCAGGCACCGCTCATAGATTCGCATATACTCCTCAGCAGCCCTTCTGTCACCCATCAACGTATAGACGTGAATCAATCCCTTGTGCGCTTCCTCCATATACGGTTCAAGCTGCAATACTCGCTGATAGACCGCAATTGCCGCCGACAGCATGCGACTATCCACGTAGAAGCTGGCCAATTGCAGTGCATGATGCGTGAAGGTGACACTCAAGCGATGACGTTCACTTTCCGCCCATAGATAGCCCTGACTGCTGAAATAGTGCCCTGTGTAGTCATCCATAAGCTGCTGATACGCCTCACAGTTGTCAGCGGTGATGGGTCCGAGCTGGCGCAAGCCGTCTTGCCAGACATCCACATCCACAGTTACTTCATTGAGCTCCAGTATGTAGCCGCGTTGGGCGCCAACCTTGCTGATCGTAATCTCAATGTTCAAATCCGCCAGCAGCTTGCGAATCTGATAGATAATCGTATACAAATGCGTCATCGCCCGTTTCTCATCGGAATCGGGGAATAACAGATCGATCAGCGCCTCCCTATTCACGACACTGCCGCGATGATGCAGCAAATAGCAAAATAGCTCCTCCGTCTTCAAGGTTCTCCAGCGGAATGCTTCTGCTGGCTCCCCCTCCCGTTCATACTGCAGCATGTTCAGACAGCGCAGCAGCAGCTTGCCTGATGGCTTCTCCAGCTTGAGCTGCTCCAGGCGTTTTTCCAACCGTTCTACAGTCTTCTCCAGCCGCCTGCGCTGCAGCGGCTTCAGCACATAATCGAGCGCGCTCAGCTCGAACGCATCGACAGCATACTGGTTGTAGGCCGTGACAAATATGATCTCCATATCCGGGCAGATCTCATGGATCTTCTCGGCCGCTTGCAGGCCGTTCATCTCCGGCATGTCAATATCTAGAAAGATAACATCCGGGCGGCAGGAGGATAATGCCTGGATTGCCTCGACGGGACTTGTAAATGTGCCGGCAATGGTTACCTCCATTAGCTCCTTCAGTACAGATTCCAAGTACAGCAGAGCCAGCGGCTCGTCATCAACAAGAAATGCACGGGTCAAAACCATCCCACCACTCTATATACATTCAGCCTGTAATGGAGACCGTCCTTCACCTACAGGCATCTACCTCGCAGTTACCGGCGAGCCGCTGATGCGACTCGCCTATTCCATTCAAGAATACCACAAATCATGAAAATGTTACATGTCCTTACACCCGGCATTCTTCAAGCAACGAGAGACAGCGATTGTTATCGGTATCCCTCCCTTGCTCCCTTCCTCCCTCATGGCTCTGCATCAGGCGCTGTTACATGAACCATCGGCTTCAGTGTAATCTCAAAGGCTCGCCCCCAACTAAAGTACGCCGCCCCTGCAGGAAGCTCGAAGCTTGCATAGTCTGCCAGCTCCCAGCCGGCTGGGGTGATACACCATACGACGCCTCCCCCATTGTCTGATGAACAATTAAATGCAGCTTGACTCGCCATCGCGGCTGCCTGGGCTTGCATGCGCTGCTCCAGCAGCACGGATAACTGCTCATAATCACTTGGGCTGACGAACAGCCGCAAATTCTGGTCGGCAGTCACATTCGTGTACGGTGTGCGCGCAGCCGCTTCGGCGCGAATCTCGCCGATCACCACCTTTTTGTAGCCGTAATCCTTCAATAATCGTTTGAACAGCAAGGAAGCGTGGGCATCCGCCGCATCTGCTCGCACCGCCTGCTCCGTCTCGGCTGTGACGAAGGCGTAACGGGAATGCGCCATACCGAGCGCCAGGCCAATCTTATTGCCCGCTGTATTCCATCCGCTGTATCCGAACATGCGGCCAGTGGCAGCATGGCTAAGCAGGCTATTCGTCGTCTCATGCCCGGAAGCCCCTCCGCTAGTGAAGTCGATCAGGATGGTAGGTATCCCGGATGCTCCATTTGCTGCAACCCGCGCTGTGGCGGCAGCCGCCTCCGAGGCTGCTGTAACCGCAACAACCTCCAGCTCATAGCTATCCCCATCCGACAGCCCCCCTCCTGCAATATCGATGTGGCTGACCATATTGTCATGCACGCTCTGATACTCGTATGGATTCACAATCGTCGAGCCGTGAGGCCCGTAATAGCTCACCAGATACTGAGGATAGGAGCCGTCTCCATACAGTTGCCTCGCTATGCGCGCCAGCAACGAGTGGCCGAGACCGTCCGCATCCGGCAATATAACCGCGCGCCCTGGCTGGCGGCCGTTCTGTCCACCCAGCCGATCATCAATATAACGCTCGATCCAGGCAATCTCATTCGCCTGGATACCATGAATATAAGCGTCATCCACCCCAATCGCGATAAAATCGACATACCCCGGCTCCACCAGCTCCTCCAGCACATAACGGGTTGTCTTCAGCTTATGCCGACGCGCATTGTAATACTGTTCCTTGTCGAAATGAACTGCTGCGCCAAACGAGCTCCCGTCAGGCTTTCTATCGTAACCGGACAGAATCGCCTCAAATTCGCTCTGCTGCTGGCGCGGCTGCTGCATCAGGCTGCGCGATTCCTGATACGCCTGCAGCGTCAGCCCCTCTACCTGAACCGTAGACGCAAGGCGCATCACGGTGTCGAGCACATAGACTGGCTTGGCCTTATCATGCTCCTTGATGCCGCGAATCGTGTGCAGCAGGCTCATCGTAGCCGCATCATAATTCGGATACGCCCCGCCTCCGTTGTCACGCAGACGCCTGCTCCCAATCAGACCTCCATAAGCCAGCATGTCAATCGAGAGGATGAAGCCGTCAGCGCACGCCGCATGCTCAGTCAGGAACGCTTGCAACGGCTCTATCTGGCCAAATGTCGGGGCACTGGTGCTGATCACCTCGCTTCCTTCAGCCGTCAACTCCGAATCAAGCCGATTCGCAGTCACCTCCGGCCGAGGAACGATGACCTCGATTCCGGCCGCCCTGCCCTGCAGGATGACATCATCCAGATTCGCTGGCCGATCGTCTAATGGAACGTACACTACTCTTTTTTTCATCGTTAATTCCCTCCATCGTGTCATGTTAGCCGCCCTTGCAGCTACATCGTGTAGGCGATGAAGAAGGCGCGATTACAACCGCCCCGCTGAAAATAGGTCCAACTGTTCACTTCGCTCTCATCAAAAATAGGAACATTTGTTCTTATAAAATCATACAATTCGCGTTATCATTTTATGTATACAGAACCATCTACATCTACATGACATGAAGGAAAGAAACCGATCCATTTCCTCAATATGAAAAGGAGAGAAATAAGATGTCCCAAGAGCAAAGCGTCTATCGCTTCTATCAATCCGCGCTCTACCGCATCGGATGGAGGGTACAGTACCGTGCGCGCGCAACCAGGCAGCGGGAGCTGCCGCTTTCGTGGGATCACATGGCATCAGACCCGGGCTTTTCACTTCAAAGCGTCAACAGGCTCCTGATCGAGCAATTACTACAAGGGCTGCCTGCTCAGGGCAGAGCTATCCTAGTTAAGCTATACCTGCTCGGATTGACCGAGGCAGAGGTCGCGAAGCAGTTGAATATCAGCCAACAGGCGGTGAACAAATGGAAAAAAAGAATGCTCAGGCAGTTGTACCTGACGATGAATTGCTAGCCTTGCTGGAGGGGGCGCGCAATCGTGAGCCTGCGGCGATGCTGGAGCTCATCGAGCTGTACAAGGAGGATATGCGTCGTATGTGCCGCTACATCAGGCTGCCCAGAGAGGACGCAATGGGGGAGATCATCGTGGAATTTCTAGCATTTATCCAGAACGAAGCAGCAGCCTGTCCAGATGCGGACAGGCTGCGTGAAGGAGAATGTGAGAAGCGTCAGACCTGGACGGCTCATCAGGAGCTGCTTCGTGAATAGCCGTTCCCATGTGGTTCGACCGACCGTCGTCATGTAGCAAGACACCCCGCGCTGGGAGCCGCGAGTGACATCGTCAGCCGCCCGCACTGCTGTGGTTCTATTCGCAGCGGTGCCCGTGCTGCATGTGGGCATGTCCTGCTCAGATGGCGCTTTTACGGATGACCAGCTCCGCATTCAAGTACACCGTCTTCACCAGCCGCCGCTCCTCAACGATTCTCTCGAGCAGCAGCCCTACCGCATTTTTACACAGCTCGTCCACATCGATATGGAAGGTCGTCAGAGGTGGCGAGACATATTTGGCAATACTAATATTATTAATGCTCATTAGACTCACCCTGGCTGGTATAGCTATCCCCTTCTCATTGAGCGCCTGCAGACAGCCAACAGCAATGGGATCGGATGCCACGAATAGCGCTGTCGGCATACGCTCTCCCAGCCGTTCGATGGCAGACATCGTTAATCGGTATCCGTCCTCAACAGCGAACTGCCTGCCGGTGAAGATCAGCTCCTCATCCAGCAATCCCGCCCGGCTCATGCACTCCCGGAACGTCTCCTCGCGGACATCGCTCACTCGCTCCTTCGTATCGGGATGGAGGTCAATCCCCCCGACAAAGCCGATGCGACGATGCCCCCGCTCCATGAAGAAATCAATCCCCTTGCGGGTAATCCAGCGCAGATCAGGGCGGACGGCATCATAATGATCCTGATCTGGCACCGTATCGACGAATACGCCATGGGGCGTCAAGCGGCGCAATCGCTCCAGCTCGGCCGTGGAGAATCTCCCCACCGCAATGAAGCCCTGAATGTCCTCGCCAAGAGCATCTATGCCATCCTCTATCGTATAACAGTGCAGCTCAATCTGCTGCTGCTTTGCCTGCTGCTCGATTCCGAGCCGGATCGACTTGAAGTAGACATCATGCAGTTCCTCCCGCTCAGTCAACCAATACAGGAAAGCAATGCTCCGAACCGTCGGTCGAGCCGCCGGCCGAGCCGTCTTCTTTCGGTACCCGAGCCTGTCAGCTACCTCGAATACCCGCTCTCTTGTTTCATCTGTGACTGACAGCGTCGGGTCATTGTTCAACACCCGCGAGACGGTTGCTAATGAAACCTTTGCCATCTCGGCAATCTGCTTAATTGTCGCCATATGCTCCTCCTGATTGCTTGCTCATCGCATGCATGGCTCTATTGTAAAAGACAAAGGGGCATTCCGCCAACCTTAAACTGTACTCCGCCAGGTAGATGACGGCTCCCAGTTCATGTTGCTGTCGTAATGCCCCTCATGCATTGGATTATTCGCGGCTTTGCGAGAGCACAACCGCCCCGTATGGCTCCAGCTCCAGTTGTTCCCCAACGGGTTCGCCGGTCAGCAAGTTAGCGAGACCGCTTCTTCCCGGCCAGCCAACCGTCTGCTGCTCCTCCGTAAAATTCATCACAAACACATAATCTGTCTTGCCATCGGTTCTTACCTGCACGGACACACCCTTGCCTGCCTGTACCGGGAATGGCGCCCCGATCTGCAGCTCGTCCAGCAGCCGCTCATACAGGTCGTCCTGGAAGCTGGTCTCATTACGTGAAGCGATATAGAAGGCCTTGCCTTCGCCCAGGCGATTCACGGTCAAGGCAGGCTTGTCCTTATAAAAATCTGAAGTGAACGAGGCCAGCGCCTCCGCCGTATCCAGATGAATCAACTCCACGTAGTCCTTCGCCTCATAACGGGCGCCCCCCGTCATGACCAGCTCTCTCGACTCTGCCGGATATAGTGTATCGATCTCCTCCGCCCAGATGCCCAGTACCTTCTTCAACGGCCCGGGGCTGCCTTCCAGGTTGACCAGATCGGTCTCATTGACCATCCCGGTTGCGTAGGTGGCAACAAAATATCCGCCGCTATGAACGAAGCTCTCCACCTTTTCCGCATAGCCCTCGCGCACCATATACAGCATCGGAGCGATCACCAGCTTGTAGCCGTCCAGCGGCTTGTCTGGCGTAATGACATCGACAGGAATGCCGCGCTCCCAGAATACCCGGTAATGCTCCTGGCAGGTCGCCGCATATTGCTTCGTCTCCTTCCCGAAGCCCTGGGCATCCGCAATCGCCCAGTCCGTCTCCCAGTCGTATACGATGGCTACCTTGGCATCCATAGAGCTGCCGACTACCGGCGCCAGTTGGTTCAGCACCTGACCGACCTCTGCCACATCCCGGAATACCCGAGTATGCTCATGCCCTACATGGTCGACGACTGCGCCGTGGAACTTCTCCGATGCGCCTCTGCCCTTGCGCCATTGGAAATATAGAATCGAGTCCGAGCCATGCGCAATCGACTGAATCGAGGACAGCTTATGCATGCCAGCCCGCTTCGCCTTGTTTACCTCATGCCAGTTGACCAGACTTGGCGTGCACTCCATGATCAGGAATGGCTGCCCGTCCTTCAGCGACCGGTACAGATCATTGACGAAGCCGACATCCTTGGCCAGTGAAGCGGTCGATTGCCAGTCATTATGCCAAGGCGGGTAGCAGTCCCAGGTCACGACATCGACATGCTTCGCGAATTTCTCATAATTGAGTCCTGTAAAAGGACGCATATGCGGGTAATTGCCCATAAAGTTGGTCGTTACTGGAATATGAGGCGTCAGCTCGCGCAGCGGCACAATCTCGTTCTGATAGAAGTCGATCGTCTGATCCGTTACAAACCGCTGCCAATCCAGATTCATGCCATGCACCTGATTCTCCCCATGCGGCGCTGGCGACTCGATCTGGCTCCAACTGGAGTAGCGGTGGCTCCAGAAGCCTGTCCACCATGCATGATTCAGCTTGTCCAGATCATGATCATATTTGTTCTTCAGCCACCCGCGGAACGCCTCCTGGCACAGATCGCAGTGGCACCAGCCGCCGTATTCATTCGAGATATGCCACATGATAAGTGCCGGATGGTCCTTGTAGCGCTCCGCCAGCTTGCGGTTCATCTCCTGTGTCTTCTGGCGGTATACCGGGGAGGTGAAGCAGTGGTTATGACGCACCCCATGAAGATTGCGGACTCGATTAGCCTCTACCCGCAGCACCTCCGGGTACTTCTCACTCATCCATGCCGGGCGCGCGCCGCTTGGCGTGGCCAGGATAATATGGCCTCCCTGCTCGGCCACCCGATCCATAATCGAATCCAGCCACTCGAAGCGGTATACGCCCTCCTCTGGCTCTATTGCACTCCAACCAAATATATTGACAGAGAAGGTATTGGCCGAAGCCAGCTTCATCAGCCTGAAATCTTCATCAATAATATGCGGATAATCCAGCCATTGATCTGGATTGTAGTCCCCCCCGTGCAGCATGCCCGTTACGTTAGGATGTACCGGATTCCACCTTCTGATCATCGTCTCGACTCCTATCCTCAGCAGTATAATTTATCGAAAAAAAAGCAAACGTTATCAAAAAAAATATATCATTTAACTAGTAAAATATCAACATTATATTGATAAAAATTTTACTATTATTTTTACTAAAATCATTCCTTGCTTATTCTACTCCTTTATTCTTATCCGAGCTCTCATGCAGCAGCGTCGGCTCTGGCTCCTGCTTCTGTTCCGAAGTTTGTTCCGTTCCTTGACGCGGTTCCTGCACGCTTTGCGGATGCTTCTCCTCGAAGAGGCGGTCACCGATCCATAAGAGACAGAACGTTGGAATAAATGTCAAGCTATTGACAGCAATAAACCCCCATGGTTGATGAGCAATGAAGCGGTACCAGGGTTTGTCCGGCATCAGCAGGGCAATCAAGAGCAGCCAGATGATAATGGGGATATAGGTAAACAACCAACGCTTCTTTGCCATGCACTCTGCCTCCTTCTGTCAATTCATCTTGTTTACCTATCCTTTGCCAATCGTTCCTCTCTTTATGCAGCGTTGAGGCACACGAGCAGATGCATAAACTTTGCCTCCACCAAGACATACTAACATCATCTGGCAGAGGAGGACTCGCATGGACAAGCATACCGTTATCTCAAATCGTCAAATGCTTGCTATAGTAGCTCTCGCAACAGTAGGGACGTCCAGCTTGTATGCTCCCGCCACCCTGGTACATTACGGGGGGCGCGATGCCTGGTATCTCGTATTGATGGGAGGTGCCATAGGCATCATCAATGTCAGCGTCTTTGTGTGGCTCAACCGTCTGTATCCTGGCCGCAACTATATCTCCGTGATCCTGCTCGTCTTCGGACGTTGGATTGGCGGACCGCTGGCACTGATGAGCACGCTATTCTACATCGATGTAGGAACATGGGTGCTGCGTGAATTTTCGCAGTTTTTTGTTATCGCGCTGGAGCCAACCATTCCCATTGTCTGGTATCTGATTGTCGGCGCACTCATGTGTGGATATGCGGTTCGACTTGGGATTGAGGTTATTGCCAGAGTGTCGGAGATTATCTTCTTCATCACTATGGCCGCCTTCATAGCCATCTATAGTGTGTTAATCAATCAATACCACCCAGAATATCTGCTCCCGGTGCTGGAGCACGGTCTGCTTCATCCGCTCAAAGGCTTAATGCTCTCCGTCTCGTGGTTCGGGGATGTGATGTTTATCTCCATGATTCTCAATCATGTGCGGCAGACGAAGCAAACACCTTATTACATAGCCGGAGCCATGGGCGTCATTCTCTTCATCCTGCTGCTGGCAGTCGTCACCTGCATCGTTGTACTGGGGGCGGAAGCCACCAGCACCTTCACCTACCCGAGCATCAGCCTGATTCAGAATATCAGTCTGTTTCGTAATATCGAGCGCTTTGACGCCGCCTTGGTTGCTGTGTGGGTGATGAGCGCATTTGTCAAAATCACGGTATATTTTTGGGCCGGCCTTCAGGCGCTCTCCACCGTGTTCCGGCTTCGCCATCCCGGCCGCTTCGTCTGGCCGCTGGCGGGAGCATTTGTCATAAGCTCCCAGTACAAGGCCTGGGGGCTGATCGAAATCTCCAATTTCTATGATCAGTACGCCTGGTACTTTGTACTCTTCCAGCTTGGGCTGCCGATGCTAGTGCTGCTGGCAGCGCTGGCAAGAGGCAAGCTGTCAGCAGCATCCTAATCCACTCGCGAAGGTGATACAGATGTCCAACCACACACCCATTAGCCATAACAGCGAGCACAATAAAGCTTTGCTGCAAGAGATGCTTCAGCATGCCGGCGATCTGATCATCTCCGAGATCCACCCGCATAAGCAGGGGGCAGCTACCGTCTGCTATCTGGACGGACTGTCCGATCCGATGAAGCTGGAGCAGATGCTCCTGCTGCTGCAGAACGAGGAAGGGATGCTCGCCCCCTTTCGCCAGAGTCAGCCTATAGATACACTCGAAGAAGCGGCTGATCTGATCGCTGGAGGATATGCTGTGCTGCTATATGCTCATTCGGGTAGCGGACTTGCCATTCATACTCTTGGCTTGCAACTGCGCAGCGTCGATGAACCAACAAGCGAGTCGGTGCTCAAGGGGCCTCGCAGCGGCTTCACCGAATCGCTGCAAAACAATATTGCCCTGCTGCGCTATCATTTCTCCTCCCCACACCTCAAGGTCGAATTCAGGAAGCTTGGTACACTGAGCCGCACCAACATCGCGATCTTGTCCGTTGCGGGGCTCACCAATCCCAAGCTCGTGAAGGAGCTTCACAAGCGCATCGATGAGATTCAGGCAGACTCGATTCTGGGCAGCAACACCATCGAGGAATGGATCACGGACAACCCGTATACCTTGTTCCCGCTGACCGAAACGACAGAGCGTCCTGACCGAGTCATTGGCGCTCTGCGGGATGGCCGGATGGCTGTTGTGGTCCAGGGCACGCCATTTGCTATCTTGCTGCCCTTCACCTTCCTGCAGGCCTTTCAGGTCAGCGAGGACTACTACTGGAGCTACTATGTCAGCTCCAGCATCCGTCTCCTTCGCCTGATGTGCGGCTTGTTGGGCATGTTCCTGCCCGCCTTCTATGTCGCTACGGTAACCTTCCATCATGAGCTGCTGCCTACGCCGCTGCTGCAGAGCATCGCTGCGGCCAAGGAGCCCGTGCCGTTCCCCGCGGTCGTCGAGAGCTTCGCAATGATGATCGCCTTCGAGATCATGCGCGAAGCCGGCGTTCGGATGCCTCGCCAGGTCGGCCAGGCGGTCAGCATCGTCGGCGCACTCATCCTGGGACAAGCTGCGGTTCAAGCTGGTATCGTCTCACCGATCATGGTCATCGTGGCGGCCCTGACAGGAATATGCACCTTCACGCTGCCGCCGACCGACGTCAACTATGTGATTCGCATCCTGCAATTTGCCATGACGCTGCTTGCCTCCATGCTCGGCTACGTGGGCATCATGGCGGGCTTCATAATGCTGATTACCTATATGTCCTCCCTGCGCTCCTTTGGCATCCCTTATCTGTCTCCTGCGGCGCCGTTTAGCTTCGCCAACTTGACAGATGTCATCATAAGGCGCCCCCATCCTTATGACAACAAGCTGCCAAGTCTGTTCCGACCGCTTGTGAAATGGCGCTTTCGGAGGCAGCGGTGAGCAGGCAAGCTGGAAGACAGGCAGTACTGCTCAAGCTGCTCCTGTGCATGAGCCTTGCCATCACCGGCTGCCGCGGCAACCATGAGCTGAACGAGTTGCACATCGTCCATTCCGCAGCCTTTGATGTGGCGGAGGATGGCAAGGTATTCGTTACAGCAGAGATTGCCAGGCTCACACCTGGCGGACAGCAGCCCAAGGGAATGCAGGACCAGACCTTCTATCTCTCTGAGAAAGGAAATAGCATCTTCGAGGCCGGACGATATATACGCTCCAAGTCAGACCGGACACTGCTATGGGGGCATACAACTTCAATTCTGATCAGCAGCCAGCTCGCCAAGCAGGGACTCAAGCGGCATATCGAATCCATACGGCGGCTGCGCCAGTTTCGGAATTCCACTCTAGTCTATATAACGGAGGGAAAGGCCAGCGACACCCTCCGGGTCAAAAAACCGATGACCACTATTACTTCACAGGTGCTGCGCGGGTTAACGGAGGGTGGGGACAACACCGCGCTGACCACCAAGGTGACGTTGGTCGATATCTATACCGGGCTGATCAATCAGTACCGCGATCTGGTCATTCCCTCCATTCAAGTTGTAGCAGACCAGGACGCTGGACAACAGAAGCTACTCCAGGCACAAGGACTGTATCTGTTCCAGGGCGATCATCTGACCGGCCAATTGTCCGACGAGTATACCAAAGGCTATATGCGGGCAAACAACAATATGATTGGCTCCTTCGAGACGGTTGCCTGCACAGGCGGACAGGATTCAATGAGCTTTGAAAATATAAACAATCGAGCCGAAATTCACGTCATGCTGGACATTAATTCGAAGCCGCGAACGCAGATCGACATTCGGACAGATCTTAATCTGAATAGTGTTCAGTGCAACGACATCCCCATAACGCCCGCTACGATCCGAAAGTGGGAGAGCCAGCTTAACAAGAGTATAGGCAATGAGGTCGAGAACTTCTTGCGCTACACCCAGAAGCATAAAAGCGATGTGCTTGGCATCGGTGAGCGCCTGCATCGGAAATATCCGAAGCAGTGGGCTGCCATAAAGCCGAGATGGAGAGAACTGTATGCCGAGATGGAGGTCGAGGTAAAGATACATTCGCGCATCGATCATACGAACTTCATCGTCCTTCAGCCTGACAGCTATGAAGGCACACCCGGTCTATAGCAGGCAGTAGCAGCATCTTAATCTCCTGCATCTACTCATTTTCTGCATCTAATGCATCGCATCTGCAACATAGCAGCCTCCAGACGTTATTATTTCTGGAGGCTTGCTTACTTTTACAGAGCTGCCACCTGTTCTCAGTCATCTATCGGCCGACCCGATACGACCGCTTATTTTCCTGCCCATGCCCGGGTATCGATTAATAAGAAAATTGTCGAATTTTAAGTTATTATGTCGGTTATCGATTATAATCAGATAAGGAGAGCTGCACTCTATTCTGCTGTGCAAAGGGGAAATCTAACGATGAAATGGTTCAACAATCAAAGCGTCAAAACAAAGCTGGTGACAGCCATCCTGACCATGCTGCTCGTCTTGTTCGGACCGCTGCTGGTTTACAATGTGCTTCAACTGCACGAGCTCAGCCTCGCCAAGGGAGAGCTTAGCGCTGCCCAGAGCGTCAAGAACACCGCTGAGAAGCTGCAGACCGACATGCAGCGCATCGAAAATTCACTGCTCACGCTCAGCCAGGTCTTTGCTGACGCTAGCCAGCACGGCACATTCAGCCGCGAGGAGGGTATCCGACTGCTGGCAGGCGAGCTGAAAAAGCATACCGAGGTTGTGGCCTTCTACACGCTGTGGGAGCCGGGGGCATTTGACGGGAAGGATGAGGAGAACCAAAGCAAGCACAGCTATGACGATGCCACTGGACGCTACCTGCCTTATGTGACTCGCAAGGGGGATACGATTCGTACTGAGCCGCTAAAGGGATACACCACGCCAGGTGAAGGAAATTATTATCTCGTGCCCAAATCCACGATGCGTACCTATTGGTCCGAGCCCTACCTGTACCCTGTTAATGGTGAGAATATACTGATTAACAGTATTGTCATCCCTATCATGGATGAGAAGGGGAACTTCGCCGGTATTCTTGGTGCTGACTTCAGCCTCGAGCATCTCCAGCAGATGACGAAGAGCATCGACATCTATGGCGGCTATGGGGCGATCATCTCGGAGGCCGGGCAATTTGTAAGCAATGGACGCTACGACGATGAGGTACAGACGGCATTCGCCAGTCGGCCTGAGCTAGAGGAAATCTGGGCAAAGGTGAAGCTGGGCGAGTATACGCACTACTCAACCGACAGAGACGGCGAGTCGGTTATCCGTATCTTCACGCCGATCAAGCTGAGCAGTACAGATAACCATATGTACCTGCAGGTTGTCGCTTACAAGGATGCCATACTCGAAGAATATTCGGATACGATGCGCAGCACCATTACATTGGCATCCGTTATTATGATTGTACTCTGCGGCATGATGTATCTGGTGGTGCATTATACGGTGAGGAAGATCAGCAAGGTGAACGCTCTTGCGCTGAAGCTGTCCGAATGGGACTTCACCGAGCGGCTGGAGGTCAAATCGAACGATGAATTTGGCGTTATGAATGCCAGATTGAACGATATGATGAGCACGCTGAGCTATTCGGTGAAGGTCGTATCCGAGCACTCACTCTCCATCGGCGCCACTGCACAGCAGCTGACCGCCAGCGCGGAGCAGACCGGGAAGGCCGCGGAGACCATCGCGACCTCTATCCAGAACGTGGCTGCTGGCTCAGAAGCACAACGGGCGGATGCACAGGAGATGGCGCGCACGATGGACGAATTGGCGACGGGCATCTCGCGCATTGCCGATTCTGCGTCTGGAATCTCCGACGCTTCGGGCCATATCGATGAGCAGACCCGCCTGGGCAATACATATATCCAGTCCGCTGTAAGCCAGATGGATACTGTGTCCAGGACGGTGGGTCAGACCCAACAGGTGATCGAACAGCTGCACATGAAGTCCGAATCCATCTCCCGCTTCATCGGGGTCATTACCGGCATTAGCGCCCAGACGAATATATTGGCGCTTAATGCAGCGATCGAGGCCGCGCGCGCGGGGGCGCAGGGACGAGGCTTTGCAGTGGTGGCGGAGGAGGTACGCAAGCTGGCGGAGCAAACCCGCCAGGCAGCGGAGCAGATCGCCGGACTCGCCGGCGAGATTCGCGCTGAAGCCCAAGCCGCCCACAGCGCAATGGAGCAAGGCGCCGCGGAGACAGGGCGCGGAGTAGAAGCCGTACAGCGGAGCGGACACATCTTCGCCACGATTATGCAGGAGATGGGCGCGGTAAATGCACAGCTTGGCGAGCTGTCTGCCTCCGCCGAGCAGATGGCTGCGAGCGTAGAGGAGGTTACCGCCTCCGCCGCGCAGATGCAGCATATTGCCGAGCAATCCGCCGATAATTCACAGCATGTGGCCGCCGCATCCCAGCAGCAGCTGGCTACCATGGAAGAGGTAACCGCCGCATCCGCCTCGCTCTCCCATATGGTCGAGGAGCTGGTTGAGCTGACAGGCAAATTCAAAACCTGACAGACAGCCCCATAGCACCCCACAACGAAGCCGCCTCTGATCCTGCCGGATCAGGGGCGGCTGGATTGAATTTTGCCATCCGCACACATCATGCCGGCTCTCTGCCTGGAGCAAACTACGGCCCCGATCTCCGCACGGAAAGCGGGAATCGGGGCCATCTCATGCCGACCTTCTGTTATTGGCTCAGCGTCTCCGTCAGCACAGGGACGATCTGCTTTTTGCGGGATACGACGCCCTGGAGCACAGCCTTATTGTTCTGCAGCTCCACGTTGTACGCCTTCTCTACTGCCGCCGCCTGACTGCCCAGCGCCAGCGCCACCGAGTCACTGTTCAGAATATCCGTCACAACGAGCAGGAAGAGATCCAGCCCCTTGGCAGCAATCGTCGCATGGAGCGCCGCTTCCAGCTCAGCTTGACGAGCGAGCACATCATTCGGATCGATAGCATTCACCTGAGCAATCTCTACCTTGTAGCTGCCCATCTGGAACTCCTTCGCGTCCAGCGACAATAGCTGCTCGATCGTCTTGTCGCTTAAGTCAGCGCCAGCCTTCAGCATCTCCAGACCATAGCTGTCCGCATCAACACCGGCGATAGCAGCCAGCTCGCGCGCAGCAGCAACGTCCTGCTCGGTGCAGGTCGGAGATTTGAACAGCAGGGAATCGGAGATGATCGCCGACAGCATCAGCCCTGCGATTGGCGCGCTGATCTCGACCCCATTCTCCTTGTACAGCTTATTGAGGATGGTTGCGGTGCAGCCGACCGGCTCAGCGCGGTAATATAGCGGTCCAGCCGTCTCGAAGTTCGCGATCCGATGATGATCGATAACCTCGACCACGGTCACTTGATCAATATCGTTTGCGCTTTGCTGGCGCTCATTATGGTCAACCAGAATAACCTCTTTGGCTTCCCCGGCTACCGCTTCCACCAGACGCGGCGCTTCAGTCTGGAACGTCTTGAGCGCGAAGGCCGTCTCTCCATTCACTTCTCCCAGACGAACCGCTTCTACAGCATAGCCCAGCTTCGTCTTGAGATCGGCATAGGCAATTGCAGAGCAGATCGTATCGGTATCGGGATTTTTGTGGCCGAAAATCAACGTTTTTTCCATCGTTATAAACTCCTCCATCATGGTTTGAGAAATTGGCCTGGCAGCGTGGTGCATGCTCCAGCCACGACTCCTTTTATTATAACGCCAGTTGGCTATTATTCCTATCGCAAATCTCAAACCTGTATATTATTGATAGAGTTCGATCATACGTTCGGCCACTAGCTGCCCGGATTGCACCACGATCGGTGTGCCCCCGCCGGGGTGTGTCGTTCCGCCCACAAACCATAGATTGTCGATGTCCCGCGACCGATTGGATGGCCGCAGGAAGGTCTGCGCCGGCGTATTGGAGGAGATGCCGTAGATCGCCCCCTTGTACGCACCCGTATCGCGGTGCAGTTGCAACGGCGTATAGGTTAAGCTGACCTCTGCCTCGTTCACGCCTTCAAGTCCCAGCCGCTGCAGTCGCTGGAGCACCAGCTCCCTGTAGCTTCCCGCCTGCTCCTCCCAGTCCCAGCTCTCTGACAAATACGGCGCATTCGCCAGCACGAACAGGCTGCTCCCTCCTGCAGGAGCGACCGGCTCCAGTGAAGCTGCCGGATTGCATATATATAGGGTAGGCTCGCGTGGCGGCTGCTTGAGCTTGAAGATCGCCTCGAATTCCTCCTCATAGCGCTCCGGGAAAAATACCGTGTGATGGAGCAGCCGGTCATAGCGGCGGGACACGCCGAGCAGTTGGACGAACCCCGACAGAGACGGCTCGTAGCGCTCCAGTCGGCGCTGCGGCATCGATGGACGGGCACTCTCCTCCAGCAGCGAGCCGTACACCTCCAGCACGTCGCGGTTGGCCAGTACAAGATCCGGCGCATAGGTCGCATCGTCTGTCTCCACCGCGACCGCTCTCCCTCCCCGCACCACGATACGCCGTACCGCTGTGCCCGTGCGCAGCTCTACCCCCAGCTCGGCGGCCAGGCGGGCAAAGGCGGAGACGATCTCATACGTGCCGCCCTTGACCCCATAGATGCCCAGCGAGCCTTCGACATGAGCGAGCATGGCGAACAGGGCGGGCGCCTCATAGGGCGAGGAGCCGACATAGGTCGCATAGCGCCCGAACATGGCCAGCGTATGCGGGTGGCGGAAATAACGGGCAAGGAGCTTGTTCATCGGGGTGAACGGGCGGATGCTCATGAATGCAGCCGCCAGATTCGGATTCAGCTTGTCCCGCCAGCCGAGCAGCAGCTTGTTCAGGAAATGCTGCTCCGACAGCTCGTACAGACGCTTGGCCTCCTCCAGAAATAACCGGTACGCCTTGGCATCATGCGGGCTGTAGGCGGCCATCTGCTCCTCCATCGTTTCCGCCGATGAAGACAGATCAACCTGTGTACCGTCAGCGAATATATTGCGCGCCGCGGGAGCGAGCGGATAGGTCTGTATATAATCCTCCATCCTCCGCCCCGCTGTGGCAAATACCTCCCGGAATCGGTGCAGCATCGTAATTGTGCTCGGCCCACGGTCAAAGCGGTAGCCGCCTGCCTCGATCCGCTGCAGCTTGCCTCCGGGGCGCTCCTGCTGCTCCAGCACCGTCACACGAAAGCCGGCAGCAGCAAGCCGGATCGCGGCTGACAAGCCGCCAAGGCCTGCGCCGATCACCAGCACCTGCTTCTGTCCGGCTGCTGTTGGTTGGGGATGTGCCCTAGCCATGCGCTACTCCTCCTTCTTGACAGTCGCAGAATCTCCGGTGACGCTCTGCCGCCATCTTCTCCAGTTGTCGAAGCGTTCGCTCACAGAGCCGCTCCCGCTCAGCAGCGGCATGAACACACCCGCTAGCCGCTCTGGCCTGTACACGACCATTTCTCTGTGCTGCTCCAGTTGTGAACGCAGTCGCTCCGCAATCAAGGCGGTCGTCCGCTCCTTGCCCAGCTCCCGCCATGGCTCCGCAAGTGGCTGACCGGCCACCAGCGTCACCTCAGCCTTCTGATGCTGACACAGCGAGTAATATGCGCTCACCGGCACGACAGCACATTGCGGCGCTCGCTGCAACAGATATGCCGCCCCGCCCTTCACCTCCAGCGGCCTATGCTCCAGATGGAAGATGTCACCCTGTGGAAACATCCAGACCCGCTTGCCCTCATGCAGCAGACGCACCGCATAATCCAGCGATACCGCCATGCCGCGCAGCGTCGTCTTGTCGATCGAGAAGGCGCCCAGTCTGCTGAAGAAACGATAATTCGTCAACTGGCGCTCATCCATCATGACATAGTGGTCCCCCGTAGATACCATACGAAAGGCATGGTAGACAATCAGCCCGTCCCACCATGAGCTATGATTCATAACATAGAGCACGCCTTGACTGGAGGTCGAAGCAGCGGCAACAGTGGAGGACGAGCGCCCTGATGCCGCCCTGCCCTCATGCAAGCTGCCCTCATGCAGGCTCTTCTCCCCCCTCCTGAGGGCTTCGGCTGCCGCAGCCATGCGCGGTGCCTGCGACAACGCTGCGCAACCTGGCGACAATGGCGCATTCCACTGCGGATCAAGTGTTCCGCTCAAGCCGATGGAATGAAAGTGTCGCTTCAGCAAATAGTGCAGATTGTAGCGAAAAAAAACCGCGTCAAACCATCGACTCTTGCGTGCCTCGATCATGGCGGATGCTCCTCTCCAGCATGATGAGCGCCACCCCGGCGATAGCTATAGGCCACCACAGTTGCTCCTTGACCGCCAGCGCGCCAAACATCAGCAGCATTCCCTGCGCAAGCCGCATCGCCTCCTTGCGGATGGCTGCGCCGGGACCCAGCAGCGGCAGCAGCAGCGACATCAGCATGGCCAGCACGAGCCAGCTCACAAAATTTTGCAGAGGAATGTCATAGTAGCTTCCCCAGCGGAGCGGGTCCGACCATATCCAGAACTCACGCGCGGCAGCCACCGGATCGAGTATGAGATCCAGGCACAGCGCCATACCGCCGACATGCAGCGCCCTGATTACGCGAGTACGGGCAGTGGAGATGAGAGCAGCACAAGCGACGATGCCTGTCCAGGCGAAGGCGATGGATAGCGGGACGCCATTGCCGCCCAGGCGCAGCACATCCGTGTACTCGTATTGGCCAAACGGCACACCGCTCGCTGTACCCAGCCATTCGGCGGCAAAGGTGACTGCGCCGATCAGACCGATGCGCAGCCAGATCAGAGCGTCGCGCCGATCACGGACGGCTCCTGCCGTAATGGCAGACAGCCTGCCGCCCTGCATAGCTCCGGTATCTGCCAGCCACAGCAGCACAAACGCATAGCACGCAAAAAATAGATTGAACAGGCCATTGCTGAAGCTCAGCACATCCGGTACACGATAGAATAACATCAGCAGCAGTCCGATAGACAGCCAGCTCCAGAAGATATAGCGGATTATCCGCAGCGGCAGCGGTACCGCCTCCTTGCCCTGCCTCATGAGATGACCGCTACGCTGTCGCCATTAGAATTGTCCGGCAACAGGAAGCGATGCTTGCGAACAAGCTCGCGGAGTATTCCCGTCTTCGTCCATAACGACACATAGGCGCGGCGGCGGAACACATCATAGCTGTGAGAAGCGGCATCGTCGAGTATGGCTGCGTACATGCGAGCAGCCAGCTCCATGCAGAAGCCGCTGGCAGTCGGATAGCTGTCCAGCTCCAGCAGTCCGAGCTCGAACCAGCCTCGTGCTGTCGCTTCCAATTCGCTCACCAGAGCCGTCCAGGCTCCGGTTATCCGCCCGCCCGCAAAGTCCTGCTCGCTATAGCCATGCCTATGCAGCAGCTCCAGCGGAATATAACGCCGCCCGCGTCCCTGATCCTCGCCGACGTCGCGCACAACATTCACAATCTGCATCGCCTTCCCCAGCCATACTCCCGCTTCGCGCAGCCGTTCATCCGGCTGCGGATGCAGCACGGGGATGAGCATTTCTCCGACGGTGCCCGCAACCAGATAGCAGTAGGTCTCCAACTGCTCCATGGTATCATAATGCGTCAGCTCATAATCGAGACGTTGGCCCTCCATCTGCTTATAGAAAGGCTCCTTGGAGACCGGGTAGGTCTGGAACAGCCACCGGAGCGCCGGCCAGATGAAATGTCCTTGCGCCTGCTCCAGATACGTAAAATGATCCTCCAGCTCTGCCAGTGTAAACTCTGAGCTTTCCGGCTCATCTACAGCATTATCAATCAATCGGCAAAAGGCATAAATGACATATACCGCCTCCTTGCGCGGGCTCGGAAGAAAGCTGAACGCACGGTGAAACGTCGTCGAGCCTTGCTTAATCCTCTCCTCGCAGGCACCCAGCACTGCTATGAGCTCTCTGTCCATGGCCTACTCTCCTTCACAATATGATCCGCCACCAGCTTCGCACCCTGCATGACGATTGGAATGCCCCCGCCTGGATGTATCGACGCTCCCACACTATACAGCCCGTTAATCTTGTAGGGAATCATCTGCGGCCGGAACACGCCGGATTGCAGCAGCGTCGGCGCAATGCCGAAGCTGCCTCCGCGATACCAGCCCTCCGCCTCGCCATCGGCTGGCGTGCGCACCGATTGCCAACGGATCGAAGCCCGCAAGCCAGGGAAGGCGCGGCTCTCCGCATCTGCCAGCACCTTCTCTGCCATCTGCGCCCCCCGCTCCCGCCATTCCTCGGCAGACAGCCGCCACTTGGAAGTGAGCGGAATCGGAATCAGAAAGTACAGCACGGAATGGGAGGGCGGCGCCGCCTGGTCATCCAGCGCGCATGGATTAAACACATAATAAGCAGGCGCTTCATCCGATGAAGCAGGCATCTCCCCCCTCTCCAGCCGCTTGAGGCTTGCAGTGAGCGAGGAGGGGAGAAAAAACTGATGCATAATGACCGACTGGTCAGTCAAATTCGTATACACCTCTTGATCCTTTTCGCCCCATCGCCGATCCGTACCGACATAGATCATGATCGTCCCCGATGATGGCACATACTCTCTGCGCGCAGGAAGCTTCACTCCAGGCAGCAGATGTGCCAGATGCGGGTAGTCCCCATTGAACACGACCGTATCGTGCCGATGCTCCAATCCCGCCTTCGTTCTCAGCCCATGTACCTTGCCATGGCCCGCAATAATCTCACCAATCTCTCCATCCTCGCCAAGCCGCACCTCTACACCAGCATCCAGGAGCTTTCTTGCGAGCACCTCGGACAGACCCGCATAGCCGCCGCGCACATACCAGATGCCGAAGGCATGCTCGGCGTAGGGAATGAAGGTATACAATGAGGGCGATCCGCTCGGCATGCCGCCCACATACAGCGTCTGCAGCGAGAATGCATCAATCGCCTGCTCCCTCTTGAAATACCGACCAGCCAGTTGTCTGGCGCTCAGATGCACCTGCAGCTTGCTCAGTAGTCCCAGATTGCGAGGGGTGAAAAATTCACGTCTGCGCACAAATGAACGCTCCAAAAATTGCGACTGTGCTGCACTGAACAACGCGTTCATGTCAGACAAATAGCGCCGTACTCCCGCGCCCTCTCCTGGATACAGCCGCTCCATCTCCTCTGCCATCCGCTCGCTATCCCGGTATTTCGTCAGCCTGGTGCCGTCTCCATAGTGAATGTGATACAACGGATCACAGAGCATCAGCTCCACCTCCGATTCCGCGATGCCCGCTTCCGCCAATAGCGACTGCAGCATCTGCGGCAGCAGCACAATCGTTGGCCCGCGATCGATCCTGTAGTGCTCACCATTCGTTTCATATGCAAGCCTGCCCCCCAGAGCTGCCTGGCGCTCATAGAGCACCGCTTGCTTCCCTTGGCGTGCTAACAGAAGCGCCGTCATCATCCCGCCAACTCCGCCGCCTATAATTCCCACATTCATTTGGATTCTCCTTCAGAAGAACTATATTGGTACAGCTCCCTTAACCGCTTGCTCTTCCTGACAGACCGCCTCTGCGGCGATCCTGTTCCATCAGCATCCCCGTGCTGATCCGCGCCGACTCCAGTATGGTCGGCAGACCGCTTCCCGGATGTGTGCCCCCACCGACGAGCCAGCAGTTGCCTACATCCTGAAATCGATTATGCGGACGCATCATCATCATCTGGTTCACCGAGTGCCCAATATTAAAGGCCGCCCCTTTGTACACGTAAAAAGACTGCTCCCAATCCAGCGGCGTCACCGCCTCCTCCACCTCGATCTGCTCCGAAATCCCTTGCAGTTGCGGCTCGCGTTCCAGACGTTCAAGCACACGGCGGCGTACCTGCTCCCGGACCATTGGATCGCTCCAGTCCGTCTCGCCGTCAAGGTTCGGCACCGGCATGAGCACGTATAGCGCCGACTTGCCCGCAGGCGCCAGGGTCGGATCAATCGCCGACGGATTATGCACGTAGATGGAGGCATCCTCTGTCAATCGACCGTCGATAATATCACGTACATTGCGCTCATAGTCGGAGGCGAACAATACCGTATGATGCGGCATGTCGATCTCCCTGTTCACACCTAGATACAGCATGTACGTCGAGCAGGAGAAGCGCAGCTTCGCCAGCCGTTCGGGCTTATAGCGGTTCAACTGCTCCGGCTTGAACAGCTTCGTAACCGCTGTGCCAAAGTCAGCGTTGATGACCACATGATCCGCGCGCAGCGTCTGGCCATCATCCAGCTCTACGCCCACCGCGCGTCCATTCTCAGTCACAATGCCCGCCACACCGCATGATAGCCGCACCTCTGCGCCCAACTCCTCAGCCACCTGCGCCATCGCTTCGCAGATGCGGTTCACGCCACCAATCGGATGCCACAGACCGTATGCATGCTCAATATAAGAGAGGATGGTAAAGGTGCCCGGACATTCCCATGGCGACATCCCCAAGTATTTGGCCTGGAACGCAAACGCACTCTTCATCCGCTCGTCATGGAAGTAATGCGAGAGCCTGCTATGCACTGTATCCGTCAGATGAAGCCGCGGAAGCGCTCTGAACACATCCGCTTTCAAATAATCAGTCAATCGGGTGAACGGCCTGCGCAGCAGCGGCATGACCTTATCGAACTTCTCCCCCTCCTCGTGCAGAAAGCGCAGATAGCCTGCCGCCTCGCCTGGGAATAGCTCCTCAATCTGGCGGGCAGTCTGCTCTCTGTCCATCGAAGGCTCAAATTTCACATCACCGAATTGCAGACGATACAATGGATCAACCTGTATCAGTTTTAAATAATCTTTAACCGTTCTCCCCACACTTTGAAACAGCTCCTCCAAAAGTTGTGGCATCATTAAAAATGTCGGCCCCCGGTCAAAGCGATAATCCCCTAGCTTAACCGCCGATGTTCTGCCTCCTACCTGCGGCTGCTTCTCTATAACCGTTACCTGGTAGCCCTGCGCCGACAGCAGCATTGCGGCTGCCAGCCCGCCCGGGCCTGCTCCTACAACAACAACGGATCGCTTCATGTTCGGCCTCCCCATCTGGTGTATTCACTTCTGGCTTATGGCCAAAGCTTGTCCAGGCTTTGGCTGCCCGGGGCGTGCAATGCACGTCCTAGCATATTTTACGAGCCTAATATAATTATACAATGGAGTGCTGGGAAAACCTAAAGTGTGAATATTCCATTCCTTGCGCCCTATGTTCCTATCTTCAACTTATGAGTTTTGTCCAGTATATATGCCGTTGCTATCAAAACCGCGCACCGCAACGCAAACAACCCGGGGGCAATGCTTCGCACATGGCGAGTCATTGCCCCCGGGTTGGGGGGACGAGCTTAAAGGCAGCCAGTTGCTTATTCGGCAGACAGATCGGCTTGGGACTTGGCGGCAGCCTTGACCTTGGCCGCCCGCTTCAACATGATCCGCTTGCGCAGCCAGAGCGCGAGCAGTACGATCGGCACTCCAATGAGGAAGATGTACATCGAAACCTTGCCCACCATACTCTCGGCGGCACGGCCATAATAATAAAACAGAGCGCCAATGACATAAAACTTGATCGCCCGTCCAATCGCTGCATAAGCGATCAATCGCCATAAGGGGAAATTGAGACAGCCAGACAAGATCGTAAACACCTTGAAGGGAATCGGCGTAAATGCCCCAACTAGAATCGCGGTCTCCCCGTTCTTCTTGAACATAGCCGTCGCCTTGTCCACCCATTCTCGCTTCAAAATTTTGTACAACAGTGATTTGCCCAGCACCTTGCCAATCAGATAGCCAAAGGGCGTGCCCATAAGGCAAGCAATGAAACCGACAGTCGCTAGCCAGAGCGCAGAGGATGGATCAATCAGGCTGAGGGACACCTGCAGGAAAAACGCAGGCACCGGGAAAATAATAGCGTCAAAAAAGGAGTGGATAAATAATCCCCACGCTCCGAAATCCTTCAAAAAATTCAAAATATCATGAAACAATGCGCTGGCTCCTTCCTACATCCTGTCAATCGTCAAGCTTACATCGCTGCCTGTCATTCTCCCTTAACGGTAGAACTGCGTCTCGTAGAAATATAAGCCCATCTTCATATGCGTCTTACAACCAGGAAGGCACGACCGCATGGTACAGGTATGCGCGCAGCCTGATTTAATATATATACGTATTCGACAAAGTACTGGTTTCATCTCCCCGTAAAATTAGTTGTTGCAACGGAATGAATCGCTCACTGGCCAGGCTAAACAAAACAAACACCAAGAACGCTCCATACGGCATTCTCAGTGTTTGCTTGTTATTTGTAAATGACTTAAAACGGACTTTCTGGAAAGCCCAGATATGCGGCCTATATCGCTACTGTCCCTGACGGCTGGACAGCAGTTCAGCCGATGTGCGCTCCAGCTCATGAAGTCGCTCCAGCAGCAGCTCCTTGGAAAAATGCTCCCCTATAAACACGGCAACATCATTCACCTTCCCTTGCGGGTTGATGCGCAGGAAATCCGTCTCTCGGTATGCATATTGAAACATGAAGCGACTGGATGTCTCGGCGAAGGTCACGACCCCCTTGGCACGGTAAATATCATCCGGGAGCTGCTTCAGGAATGCCTCGAACAGCTCTCCGTCCACAGGAGCGGACAAATAATAGGTGACAGCCATCACATGCTCATGGCTCTGATGTGCATGGCTCGCGTGCCAATGGGAGCCATGAGCAGGCTTCTCGTGCCCATACCGCTCCTGCGCATAGTGATCCGTCGCTACGTCATCCCCGGCCGAATGAACGTTATGATGTTCTCCCTTGCCAAGCGCTCCCTGCTCGGCCTGGCCGCCATAGCCCGCCTCCCCATGATGGTCATGGGCACAGCCGTGACCGCAGCTCTCATGCTGCTGTGGATGATGGCTCGTCCGACCATGACGGCTGTTCTCAGACTCCCCGTCTCGATCACCCTGCTGACCACTCCTGTATTCGACGCCAGACTCCCCGAGCAGGCTCGCCGGATCAACGACAGTCCGCACGGCAACATGCAGCGCCGCCTTCGCGTTCCACTCTCTGACTAGCTGCTGCGCCTCCACCAGTTGCTCCGGCTCAAGCAGATCCGCCTTGTTAATGAGAAGCTGTGTTGCGCAGCGAATCTGCTCCTTCATCAGCTTGAAGGTCGCTCCCTTGCTGTCGCGGCTGCGGCGCAGCAGCTCTGGACCATCGACCACGGTAATGATCGTCCGCAGATCCACCTCGGTGAACAGCGCCGCCTCTGTCACGCCATCGATAATCTCCAGCGGATTAGCCGCTCCTGTCGATTCAATCAAGAGCACATCCGGCTGATGCTCGGCAATCAATTGTTGAATCTCCACGCCGAGATCGCCGCGGATGCTGCAACAGATGCAGCCGCCGAGCATCTCGCTCATCGGCACCTGACGGTCAACCAGCACACCGTCCAGATTAATGTCTCCCAGTTCGTTCATCACCACCGCAACCTTGCGGTCCATCGCTTGATAATAGTCGATAAGACGAGCGAGCAGCGTCGTCTTGCCGCTGCCCAAAAATCCAGTCAACAAATGGATCGGAATGGGACCCTTTGGCAATGTCATCTTGTCTTCAACCTCCAGCCTGTTTCTTCGGATTATATCGTAATCATTACGGTAGTGACAAGACACCGCTGAGCGGCACACTGTGGTAACGGACAATCACCGTCGCGTATGCGATGCAACGGGACGTACCGTACATGCCGAGCAGCGGGGTACCCTCGCTCTCCTGCCGCTACGACTCCTCCAGCATCGCAGTGAAGGCGCGTGTATATTCATATTCCCCGGTCAGCTCCGCTCCTGCGGCATCATAACGCTTGACCTGGAGCGTACAGATGAAGGCCGCGCCTTGCTGCCAGGTCGGATCGACCCGAATCGTGCCCCCCATCAGCTCGATCAGGTTTTTGCAGATCGCGAGCCCAAGACCTGTCCCGCCAAACCTGCGGGTCATGGACGAGTCGAGCTGTGAGAAAGGCTTGAACAGCAGCGGGATTTTGTCCTGCGGAATGCCAACCCCGGTATCCTTGACAGCGATCTCGATCAGCAGCGTATGAGCGCAAGCCCGCAGCAAGCGCGCCTGTACCAGAACCTCGCCTTCTGGCGTGAACTTGACCGCATTGCCGACCAGATTAATCAGCACCTGGCGGAGCTTCGTTGCATCGCCTACCACAACCTCCGGCAAGCCATCCTCCAGCATGTAGCTCATCGTCAGATGCTCGCCCTTGGACTTCGCCTTGAACAGATCGAACGTCTCGCTGAAGCAGGCTTCCAGTTGGAAGGGCACCTCCTCCAGCTCCATCTTGCCCGACTCGATCTTGGAATAATCCAGAATATCATTGATGACCAGCAGCAAGGCATCCCCGCTCTTACGAATAATATGAGCGTACTCCCGCTGCTCCTCCGTCAGCTCCGTCTCCAGCAGCAGCGTCGTCATCCCGAGCACACCGTTCATCGGCGTCCGAATCTCATGGCTCACCATCGCCAGGAAATCCGTCTTGGCCTGTGCCGCAATCTCCGCCCGCTCCTTCGCCTGGACCAATTCCTCCTCGAACCGTTTGCGCTCCGTAATATCGATAATCGTACAGGCAAAGATGGGCTCATTGTCCACAAGCGCCTTGCCGATCTGAATTTCGGCCTCGAAGGTGCTGCCATCCTTGCGCCGCGGAGCAACCTGAATGAATGCACCGGTATGAGCTGTCAGTTGCCCTGCGCCACTCCCCTCATCACAGTCGCCCGCCAGCACGGCAAGATCAGGGATCAGCTCAACCATCCACATGCCTACGGCCTCCTGCGGCGTATACTGAAACATCGGCTCCACAGCCGGGTTCACGGTCAGAATCAGGCCGTCCTGGTCGAACGTGACCATCGTATGAATCGATGTCTCGCCCACCACCCGCGCCTGTGCCTGCGTCTTGCTCAGCTTGCTTGCCGTAATGCGCAGCTCCTGATTGATCCGCTCCAGCTCCTTCGTCTTCTGATGCAGCAGCTCCGTCTGCAACTGCAGCCGCTTGTTGCTGATGTAGATGCTGACGAAGCCGTCAATCTTGGAGCGCAAGATTTGCGGCACGAACGGCTTGAGCATGTAATCGATCGCCCCGACCGAATAGCCGGTATAGAAATGCTCCGACTCCTTGCTCGTCGCGGAGATGAAGATGATCGGAATTTCCTTCGTCTTCTCCCGAGCCTTGATCAGTCGGGCTGTCTCGAAGCCATCCATACCTGGCATCTGCACATCCATTACAATAACCGCATAGTCATCCTTCAGCAGGCGGCGAAGAGCCTCCTCACCTGAGAAACATTTCACCAGATTATAGCTTCGGTCGCCCAGCACCGCCTCGATCGCCAGGAGATTGTCCGGGTTGTCATCCACTAACAAAATGTTAATCGGTTGCTCCGTAGCATACACTCACTCTTCACCTGCCCTCATCCTCTATCTGAACTTCCGGTACAGCCGGTTGTGCATATCCAGCTCGTCGTAATCGGCGGCATGCTGCGTAAAATTAATCGTTTCCTTCGTGCCCAATACCAGCACACCAAAGGTGCTCAAGCTGTCATACAACAGATGATGCACATGATCCTGCAACTGCTGGTTGAAGTAGATCATTACATTTCTGCACAAAATAACATGAAATTCGTTAAATGAACTGTCTGTCACCAGATTATGCTGGGCAAAGACGATGTTTTTCTTCAAGTCGGCATTAAAAATAACCGAATCATATCTCGCCGTATAGTATTGCGAAAAGTCAGCCCTGCCTCCGGCCTCCATGTAGTTGCGCGTGTACAGACGCATCCGCTCCAGCGGGAAGACGCCCGTCTTGGCCCGCTCCAGAATATCCCCGTTCGCATCGGTGGCATAGATGCGGGTTTTATCATACAGCCCCTCCTCCTGCAGCAGGATCGCCATCGAGTACACCTCCTCGCCGCTGGAGCAGCCGGCATGCCAGATGCGGATGAACGGATAGGTTCGCAGCAGCGGCACCACCTTTCTGCGGAACGCCAGAAACATCTCGGGATCGCGGAACATCTCTGTCACATGGATGGTCAGATCCGCCAGCAGTCGGTCCATGAATGCCCGATCATGCAGTACCCTCTCTAACAGGGATGTAATCGTCGGAAGCTGCTCAGCGTTCACTCTGTGCCAGATACGGCGGCGTATGGAGGAGAAGGCATAGTTGCGGAAATCATAGCCGTACATCCGATACACGGCATCAAGGAGCAGCTCGATCTCGATCCGTTCCCGCTCGCCTATCTCATGCTGTTGCTTATTGATATAACCACACCCTCATCAGAGACAGTAGCTGCTCCGTATTTACCGGCTTGGCAATATAATCCGATGCGCCGGCCTCAATGCATTTATCCCGGTCATCCTTCATCGCCTTGGAGGTGACTGCGATAATCGGGAGCCGTTCGAACTGCGGTCTCATCCGAATCTCGCGCATCGCCTCGTAGCCGTCCATCTCCGGCATCATAATATCCATCAGCACCAGATCAATATCCGCTTGCCGCTCAAGCTGCTCTAATGCCTCCTTGCCGTTCTCCGCATAGACAATATTCATCTTGTACCCTTCCAGCACACTGGAGAGCGCAAACACATTGCGAATATCGTCATCGGCAATCAAGATGGTTTTATCCTCAAAGATGGATTCCATATTGTGAAGCTTGCGCAGCATCTTGCGCTTGTCCTCGGGCAGATCAGCCTCCACCCGATGCAGGAACAGCGTCGTCTCGTCCAGCAGCCGCTCGGGGGATTTGACATCCTTGATGATGATAGTGCCTGCATATTTTTTGAGCTGCAGCTCCTGCTTCTTATCCAGCTCACGGCCGGTATAGATAATAATCGGCAGCTCCCGCAGCCGCTCATGCCCGCGGATCGCATCAAGCAGTTGGAAGCCGGAGATGTCCGGCAGCCCCAGATCCAGCACCATGCAGTCGAATTGCTGCTCCTCGAGCTGCGCAAGCGCCTCCCCTCCAGTGGACACTGCACGGATCAGCACATCATCATGCCCGATCAGCTCCATAATGCTGCGGCGCTGCGCCTCATCGTCCTCCACCAGCAAGAGCCGCTTCAGATCACGCTCCAGAAACGCCTCGATCTGGTTGAACACCTGCTCCAGACTGCATTTGTCGGCTGGCTTCTTCACATAAGCGAGCGCACCCATGGACAGCCCTTGCTGAATATTGTCGGCTACCGAGATGACATGAACGGGAATATGCCGCGTCTGCGCATGATGCTTCAACTGGTGAAGCACCGCCCAGCCGTCCAGCACAGGTAGCTGTATATCGAGCAATATCGCATCTGGTGTATATAGCCGCGCATACGACAGTCCCTTGTCGCCTTGCAGCGCGACGATCCCCTTGAAGCCGCGGGAACGGGCAATGTCGAGCAGCACCTTGGCGAAGTTGACATCGTCCTCGATGATCAGCACCACCTTATCGGATGGCTGTAGCTGCTCCAGATCGTCCTCGATACCCGAAGCAGCCATCCTGTTCGGCTCCTCCTTATCGTTCCATTCGGCTACATGGCCTGCCGCAGCCTCTGCGGCTGCGTGCAACGGCAGAGGCTGCGGCAGAGGCGTATGCTCTTGCCGCCACTGGGTAAGGTTCCTCTCCGGGCTCGCCTCCTCCTGAGGGATATGCGCCTCCGGTATATAGAGCGTGAAGGAGCTGCCTTTCCCTTCCTCACTGCTCAGCGCGATGACTCCACCCAGCAGCGAGGCCAGCTCCCGGCTGATCGCCAGGCCCAGGCCGGTGCCGCCATAGATGCGGCTCGTCGTTCCATCCGCCTGCTGGAACGCCTCGAAGATCAATTGCTGCTTGTCAGCCGGTATGCCAATACCGGTATCCGTCACCTCGAACGCCACCAGCCTGCCTCTTCCCGCAAGCAGTGGCTGCTCCTGCGGCTGCGCGCGGCGAATGCGGAACGTCACCTTTCCATGTGACGTGAACTTGAACGCATTGGAGAGCAGGTTCTTGAATACCTGCTTCAGCCTGTGGCTGTCGGTATAGATTTCGGCTGGAAGATTATCTTCCATGACCGTCTCCAGAGCAATTCCCCGCTGACTGCTGACGGGCATGAAGCTGCGTCGAACGTACTCCTCCAGCTTGTCTAGCGGCACACTTTCGATCACGACCTCCATCTTGCCCGCACTAATCTTGGACAGATCCAGAATCTCATCGATCAGCTTGAGCAGATCGCTGCCCGATGAATGAATCGTAGCCGCGAACTCCACCTGCTTCCTCGTCAGATTGCCCTCCTGATTATCCATCAGCATCTGCGACAGAATCAGCAAGCTGTTAAGCGGCGTGCGCAGCTCATGGGACATGTTGGTCAGAAACTCCGTCTTGTATTTGGACGACAGAGCCAACTGTACAGCCTGTTGCTCCAACGCTACCTTCGTCTGCTCCAGTTGTTCATTAATCAGCTTCGCCTGCCTCATCTCGCGCTCCAGCAGATGCGTCTTCTGCAGCAGCTCCTCATTCGTCTGCTCCAGCTCCTCCTGCTGCATCTGCAGCATCTCCTCTGACTTCTTGAGCTGCTTCGTCTGCTCCTCCAGTCGTTCGTTCGAGCTGCGCAGCTCCTCCTGCTGGGAGATCAGCTCCTCAGACTGTGCCTGCAGCTCTTCCGATTGCGCCTGTGATTCTCGCAGCAATTCCCCGATACGGATACGATCGAACAGATTGTTGAACAGCACGCCCAGATTGCCGGACACCTCGCGCAGCAGCCTGCGCTGCAACTCCGTGAAAGGCATCATCGAGGCCAGCTCAATGACGGCTACGGTACGATCATTATACAGAATGGGGTACAGCAGCAGATGGGACGGCGCACTGCTGCCCAAGCCAGAATGCACCCTTACATAGTCATCCGGCACCTGGGACAGCTTGAGCGGCCGCTTCTCCAGCGCGCACTGGCCAACCAGTCCCTGTCCAAATACGAATAGCTTCTCGAAGGCTGACTCCTCCTCAAAGGCAAAAGCGCCCTCCAGCTTGAAAAACTGCTGTTCCCCATACCCCTGGCGCACATACAAGGCACCATAAGCAGCTTCTACCATTGTAGCGATTGTATTAATAAAGGCATGACTAGCCGCTTCAATCGTTGTATCGGCCTGCAGCGTCGTAACCACCGCGGCGAGATTGGACTGAATCCAGGATTCCTCCTCGACCCGCTTGTTGTATAGCTGCTCCTTGCTGCTCTTCTCCTCTATATCATCTGCCAGCTTATTGAACACCTGCGACACCTCGCCGAATTCATCCTTGCGGGAAATTCGCACGCGCGCGTGGGCATCCAATGTGCCACGGGCGAAGCCTCGGATAATAGCGGACAGACTATCCAGCCCCTGGCTAAGATGGCGAACATTCCACATCATAGCCGCTGCACTGAGCACCAGGCCAATCAGCGCTGTCAGCCACATGAGCTGTGAAGTGCGCTCGTTATCCTCCAGCGCCTGCTCGAACGCCTCACTCATGCCCCGTTTCTGGTAGCTTGCCAGCTCGTTGGTGCGGTATAGCAGCTCATTTTGGGCATCCAGCCCCTCGTTCATCAGCAGGTCGACCGCAGCTCTGATCTCACCCTTGCCGGACAGTTGGAGAGCCGACTGGATAAAAGCTCTATATTCATCCTGTGCCTGCTCCATCTCGGAGAATATCTTCGTCTCCAGTTGTCCCCCCTCTGTGAGCTCCAACTGGTCGTATACGTCTGCTGCCTGGCTCCAGGCCGTGCGGATCGGCTCCATCTGTGCCGCCTTCGCCTCGTCTGTCGGACTCAGCAGCATATTCGTAAGACTCTTGGAAACCTCATTGACTTGGGTACGATACTCATAGGCCAGCAGCAGCTTCTGGTATCTGGCATTGTACAGCAGATTCAGCTCCTTGCTCTGATCACGGGTGTTGACGATGCCCATGCCAGCGAGCAGCCCCACGACTGCAATTAGAAATATGGAGCCAATCATCATCTTCGTCTTCATCTTCATGTCGTACACATCACCTTGATTTCCTCCAGTCGTATACTGCGCACTGCCGGGCCATACATACAAATATAGACAAGCCTATAGTGAGCAGCTTGCCTTGCAGGGTATGAATGTCTATGAATGGCGGGACAGCCCTGTTGCTGCCGACCATGCCTGTCATTAACCGGATACGGGGGCGATGAAACACGTGGCGGGAATTATTTTGGAGCTAAGCGGTAACGGCTCTGCCGTCTTGGGCGGGCTAACTCCAAAGAAAACGGCACAGACTCTCGCCCGTGCCGTCTATCCATTCAAGCTGCCGCCAGAGGCTGCGCGTTGCGCTCTTGCTGGCGGGATATAATCAGCAGCGTCGCCCAGATCATCAGGAAGCCCGCAACCTGTGTCACCGTCACCACCTGCTGGAAGGCGATCCAGTTGATCATCACGCCGACCATCGGAAAGCTCAACTCCGCCAGCGTGGCATAAGAAGCCTTGATCGCGCTCAGCCCCTTGTAGTAGAGCAGCAGACTAAGCAGCCCTGGCAGCAGCGCCTGCAGCAGCAGGTTGAGGCCGACCAGCGCCAGCGCCC
>Ga0160502_100049_pt1 | contig 179442 bp, 166 predicted proteins | sample DIDnMG_14_FD_108237 | JGI IMG/M metagenome (GOLD analysis project Ga0160502, IMG submission 108237) | Enriched soil microbial communities from UW Madison campus, WI, USA - DID2933_E24_Xylan MG | ecosystem: Environmental > Terrestrial > Soil > Unclassified | place: USA: Madison, Wisconsin... | reverse complement strand
GTGTCTGAACACTCTGAACGGAACAGATCTGGCCGAATTTTCGTTCCAGGCAAGGCGCTTTTTCGCAGGCGTACCGGGGGTACGTCAAGAAAAAGCAACGCAGCATGGGGCGAAAAGGCGGGGGGAGATGCCCTTGAACGGGTTTTCAGACACGACCTAATCGTAAGGCAGATGAAATAGGGCGGCCCAGAGTACCTGGTGCCGCCTTATTTTTCAGATACATTTCGTTACGAGAATGACGGTATTTTTGTAGATAATGCGTCGTAATGTAGCGAAAAACGGTAGTGCGTCGTGCATTTATGTACCCTCAGGCAACTAAAATTTGAAGACTTGAATAGTCTTCTGCAGCCGAGTAACGGTGAGCTGCATCGTCTCCGTCTCCTCAACCATCTCCTGCACGGAGCCGATCTGCTCGTTCATTGCTGCCGATACTTCCTCTGTTCCGGCTGCCGACTGCTCCGTTATGGCCGAGATATTCTGAATGGAGCTGGAAATTCTCTGTGCGCTCTCCAGCATGGACTCCATCTCTTGGGAGAAGGAGGCGATCTGCCCCGTAATGAACTGTACGCTGCTTACAATCTCCTGAAAGACCTGCTCCGACTCCAGCAGGCGCTCGTTCTGCTCGCTGACAATCTGTTCATTGGCTTGAATCTTCTCAATGGCATCCTTCACGCTCTGCTCGATGCCGCGAACCAGGCCGAATACCTCCTTCGTAGAGGAAGAGGACTCCTCAGCCAGATTACGCACCTCCTGAGCGACCACAGCGAATCCTCTGCCATGCTCTCCAGCGCGCGCCGCCTCAATAGAGGCATTCAGCGACAGCAGATTCGTCTGCTCGGCAATCTCGGAGATCGTCTTCGTAATCTTCGTAATGCCTTGAGCCTTGCGCGACAGCTCCTCGATGGTGTTAGCAACAATAGCCGTTGCTTCAACGTTCTGACGCATGCTGATGCTCTGGCTCTCCACAGACTGACGGCCCTTCTCAACAAGTGCCAGCGTCAGCTCCGACTGGTGGTTAATTTCTCTGGTCGTCCCCGCATAGGAGGCAATCTTCTCTTCAATCGCCAAGATGGAATCGCTCATGCCAGATACGTCCTCAGAGATTTCATTGGCGCCTACAGCCAGTTCATTGGAGGAGTGTGCGACCTGCTCCATGACTGTCTTCAGGTTGATGTTCTTGTCGAGAATGCTGCGGCTCGAATCCGAGACAATCCGCGAAATTTTCGAGGTTTCATTCAGAATCTCCTTCAGCTTGTCGATCATGCTGTTGAAGGAATGCCCAAGCTCACCGATTGTGCTGTTGATCTCGACTCGTTGGGAAAAATCGCCCTTGGCAATACGGAAGGCTACATCTGTCAGCTCGCTAATCGAATGTGTAATCGTTTTCTCTATAAAGCTGGCGACAGGGTAGGTGATAGCAGCAACAAGCGCAATAATGAGAAGGCTTACAAGAAACGACCCGTCATAAATTCCCGTAACAATCAAAATGGCAATGGAAAACAATAGCCCGATTGCATAGCTGCCGACGACAATTTTGTTGCGGATGGATAATGAATTTAACCATTGCATACGCTGCATCCCCCTTGATTAGACTATCCATATTATAGCACCCTGTATAGGAATAGGTCTATATTTCTAATCAAACCAGATGAACAAAGGTACATAGCCCTAGATTTTCTCCGAGAAAAATGTCTAAAATAGTTGAAATTTCAGATAATTGATTTTATAATGAGTCATGTTTCCTATATGGAAGCAATGTGAAATAAAGGATTTGGAGGTGAATGATGATGGGTTTGGAGGAAATGCCGCTAGCGCGCCAGGTAGATTATGTGTTTCGTGAGCTGGAGGAGGAGCTGACCCATTCGATTGCAGGCACGGTAACGATTCAAATCAGAAACAACGCGATCGGGAAATTCGGTATTAGGCATAATCCGATTGAATATCGCAATGGCGTACCGGAGCAGCAGGAGGCGGGCATGTCAGCGATGCAGGTCAAGGCATTTCGCCAGATGGCAGTAGATGCGCTCAAGCTCAAGCGCAATTGGACACATGGAGAGATTCTGTATGATTTCTCGGTTCGCCCGAACAGCGGCACATGGTCTGCAAGTGTTCAATATGAATCCAATTATAATTCCGCCAATTGGATGTTCCGCTATCAGCCGAAGAACAAGGGGCTGCGCGACCTCAATAACGGATAATGTGTCTTCAAGCCGCAGCATGCCAGGTTTTCCTGAGCCTGCTGCGGCTTCAATAGCATCCTATCAGAACGTATAATCGGGATAAACATAGGGCGTATCGCCCCGCTCGATCTGTGTCAGGCGGGGGGAGCTCAATTGGAGAATAGGCTTGCCGTTATAGACGGTCAGTTGCAGTGCTCCGGTCGCCTCCAGCCATGTATCGGTAGCATACTTGGCGCCATCTGCTGCTTCTACCAGCAGTCCATAGGGCAGCGCGTCCGCAGAGCAGCAGTTCATGGCGAAGCGCCCAATGGCGAACTGTGTGGAGGTCATCGAGGCATCGCGGTACACGAAGCCGCTGATCTGCACCTCTCTTCCCAGGAACGGGTCACGGTACAGATCAAGCGCGGTCAGTGTCTCGATATATTGCGCCTCGGGAATGACGATGGCTCCATGGACAGCATGCAGCTCCTTCGCCAATGCGGCATAGCTTTCCGTGAAGGTGTCATGGGGAAATAAGACATCTTCATCTGTCCCCACGGGCGAGGAGAGAGTGGCCGCTGCGTTCAGGCTCATCCCTTTCTTGGCAGCAAGCGTGCTCTCCAGCGGCGTGTTAGGCAGCAGGAAGCCAAGTGCTAGCGGCAGAATGAACAACGTGTATATCGCGATATTTTTGAGCAGTGAGGGAGAAGGCGGATGCTCGCAGCCGCAGTCGTGTGCGTGCTCCTCCTTGCCCCCTAGGGCACGGAGCGCTGCGTAAACCTGATAGATGGCCGCAGCATACAGCCCGAGTGCCGATAGCTTGACATACAGCTCCATGCGCGGCGCAATATACAGTCCAAGCTGGTCTGTCCTGGCCAGATGGACGATCAGGAAGGCGAAGCCGGATAATATCGCGGCTCGAAGGATGGGATGGAGCATAGCATAACAGCCCCTTTCTAGGAAAAATAAAACCGATTGGCAACGTAGGCGCCGGCGAGCACCAGCACGAGGGTAAGCGCGATAAGCCATAACACAATCTTCACGCGGAAGACCGAGAGCAGCATGAGGGTGTTCTTCAGATCAATCATAGGGCCAAAAACAAGGAAAGCAAGCAGTGCACCCGGCTGGAAGGACCCGGAGAAGGAAGAAGCGACAAAGGCATCCGAGGTCGAGCATAGGGACAGCAGGAATGCGAAGCCCATCATGAATAGGCTGGATACCAGCGGCTGCTCTCCAAGTCCGAGCATCGCCTCACGGCTTACGCTCACCTGAATGGCCGCAGTCAGCAGAGCGCCGAACAGCAAATATTTCCCCATCTCAAAAAACTCGTCGGATGTATGCGCAAGTGCCGAAGCCAGCTTGCCGCGCTGTGCCTTGCGATGCACCATATGGGTATGCGAATGGGCAGGTGAGGAATGGGGATGAGCGTGATGCAAGGCAGGCTGTGCCTGTCGGAGCGGGCTAGCCTTCATGTAACGCCATAGCAGCAGGCCGATCGTAATGGTGACGACAAAGGCCAGCCCCATACGCGCATAGGCCATCTCTGGTTGGGAACGAAAGGCCATATACGTAGAAGCATAGACGATGGGGTTGAGGATCGGTCCAGCCAGTATGAAGACGATGCCGATATAGGCCGGCATTCCCTTGCGGATCAAGCGGCGAACGACAGGAATCATGCCGCACTCGCATAGTGGAAACAATAATCCGAGCAGGCTTCCGAACAGCACGCCGCCAATCGGGTGCTTAGGGGCCAGCCGCTGAATGGTTCGATCGGATACGAATACCTGCAGCAGCGATGAGACGAGCACGCCGAGCAGGATGAACGGCAGCGCCTCCAGCAGGAGGCTGATGAACAGCATTTTGAAGGATTGGAGTGAGGCAGCGTCGGCTTGAATAAAGCTCAGATCCCGATTCAATACGATGAGCGTCATCAAACCGAGGCATACCAGTGTACATAATGGCGGCCCCCAGCGAAGCACATAGGCTGTCACATAGATCCCTTCTTTCTAGTAAAGATTACGAAGTGAAACGGCGAAATGATTGAACGGGTAGGCGGCAGCTATGCCGCTGACTGAGGATGGAGTATCACTAGTCTATGCTTGTTCAGCGGCAAATAGGACAGGTTAAGCTGCTGTAGAGCGGCGCTCGTCCCGTGTTGATCAGACGCACTGACAGATAGAAGCTTGACAAAACCGTCCAAGAAGATATAATCTGACCATATATCGATCAATTGGCGATGACAGGAAGAAGTAAGGGTAGATGTCCATGGATGCAGAGAGCCGGCGGTTGCTGCGAGTCGGTGCATGGCGCTATGTCTGAATGGGGCCTGGAGCTGGGAGAGATCCACGTGCGCTTCGCGTTAAGAAGCTGAAGGCTTGCTATGCCGAAGGAATCAGGGGCATTGCAAGCGAATAAGGGTGGCACCACGGTCTTCGTCCCTTGCGGCGAAGGCTTTTTTGCGTTTATTTTAGGATGAGATTTTTAGGATGAGATGAGGGGGAATACGAATTATGCCAAGAGTGTTATCGGGCATTCAGCCGAGCGGCCAATTGACATTGGGCAATTATATCGGAGCGATGCAAAATTTTGTGAAGCTGCAGGATACGCATGAATGCTTCTTCATGGTCGTAGATATGCATGCCATTACTGTCCCACAGGAGCCTGCTGCCTTGCGTGAGCAATCGGAGGCTGTGGCGGCTCTATTCATCGCTGCCGGCATCGATCCGGCCAAGGCGAGTGTCTTCATGCAATCTCATGTCAGGGCGCATACCGAGCTGGGCTGGTTGTTCACGACGCTATCCTATATGGGAGAGCTGGAGAGAATGACGCAATTCAAGGATAAATCTGCAGGCAAGGAGTCGGTGGGCACAGGGCTGTTCGTCTATCCGACATTGATGGCGGCTGACATATTGATCTACAATGCCGATCTGGTACCAGTCGGTGATGATCAGAGGCAGCATCTGGAGCTGACACGCGACCTGGCGCAGCGCTTCAACAGCCGCTTCGGCGACTACTTCAAGATGCCGGAGACCTATACGCCCAAGGTTGGAGCCCGGATTATGTCGCTGGACGACGCCTCCAAGAAGATGAGCAAGAGCAATCCGAATCCGGCAAGCTATATTGCGCTGCTTGATCCGCCGGATACGATTCGTAAGAAGCTGAGCAGGGCGACGACAGATTCGGGCCGCGAGGTGCGGTATAATCCGGCTGAGAAGCCGGAGATCAGCAACCTGATGAGCATCTATTCGCATTGCTCCGGTCTGTCTATTGAGGAGATAGAGGCCACATATGAGGGGCAAGGCTATGGCGCCTTCAAGAAGGAGCTGGCTGAGCATGTCGTATCGGTGCTGGAGCCGTTGCAGGCGAAATACCATGAGATTCGCAGCTCTGGCGAGCTGCACCGCATTCTGCGCGAGGGAGCCGAGAAGGCCGCGGCTGTTGCTGACCGCACGGTGCTGGATGTTAAGGAAAGAATGGGCTTTGTATTGCCTCAATAGATGGGGAACACAGCAAGGAGCCGGGCATGGGAATCATGCTTGCGGCTCCTTGTTGTGTTTGAATCTGGCTTTAATGACGAAGCCCAATACAATATTGAAGAGGGTCAGTACAAAGAACAGCAGCGCAAGCCAGGCGTTATGGCTAAGTGATACCGCAGTCGCGCTCATGAATACGACGGATAGCAGCGCAAACGCCAACGATAGTGATTTAGGCATATTGAAATCTCTCCTCAAAAAAATATTAAAGTTTTTTTAAAAGCGAGCATAATCTCTTTGTGTCCGAACCATAATAAGCTTGCAAGCTTGCATCACACTATTTTGCAGAGGACGAAAGGAGAAATATCACCATGGCAGGACAATCCCGTAGCAGCAACACCTTGGTAGTACCTCAAGCAACGCAAGCACTGAATCAAATGAAATTTGAGGCGGCTCAAGAGCTGGGCATTCAAATTCCAGCAGACGGATATTATGGTAATATTGCTACACGTGATGCAGGCTCTCTTGGTGGCTACATCACCAGAAAGCTTGTCCAAATCGCTGAGCAGCAACTGGCGGGTCAATCCCGTTAAGCCATTGCCATATATAAACCTAAGCGCCTTGCAGCATCATACGAAAGTATAAGCTGCAGCGAAGCGGTTCTCTCTTCCTTGAAGAGGGAGCCGCTTTTTGGCATGGGTTCAAGCTTAGAATGGAGATGGTACAGTTACAGCAAGCGTATCATTAGCGAAACCTGCCCGTCAAGCATGTCACTCCCTCTATGATGCGTCTCGTTACAGCAGCATGAGTGAAGCATGAATAAAGCCAGACTGCCCATGTCAGCCTCCTTACAGGAGAGCGTTCAGGGAGTCTGGCTTGCGTAAAGACTTAATACGTGTTCATGCGCAGCCGCTTTTGCAGTCGTTCGTCACTGAGCCAGCCTACATAAGAGGCCAGTGTTTTGTAATCCTTGTCCATCATGAGTGTAGCCATAAAAGGGTACTGCTTGCGGTGTCGATAGCGAACATCTGCCCAACGCACTTCATAGCCCCAACTGAATTCCTTGACTTCCGCGCAGGCAAAGGAGGTCAAGTATAGAAAGGCTTGTACAGAGGAATCGCTGCGTGAGTGAGCAACAGCAGGATGATCCGAGCAGCGGGCGACATCCAGCCAGGCAACCTTGCGGCCATTCCACTCTCCGATGGCATAGCTGCCATCTGTCATCGTCTTGATCAATTGCCAGCGCTGCAGCGAGATCGTGGGCACGAGCAGGTACAACTCTCCCTCCTTGTAGGACGAATCGAGCTGCGGCAAAGCCATCATCAGCTTGCGCTGCGTTAATGTCCGCCATATAAAGTAGACGATCAGCCCGCCATACAGGATCGGAAAAATAATCTGAGGCTTCTGACCGATCACCCATAGCAGCAAGGCGATGACATGGGAGGTAAAGATAACGGGATCAAACAAATGGATGATATTCCAGGAGATCCATTTCTCCGAGAAAGGCCGCATCGCCTGTGTTCCGTAGGCGTTGAACAGATCGGTAACCACATGAACGACGACAGCCAACAGCACCCATGCCATAAGATGCAGCCAAGGCAGCGACCCGCGGTAGATCGCCTGCAGCACGAACGTAATCAGTACCGTCCAGATCGCGATGGCAGGCAGTGAGTGCGAGGCGCCGCGATGGTTTTTGATGTAGGCGGCATTGCCCTTCAGACGGAGCAGACTGTCTGCATCCGGGGCTTGCGAGCCGAGTATTGTGCCAGCCATTACGGCTGCGAATAGGGTCGGGTCACTGGAGACGACCGGATCAATTGTAGCCAGCCCGCCCAGCCCGAGCCCCATTACAAGATGTGTGCCGGAATCCATGCCAAGCCTCCTTCTTGTCCATTCACATGGTATACTAAGCGCATATGATCAGTATTTTCAATTCATGCTCGCATTATGAGAGGAAATGGGGGGAAGACAGTGTATATTTGCTTTGTGGAATATCGGATAGAGGAGCAGCATCTGGAGAAGTACCGCGAGTGTATGGGTAGCTATACCCGGCAGTTCAAGCAACTGCATATATATGAAGGAACAGATCAGGCCGGGCTATTCGTCGAGCTGTGGCAAGCGGATTCGGAGGAGGAGGCTCAGCGCATCAAGGAAGAACGGCTCAGCGCTCGTTCTTCCTTGGCGAATATGACCCAGTGGGTGCCTGGCGGGGCGCAGAAGCTACATGCATGGGTGTTCCAGCCGATGCGTGGAGTCCGTGCAGAAGATTAGGGAGTGTCTTCCACCTCGCCAAGGGGCATCGTTCATACCCTAGCTGTTCATCGGTGTATCATTCGTAATGGTGCCGCCCTGGAACGGGTATTGGTAATTGATCGGCTCGTCGAAGGTAATATAGTTCAGGTTGAGGGTAAGCAGCAGATAGCGCATATCTGTTACAGGATCGCGTAAAATAATGTGATCGCGACCGGCAGCCAAGATGATGCCTTTGAAAATTTTAGCATTCCATTCGCGGTTGTTCTCATACGTCATGTAGACGGTGGCCATCTTGCCGCGGTTAAGGCGCAGTATATTCTCCACATACGACTCCTCAACTGGAGGAACGGTAACGATCGTGGAGCCGCCCTGCGTGACCACTGCCCCGCTGGGAACGAGTGGCGGCGCCTGTGTGCCCATGATCGGAGAAGTTTGCATGGGCATCGCCGCCGTATTCATGGAGTTGGCCTGGATCGGCATCGCCGCGGCATTCATGGTGTTGGCCTGCATGGGCATCGCCGCGGCATTCATGGTGTTAGCCTGCATCGGCATATAGTAGCCGTGGCCATAGCCTCCCTGATAGGTGGGATAACCTGCTGGCGCCATATAGGCGCCTTGTGTTCCTTTTACAGCGTAACCATTAGACATCATGTGTTCCTCGCTTTCGTGTGCTTAAGTATTGGCTTCAAGCCTAATATACATTCGGGCAATCCTCATAGGTTGGAGCAAAAAAACAGTGGGCTTTGTAGCGACCTGTATTGCTCTGGTCATACCATTGGTCGGGGCAATCTCCTGCGGGCCGGAAGAACCACAGCGCGTTGGAGGCCGGATGCTGCCGTTCGCCGTTAATGACTCGCTGGGCGAGACGAATATCAACATCGCGAGCAGGCTGATAGAAGTATCCTTTTTGCGTAGCCTCGAAGCCCCCCGGATTCTGGAAGACCATATCGGGAATACTGCGTATATTCCTGAAGTCGATGCAGTTGCCTCTTACCCGATTGACGCCGACATTGCCGACCATCAGCATGCCCAGCTCACCCTCGCCTTCGGCCTCTGCGCGCATCAGGCGGGCGAGCATCTTGACTTGCTCGGAATTGGCCTGTATGACTGCCATATTGCTTCATCACACTCGCTTTCCAAGGGATCGTGATCTGTTGTGGGCGAATAACTACAGTGACAGTGTATGTGGCAAGAGGCGAATGGTTCCGCATGAGCCTAAAAATAGTACATGCAAGTCAAATGACGAAATGTTGAACAATGGTAACGAACGTTGTCAAATTTATTTTTTTTCGGTATGATTAAGTCGTTCTAAAAGGCACCCCCGCTTGCGCTTGTACTTTGTGCGTCAAGAGAGTGGGGCTCATGATAACATAGGAGGCTCGCCGTGCTAAAGGATTTGATAGAGCTGACGAAGCCGCGCATATTGAGATTGAATCTGATTGCGGGCTTTGGCGGTTTCTGGGTGGCATCCAAGTGGAATATTGACTGGCTGCTGCTTGTGTACATGCTGATCGGGACTGGGCTCACCATGGCCTCCTCCTGCGTCATTAATAATTATTGGGATCGGGAATTGGATCAGAAGATGGAGAGAACTCGCGATCGGGCGACGGCTACTGGCCGCATCAAGCCGATCGTTGTGCTCTGGTACGGAATTGGACTAGGTATTAGTGGGGTAGTGGTGCTGTTTACCCTTGTTAACCCCCTCACGGGCTGGCTGGGGCTGCTTGGCATGTTTGTATATATCGTCATCTATACGATGTGGCTGAAGCGTTCTTCGACTTGGAGCACCTCAATAGGAGGCATCTCGGGAGCGATGCCGCCGGTTATCGGTTATTGCGCCGTGACGAATACTGTCGATGCCGGGGCGTGGATATTGTTCATGCTGCTGTTCTTGTGGCAGCCGCCGCATTTCTGGTCGTTATCTATTCGGCGGGTAGAGGAGTATCGATCGGCTGGCTTTCCGCTGCTGCCTGTGGTGAAGGGAGTCAACCGGACGAAGCTGCAGATGATTCCGTATGTGCTGCTGCTTATTCCATCCGGGCTGGCGCTCTATTATTATGGGCATGTCGGCTATGTTTATCTGGCGATTACGCTCGTTGCGGGCGTCATTTGGCTCGTGCATACCTTGCGCGGCCTGGCAGCTACGGATACGGACAAGTGGGCGCGGACAAATTTTATTATTTCTATTAATTACTTGATGCTGACATTTCTGGTCATGGTACTGAACACGGTATGGCTGTAAACAGCAGGAGAGGCAGGAGCGGCTGAACAGATGGAATTTATGAAAAGGCATGCATTCAAAATCGCGGTACTTGCGCTGTGCGCGCTGATGGGCATCTATCTGCTGTCCACAATGAATCTTGGGGGAGAGCCGCTGAAGAAGATGGGGCCTGCGCCTGCTTATGAGATGCAGGATGTGGAGGGCAATACCGTCTCGCTGGATAGCACAAATGGCAAGGTAAGGCTGTACTATTTCTATTTCTCTTATTGCCCGGATGTATGTCCGCCAACGACCGCGCAATTGGCCAAGGTGCAGGAGGCGATGAAGAAGGATGGCGGATTTGGCGATCAATTTCTGATTCAGCAGATAACAATTGACCCTAATCGCGATACGCCGGAGCGAATCAAGGACTATGCATCCAAATTCGAGGCGGATTTTGCCGGCTGGAAGTTTCTGCGTGGGGAAGAAGCTGCCACACATGCGCTAGCCAAGGAGTATGGCGTGACGGTAATTAAGGCCGATGAGCAAACCTTCTCTCATACGAACTACTTCATTCTGGTCGATCAGCAAGGTGAGGTTCGACGGTATATCAAGGCCGATGAAGAGACCGATCTGGATCAGGTGGTGAAGGATATCAAGCGGCTCATCAAGGAACAGGAATAGCCGATGGATATTTTTGCGCACATTCTCCTTCGCAACATTTTGCCGCTTACAGTGATGATCGCCATCGGGATCGTGCTGCAGCGGTCTTTTTCTTTGGATATTAAGACGCTGTCCAAGCTGAATTTTTATCTGTTCTCCCCAGCGATTATCTTCAAGCTGCTCTATACGACAGATATATCCTTCTTAGTCATCGGTTACGTGCTCTTGTTCTTCTGTATATTCATGGTACTGCAATATGCGGCAGCGGAGGTGGTGATCCGGCTGCGCGGCATCCAGGGAGGCAAGCGCGCCGCGCTGCGCAACGGCGTTCTGTTCTATAACAGCGCCAATTACGGCATCCCGCTTAATCAGCTAGCATTTGCGGGCAATCCGCAGACGCTCGCTATTCAAGTCATTATTATGATGATGCAATCGCTCATCCCCAACACCTATGGCATCTACAGCGTCAATTCTCATCGCAGCGATCTCCGCGCCATCCGCAAGACGATTCTGTCGATGCCGGTCATCTATGTCATTCCACTGGCCTTCGCCTTGCGCGGGCTGGAGGTCAGCCTGCCGGTATTCATCGAGACGCCGGTGGACTACCTGGCGAATGCGTTTCTGGGCACGGCGATTATCACGCTTGGCGTTCAGCTTGGCAGCATGTCCTGGCGGCTCAGCAGATCGCTCCTCGTTGATATTGGGCTGGTCTGCCTGCTTCGCCTCGGTGCGGGACCGGCGCTGGCGGCGCTCGTCATCTGGGCACTAGCTGCTATGGGCATGCAGTTGCCGCCGCTGATGAGCGCCGCGCTGATCGTATCCTCGGCGGTGCCGACCTCGCTGAGCAGCGCGTTGCTGGCAGTCGAGTTCGACAATGAGCCGGAATTTTCCTCCCAGGTCGTATTTGCCTCCACCATGCTGAGCATCTTCTCCGTTACGCTCGTCATCTGGCTGCTTCAGATCTGATCCTCCTTGCTCCATTGCAGGGAGGGCTCCGCTGGCGGATAGACAATATACGCCTCCAAGCCAGCCTTCTCCAGTTGCTCGATCAGATAAGCCTCCGGCGTTGATTCTACGCCGGGGTATCCGCGGCGAGTATAGATATGAACGGCATCGGGGAACGTGTCGCGCAGCAGATAGCGAATTCGTTTGCCGGAGGCGTCATTATCCATGAACAAGTAAACGTCCTTGCTGCCTACCTGCTTCTGCAGCAGGGCAATCTGCTTCGTTCCCGGCGTGCCGTAGGTGCAGTAGACGGGCACATCCTCCAGCAGCACCCGGCGCAGGCGGCTGCGATCATTCTTCCCCTCGACGATGATGGCTATATCCAAGATGCGTCCCCCCTTTGTGTTACTATATATTATATCCTGCTTGTCACATAAAAAAAGGGTCTGCCGCAGGCAGACCAATAGGTTGGAACAATTGAGTTGGGTGTGAAGGAGAGCAGCAGGGCAATTAGATGAATACAGTGCGTGTGATAATGACCAGCAGGATGAACAGAACGAGAATTGTGCCAGTGGACGTCCAGAACGCTCCGCCTACACCAGGGCCACAAGGATCTACATAGGACATGGAAGTCACCCTCTCCAGAAAGTAGATGTCTCTGGCCTGCAGGCTCGTAAGCCTGTGACCATTGAACATACCTTATCGTATGACAGACAGGATAATCGGTGTGGTGCAAATACCCAGTTCATGTAAAATGGGTACGTGCGGAGGCGGAGCCGGTGCGATGGAACGGCAGGATCATAACGGACAGCATGAGCGCGATAAAGGCGATGAAGTAAGGCGAGATGGAATCGCGCAGTTGCCCGGCCAGCAAAGGGCCAAGGAACGCGCCAATCGAAAAGGCGATGGACAGAATCGAGAAGGTTCGTCCGTAGCGCTTGCCGCCGCTCAGCTCGATAAGCAGTGAGGATAGCGCCGGGAAGATGACGCCCTTGCACATACCAAGGAGCAGCAGCATGATCGCGAGCGGCAGCTCGCTGTGCGCAGCCATGAGGAAGTAAGTCAGCGCCAGGCAGATGGCGCCTAGTAGGGAGCGGTAGTAGGGCGAGTAGCGATTGAGAAAAAACATGCTCAGTGTAATCAGCGAGCCGAAGCTGACGAGCGAGAACAGCAGACCTGTCGTCATCAGCGCATCGGATGTGAAGGCCATCAGCGGCAGCTCGAACGACAGGATGCCTTGCGCGCATGCCATGGCTACCGGAAGCGTATAGATGAGCCAGGGAACGGTGGTCTCGACGCCAGCCGCCGCGGCGGAGCTATCAGGCACCACCGCCGCGGAGTTGTCCGGGGCATCCTTATCATTATGGAGAAACAGCATCGCGCACAAAGAGACGACAATCAGAATCCAGCCAAGGAGATAGAAGGCATGGGTGAAGCCGATCTGTGCCACCAGGAAGGCGCCGGCTGCTGGCGAGACGACGGAAGCCAGATTATGGACAACGCCGTTGCCTGCCATCAGCTTGCCTTGCTCCAGTTGATTGCGTGCCATTTTGGCGAGCATCGCCATACAAGCAGGAGACAGGAAGGCGAGCACGAAGCCGCTGATCGAACGCAGCACCAGCAATTGCCATGGATTGGACACTTGCGCCTGCAGCAGCAGGACAATGCCGGCCAGCAGCAGGCTGCAGACGATGAACAATCTGCTTCCATAGCGATCTACGCTATATCCTGCAATCAGATTGCCTGGTAGATGCGTAATGGAATACAGTCCCATCATCAGTCCGATAAAGGACGGGGCTGCTCCAAGCGACAGCGCGAACGGCGTCAAGATCGGATATTGGGCATGCAGATCAAAGAAAGCGACAAATAAAAACAAGTAGAGCCAGATTGCAGTTTTCAAGAGAACTCCCTCCTAGCGGTCCCTTCCAGTGATTGCAGGCGCATTGCTCCCCGGATCGCAGAGCTTCGGGCAAAGGCACTCGCCAGCGCACACGCCAAAGGCGTCTGTACTAACTTGTACGTCGGAAGCGGACGGGTTATGCCTCATGCTTTCTTGGGGCTGCGCGGACACTGCTTTGGAGCGTCCCTCCGACTGAGGTCCGTTTACGCCTGATGGGCGCTGGGTTATAATGTGTAATAGCCTGCAATAGCCACAATTTGGATGATAGGGGGAAACGGAAAATGGATTATAATTGGGAGACATGGAAGCTGTTCCTGCAGGAGAACTGGATCATGCTGCTCGCGGCGCTGGTCGTGCTGCTGATCGTCATACGGATCGTTCGCACGGTGGTGAAATGGGCCATTGTTGCTGTTATTGTGCTCGTTATTATTGTATACAGCGGATATACGCTGCAGGATTTGAAGGATGGGGTAGACAGTCTGAAGGATATGGGGACGCAGGTTACTGAGAATCTGAAGCAGGAGGTCTACAGCCTTGTCAAGAAGGAGGCTGCTGACGCGGTCTATTCGGTTCAGAAGGATGGAAGCTTTAATGTCAAAAGCAAGAACATCGAGCTGAGCGGGAAAGCGGGCGAGCAGGAGGTTGCTGTGAGTCTGCGCGGACTGCCGCTAGGCACATGGAAGCTGGATGAGACATTGCAGGGAATGATTAATGAGGCCAAGCGCAATGGATAGCCTCTTGACTCAAGACGTCTGATTACCTCAGCAGCTCTCTGCCGGTTGGGAGGTAGCCCATAGGGAGCTCGGGTGTCAAGCTGCCAGGATGCGGCTTACGGATTACTTGCGGATGACTGCAAGAGGACGGGTCTAGTGCCCCGCTTAGACTACTTAACGGCAATCAGGAGAGGAGGATGCACGATGAGGGAGTGGTTGGAGGCGGTGCTGGTGCTGGAGCCGGTCTCGATCGTGATCATAGTGATCGTGGCCTTGTCCTTGATTCAGGGGATGAGCCGGGGGGCGGCAGGCTCCGCGAGGCATCTGTTCTATTTCATTATGGATATTGCAGCTATGGGCATATCCCTGCTGCTGGCAAGCCGCGCCGCTGCCTTATTCTCGGCGCCTGTGCAGAGCTGGCTGCAGCAGCGTAATATTGAGCTCCCGCAGGGGGAGCCCGGCGCTCTGTCTCAACTGTGGTATACCTTCGTGACCGGCATGAGGGATTTTGCCATGCTGCGGTACGGCGTGCTGCTCCTAGTCAGCTACTTGATACTGCGGGCGGTGTTGAATCCGCTGATTCCGTGGCTGGCGGCGCTGCTGTTTCGCCTGTCGCCTGCCGATGCGCCGAAGCGAGGGGGTGAGCGCAGCCGTATGGTAAGCCGCTTCTCGGGTGCGCTGCTGGGCGCGCTGCACGGCGCCGGCAGAGGGCTGGTGCTGATGGCGGTGCTGTTCATCTATGTGTCGCTGCTGCCCCAGGGGCCGCTATCCAGCGAGATTCGCAGCTCGTCGCTATATCAGCATACGTCCAGCGGGCTGCTGGAGCATGCGGCCGGCCAAGTGCTGGCAGAGCAAGGGCCGGTGTTTACCAAAGCGGTCGAGAGCGAGTTCAAGCGCATCCTGCAGCGCAAATATGAAATTGTCGATCATGCGGTGCCTGAGGAGATTGAGACAGCCGCCGTCCACTTAACGGCGAAGCTCGGCACGGATGAAGAGAAGGCGCGCGCGCTATACGAATGGCTCGGCTCTCGCATCGAATATGACTGGGACAAGGCGAATAATTATGAGGAGCGCGGCATCTGGAAGGAGCAGACGCCGGAGGAGACGTTCCGCAGCCGCAAGGGCGTATGCATCGATGTGGCGCGGCTCTATGCGATGATGGCTCGCAGCTCAGGGCTTGAGGTGCGAGTGGTGACCGGGCTGGGTGCGGATGGAAGAGGCGGCTGGGGGCCCCATGCGTGGAATGAGGTGCAGCTTGCAGAGGGCTGGGTTCCACTGGATGCCACGTGGTATGGAGCTGGCGATTGGTTCAATCCGCCGGACTTCGACCAGACGCATATTCAGGAGGTATAGCTTGTCCTTGTTTTAATAAGGATCATAGCAGGAGAGGAATTATCGAGGCGTTATGCGCCTCGATTTTTTTGCGTTGGGGGAAATGCTGGTACAGGTACAGGAAAGAGGTGCGTCGAAGCGCGACCCTTAGAAATAAAATGTTGCATTAAAGAAACTTTTTTGTATAATATTAAAAAAGAAGGTTATGGACAAATTTTATTCTCTAGGGCTAATATTTTGTCCAATAGAAAAACGTGGGGAGGAGCAGGACAATGAAAAGGTTGAAGACGGCGCCTCTGCGTCGTGCACGCTGGACATTTATCTATCTCGTAATTTTGATGGCGGTGGCTGCTGCGTGCGGTACCGGGGAGGAGAAGGAGGCAGCAACAGATGGTCGGTTGAAGGTTACGTCTACAATCGGGATGATTCATGATGTGGTTGCTCATATTGGAGGCGAACGGGTAGAAGCCCAAGGACTGATGGGGCCAGGAACAGACCCGCATCTGTACAAGGCATCGCAGGGAGACATACGCAAGCTGGATGAGGCGGACATTATTTTTTATAATGGGCTTCATCTGGAAGGCAAGATGGGCGAGGTGCTGGAGAAGCTGGAGAAGCAAAAGACAGTGGTTGCAGTAACCTCGACGATCCCGAAGGAGCGTCTAATGCTGGTGGATGACGCTGGGGAAGGAACCTATGATCCTCATGTGTGGTTTGATGTCCGGCACTGGATTTCCGCAGCGGAGGTCATAGCAGCTACTCTGGCTGAACAGGACTTTGCGCATGCGGAGGAATACAAGCAACGGGCGGCGGATTATATTGCGCAGTTGGAGGAGCTGGATCGCTATGCCAGGGAGCAGATCGCCTTCATTCCCGCGGAGCGTCGGATTCTGGTCACTGCGCATGATGCTTTCGGCTACTTCGGTCTAGCGTATGGTATTGAAGTAACCGGTCTGCAGGGCATCAGCACGGCATCCGAATATGGCTCCAAGGATGTGAGTGATCTGCGCGACTATCTGGTGAAGCACAAGATTAAGGCGGTCTTCATCGAGTCCAGTGTGCCGAAGCGGTCGATCGAAGCGGTGATCGAAGGTGCGAAGAAGCTCGGACATCAGGTCGATATTGGCGGTGAGCTGTTCTCGGATGCGATGGGTCAGGAGGGGACGGCTGAGGGAACGTATATCGGCATGTTCCGCCATAATATCGATACGATCGTACAGGCGTTGAAGTAGTGGGGACGTGGACGGGAGGGCAGACGGACAGTTGCGCATGATGATGAGTTTGCCTATCCGTACCAACCAGATACAGCAGGGAGGAGAGTGTATATGAACAGGATGGCACTGGAGATTACTGGATTGAGTGCAGCCTATCAAAGGAAGCCGGTACTGAGCAATGCCACCTTTGGCGTGGAGGAAGGGCAGTTGGTTGGCATTGTCGGGCCGAACGGAGCCGGCAAGTCCACCTTGATCAAGGCGGCGCTTGGCCTGATCCCCAGCCTCTCGGGTGAGGTGCGAGTATATGGCAAGCCATATAAGCAGCAGCGCAGGCTGATCGGCTATGTGCCGCAGCGGGAGTCGGTGGATTGGGATTTTCCGACCCATGCGCTGGATGTGGTGATGATGGGGACATATGGACGATTAGGCTGGTTCCGCCGTCCGGGATTTAAGGAGAAGCAGTTCGCGATGGAGTGCCTGGCCAAGGTCGGAATGGCCGACTATGCTGAGCGCCAGATCAGCCAACTGTCCGGTGGACAGCAGCAGCGGGTGTTTCTGGCGCGGGCGCTCGCACAGGATGCCCAGCTCTATTTCATGGATGAGCCGTTCGTTGGTGTGGACGCAGCAACAGAGAAGGCGATTATCGAGCTCCTGCAGGAGCTGAAGCGACAGGGCAAGACTGTCATCGTCGTCCACCATGACCTGTCCACAGTGGAGGAGTATTTTGACTCGCTGCTGCTGTTGAATATCGAGGTACAGGCCTTCGGACGGACAGAGGAAGTATTTACACGGGACAACCTGCAGCAGACCTATGGCGGCAAGCTGGCATTTTTGGAGAGGGAGAGGGTGAGCGGATGATCCAGCATATCGTTGCTGTCGTTGCGGATCCCAATACACAATGGATATTGGCGGGCTGCATGCTGCTAGGCTTATGCAGTGGGGTTGTGGGCTGTTTCTCTTATCTGCGCAAGCAGAGCCTGATGGGCGATACACTGGCACATGCAGCTCTGCCGGGCATCTGCATCGCCTTTATGCTGACCGGGACGAAGTCGCTGCTGCTGTTTCTGATAGGAGCGGGTATCTCGGGTGTCATCGCAACCTTCGGCATCGGCTGGATTACCCGCTATTCCCGCCTCAAATCGGACGCGGCGATGGGGATTGTGCTGTCCTCCTTCTTCGGGTTGGGCATCGTGCTCCTCACCCAGATTCAGCATAGCAGCTATGGCAACCAGAGTGGACTGGATAAATTCCTGTTCGGCCAGGCGGCGTCCATGATCGGCGCAGATGTCTATACGATGATGATCGTCTGCGCATTATTGCTTACAGTCTGTACCCTGCTGTTCAAGGAACTGAAGCTATTCGCCTTCGATGCAGGATTTGCCCGCGGTCTGGGGTACCCGACGGCATTGCTGGATCAACTACTAATGCTCTTCATCGTCATTGCCGTCGTCGTCGGCATTCAGGCGGTCGGTGTGGTACTGGTGGCTGCGCTGCTCATTACGCCCGCTGTATCCGCCCGCTACTGGACGGATCGGCTCGGTGTAATGGTTGTACTGGCGGGGCTGTTCGGGGCATTAAGCGGAGCGCTCGGCACCCTGCTCAGCTCTATGGTACAGAACCTGCCCACCGGCCCGCTCAGCGTGTTATCTGCCACAGCGTTATTTGGTATATCGGTGCTGTGCGGACCCCGCCGCGGCGTGCTGACGCAGGCCATCCGAACTGCCCGCTTGCGCCGCAGTGAACGGGCTAGATTGCGTGAACTCTCTGCTGGCACGATGAGGAAGGAGGCAGCGTCATGATAGATTTCTGGATTATACTTACGGGGGCGCTTGTCGCTTCATGCTGCGGCATTCTCGGCGTATTTCTGGTACTTCGCAAGATGGCGATGATCGGTGATGCGATCAGCCATTCCGTCTTGCCGGGCATCGTCATCGCCTTCTTAATCAGCGGCTCGCGAGAATCGTTCGCCATGCTGCTTGGTGCTTCGCTGCTTGGCCTCATCACCGTCTTCCTGATCCAGCTCTTCCAGCAGAGCGGCGTGCAATCCGATGCCTCGATCGGTGTTGTCTTCACGGCATTGTTCGCAGTTGGTGTCGTGCTGGTGAGTCTGAATGCCAGGCAGGTGGATCTTGATCTGGATTGTGTGTTGTATGGGGAGATCGCTTATGTTCATTGGAATACATGGTCGCTCGGGGGAATCGAGCTAGGACCTAAGGCCGTATGGCTACTCGGGTTTACGTTGCTTATAATTGCGCTCATTATCGGATTGTTCTACAAGCAATTCAAGCTGTGCGCCTTCGATCCGACCTTGGCAGCGGCTCTTGGCATTCCGGTCGCTCTGTTCCATTATGTGCTGATGGGATTGGTCTCGATGGCAACGGTAAGCTCATTCGAGAGTGTCGGGGCGATCCTGGTCGTTGGCCTGCTCATTATTCCAGCTTCTGCGGCATATCTGCTTACCGACCGACTCGGTGCGATGCTGATATGGAGCGTTAGCATTGGCATCGCCAGTACTTCGCTCGGCTATGGTGCTGCCGTGGCGCTGGATGCGTCGATTGCAGGTTGCATGGTGTGCGCGGCAGCATTGCTGTTCGTACTGGCTTTCCTGTTCTCGCCCAAGCATGGCCTGATCGCGCGCGCAGTGCGCCGAAGCCGGCTGTCGCAGCGGCAAGCGGTGTAATTGAGCAGCAGCATTCATCCTACGAAATCGAATCATTATTATTTCTCGCAAAACCGCTTGGTTTTAACGTGAAGCAGGTCAATCCTGGTTAGATATAACCTTGATTGACCTGTCTTTTTACGTTCCATTCCCTTGTAGCTTTTGGCTTACAACGCAAGTCACACGGAAGGTCTATATTCAGACTACTTCTCGAGGCAAATAAGATCGCGAATGTCTTGTATGTCTAAGCAATGAGCAATTTTTTCGATATGTTCCCGATTTATCGAAGTTCTCTGATTGTTGCAGATTTCGCTAATTGCTGCGGGTCGGATACCAGTAAGCTCTGAGAGCTGTTTCTGTGTCATTCCGCGTTCCTTCAATAAATCACTCAACCGAACGTTCAAATGCATCGAACTCCCCCTTTTTCCATTTAATCATAGAATAAATCAATATATGAAGCAAAAACGAAATGTTGACATTACGTAAAAGGAGAATTACATGCCAGCGGTTTTCACTTGCTCCCCTTGCCATATGGGAAAATATAGTATATTATAGGAACATAAGTTCCTATATTGATAACTGTGGGGGGCATCCGATATGATTAGCTTAGGGGAAGACACGATTCATCAGTACCATAAATTCATAGAGTGGATGGATACGTTACGTGATCTGGATGATAACGCTTGGCTCACTCCAGTCGCGGAAGGGAAAGCAACGATCGGGGAAGTCGTTGCGCATCTTCAGAATTGGGATCATTACATCATTCATACGATTATTCCTTCCATTAAACATGGCGAAGGAATGGTCTTTCCTGATTTTGATTCGTTCAATCAAAAAGCTTATGAATATGCACGTTCGGGCATTACCAAAAATCGTATGCTCGACGAATTCAAGCAAACCCGCCTTCAATTGGTTGAGCTCCTGCTGACTGAGCCTGAAGTTGCCGCTAAACAGGTGACTGCAAACGGCGTTGTAAATTGCCCGCATACAGGCACCCCCTACTCCTTGCTTTACATTATCCACGAATTTATTGAGCATGACCTTCATCATAAAAATCAAATTTTATCAGCAATTGGATTCTCTCGGAGTGAAGAATGAGTCTAGGCCGTCCCTTTTAGGGGGCGGTTTTCTTTATTTGGCATAGGAACGGGCCAGGAAACAGAGAAGTTATGTCGTACAGGTGACGCTCGGCGTGAAACGGAGCGCGGCTAGCCTAACTGTGTTAAAATGTACGTAGAGCTAGGTAAGGAGGATGACATGACGACCTACAAATTGATTGCGCTGGATATGGACGGAACATTGCTTAATGACCGCAGCGAGATTAGTCCAAGCAATGCGGAGTGGATTCACAAGGCGTTGGATGCCGGATACATCGTCAGCTTCTCGACGGGACGTGGTTTTCAGAGCGCGCTGCCCTATGCGGAGCAACTGGGGCTCACGACACCGATGATTACGGTGAACGGCGGGGAGATCTGGCATCGTCCCCATGTGCTGCATCGGCGGACCTATCTGGCAGACGGAATCGTGGAGCGGCTGCATGCGCTGGCAGAGCAGTATGGTACATGGTTCTGGGGATATACAGTGGAGGGGATCTACAATCGGGAGCGCTGGCTTGCTCCAGATGTGGCGCCCAGCAGCATGCATTGGCTGAAGTTCGGCTTCGATACGCCGGATACGGCCGCACGGCAAGCCATCATAGATGAGATACACCGTTGGGGCAGTCTGGAGGTCTCCAACTCGTCGCCTACGAATCTGGAGATTAACCCGCCAGGCGTCTCGAAGGCAAGTGCGCTGCGCGAGCTGTGCGGATTGCTAGATCTGGACATGTCTCAAGTGGTGGCCGTGGGGGATAGCCTCAATGATATTGCAGCGATCCGCGAGGCAGGGCTTGGCATTGCTATGGGCAATGCGCAGGAGGCGGTCAAGGAGGCGGCTGATCTGGTAACCGTGTCGAATAATGAGGACGCCATCGCAGTCATTCTGAAAAATATAATGAAACCTTGAGTCGAGAGCAGACGTATTGGCAGGTATATTGAGCGTTAGCGTGGGTAATCGCTTGATACACATGCGAATAATATGCATACAGGCTGGCATGTGATGTTCCTTGCTGGCTCGGCATAGCGAGGAGGCGTCGGCTGATGGTAATTACGGGCTGGATTTTGGTTATTTTATTGTTTGCAGTTGGAATGGCGGGTGCGATCTTTCCGATCCTGCCTGGTGTGCTGGCGATTTACGCCGCCTTTTTTGTCTACGGCTTCTTCATCAGCTTCGAGCCCTTCGGCTGGGTGTTCTGGTCCCTGCAGACGATCATTCTGATTGCGCTGTTCATCGCGGATTACGCGGTCAGTGCCTGGGGCGTCAAGAAATTCGGCGGCTCCAGAGCCTCGGTCATCGGCAGTACAATCGGTATTATTATCGGGCCATTCGTCATTCCAGGCATCGGACTGCTGCTGGGGCCGTTCATTGGAGCCGTCATTGGCGAGCTGATTGCCGGGGCGGATGCCGAGAAGTCGATGAAGGTTGGCGTTGGCTCGGTCGTTGGCCTGCTGACGAGTACGGTCGTCAAGATTATATTGCAACTGGTGATGATTGTACTGTTTATTATCTGGCTGGTCGTGTAGGCTGGCGTGAATGGAGAGATAACGGATGATTCGTGTTACGGTGTGGAATGAATTTCAGCATGAAAAGGAAAATGAAACAGTGCGCAGCGTCTACCCGGACGGCATCCATATGGCGCTCGCAAGAGGCCTTGCCGGGGAACAGGTGCAGGTGAGGACAGCTACGCTGGAGGAGCCGGAGCATGGGCTGACGCAGGAGGTGCTCGATGAGACCGATGTGCTCCTGTGGTGGGGACATAAGGCTCATGATCAAGTACAGGATGAGATTGTCGAACGGGTGAAGCAGCGCGTGCTTGCGGGGATGGGACTGATCGTCCTGCATTCCGGTCATTTCTCCAAGGTCTTCCAATCGTTGATGGGGACAGGCTGTGATCTGAAATGGCGCGAGGCGGATGAGAAGGAGCGGATCTGGATCGTCAATCCGGCGCATCCGATCGCCGCTGGATTGCCGGAGTACATTACGCTGGATCAAGAGGAGATGTATGGAGAGCATTTTGACATTCCTGCTCCAGATGAACTGGTCATGATTAGCTGGTTCGAGGGTGGCGAGGTGTTCCGCAGCGGCTGCACGTTCTACCGGGGACAAGGCAAAATTTTCTACTTCCGTCCAGGCCATGAGACCTATCCGACCTACCATCATCCACAGGTGCTGCAGGTCATTCGCAATGGTGTGCAGTGGGCGGCTCCGTCAGGGGCTGCGGCTCCGGTACGCGGGCATCATCAGCCGCTGGAGCCGATTAAGAGCAAGAACTAAGGAGCGGGCGGTACGAGACGATGATACGAAAAGATTCATTATTAAAAGGAACGATTATTTTGGCGGCCGCAGCATTGGTCGCCCGTTTTTTGGGCTTGTTTCAGCGTATCCCGCTGGACAATATTATGGACGAGTCGGGCAATGCCTACTTTACGCAGGCGAATAATATCTATCTGTTTCTGCTCATTATTGCAACCGGGGGCATCCCGAGTGCGATCAGTAAGATGGTGTCGGAGCGCTATGCCAAGGGGAAGGTGCAGGAAGGACAGCAAATCTTCCGGGCCGCGCTCCTGTTCGGCGCCGTGTCCGGTGTGCTGATGGCGGTGCTGCTCTACCTGTTCGCCCCCTATGTCGCTGGGGAGATTACGAAGTACCCCGGCGCTACGCTGGCTATCCAGGCGATTGCGCCGTCGCTGCTGCTGTTTCCAGCCATCGCGATGATGCGCGGCTATTTCCAGGGTAGACAGATGATGACCGCGGGCGGCATCTCGCAGATTGTGGAGCAGATCTTCCGCGTCATTACGGCTGTAGGTCTGGCGCTGTTGCTGTTATCGATGGGGATGAACAATGAATGGCTTGCCGCTGGCGCGTCCTTCGGCAGTGTGCTGGGAAGTGTAGGCGCATTCGCCGTGATGCTCTGGTATGCGCGCAAGCTGCGTCGTCAGGATGCAGCCGACACGCAACTGCAGGAGACGATGAACCGCGAGCTTGCAGCAGGCGTCGTGAAGCTGCGATTGCGCACGATCTATAATGAGCTGTTCCGCATCTCGATCCCGATCGTCATGACAGCGATGACCGTTCAACTGCTCTACATGTTCGATACCTCGTTATTCAACCGTCTAACGGGGGCGTATTACAGTGAAGGGGAGGCTGTCGCCTCATTGGCCTGGCTCGGGATGCGTGCTCAGGCGATCGCCGGGCTGCCGCCAATTCTGGCGATTGCGCTGAGCACGTCCATTATCCCGGCGATTTCGTCGGCCTATTCGGTGCGCAATATGGATGCGGTGCAGCGGCAAGGGTCGCTGGTGATGCGCATCGTACTGTTTACAGGCATCCCTGCTGCGCTGTCGCTGACGATCGCTGCAATGTCTGTGACTGGCTTTTTATTTGGCGATGCTGGAGGCAGCGGCATTGTCGCTGCGCTCACGGCAGGAACGATCTTCCAGATTACGATGATGACAACCAACTCGATGCTGTTCGGTATGGGCAAGCAGATGTCGCCACTCAGAGCGACGCTGGCTGGCGTTATGGTCAAAGTGGTAGGGAGTGTGGCGCTGGCTCCGCTGCTCGGCGTCTATGGGCTGATTATCGCCTCGACCTTGTGCTTCATCATGATCACGGCGCTCAACCTGCGCGTCATTGCGCGTGAGGTCAGTCTCAATGTGCTCGGAGGCCGGTGGATTCGCTACCTGGCGGCAGTTGTTATAACGGGTGGAGCGGGCTATGCAACGGAATGGCTAGGGGGCATGCTGCTAGCGGATCTGCCCGTTCGACTGGGCTCCTTCCTGACAGCAGCCGCAGCCGGTACGGTCATGATCGCCATGTACCTGTTACTGCTCGTGATACTGCGGATCGTAACCGCTGACGAAGCGGACTCCTACCCAGGTCCTGTACGCAAGGTGTTCAGTCTGCTGATTCGAAGGCTTCGTGTCGAACAACGGGGCTGATTGGGGAATAGAAGCATAGGGAAATAATTCATTTTTCATATTATCAACGATCCTCTCTTATGCTAAAATAGACGCTGTTATCACGCATCGTTTCATGGAAACTATTATACTTGCAGAGAGAGAGGAGCTTTTCATTTGATCAAACGAAAAGCAAGTAAACGAAGCCTGGTGGCGCTCATGCTGTCGGCTATACTGCTCATTGCTGCCGGCTGCCAGGCGGTAGGCGGTCTTGACTTTAACACCGTGCTGAAGCAGGCGATGAAGGTGAGCTCAAGCGAGGGAAGCCAAAGTCTGGAGTTCGAGATGCTGTACAACGAAGAGGCGTTGAAGCTGCTTGAACCGGAAGAACGGTCGATGCTGGAATTATTCTCTAAGGTGAAGCTCGATTTCCAAGATATTAAAGTAAGCGAGAACCAGGCGATGTCCATGAATGGGACGCTGTCGCTTGGCGGTCGTCAAGTAAACTTTAGCCTGCACAGCGACGACAAGCTTGCTGTGCTCAATATCGAAGGGGCATGGCGTCCATTCGTTATTGATCTGAACGAGGTAGGCAGCTTGACGCCAGTTAGCGCGTTCATGGAGGGCGCAGGCTTAGGAGCTGATCAATCGGCCGAAGCAACGGAGGAATCCCGTGCGAAGCTGACCGAGCTGAGCAGACAAATGGTGGATGTCGTCGGCGGCTATGCGATCGACAACATGCCGAATCCTAACCGGATTAGTGTCGCGCCTGAGGAGCTTGCCGTAAATGGCGAGCAAGTGAAAACAGCGCATGTACAGATGGAGATTGATGGGGCGGAGCTGGTTCCATGGGCTAGCCGCTTCGTAAACGCGCTCATCGCGGACAAGGCTGGACTGGAGAAGATGCTGACGGAGCTGATTCGTCTGTTCCGGGCTCAAGATCCGCAGTTATGGACATCGCTAGGGATTGATAATCCGCTGTCCGAGGAGAGTACCGGAGGCAAGAGCGACAAGGAGCTCGTGGCAGAAGGTGTAGAAGGCGCACTGGAGATGCTGGGAGATCTGAAGAGAAACCTGGATTCGGTCGCTTCGGAGGAGCAGTCGGTGGATAGCTTCTTGAACAAGGAGTCCTATCTGAAAGCAAACCTGTATGTAGACAGCAAGCTGGACATCCGTCAATCGGTGGTTGAGCTCGCGATTAGAGTACCGCAGCAGGCTCAGCAAGTGGAGCTCGAGGACGGGACGGAAATGCAATACTATAATTCTCCTGTCGAAGGCTTCCGTATACAGGCAACACAGCAAGCCTGGAACGTGAACGGCAAGGTTGTACCGGAGGCTGTCCAGGCGCCGAAGGTGTCCTACACGTTCGACGAGCTGGTTGATTCAGAAGGCTATGCAGCGATGAGACTCTTCAAGAAGGACTCCGTCGTTCGCAGCCTGATGAATGAGATGAAGATGAATGAGCAGTCGGCGTTTTTTGGATTCTACGACTATAACCCGCCGATTATGCTGCCAGAGGGCATCACGCTGCTGCCGCTGCGCGATACGCTGAATCAGCTTGATTCAAGCCTCAGCTATGATAATGAGACGAAGGTATTCACGGTGTTCGACCGTTGGTCAGAAGACAGGCTGAGCTTCAAGATCGGCGAGGATACATTTGTGTCTAATGGAGAAACTAAGTCATGGTCAGTCTCCCCGATTGTCGTCGAGGGCACACTCTATGTGCCGGCTCGTGATCTGATCCACGCGCTGAGCGGATCGCTGCATTGGGAAGACTGGGGAGATGAATGGCGTAGCCTTACGGTAGAAAGGAAGCTGTAATCGATGCAAAAGCTGCAAACTGAAGAGCAATTTCGCACAACAGTGGCTCAGTCGAAGCTGACCATAGCTGTATTCAAAACGACCTGGTGCAAGGACTGTCATTTTATCGATCCGTTTATGCCAGAGCTGGAGGAGCACTACAAGGAACAGGTGGAATTCGTTGAGATCGACCGCGATGATCTGCCTGATCTGTGCAGCGAGCTGAACATCTTGGGAATCCCGAGCTTTATTGCCTTCTACGAAGGACAGGAGCTGGTTCGTTTCGTGAACAAGCTTCGCAAAAGCCGTGAGGAGATCGAGCAGTTCGTGGATCGCGCGATTGCCGTTCGCGGAGCTCTCGCTCAAGGTTGAATATTTAGAAGCTAATGTGCAAGACACCCGCAGCAGCGGCCTCTCTGGGGCCTGCCATGCGGGTGTTTTGCTGCTGCGGCGAGCGAATTACACGCAGGCTCAGCCATAAAGCTGCTAAGGGATTGTCACATTTTCAACATGGCTTTTGTCATTTTTTATCGATATAATGAGTTGTACTTAATTATTAATGAAAAGTGGTGAAAGCTCTGATGACCAAACGCTACCGTCTGCTTGCGCTTTTGTCGAGCATCGGCATGCTGCTGGTGCTTCTGAATGGGGCTCTAGTGACCAATACCGGCTCTGGCAGAGGGTGTGGAGACGACTGGCCGCTTTGTCATGGCAAATTTATACCGGCCTATACATTGGAATCCTTGATTGAATATACGCATCGCTTCGTCACAGGCATCGTCGGTTTGATCGTGGTCGCAGTCTTTGTGCTTACCGTCATGAAGTACCGTAAGTACAGAGAGGCTATGTATTATGCTGGCGGAACCCTGTTATTCACGATCGTCCAGGCGCTGCTCGGCGCAGCCGCTGTCAAGTGGCCGCAATCGCCCTACGTTATGGCGCTGCACTTTGGCATCTCGCTGCTGGCGTTTTCCTGCACGCTGATGCTGGTGCTGTGGACGAGAAGGCTGGAGGCGGGCAAGGCCGAACCGCAGCGCAATACGGTGCCGACTGCCATTTACAAGCTTTCCTTTGCTTTGTTTATCTACACATACATTGTCGTCTACATCGGCGCTTATATCCGTCATACGAAGTCGGCAGGCGGCTGTATCGGCTGGCCGCTATGCAATGGCGAGATCATTCCGGAGCTGAGCGGTGCTACGGGCATTGTCTTTATGCATCGGGTGGCAGCGATTATTTTGGTGACCTGCGTGATTTTGCTGGATGTCTACATTCGCCGTCATACGACCCATCAGTCGATCCTCCGCATCAGCCGAATCAATGTCGTGCTGGTTGTGGTGCAGGTGTTCAGCGGCGCGCTGCTTACCTACTCCATTACGAATGAGAATGTATTTATTTTTACAGGTCTGTTGCACAACCTTATAATTTGCGGCTACTTTGCTTTTCTGGTCGACATCTGTATTCAGGCATGGCGCTCTCGAACCGGGAGATTCAGCTCGTAAGTTGGCTCCACTAACAGAATAGTGGTAAAATGGATGAAGCTGCGGTTATTTCAACTGAAATAATCCAGCTTCATCCTTGTTTCATTTGACGACAGCAGGCACGGCTTGCATCGAAGCATATAGATGATACCTAGACATGTGAAGGAAGGTGCTGGCAATGCTACGAATGATGTTTGGCGAGCCTCCACGCGAGCCGGAGGGCCGACTTGGAGAGACCCTTCAAATAATCAGGCGCTTTGTCTCGTTGCTGCAGGAGCGTAGTGCTGCAGGTTCAGGGCAGGAGATGCGCCACCGCAAATATGAGATATATACGTTAGGGCTGCTCGCTTCACTGGATGAGCTGGAGGAGAGTCAATATGCGTCACATAAGTTTGCAGCACAGTTAACCACGCGCAGATTGTCTGCAATGTCGGAGGACGACCTGCTCAGTTACTATCGTCATGTCTATTTTGACAAAAATGCGTTCATTCGGGTGTTTTCTCTGCTGGATAAACTGGGTACGTTAATGAACGATATGCTGCAACTGCGCACGGAGCGGATCAAGCCGCATTTCTCCTATTTTACCGTGCTGCGCAACATGAGGGAAAGAAATCTGCATCCCGCCTTATCCAAAACATTGAACGAGCTGAAGGAGCGCTATCGGGAGCCGATGTCCAGACTGCGCAAACGGCGCAATACCGAGATCCACTACATGAATTCTGAGCTGCAGGATGATCTGCGCCGGCTGCAGGGCATCGCTGGTCAGGATGCGGAACTGGAGAATATACAGGAGCAGCTAAACGATCTGGATCAAGGGTGCGAGATGGTAGTGGAGTCGCTGTATCATACCTTCCGTTACGCCTACGGGCAGCTTCGCTGACAGCCTGCGCTGCATGGAGCATAACGACACGGTACACATTGGAGAGGAGAAGACCTGTGGAGTTGAAGGGGAAGACTGCATTAATTACGGGCAGCGCCAAAGGACTTGGAAAAAGCACGGCACTCATGCTGGCTCAGCATGGCTGCAACATTATACTCAATTATGTACACAGCCGTCAGGAAGCGCTTCAACTGAAGGAGCAGATTGAGGAGCTGGGGGTTCAGGCCACAGCACTGCAAGCCGATATATCAGACCCGCAGCAGGTGGAGCGGCTAGGGAAGCAGGCGGAGGATACGTTCGGCGGGATTGACATCCTGATTAATAACGCGGGGCCGTTCGTCCGTGAAAGAAGGGTGTTCCTCGAGTATCGTACTGAGGAAATCGTCAGTCTGCTCAATGGCAACCTGCTTGGTGTCATGCTGCTGGATCATCTTCTGCTGCCAGGCATGCGTGCGCGCCGCTGGGGGCGGATTATTCATTATGGCTTCGGTCATGCAGGCGAGGCGCGTGCCTGGCCGCATCGGGCGGTGTACGCTGCTGCCAAGACGGGTCTGGTCTCCTTCACGAAGACACTGGCGGTGGAGGAAGCGGCGCATGGCATTACGGTGAATATGATCTGTCCGGGGGATATTCGCGGAGAGAACAAGGAGAAGCGGATCGATGATGTGGCGGGGCAACTGGATGAGGAATCGCCGCGCGGCCGACCGGGTACGGGCGAGGATGTCAGTCGGGCGATCCGGTTCCTGTGCGACTCCAAGTCGGACTTCATTACAGGCAATATCCTGGATGTAACGGGCGGGCTTGACCCGATCAAGCGAACACTCAAAGGATAGTGCAGACCATTGTGCAAAAAAAGAGTCTCGTCCCCAAGACGAGGCGCCTGTTGCGGCGCGACGTGCGGGACAAGACTCTTTGCTGATGTCTACGTATTAGAATACTTGAACGACCTCATGAATGCCTTCAACCTCTTCAACAAGGGCGCGCTCGATTCCAGCCTTCAGGGTAATCGTCGAGCTTGGGCAGCTACCGCAAGCGCCAACCAGCTTCAGCTTCACGATGCCGTCTTCTACGTCGACCAGCTCGACATCGCCGCCGTCGCGTTGCAGGAACGGGCGAAGCTTATCGAGCACATCCAGCACTTCATCATACATGGTGCTTTGTGCGTTATCGCTCATTGCCATTCACTCCTTTCTTTCTTTATTATAGTATAAAGCAACTCCATTGAAAATGGAACACAAGGTAAGGTGACGAGATGATTAAACCTATGATTGAATTTTGCGCAAGCAACATGCATCACGGCACCGACCGTATCATGCAGCTACTGGAGCAGAATCCCGAATACGAGGTAACGGAATACGGCTGTCTAGGCAACTGCGGCGAATGCTACCTCTCCCCCTTTGCACTGGTTGAGGGAGAGATTGTTGCCGCAGACGATGTAGATGCGCTCTATGAGCAGATTATGCAGACGCTCAAGCGCCAGCAGGCGGACAGAGAAGCGCTGGACAAGCTCCTCGACGATCTGTAAGCTAACCGAGATGATGCTTGGATAACCATAGCACACCGCTCTTGAGTACACGCGGAACGTAGCCGATGATGGCGCGTTTGCCCATGAGGCCAAACCCGGACTTTTTGCCGAGAGAGCCGAGTACGCCCTTCAGCTTAATGCTGCCGAGCTTCGGCTCTTTGTTATGCCATGCGGCACGTACAACCTCGGCAATCTGCTTGCCTTGCGCCTCCGCCGCCTGGGCGCTTGGGGAGAAGGGTAGGCTGGCACAGTCCCCCACGACAAATACCTCAGGATGATCTGGAAGCTGATGAAGGTCGTTAATGATGAGCCGTCCCTGATTATCCTTAGGCAGCTCCATTCGCTGCACGATCGGCACGGGCTGAATACCTGCCGTCCATACGGTTACATCGGTTAGGATCTCATGCCCCTGATCATACAGTACGCCTTGCTCCAGCCGGTTCAGCGAGATGTGTCCCTGCATCTCGACATGATGATTGTTGAACCAGGAGGCGACGTACTTTTGCAGCTTGGTCGGAAAGGCAGATAATATATTCGGTCCCCGGTCCAAGATCCGAATGTTCAGATCTGGCCGGCTCTCCCGCAGCTCGGCTGCCACCTCTACGCCGCTCAAGCCGCCGCCAACAATCGAGACCTGACCGTAGGGCTTCACATCGCATAACTGGCGATACGTCTCGCGCGTAGCTGAGAAGGTCTGAATCGATGTCGAAAACTCCGCCGCGCCCTCGATGCCGTGATAGCGATCTGTACAGCCAAGCGCTATGGCAAGTCCGTCATATTCAATCGGGTCCTGCCCCTCCAGCTCGATGAGCCGACGCTCCAAGTCGACCTCGGTCACCTCACCATATACGAGCTTGAGCCTCTCATCCGACGGAAAGCTGACACGTAGCTCCAGATCAGACGCTGTGCCCGCAGCCAAGGCGTAATACTCCGTCTTCAAGCCTTGAAATGGCATGCGGTCAATCATGGTTATCGTCACATCATCAGGGATGTTGCTATCCTCCAGCAGGCTTTGAGCGATCGTCAGACCCCCGTAGCCGCCTCCTAAGATTACGAAACGTTTCATTTTGTATCCCAACCTTATCTGAAGCGCATGTTATAAGCGATACGTAACGGCTATGGTTGCCGTAACAGGCTGAACGACATTTGCGTCATTAGTATGCGCCAAATTACTCGTACACTTTCACTTCATTATAAAAGGTATCTCGTTCCACAGGGATACGGCCAGCGCCCTTAATCAGCCAGACGAGATCCTCGCGAGTGATGCCCTCAGGGGTAAGCGCTCCTGCGGCATGGCTGATGCGTTCCTTGACAATCGTGCCGTGTGCATCGCTAGCTCCCATCGTCAAGGACACCTGCGTCAGTTGAGTGCCGATATTAATGAAGTACGCCTTGATGTGCTGGATGTTATCCAGCATGAGACGGCTGATGGCGATCGTCTTCAGATCCTCGTAGGCCGAATTGCGGCGGCGGATGCCGGCACGCGGATTAATCGGCTGCATGGATAGAGGGATGAATACCATGAAGCCATTCGTCTCATCCTGCAGCTCGCGAATCTGCATCATATGCTCAACCCGCTGCTGATGCGTCTCTATGGAGCCATACAGCATCGTGGTATGCGTGCGCAGACCCAGCTCATGTGCTGTACGGTGTACCTGCAGATATTCGCTGACATCAGCTTTGGTGACACGCATCTTCTTCCGATATTGATCCGACAAGATCTCTGCGCCGCCTCCGGTCAGTGACCCAAGGCCTGCGCTCATTAGCTCCTGAAGCACTTCCTTATAGCTGAGTCCGCTAATCCGGGAGAAGAAATCGATCTCTGCCGCTGTATAAGCCTTCAGAGTCACCTCCGGGAATCGGTCGCGCAGCGCCTTCAGCGAATCGACATAATATTGAAACGGCACATGTGGATTATGTCCGCCTACGATATGGAATTCCCGTACACCGGGATGAAAATGCTGCTCGACATATTCGATCATTTCCTGTCCGCTCAGCGTATACGCGCCTTCATCGCCCTGATCCTTGCGGAAATTGCAGAACGCGCAATGCGCCTCGCAGACGTTGGTAAAATACAAGCTCATATTCTCGATAAAGTAGACCTTCTTGCCATTTTTGCGCAGGTTGGCTTCATTGGCCAGTTGGCCTACGCTAAGCAAATCATCGGTCTGGTACAGAAAGACGCCATCTTCGAGCGATAACCGCTCCCCATGGCGTACCTTCTCTGCAATCTCCTGCATTCGTTTCTCTGGTGTAGTCATGACAACATTCATGATGATAAACCTCCTTCGCTAATGCCTTGTTCATCAAGCCTTCAGCATGCATAATATTCGGTGGGCATGACAAGGCCGAGCTGATTCTGAAAGGAACAACCCGGCTATGTGAAAAAAGTAACAAATAATAATTGAAAGGAATGACTGTCCTCATTATAAACCCCTGTGCGGGCAGCGGCAACTGGAAAGTGGCAATTCGGTGTCGTTCGCTATGGTTGAGGGAAGTGAAAATGTGCAGTATACTAAAGGTAAGACAGTCAGGCTAGGAGGGAAATATCATGATTGAGATTAGCCCAGCGGCTACAGAGAAAATAAAAGAAATGCTGCTTGCAGAGGAGACGCCAGGCATGTTCCTGCGGGTCGGTGTCAAGGAGGGCGGATGCTCTGGATTTTCCTACGGTATGGGATTTGACGATGAGCAGCACGATAATGATAAAGAGATGCAGATTGACGGACTGAAGGTTGTTGTCGATGAAGACAGCCTCAAGTATCTGAACGGCCTGGAGATCGACTTCAAGGAGTCGGCGATGGGCGGAGGCTTCACCATCGAGAACCCGAACGCAACCGCAACATGCGGCTGCGGGTCCAGCTTCCGTACCGCTACGGCGGCAGGCAAGCCGAACCCGGAGCAGTGCTAAGCCATACACCTGTGGATTGGCTCATGTCATCATGAGCTGACTGCGGGTGTATTTTTTTTAGCTCCAGCTCCAGAAGCCAATAGCCCGTTCGCCCTCCGATTGGGGGATGAACGGGCTCATGCCGGTTATTCTGCGGCAGAAGCTATGGGATGGCTTCCAGGCTGTGGCCTGTGGGCATAGGCGATGAGGATGATCTCTTCTCCGGTCGACTGTCGGCAATGCTCCTCGAACTGCCGCAACTGCAGCAGCAGATCGGGGGAGAGTTGGGCCGGGGAATACTCGCTGGATGCATTCATAGCAGATTAACGGCCCGCAGAGAGCTGCTCTTGGGCAATCTGCACCAAGCGACGGGTAATATATCCGCCAAGGGAGCCAGCATCACGTGTCGCCATATTGCCGTAGTATCCGTCTTGGGGAATCTGTATGCCTAGCTCCTGGGCAACCTCGTACTTCATTTGCTCCAGTGCTGCACGCGCTTGTGGAACGACCAGTTGGTTATTTCTCGCCATCATTGTACACCTCCTAATGGATTTACAGGTAGTATGCAACAGTATTGGATGTTTTATGCGAAAAAGGAACGCGCCCCTATTGAGGGCAATTCATATATTGAGGCGTCTGACAGGCGTCAATCATCCAAGAGATACCTGTCATGCGGACATACATATAGAAGTATATCCACAGGAGAGGAGAAGGTAAGAGATGGGCGAAGGTAATGGAAGGCAACTTGCCAGCAAGTGGGCCAAGACGGCTGCGCTGCTGTCCCATCCGCGCATTGCCCCGCATGTACCGGCTACCCGGATGTACACCAAGAGCAACCTGAGAAGCATGCTCGCCTCATATGGTATGGTTGTCATCAAGCCGGTGAGAGGGGCAGGAGGGCATGGGGTCATTAAGGTGAGCCGCACGGCGGGCGGCTATAGCTATACCTACTATGCGAACAAGAGAAGCTTCTCTACATTTGACGGTCTGGTCTCTGCTCTGTCCGGGCTCAAGAAAGGCAGAAGCTACTTGATTCAGCGAGGCATTCATCTAGCAACGATTAGCGGCAGACCAATCGATTACCGTGTGAAGCATGTCAAGGCGGGAGAACATTGGGGCATCCGTTCCATGGTGGGACGATTAGCCAGGCATGGCCTGTTCGTTACTAACCTGTGCCGGGGGGGTTCACAGATGACGGCAGCTCAAGGTATTCGGCGCTCGCTGTCTGGGGGCATGGTGGTGCGCAAGAAACAGGAGATGAGGGAGCTGACGCGAATCTCGACGCAGGTACTGGAGAGTCGGTTTCCTGGCATCGGACAGCTCGGGTTTGATTATGGGCTCGACAAGAATGGGAAGATCTGGATTTTTGAGGTGAACACAAGGCCTCAATAAATCGCTGAAAGCATAACTCTATAGATTAACGAATATGCATTTCTTTTTTTTATCACAGAACACATCTGGAAGGTTGTGTATAATTTTATCCACATTATCCTACTTTGTATTTCCTTGGTTTCTGAAGCGTGTCCACAAAGTATGCACATGATTTCCACATGATGATGTGGATAACGGAACGATTGTTCTTATATTAGGGGCATGTTAAGATGAGGAGGAAGAAATAGGGAAGGATGGTGTTTGGGATGGAGATCCTTTCAGATGAGCTGCTTGTAGATAGTTACAACTTGGCGCTTCAGTTAAATTTGGACCCCGAGTTTATTGGACTGCTCTTCGCAGAGATCAGAAAAAGAGAGATTGAGCCAACGAATCATCGACTAGGCGCATGACTGTCTGCTTCATTCACCCATTGACTCCCACTCATTGACCTGGAATTGTACTTCTAGCCCGCAATTTCTGCAATGGCAGCTATGCTCGCAGCAAGCTTCGTTGCAGGAAGAGGACAAGTGTCCGGTATTCTCACTTCGCGGCTGGTAGGGGGCATAGGGATCGGACTGATCCTGCACTCTGCCGTCGTCAATCAAGCTGGCCTCACAGACGGGACATACAGCGTTAAGCACACGAATACCATTACACACCGGACATAACACGGGTGGCACCCTCCTTTGGCTGTCAGATCAGCTCTGACGTAATATTGGCCAAGGGTAGGGTGCCCTGCTTTTGTTGCGGCCATGCGCATACATTGTGTGAACATTGTACGAGTGTGCCTGAGCAACGCATAAGCAGCTAACAAGCCGAGGCGTGATGCGATCTGTCAGCGTTAACGTTCACTGCATCTCAACACCATACCATATTTTACTTTTTTATTATGTGAAAAATATCACATACATATATATGAAACTGGTGTAGCATAGAGGTATCAAGAAGATCCAATACACGACTTCATCAGGCGCCCCAAGCATACGTTAAAAGAAGCTGCACTGCAGCATATCAGACGGAATGAGGCTACCTGCATTGTCAAAGGAGGAGTAACCATGGCTGTTAAAGAGAGCAATCTGAATGCCCAACCTGCACAGGATGAGGTGAACCAGTTAGTCGCGCGAGCGAGAAAGGCGCAAGAGGCGTATCTCAAGCTCGACCAGGAACAGGTCAACCGAATTGTACAGGCAATGGCGCTGGCGGGACTGGATCGGCATATGTACTTGGCAAAGATGGCGGTAGAGGAAACAGGACGGGGTGTCTACGAGGACAAGATTACGAAAAACATCTTTGCGACGGAATATATATACCACCACATCAAGGGCAGCAAAACCGTCGGCGTAATTGAGGAAAATCCGTATGAAAGCTATCAACTGGTAGCGGAGCCGGTCGGCATTATCGCAGGGGTAACACCGGTTACGAATCCGACATCTACGACAATGTTCAAGACGCTGATCGCGACCAAAACCCGCAACCCGATCATCTTCGCATTCCATCCATCCGCACAGAAGAGCAGTGCTGCTGCTGCACGGACGCTGCTGGAAGCCGCGGTTGCTAATGGCGCTCCTGCCCATTGCGTGCAGTGGATCGAGACGCCTTCGCTGGAGGCAACGCAACTGCTCATGAATCACCCGGATGTGGCGCTCGTGCTGGCCACAGGCGGAGCATCCATGGTGAAGTCGGCGTACAGCACAGGCAAGCCGGCGCTAGGCGTTGGCCCAGGCAACGTCCCTTGCTTCATCGAGCAGTCGGCCAATCTGGGGCAGGCGGTAACGGATCTGATCTTGTCCAAAACGTTCGATAACGGCATGATCTGTGCATCCGAGCAGTCGGTTATCATCGAGGAACCGATCTATGATCAGGTGAAGAAGCTGATGAAGGAGAATGGCTGCTACTTCCTGAACAAGGCCGAGACTGAGCAAGTCTCCAAGCTGGTCATTAACAAGGAGAAATGCGCCGTCAATGCCGTCATTGTCGGACAGAGTGCCGTTAGCATCGCCGCTATGGCAGGTCTGCAAGTACCGGACAACACGAAAATCCTCGTTGCAGAGCTGCAGGGTGTGGGCGAAGCCTATCCATTGTCCGCAGAAAAGCTCAGTCCTGTACTGGCATGCTATAAGGTGAAGACAGCAGAGCAAGGAATCGAGCGCGCGGCGGAGGTTGTTGCCTTCGGAGGGCTCGGTCACTCCTCGGTCATCCATTCCAACAATCAGGACGTGATCGACAGCTTCGCCAAGCGGCTGCAGACCGGACGCGTTATCGTCAATGCTCCTTCCACTCATGGCGCGATCGGTGATCTGTATAATACGAACCTGCCGTCGCTGACGCTCGGCTGCGGCTCGTATGGACATAACTCGACGACCTCGAACGTATCGGCAGTCAACCTGCTCAACATCAAGCGTGTTGCCTTCAGAACCGTCAATATGCAATGGTTCAAGGTACCGCCTAAAGTATACTTCGAGAAGGATTCGACGCAATATCTGGAGAAGATGCCGGACATCTCGCGCGTGATGGTCGTCACCGACGAAACGATGGTGAAGCTGGGCTACGTCGAGAAGCTGGAATACTACTTGCGCAAGCGGACGAAGCCTGTATACATCGAGGTGTTCTCGGATGTAGAGCCCGACCCATCGGTTGACACTGTAGAGCGGGGACGGGCGATGATGGAGGCCTTCCAGCCAGACTGTATCATCGCACTCGGCGGCGGCTCGCCGATGGATGCGGCCAAGGCGATGTGGCTGTTCTACGAATACCCGGATACCAGCTTCCATTCGCTCAAGCAGAAATTCCTGGATATTCGCAAGCGGGTGTACAAATATCCGCGCCTGGGTCGCAAAGCGAAATTCGTCGCCATTCCGACAACCTCAGGAACCGGCTCGGAGGTCACCTCGTTCGCGGTCATCACCGACAAGAAGGAAGGCAATACCAAGTATCCGCTGGCTGACTATGAGCTGACGCCGGATGTGGCGATTATCGACCCGGCCTTCGTCTACAGCTTGCCGAAGACAGCGGTAGCCGATACCGGAATGGACGTTCTGACGCATGCGATTGAAGCCTATGTATCGGTAATGGCCAACGACTACACCGACGGTCTGGCGCTGCAGGCGATTCGTCTGGTGTTCCAGTACCTGGAGCCTTCGTACCATCAGGCCGATCCGCTGGCTCGCGAGAAGATGCATAATGCTTCGACGATTGCCGGTATGGCGTTCGCCAATGCTTTCCTGGGCATCAATCACTCGCTGGCTCATAAGTGGGGCGGTGAGTATCATACGGCGCATGGGCGCACCAATGCGATCCTTATGCCGCATGTCATCAAGTACAATGCACAGAAGCCGACGAAGTTCGCTTCGTTCCCGAAATATGCTCGCTTTATCGCCGATGAGCGCTATGCAGAGATTGCACGCATGTTGAATCTGCCGGCCAAAACAACGGAAGAGGGCGTGCGCAGCCTGATTGAAGCGATTCGCAAGCTGAACCGTTCGCTCGGCATCCCGGAGAGCTTCATCGAGCTGGGCTTTGACAAGACGGACTTCGAGGCGAAGGTGGACGGCTTGGCGGATCGGGCCTTTGAAGATCAATGTACGACTGCCAATCCCAAAATGCCGCTCGTTACAGAGCTGGCAGATGTATACCGCAACGCCTTCTACGGCAGGTTCTAAATCAGAAATAGCCAGGATGAGAGCCGCGAACACGGGGGGATGAACGTTTCCTCGCCTCTAGGGTCAGCGGCAAGCGACACTGATTCCGGTATTGCAACCTATAAGCAGGCGGGCGCCTGGGTCCGGTAAGCAGGCGTCCGCACCATCCAGCCGCAGCGCGGCAGCCGAGTTGAGTTCTAGCTGCCGCCAAGCGCTGGATCAGTACAGTTGCCGTCACAAGGTCAAACGAACACTTGGAGGTGCAAGACAATGGCAATGAAGGAACGGGAAGTGACAGAACGGGTCCAAGGACAGGAAGCCTGGCGCCGGTTCGCGGGAGAAGCATGGAGAAAGCATATCGATGTGAATGCATTTATCGAGCACAACATCACCCCGTATACGGGGGATGAAGCCTTCCTCGCCGAACCGACACGCAACACGCAGGAGCTGTGGAGCAAGGTAAGAGAGCTGATGCTGCAGGAGCAGCGCAACGGCGGTGTACTCGATATCGATGTGAATACGGTCTCCACGATTACCTCCCACGCTCCCGGCTACATCGACAAGGAGAAGGAGACGATCGTAGGTCTGCAGACCGATGCACCGCTGCGCAGGTCCGTGCAGCCGTTCGGCGGAATCCGCATGGCAGCCGATGCTTGCGAGGCTTACGGCTACAAGCTGCCGGAGGAGATGGAGCGGCTGTTCACCGAGGTACGCAAGACCCATAACCAGGGCGTGTTCGATGCGTATACGACCGAGATGCGCACCGCGCGCCGGGCGGGAATTGTGACCGGTCTGCCAGATGCATACGGCCGCGGCCGGATTATCGGCGACTACCGCAGAGTCGCGCTGTATGGCGTCGATCGACTCATTCAAGGCAAGAAGGAGGAGCAGCTCCAGCTTGAGGTAGACGTGATGAGCGAGGATGTCATCCGGCTGCGCGAGGAGCTGTCCGAGCAGATTCGCAGCTTGCAGGAGCTGAAGCGAATGGCGGCCTCCTACGGCTATGATATTTCCTTGCCTGCCACAACCGCCAAGGAAGCGATTCAATGGCTGTACTTCGCTTATCTGGCTGCAATTAAGGAACAGAACGGAGCCGCGATGAGTCTGGGCCGCGTATCCAGCTTCCTCGACATCTACATCGAGCGCGACAAAGCGGAGGGGACGCTGACCGAGGAGCAGGCACAGGAGATGGTGGATCATTTCATCATGAAGCTGCGGCTGGTCAAGTTTTTGCGGACACCGGACTACAACGAGCTGTTCAGCGGCGACCCGACCTGGGTAACCGAGTCCATCGGAGGCATGGGGCTGAATGGGAAGACAAGGGTAACACGCAACTCCTTCCGCTTCCTGCATACGCTGTATAACCTGGGCCCGGCGCCAGAGCCGAACCTGACGGTGCTATGGTCCAGCCAGTTGCCGGAGCAATTCAAGCGTTACTGTGCCAAGGTATCCGCAGAAACCAGCTCGATACAGTACGAAAATGACGATCTGATGCGCCCGCGCTTCGGCGACGACTACGGCATCGCCTGCTGTGTCTCCGCGATGCGGATCGGCAAGCAAATGCAGTTCTTCGGTGCCCGCGCCAACCTTGCCAAAGCACTGCTCTATGCTATCAACGGCGGTGTAGACGAGAAGCTGGGCATACAAGTCGGGCCGCCGCTTGCACCGATTACATCCGAGGTGCTCGACTATGAAGAGGTGGCTGCCAAGTTCGAGATCGTGCAGGAATGGCTGGCCAGACTGTACATGAACACGCTCAACGTCATTCACTATATGCACGACAAGTATTCCTATGAACGGATCGAGATGGCGCTGCATGACCGCGATATTGTCCGCACGATGGCTTGCGGCATCGCTGGCCTGTCCGTAGCGGCAGACAGCCTGAGCGCCATCCGCTATGCGAAGGTGAAGCCGATCCGCAACGAGCAAGGCTTGGCGGTAGACTTCGAGATTGAGGGCGAATATCCGCAATACGGCAACAATAACGACCAGGTGGACAGCATCGCCGTCGGACTCGTAGAGGGCTTCATGAACAAGCTGCGCAAGCATAAGGCATACCGGGGAGCGATCCCGACGATGTCCGTGCTGACGATTACCTCGAACGTAGTCTATGGCAAGAAGACCGGCACAACGCCGGACGGACGCAAGGCAGGCGAGCCGTTCGCTCCGGGTGCGAACCCGATGCACGGCCGCGACCGCAAGGGAGCACTCGCATCGCTCAATTCCGTGGCGAAGCTGCCATATGACAGCAGCCTGGATGGCATCTCCAATACGTTCTCGATTGTGCCCAAGGCGCTTGGCAAGGAAGAGGAGGCTCGATTCTCCAACCTGGTGTCGATGCTGGACGGCTACACAACGAGCGGTGGCCACCATTTGAACATTAACGTGTTCGACCGGGAGCACTTGATTGATGCGATGGAGCATCCAGAGAAATATCCACAGCTTACGATCCGCGTTTCGGGATATGCTGTAAACTTCAACAAGCTGACGCGCGAGCAACAGTTGGATGTCATCAACCGTACCTTCCATGGTTCGGTGTAACGCAAGATCAATGATATAAGCAGCACGGACAGTCTGGCGGGTCGCCTTAGGATGGGCGCCCGCCAGCGCTGCAAGAGGGGGGCACAAGCCATGAAAGGACGAATCCATTCCATTGACACCTTCGGTACCGTTGACGGGCCGGGCATACGCTTTGTGTTGTTTATGCAGGGCTGTGCGCTGCAGTGCCAGTTCTGCCATAATCCTGACACATGGGACACAAGCATCGGCCGCCAGGTCACGGTAGACGAGATTGTCGCAGAGCTGGAGCCGTACCTGGTCTACTATCGTACCTCGGGGGGCGGTATTACCGTTACGGGCGGGGAGCCGACCCTTCAGGCCCCCTTTGTGGCAGAGCTGTTCAAGACGGTGAAGGAGCGCTTCGGCCTGCATACGGCGCTCGACAGCTCCGGGTTCTGCGAGCCGAGCCATGCGGAGGAGCTGATGAAATACACCGATCTGGTGTTGCTTGATCTGAAGCATATCGACAGTGCCAAGCATGAGGCGCTGACGAGCCGGCCCAACGAGCGGATTCTGCGTTTTGCCAGATGGCTGGCGGAGAGGAATCAGCCGATGTGGATTCGCCATGTGCTGATTCCCGGCGTGACTGACAACTATCATGATCTGGATGCGCTGGGCCGCTTCATCTCCACGCTCGCCCCGGTGGAGCGGGTCGAGCTGCTGCCTTATCACAGAATGGGCGTATACAAATGGCAGCAGCTTGGTCGCGAGTATCCGCTGGAGGGCGTCCAGCCGCCGACGGCTAAGGAAGTGGAGCGAGCGCGAACGATCATCGACCGTGCTCGGGCGGAGGAGCCGCAGGCAGAGATTAACGAGAGCGCTGAGCTGTGCAGCGGACAGACCGGAGAGGCGAGAGGATAGAGCCAGCATGGTCAGCATGGCCAGCATAGGCGAGAACGACAAAGAGAGGCGCAGTGAGTGCGCCTCTCTTTGTGCATTAGATGAGTGATGATACATTGCACCATTGCCCATGTATTCCGGTCATCCCTGCTGTTTCTGTGGAAGGAAGCTCATGCTGGTTATGGACGTCGCTTCGTCTGTGTTAGCCCTTGGGCCCAGCCTCTCCGAGGCAGCGTACAGACGCTAGCCAGACAGGCCGTCCAGCAGCCTACAGCTTCATGTTGCTGCTATGTCCTGGCGACAGCTTCGCGGATGGATCGATGTACACCTTCGCATTATTGATTGCCGTTGGCGCTTCTCCGAATCCGACGGCAATCAGCTTGAGCTTGCCGGGATAGGTCGTAATATCTCCCGCCGCAAAGATGCCAGGGATGCTCGTCTCCATGCGTGTATCGACAGCAATCGAGCCGCCCTGAATGTCCAGTCCCCACTCGGCAATGGGGCCAAGCGAGGAGATAAAGCCGAAGTTGACCAAGACAGCATCAGCATTGATGATCTGCTCTTCACCCGTCTTGACATCGGCGATCGTGACGGCATGAATCCGTCTCTCTCCGTGCAACTGAGTGATCTCTGTCGGCGTCAGAATGCGAACAGAGGATTGCAGCAGACGATGGACGCTATGCTCATGCGCCCGGAATTTGTCGCGGCGATGGATGAGGGTGACGCTTGCTGCGACAGGCTCAAGCATGAGCGCCCAGTCGACAGCAGAGTCGCCGCCGCCGCTGATCAGCACATGCTGGCCCTTGAATTGATGCAGATCGCTGACGAAGTAATGCAGATTACTGCCCTCGAAGGCTTCCGCTCCCTCCAGCTCCAGCCGACGCGGCTCAAAGGCGCCGACTCCCCCTGTAATGATCACAGCCCGAGCGAGATGAACCGCCTTGGAGGTGTGAATCTCGAAATGCCGTTCCCCTTGCTTGACCACATTGAGCACCTTTTCCCCCAGACATACCTCCTGTGTATGGGCGAAATGCTCCATCTGCGCCTTCAAATTATTGACAAGCTCCTGGGCCGTCACCTTAGGGAAGCCTGCCACATCATAGATATATTTCTCGGGATATAGCGCAGCCAACTGGCCGCCGAGCTGCGGCATGCTCTCGACAATTTTAATGGAAGCTTGCCTCATGCCCCCATAGAATGCTGCAAACATGCCAGCCGGCCCCCCGCCAATAATGGCAATGTCCACAAATTGATCGTTTGTTGCTTCCGTGTGATCCACGTAATGCACCTCCGTCAACATGATGTTATCCCCTCATTATAAGCTTACCAAAACTGAGATTGAAATAAAAATTTGTATGTTTTTCTAAAGTTTTTCGTACAAAATTCCCTTGAAAATTTATTGAAAAGCCGATATGATTTCAGTTGTATACGCGGAGAAGAGCCTGACGCAAAGGTAAAGAAGTATGAGGAGCATTATGGAGCGATTAACATAGACTAGAATAGAGAAAAATAAAGCTACAATCTGGTTTGTGTAATTTTTCACAAGGAATGGAAGGGATTAAGTAATGAGTAATATACCGAAGATTGTCATTCTTGGAGCAGGGTACGGCGGAATTCTCACTGCGCTTCGTCTGCAAAAAGAATTAAATTACAATGAAGCAGATGTGACCCTTGTTAACAAGCACGACTATCACTACATTACAACCCATCTGCATATGCCGGCTGCGGGAACGGATAATCCGGAGAACGCCAGAGTGAGCATTTCCAAGCTGATTGATGAATTCAAGATTGATTTTGTAAAATCGACTGTCGTACAAATTCGGCCGCAGGATAAAAAGGTGATTCTGGAGGATGGCACGCTGTCCTATGATTATCTGGTCATTGGCGTAGGTGGAGAGCCGGAAACATTCGGTATCCCGGGCATGATCGAATATGCGATGAACATTCGCAGCATCAACTCTGTCAGGCTGATTCGAGAACATATTGAGTATCAATTCGCACGCTACAAGCGCGAGCCGCATCGGTCGGATTATTTGACCTTCGTCGTTGGGGGCGCTGGGTTCACAGGCATCGAGTTCGTCGGTGAGCTGGCGGATCGTCTGCCAGAGCTATGCAAGCAGTTCGACGTTGATCCTTCAATCGTCAAGCTGTACAACATCGAAGCCGCTCCAACGGCTCTGCCGGGCTTTGATCCAGAGCTGGTGGAGTATGGTATGGAGGTGCTCCGCAAGAAGGGGGTCATCTTCAAGATCGGCACGGCGATCAAGGAGTGTACCCCAGACGGTGTCATCGTCGGCGAGGGCGAGGAGATCCGTTCGCAGACGATTATCTGGACAGGCGGCATTCGCGGTAACCGGCTGATCGAGGAGGCCGGCTTTGAGACGATGCGCGGCCGGGTGAAGGTGGACGAATATCTGCGCGCGCCTGGCACGGAGAATATCTACATTGTCGGAGACAACTCGCTCGTATTCAACCCGGAAGGGCGGCCATATCCGCCAACAGCACAGATTGCGATGCAGCAAGGGGTTATCTGCGCCCATAACCTGGTTGCTTCGATTCGCAAGCAGTCGCTGAAGACCTTCGAATTCAAGAATAAGGGGACAGTCGCTTCGCTTGGCAAGGGAGAAGCGATCGGCATCGCCTTCGGCAAGAAATATACAGGCCGCACCGCTGCCTGGCTGAAGAAGCTGATCGATCTGCGCTACCTGTTCATTATTGGCGGCATTCCGCTGGTGCTGCGCAAAGGAAAGTTCCTCTAATGAGGCATTGCAGTGTGCAGGTGCGCGGGCTGCTGACACGGGAGGAGCTTGATCGGTATAATGCGCTGATGGAGGTTGGCTCGTTCCTGGAATCACAGAACCGCTATGATCTGGCCTACACCGTTCAACAGGAGATCGATAGACTGATCGTGCCTGGTATTGAACGGTTGAAGGAGAAGGGGCGCGAGCGCGACCGGGCGACACAGCAATTTTTGGAAGAGATGAGAGGGGAAGCTGACTAACAGCTTCCTCTTTTCTGCTAGAGCAGACATTGTATTTGCGCGGCCCGCGCAGATAAAGTGCCTGCTGTTGAAACGATGTGAGCGGTGAGTACGTCTTATGTAGTATAAGGAGCATGAGAAGTGTCGTACTCTGGTACAAGGAGGAGTTGCAATGAGCAAGCAGCATGCGTTGATTATCGGAGCAGGGATCGGCGGCCTGAGTACCGCCGCCGCTCTGGAGCGGATCGGCTGGAGTGTCGCAATCTATGAACGGGCGCCTGCGTCGCCACGGAGTGGAGCGGGCATCGTGCTGGCGCCTAATGCGCTGGCTGTGCTGGAGCAGCTTGGAGCGGCGGGCAAGGTGCGAAATCGCGGGGCGAGGGTGGGATGCGCCGAGATTCTTCGTCAAGACGGCCGCCCGATTACGGCGGTGCCCGTGCAGCAGCAGGCGCAGCGCTACGGTACGTACAGCTATCTCATCCACAGGGAGACGCTGCAGAGCGTGCTGGCTGGTCAGCTTGAGCGAACGGCGGTGCATTATGGGAAGCAGCTTGTTGACCTGTACCAGCAGGAGGACGAGGTGACGGCCGTCTTCGCGGACGGCACGAGTGCCTGTGGACAACTGCTGATTGGAGCCGATGGTATCCATTCCACTGTGCGCCGCAAGCTGCCGACTACGGCGCTGCCTGCTGGCGGCGATGCGCTCCGGTATGCCGGCTTCACCGCGCTGCGCGGTATTTGCACGCTGGGGAATCTCCCCTACTCCTCCGAAGAGGGCGGGGGCTTCGAGGCTTGGGGCTCAGGCTTGCGCTTCGGGTTATCTCACCTGGGCGAAGGCAGAGTGTTCTGGTTCGCTGCACTGAATGCTGAGGCGGGCGGTCAACATTCGCCCGGCGCAGCGAAGGCGGCGCTGCTTGCACGGGTTCAGAATTGGTATGAGCCCGTTGCCCAGGCGGTATCAGCGACACCGGAGGCGGTGTTGCTACAGCATGACATCTATGACCGTGCGCCGCTTCGCTGCTGGTCATTCGGCAGTGTAACCCTGCTCGGTGATGCCGCGCACCCGATGCTGCCCAATCTCGGACAGGGCGGGGCGCAAGCGCTGGAGGATGCCGCCCAGCTCGCCGCTTGTCTGCGCGAGCGTCCGGACGATGTACCCGCTGCGCTCGCAGCTTATGAGGCGGCACGCATTCCGCGTACCAGCCGAATCGTTCGGCAGTCGAGGCGTATGGGCAGGGTGGCGCAGCTAGAGAATCGATTAGCAGTATCCCTGCGCAATAGCGTACTGCGTGCGATGCCGAGCCCACTCCAGCTTCAGCAGCTCGACTGGCTAATCGGCTATCGCCCGGCGGAGTTCCAGGAGCATCTCCGCTGATCGGCTATCGGCCGCCGGAGTTCCAGGAGCATCCCCGCTGATTGACTATCGTCCGGGGGAGCTCTACGGTGATCTGCTCGCTTCGTTCAAATTCAAGCGTAACGGGTGCCGTCACCCCTGAGGGGGAATCTCCGCCCGTTTGCCAAGAATTCTACAATAAGCTATAGCACAACAAAGCACCCTGGCTCGCAGGGTGCTTTGTTGTATAGAGTAGATGCCAGGATCGCTGTCAGGAATGACGTACCCTGCTTAACTCTGCTCACACGGTATGGTTAGTTACACACGCAGCCACTGCGAGAGCTTGTCTGCGGTGAGCAGATTGCCGACATAGAAGTCCCCGAAGTCCCCGTAGCGCGCGCTCACTTCGTCAAAGCGCATCTCATAGACGAGCTTCTTGAATTGCAGCGCATCGTCAGCGAACAGCGTTACGCCCCACTCCCAATTATCGAAGCCGACCGAGCCGGTAATGATCTGCTTCACCTTGCCCGCATAAGAGCGGCCGATCATGCCATGGCTGCGCATCATAGTGCGGCGTTCTTCCATCGTAAGCATATACCAGTTATCAGCGCCATCGCGCCGCTTGTTCATCGGGTAGAAGCAGATATGCGCTGCTTTCGGCAGAATCGGCTTCAGTCGCGCCACCACCTCCGGGTTGTCCATCGGATTGCCTCCGGAGCCGGAAGCCAGGTAGTTGCTCAGCTCAACAACGCTAACATAGGAATAGACAGGGCGCGTGAACTGGGCAATTGTTGACTTGTTGAAGGCGGTCTCCAGCTCGCTGAGCTCCTCCAGCGTCTCGCGCAGATGCATGAAGACGAAGTCGGCCTTCTGCCCTACGATGCTGTACACAGCCGTGCTCCCTTGCTTTTCCTGCTCGGTGGCGGCCCAACTGTTCAGGAATTGATGGAGCTCCTGCTCAGCGACGGCGCGTGTTTCCTCCGAGGCCAGTCTCCATGCCTCCCAGTTGATGGTGCGAAAATCATGAAGGGCATACCAGCCCTCTAATGTTTGTGCTGCTTCACTCATTGCATTCGCTCCCTTAACTATCTATAGTATGCTAACATTGTAGCGTATTCATGGAAATAAGAGCAAATGGCTTTCCTGTGACAATCGCCAAGCTATCAATTGACTTGCGGCTCTCCTTTTAATAAACTACATTATAGTAGCAAAATTTGTGCCAAGGTTTTGGGAAAGGGGAAGCCTCCATGCTCCAGATGATTATTGCCATGCTGCTGTTTTTTGTCATGATGTTCGGCATCGGCTTTATATTGAATATGCTTATGAAGACGACCTGGTTCCCGGTCTATCTGTTCCTGATCGTGCTGCTGCCGGTCGGCATCTACTATACATGGAACGACTCCATGGGATTTGTGGATAACCTGACCGCGTATACCTATGTCGACATTGCCCCGGCAATTACGGCTCTGATCGGGGCGTTGGTGAGCGGATACACGATTCGCGCACTGCGTCGCGGCGGCTACAAGATGTTCTAATCGGTGCAGCTAGGCTAGCGTGCTTGATAGCAGCATGTACGGTAAGGAACCACTGGCTTAAGTGAACTGCTCCCCCAATGTTAGTTGAGTCTGACAAAGGGGGCAATTCACTTCTGGCTGGTGGTTCTTTGTTCATATCGCCTGTATAAGCCTGCGATTGGTTGGTTTTTCTTTGGGCGAGCGCATCGAAAGGGCAGCCCATTTATGATAAACTAGATGGAAGGTGCATTGACAGAACGGACGAAGTAGGCAGCAAGGTCAAGAGGAAGAGAAAGAGGTGATGTGGTTGCGGATCGGCAATATACATGAGTTTACGGAGCATCACCGTTATTACATATATCGGGATTTTACGCTGGGCAGCATGAATATGAAGGTGCTTCAACTGATCTATCAGCCGATGGTGGGCGCAGTGGCGATCGGGCTCTATCAACTGCTCTATCATCAGGTGCCAGGGGAGCAGGTGGGCTATTCGGGATTGGAGCCGCAGCGCAGATTATTCCTCGGACTCGGGCTGGAGATGAACGAAGCCGGGCGCAGGCATCTGGCGCTCCAGGCCTCGAAGCTGGAGGCGGTTGGCCTGATGCAGACCTCGCGGCTGGCGCTTCCGCATGGCGAGGATGTGATCTATGAATACGAGCTGGCAGCACCGCTCGGGCCGGAGGAGTTCTTCGAGAATCAGCATCTGGCGATGTACCTGCGGGACAAGATTGGCAAGTATGCACTGATCTCGCTGCGGCAGCAATTTTTCGCACGCGAGCCGGATGAGCTGGCCTCCGCGCAACTGGAGAAGGAGAACATCTCGGTGCCGTTCTATGAGCTGTTCTCGCTCAATACGCAGGCGGTGGACAACGAGCTCGAGCAGGCGTTGTCCGAGGTCGCATCTACAAGGCCGAGCAGCACGCCGCCGCAGAGGGAGCATACCGCTACCGCAGGTATCCAGTACGGTGAGATTATATTGCGCTTTCCGCGCCATTCGGCAAATCGGCCGCATGTGGAACGGCTGCGCGGCGATGAGCGCCAGTTGGCCCGGCTGAATTATGTCGCGTATAAGTTCAACCTGAGTGTGGTCGATCTGTGCCGGCTGCTGGATGAGGACGGCATCTTCTCACGGTCAGGCGAGCTGATGGAGGAGGAGCTCCAGCTTCGCGCCAATCAGCTCTACCGTCAGGAGCGCAAGCGAGATGATGAGCGGAAGCGCAAGCTGGTCAAGATAACCGGGGCAGCAGCACAGGGTACAGACGCTGAAGAGGACGAGCTGCCACAGGAATATGCTGTGCTCGCGGAGGACTGGCTTGAGGTGCCGGTTCAACTGGCGGGACGCTGTGATAAGGCGCAATACAATATGCTGATGCGCAACGAGCCCTATACCCGTTTTCTGGCTCGGTTCTTCCCCGGCGCTATACCGGATTGGGTGGAGCGTGTGTTCGAGCGGATCGATATGAATTACAGGCTGCCGGAGGCTGTCATTAATGTGCTGATCCACTATGTGCTTGGCGCTGCTGACGAATCGCAGCGGGTAAGCAAAAGCTTCATCGATGCGGTGGCTGGCAATATGCTGGTCAAGCAGGTGGACACCTTTGAGAAGGCGGTCAGCTATGTGAGGGAGCAGAGCAAGGTGGAGGAGCGCCGCAAGCAGACCAGCCAGCGGACAAGCGCACCAGGGCGAGCTGGGGCGGGACGAGGCAGCCGTGGCAGCAGCCGCAAGCCGAGCCTCCCGATTATCGAGGATGTGCCGTCTGGCTCCGCAGCAACGCCGGAGGAGCTGGAGGAAATATTGAGGCTGGCTCGCAAGCTGGATGGCAAGAGGGAATAGGGGGTAGAGGATGATGGAATCGCTGAGCGATGTGCTCAAGCAATGGCATACAGGCAAGCAGATGAGAGGGCGCGCCAAGGAATTACAGGAAGAACTGCTCGCACATCCGCTCGTCGTCAAGCTGCAGCATAAATACCCTGAGCTGAATGAAGAGCTGATCCGGCTTAATCTGAACCGGATCTATCAATATACGAAGGAGCATGCGAATTGCTCGGACTGTCCGGGGCTGGAGCGCTGCCCCAATGACTTTGAGGGCCATTATACGATGCTCTCTGTTCAATCGGATAGCGACATCCCGCAGTTGGTCGACCGCAAGGTGCCGTGCAAGAAGTTTCTGGCTCACCAGAGCGAGCGGCAGATTCGCAGCCGGGTCAAGAGCTTCTATGTAGACGAGCTTGCGCTCTCACGCGGCTACTCTGCGGAGGAGATTACCTTCAAGGATTTGGAGCGAGTGAAGGCGGTCAGACAGATTATGGAGTATATCGAGCAGACGCGACATGAGGGCCTGCAAACTCGGGGGCTGTATCTGGCGGGCAAATTCGGCACCGGAAAAACGTTCTTGATGTGCTACATGCTCTATGAGCTCGCCAAGGCGGGCTATTCTGGGGTGATCGTCTACGTACCGGAGTTTGTAGAGGATCTCAAGTCGATGTTCTCCGAGCCACAGAAGCTCAAGGAGACGATTGAGCTGATGAAGTCCACCGACCTGCTCGTATTTGATGACATCGGCGCAGAGAACTTAAACCCATGGGTGCGCGATCATGTGATGGGAACGATCCTGAATTACCGCATGAACCGCAAGCCGACCTTCTACACCTCCAATCACGATCTGGACATGCTGGAGAAGCATTTCAGCTTTACGAGCAAGGACGGGGATGAGGCGCACAAGGGGCAGCGGCTGATGGATCGTGTTCGTCCGTTTGTCGATTATGTCGTGGTGAGCGGCGATAACAAGCGCGGCAAGAGTTAAGATTCAGTCAGGGAACACCATTGCAGGTCAGCCAGCCATGTTCTAGGCTGTGTCTACTAGACCATAGGCAAAGAATCGCGCCATACCCGGTCTCCAGCGAGCTGCAGGCCAGGGATGGCGCGATTTGTTGCAGGGCGATATAGTCGCTGCCTGGTCTTGACCAGGGTGTGTATGCAAACTCCGCAAGGAGCAAATGTTGCAGCGGCGTGCTAAGGATACAGATCATGCAAGGCCGCCAGCAGCTGCGGACGCAGGCGCACATCCGGCCATAGCGCTTGTAATGTCGCTTGCGCCTCCTGCACCGTTGATGCGCCGCCAAGCCGGATGAGCGTCCCGATGGCGATACATCCGGTGCGGCTGCGCTCCTCGGAGCAATGGATGCCGATGCGGTAGCCGCCTTCCGTAAGCTCGCAGATCCAGTCCACTGTCTCCTGAATAATCGTCTGCTGATGCTCCCCATCCTGCTCCAGCGGAATGCGCACATAATGGAGCGGATGCTCCTTGCCGGTAAGCACCTTCTCCGACCGCAAGTCCACAATAACGTGGCAGCCCTCCTTTTCGATCAGGGAGATGGTGTCTCCGAGGCTGCCAATCCATACCTTCCCCTGTACAAGCTCCTTGTAGCTATTAAATGCCGTATTGATCTCTGGCAAGCAGCCATCCCTCCATCGCTTCGCGGTGCATGATGCCGCGCTAGCATGATTTTACAATGCCCATCATTACAAGTGTATTAATTTCCCTGAGCTTGCATGACCGGAACCTATAAGATTAGGTGATGATTTTAATCAGAAAAATTGAAATTTGTATTGACACTTCCCCCTGAATCCTGCTATTATCCATCCATAACCAACTAAACAGGTAGGGATATTAGATATTACGACCAGAGCAACTGGAGTAACACGGCCCATACAGACCTGATGATGAAGGTATCTAAGTGGAGGGGGATTACAATATGAAACACAAGCTATCCTTAACAGTACGATTGTTCACAGTTGCTCTGGCGTTGACTCTGGTCGTCACAGGTTGCGGCTCCGGCGGGGGCAACGGCGGCGGGGAGGGGGCAGCCTCGGCATCCACAGGTAAAGGTGCTTCCAATCAGCCAGCCGACGCGAGTCGTCCGGTCAAGCTGCTGAACGTATCCTACGATCCGACTCGGGAGCTGTATGAGCAATACAACAAAGCCTTCGCCGCCTACTGGAAAGAGAAGACGGGACAGGAGGTCACGATCGACCAATCGCATGGCGGCTCAGGCAAGCAGGGGCGTGCGGTTATGGACGGCCTGAAGGCCGATGTGGTGACGCTGGCGCTGGGCTATGACATCGATGCCCTGGTGAAGCCGGGCCTGCTGGACGCAGACTGGCAGCAGCAATTCGAGCACAACAGCTCGCCCTACACCTCGGCGATCGTGTTCCTCGTTCGCAAGGGCAATCCAAAGGGAATTCATGACTGGGATGATCTCTTGAAGGACGGCGTGGAGGTGATTACGCCGAATCCGAAGACATCTGGCGGTGCGCGCTGGAACTACCTGGCTGCCTGGGGCTATGCGCTCAAGCATAACAACAATGATGAGGGGAAAGCGCTGGAATTTTTGCAGAAGCTGTTCAAGCATGTACCGGTGCTTGATTCCGGTGCGCGCGGCGCGACGACCACGTTCGTTGAACGCAAGATCGGGGATGTGCTGCTGGCTTGGGAGAACGAGGCGTTGCTCTCGCTCAAGGAGTTCGATGATGGCGAGTTCGAGCTGGTGACGCCTTCCATCAGCATTCTGGCTGAACCTCCGGTGGCGGTCGTGGACAAGACGGTGGATGAGCGGGGCACCCGCGAGGTAGCTGAGGCCTACCTTCAGTATCTGTACAGCGAGGAGGGTCAGGAGCTGGCCGGGAAGAATTTTTATCGTCCAACACTGCCCGCAGTAGCCGAGAAATACAAGGATCAGTTCAAGGAGCTGGAGCTGCTCCAGATTGACAAGGATTTTGGCGGCTGGAAGGCAGCACAGGAGAAGCACTTTAGCGATGGCGGCACATTTGACCAAATCTACACGCCAGGCTCCTAATCGTGCAGGCTGATACGAAAGGAGCTGACTTCTCATGAAAGGTTCCGTCATGAAGGTTAAGGCCAAAGCGAGCAGTGTGCTGCCAGGGTTTGGAATATCCTTGGGCTTTACCCTATTTTATCTCTGTCTCATGGTCATCATCCCGCTGTCCGCGATCTTCATCAAAACATCGGGCATGCCATGGAGCCAATTCTGGGATACAGTCACCCATCCGCGCGTGCTGGCATCCTACAGGGTCAGCTTCCTGACCGCATTCGCCGCAGCATCGATCAATGTCGTCTTCGGTCTGCTGGTTGCCTGGGTGCTGGTTCGCTACCGTTTCCCTGGCAAGCGAATCGTCGACAGCTTGATCGATCTGCCCTTTGCGCTGCCGACCGCAGTAGCGGGGATTGCGCTCACAGCCATCTACGCGCCCACTGGCTGGATCGGGAAGTGGCTGGAGCCGCTGGGCATCAAGGTGGCATTTACACCGCTGGGCATTACGATCGCCCTCGTATTCATCGGCTTGCCGTTCGTTGTACGCACAGTGCAGCCGGTATTGCAGGATATGGAGAAGGATACGGAGGAAGCGGCCGTGATGCTTGGAGCGTATCGGCTGCGTACCTTCACCCGCGTCCTGCTGCCGGAGCTGATCCCGCCGCTGCTGACCGGATTTGCGATGGCGTTCGCGCGCGGGCTTGGCGAATACGGCTCGGTTGTCTTCATCTCCGGTAATATGCCGCTCAAGACCGAGATTGCGCCGCTGCTCATCATGACGAAGCTGGAGCAGTACGATTATATGGGGGCGACGGCCATCGCGCTCGTCATGCTGATCATCTCGTTTGTGATGCTGCTTATTATTAATGCGCTGCAATGGTGGTCTGGCCGCCGTGCAGTCGCAGCCTAGAGGAGGGGCTATCATGGCTGGAGCGATTACCGCCCATCTCGATCATCAGGCGGCTCAGCGGCCACAACATATTAACGAGTCTGGCCCGGTGAGGGTCATCCTCATCACCATCGCCTTGCTATTTTTAACGCTCGTCGTGGTGCTGCCGTTGATGACGATCTTTGTGGAGGCGTTCAGGAAGGGCTTCGAGGTCTATCTGGCCTCGATTACGGATAAGGATGCGCTGGCAGCGCTGAGGCTGACGCTGCTGACAGCAGCGATCGCGGTGCCGCTCAACACGATATTCGGCGTAGCGGCAGCTTGGGCGATAACGAAGTTTCAGTTCCGGGGCAAAAATCTGCTCCTGACATTAATTGACCTGCCCTTTGCCATATCGCCTGTCATCTCGGGTCTGATCTTTGTGCTCTTGTTCGGCGCACAGGGCTTCTGGGGGCCGTGGCTTGATGAACGGGGGATTCAGATTATATTCGCCCTGCCGGGAATTGTGCTGGCGACGGTGTTCGTCACTTTCCCGTTCGTGGCGCGGGAGATCATCCCATTAATGCAGGCGCAAGGGACACAGGAGGAGGAAGCGGCCGCGAGCCTTGGCGCGCGGGGCTGGCAGATATTCTGGCGCATCACGCTGCCTAATATCAAGTGGGGTCTGCTGTACGGAATTATTCTCTGCAACGCGCGGGCGATGGGGGAATTCGGGGCGGTCTCTGTCGTCTCTGGACATATACGCGGACAGACGAATACTTTGCCGCTGCAGGTGGAGATTTTGTACAATGAATACCAGTTCGCCGCCGCCTTTGCCGTCGCCTCGCTGTTGCTGCTGCTGGCGTTTGTCACATTGCTCGCCAAATCCTTTGTGGAAGGGCGAAAAATAAATTCCTAGTATTTTGGTGTGAAAAGTGTTATATTGATAAATAGAACATGACAGCAATCGGACATCGGACATCGGACATTGTCGAAGGCTACAGTGCTCCGTATCAACCACTGATTTCAAGACATTCTCATTACAAATATAATGAAAGACTACAGGAGGCGGCGTTGCTGCATGGAGAGAACAATTACAATTAAAAGTGGACAATGGAATCTGGCAGCAACGCTGCATTATCCGGAGCTAACGCAGGACAGCCCGTCGCGTCTGCCGATCATCATTATATGCCATGGCTTCGTCGGCAGTCGGATCGGTACAGATCGGTTGTTTGTGAAGGCGGCGCGTACATTCAGCAAGGAAGGGTTCATCGTGCTTCGCTTCGATTATGCCGGCTGCGGCGAGAGCGATGGGGATTACGGCGAGACGGGTCTGGACTCGTTCATCGAACAGACACGCTATGTTCTGGACTACGCGCTCGATATGGACATTGTTGATCCAGAGCGGGTGATTCTGCTGGGACACAGTCTGGGAGGCGCGTCTGCGCTGCTGACAGGTGTCAAGGATAAGCGGGTCAAGACGCTCGTATTGTGGGCGCCCGTCGCTCATCCTTATACAGATATTGTGAAAATTACAGGCCGGGATGTGCATGATCAAGCGATGACACAGGGCGGAGCAGATTACCTGGGCTACACCTTCCGTCCGGTATTCTATGAATCACTGACCAAGCATCAGCCTTTGCGGGATTTGAAGGACTTCGGCGGAGATGTGCTGCTGGTGCATGGCACCTCCGATGATGTCATTCCGGTGGACTATACCTTCTTGTATCAGAAGCTGTTCTGGACTCGCCAGGATGGTCAATGCGACAAAGAGGTGATTCTCCAGGGAGATCATACCTTCTCCTCACAGGCGAGCGTAGCGGTTCTGTTCTCAAGCACGGTCAATTGGCTCAAGGATTTGGAGCGCAAAAAGCGGGATTGGAATGGCTGGGTCATATAAAATTTGCTACACTGAATAGTAAGGAGAGAGGAACCATGCCAAAGCCACTACAGATCGATTCATTGTGGACGGAGAGAATCTCTGATCAATTAAATGGTTTGGAATACGGATCGGTGCTAATCACTGTCCATGATGGAAGAATTGTGCAGATCGATCGTACAGAGCGCAAACGATTTGATCCATCCTCAGAATCGCGCCGCGGTGCAGAGCAGCCTGTGAGATCGGTGACATAGCTGCAATGGGCGGAGCATTGAGGAGTAGTATCTTCAAGAGTGGGCAGGAACCGATGCAGTACCAATATTAATGAGGCAGGAGTGTGATCAGGGAATGGCCAAGATTGTAATCCTTACAGGGAGCCCATCCAGAAGCTCCAGACTATTCGGCATCGTAGACTATGCGACTCAAGCGCTGGAGCAGGCAGGCTTCGAGGTGTCTGCGATTCATGCAACGGATCTCCCGGCAGAGGATCTGCTGTTCGCGCGGTTCGACAGCCCGGCGATCCAGGGGATTGGAGCGGCAGTCGCCTCTGCGGATGCAGTAATCGTCGCATCGCCGGTCTATAAGGCTTCTTACACGGGATTGTTGAAGGCCGTGCTGGATTTGCTGCCGCAAAAAGGGCTTGTCGGCAAGCCGGTGCTGCCGCTGTTCATCGGCGGGACGATCGCTCATTTCTTGAGCATCGACTACGCCTTGAAGCCGGTGCTGTCTGCGCTGGGCGCGCGTCACTTGCTGACAGGCGTGTTCGCTGTCGATTCGCAGGTGGCGCGCAATGAGCAGGGCGAAGCCGTGCTGAACGAGGAGCTGCGCACCCGTCTGGATGTGGCATTGACAGAATACGCAGAGATTGTGAAGCTGCTTGCTGGCAGGGCACAGCAGATCGAGAGCGGGAATATCTAATCGCAGTCGCCATAATAGAGTATGGGGCCAGCCGCCTGGGCTGGCCTGTTTTTGTTGCACAGGCACAGGGATGGCAAAGCCGAGCTTTAGCCCGTCAGGGACGGCGGCAGCCGTTTACACTTGTGTAAGCATAAATAATATTTTTTACATAATGTAAAAACTAATTTTACAACTGTTGTGAAGAGGTTTATAATGGACCTATATGTGAGGAAGAGGTGTTATTTATGAGTTTGAATTATTATGAATACCGAGAAATCATCTCGAACAACTTGATCGCATTTATTCGTGCCAAGGGTTATTCCAAATTGAGCTTGTCTAAGTTAACAGGAATTTCTCGTCCAACCATTGATCAAATTCTAAAAGGAGAAAGTCCCAATCAGACCATTTACAATTCCCAAATTGCTAAAATAAACGAAACCTTTGATTTACCTGAAGATTATCTCATAACCGCTGTCCCTGTAGCCAGCACGCCACCTCCTCTGACATATGCTTATTCTGATCACGGCAATGATTATGAAAAAAGTGATGTAGCCAAAGAAGCCTTGTTTGGATTAGATAGTATACTCGACGTATATTCGATGTATCTGAATAAATAGCTAGAAATATTATTGATGGTAATTACGGGATTTACTACAAGTGAATTGAGGTGTTGGCACAGTGCGAATAACTAGTGAAAATTTAGATTTGACAGTTCAACTTAACGACCAGATTGCTAAGGAAGTTCAAGAGCATATTCTGTTCATCACTAAAAGGCTTATTAAATGGCAATCCCTTCCGATTGAACAACAAGCATTGGAAATATTGAAAGAGTATAATCTGATTGAAATTCCTATTCCAGATCATAATTGGGGTGGTGCTATTCGTAAGTTCCCAAATGGGAGAAAAGTTCCAATCATTAACACAGCCCAACCTCGACTGTACCAATATTTCATATACTGGCATGAGATTTACCACTTAACCGAGAGAGAAGAATTCCACCAACACGATGAAGAAAAATATGACATCATGACTGAATTCAATCTAAATGAACGGAAAGCTGATTATTTTGCAAGTCAGATGATCTTTGGATACCTTGATTTGTATGATTATTTCAATTCAATTAAGGAAACGGATTTCATCGTCAAAGTTGCTCATTGCATGAAATCATTCAAGGCTCCTTACAAGGCAGTATTAATTGAATTGTATCAATTAGCTCAAAAAAATCATAATAGCCTATTGCAAAATCAAATTAAGCTCAACTTCGATAAGAATTGGACAATGGAGCAGTGGGCAGTCATTTTTCAACATTATTCATTGGATGATTCCCTGATCAGACCATCCTTTCTTACCAATTTGAATCCGATTAAGGAATCAATAGAACGGGAGATTCGTCAATATCCAGATGTCGAGTTATATCGGGACAACCTGAATTTGATCTTAGAGTGGGAGGCGAAATATAGATTAATTCATAAGGAATTAAAGGGGCGTATGAATGATTAATCGTGACTTGGCGGGAGTTTTACAGCATAAATCTGACTCGAAGATTTTGATTTTAGATTCCAATAATGTGCAATTTTATTACCAGCATCGAAATTTATTGCCAGTGACACATATTTTCGATCCATATGATGTAGTTATCATACCTGGATGGGTATATAGGGAGTTCTCGCATCATGAGGGCAAGGACACTTATGTCAGGTACGATATACCTGCCACAAAACTATTTCTCGATGAAGATAATGACTATTTACCACTGCTCGATTATTCAGATAAAAAATTAATGGAACTCTTTGCTGCTTCTTCGACATCCGCTGAATCCTATCGATTTTTCAGTCAGATGAAAAAATTACAGGTTGAAGATTATCCAGATCATTGGATTGCTGAATTTTACAACAATGGTTTTCCTATGCAACAAGATGGATCAAAACTAACAAGGAAAAACGCGGGAGAAATTTCTATTACTACTCTTGTCTTCTCTCTGTTATCATATTTCCAAGGCAGTATTGCAAGTTTATCTCTTGCTTCAAGTGATAATCTCTCCCGATCAAATAAATACATTGCGCCCTAATCCACGCTCGTCCATCTATGTTGAACATCATGTGGATGGGAGTTCAACTATTCATGATATTGTTGTAGATACGGCAGCTTTTATACATATGTGCCAAAATCATCAGAGGTACACGATATTATTTTAAGACAAAAGAAGGCATGCGTGTATGGAACGACTCAAGATTGTAGACAGGCCGCTGGTATTGATGCTGGCGGTCACCTTTATTGCATATCAGCTCACTCATTGGACACTGCTCGGCTATGCTGTCGGCTGGCTGGCTCTGGCGGCAATCGGGGTGCTGCTGCGCCATCTGCATGGAACAGCGCTCTACCTTAGCCTTGTGTTTATGATCGTAGGCACGGTCAGCCTGATACTTCAGCAGGCGCCGCTTGCCGCGTGGCTTCAGGCCGCATCGATGAATGCGACCTTGGTGACGCTGTTTGTCTTTGCACCGTTATTCGGTATCCCGGTCCGGTTGCCGGAATACTATGCTGCACTGGAGCGCTTCTATGAGCGGCGCTTGCGCAGCACGGGGAGTCTGCTGGTGGGCACCCAACTGCTGACACAGCTTCTTGGCGCTTTTATTAATGTGGGTTCTATCCCGGTCGTCTATTATCTTGTCTATGTGAAGCCGCGCGCCCCGGCATTATCAAGCTTGCTTGCGGCGGCGATGAACAGAGGGTTTGGCGGAGCCATCTTGTGGTCGCCGTATTTTGCAGCGATGACGCTGGTTGCCAGCTCACTGCATGTAAGCTGGTCGGTGCTGCTGCCGCATCTTTTAGTTCTGTCGCTGTTGAGCGTGGCTATTAGTCTGCTGGTGGATGCCCCCAAGCTGCGCCAGGCCTCGGACGCGATGCCGCCTGTCTCCAATGAAGAGGGCTTGCCGCAGTCTGATGCCGATACGATACGGCTTAGCCAGACTCCAGCGCCTCCACTGCCTGCGGAGCGGACCATTGCCGCAGGAGAGGACAAGCCAACAACGTCAGGCTTCCCTCCCGGGCTCGCCGCCTACCTCATACTGGCGATCGGTGTCATCCTGCTGCTGGAGCGGTTGGTGGATTTGCCGATGGTTATCATTACGTGCTTGGCGGCCTCGGTGTTCCCGTTGCTATGGTGTATGCTCAAGCGCGAGCTGCCAACCTTTCGGCAAGGCTTGACGAACCATTTCCGGGTTACCTTGGGTTCGCTGCAGAAGGAGATGACGCTGTTTTTGGCGGCGGGCTTTTTCAGTGGGGCGATTAGCGGTATCGGGTTCGGCCCGGCGATCCCGGAGCTGCTGGGACAACTGCCGCTGCCGGTCGCGTTTTCCTTCTCGCTGCTTACCGTTGCTGCTGTTGGCCTCACCTCGCTCATTGGCCTGCATCCCATCGTTACCGTGACGGTGCTTGTGACGAGTATCGACCCGGCAAGTGTGGGGCTAAACACAGTTTCCTTCGCGATCCTGCTGCTCGGCAGTTGGTCGCTATCCAATCCGGTATCTCCGGCTTCGGCGGTGAATAACCTGCTTGCCGGTCTGCTCAAGCAGCCAGTGTTCCGCTTGACGCGCGCCAATTATCGCTTTGCAGCGGTTATGGCGCTTGCATTGCTGCTCTATGTGCTGCTTGTAGCCATCTGAAAAACCGTCCCCGGCCGTTGAGGGTATCTTGCCCTTCACCCGACCGGGGACGGTTGTTTTCGTTGACAGTCACCATGCCTTACGGCATGGTACGGTACGAACGGCCGTATGTCGCCGCTGCATCTTGGTGCTATGCGGCAGCGCTGTCCGCTGTGTCTGTACGAGTGCGTCTGTCCTCTGCGACTGCGCGACAGCGTCTGTGCGCTGCGTCTGTACGACAGCGTCTGTCCGCTGTGTCTGTGCTCCAGCGTCTGTGCGGTGCGTCTGTGTGCTGCGGCTAGGAGCCCGTGGAACGGTAATGCCGAACGCCGATATTCCATATGAGCAGGCAAGGGAGGATGAAGGCGATGCCAGCGGTCGGTGCAAGCATGTAGAGCCAGCTATCTTCGCCAGACTTGCCTAAGATGTAGAGCAGCGGCACGTAATTGACACAGCCAAACGGGATGACGAAGGTGAAGAAGCGCTTCACCCATGTCTCATAGATATGAAGCGGATACTGTGCCATCTCCCGCCCGCCATCGGTGAAGATGTTGGCGACCTCCAGACCTTGAACAGTCCAGAAGCATAGTGTCGCTGCAAGCATGAAGATTCCGGTAAAGATAAACACGCCGCTCGCGATCATGAAGCCGAGCGTGAGCGCCTTGGGAATCGTCCACGCCATCTCCAGGGAAGACACGGCATAGATGAGTACAAGCACGCTCTGCACGAGCCGTCCGATCCGCGTGAATTCGAAGCTGGAGCCCAGCACCTGCAGCACGGTGCCGCGCGGACGGACGAGCAGCCGGTCGAAGTCGCCTCGCCGGATCAGCCCGGAGAAGCTGTCGAAGCCGCGAGCGAAGCATTCGCTAATGGCAAACGACATATGAATGACGGCAAAGCATAGTGCAACCTCCGGGAAGCTCCAGCCCTTGATCTGGCCGAATCGCTCGAACAGGAAATACACCCCGGCGAAGATGGAGAACGGCACAAGAAATTGGCCTAGCGACAGCAGGAGGAAGGAAGCACGGTATTGTAGTTGTGATTTGAATAAGATAGTCATATATTTCCAATACAGTTGCATCGTCTATCCCCCCTGTACCACGACGCTGCGCAGCGCCAATTTCATGAGCCACTTGCCTAGCATAACGAGTACAGCCAGCCACACCAGTTGAATGCCGATCCCGGTCAGTGCATCCAGCGTCCCGATATGGCCGGAGTAGACGCGAAACGGGAAGTCTGCACTCCAGCGAAAGGGCAGTACATAGATGATCTGCTGCAGCCAGGCTGGCATGAGCGGCACCGGAATGACCATTCCCGCGCAAAATTCACCCAGCACGCCGAACATAAGAAGCGAACCGGCAGGCGACAGGGTAACGAAGACGCTGATATAGATCAGCATCGAGATAGCAACGATCAGAGCCAGGCCAATCAGTAGCGAGAGGAGGAACAAGGCCAGCGCTGCTCCATCTGGGGGCAGCATAAGGCGATAGCCTCCAGGCAGCAACATCGCTGCAACAAGTATCGGACCGCTGCGCAGAGCAGCTCCAGCCAAGCGCTGGGCGAGCAGCTTCGCGTACCAGAATCCGTAGATGCCGCTCGGGCGGCATAGCTCATACGCGATATTGCCTGTAGTAATCAGATCGAATAATTCGTTGTCGCGGAACCAGAGCATAATGAGGGCCAAAAATGCCTGCTGCAGCCAGATGTACGCGGTCAGCTCCTGAAGGGAGATCGGCTGGCTGCCCGCAGTCTGGTGATAGAAGGCCTGAAATACCATAAGGATGATAAAGCCCCAGAAAAACTGTGTCGCTATGCCAGCCAGCGCCGCTGTGCGGTATTGCAGTCCGGTGTAGAGCCGCAGCTTGAAGACGGACAGATACATTCTCATAGCAGCTCATGCTCCTTATAGAGCTGCATAATCAAGTCCTCGATCGGCTGGGCATCGATCGACACATCAAGCAGCTCGACCTGCTCGGATAATGCCGCCAGGATGGTCGAGATCGCGACCTGGCTCGTGTCCACCTGGAATTCGGCGCGCTCAGGCGACCAGGAGAGCGTCGTGGCGCCAGCGATGATGGCCGGAGCGCTAGCAGGGCGGAACTCGGCGGTAATCGTCTTGATCGCGCCGAATTGGCTGCGAAGCGCTTGCAAGCTTCCGTCATGCAGCAGACGCCCCTTGCCAATGAGCAGGATGCGCGAGGCAAGCGCCTCGATGTCGCTCATGTCATGGGTCGTCAGGATGACGGTGACGCCTCTTTCCTTGTTAATCATTCGGATGAACTCCCGCACAGCGAGCTTGGACATCGCATCGAGGCCAATCGTGGGTTCATCGAGGAACAGCACGCTGGGGCTATGCAGCAGCGAGGCGGCAATCTCGCAGCGCATTCGCTGGCCCAGACTGAGCTGGCGGACAGGTGTCCCCAGCATCGGCTCCAGCGCGAGCAGCTCTGTCAGCAGTGCCAGATTGCTGCGGTACTCTGTCTGTGGCACCGCATATATATCGCGCAGCAGCTCAAAGGAGTCGATGACCGGAACATCCCACCATAGCTGGGAGCGCTGTCCGAACACGACACCGATATGCTTGACATAGCTGACGCGCTGCTCCCATGGCGTATAGCCCATAATGGAGCAGGTGCCTTGATCGGGGACGAGTATGCCGCTCATTACCTTGATCGTGGTCGATTTGCCTGCCCCGTTCGGGCCGATGTAGCCGACGATCTCGCCCTGCGGGATGGTGAAGCTGATGTCCTTCAGGGCTTCAACGGTTTTGTAACGTGGATGAAATAACGACTTGAAGGCTTGCCCCAGGCCGGATGAGCGCTCCGCTACCCGGAAGGTCTTACTCAAGTCTTGTACAGTAATCACGATTGCTATCCTCCGTTTATGTAGTAGGAAGGAAGATATTATCATTGCTACCTGATCACTGTCAATACTTGATGCAAAAATACTTGTCAGCGCTCATTTTTTGCTTGAAAATAGAAAAATAGGATGACAGAGAACCAGGGGGATGAATCGTTGGCACTGCAAAAGATCGAGCTGTTCAGCAAGCTCTCGAATCTGGAGCTGGCTCGGCTGTTGGGCAAGCTGAACAAGGAACGCTATACACCCGGAGAGACGCTGTTCAATCAGGGTGACCCGGGAGACCGGATGTATATTATCATATCTGGCAGGATCGAGCTGTACGCGGCATCGGAAGGCGGAGAGCGCAGGCTGTTAGCCGTGCTTGGCGAGGGAGATGTGCTGGGCGAGATGGCACTGCTGACCGGAGAGACCCGTTCAGCAGCGGCTGTCGCCGCCCAGCCTACGGAGCTGTACAGCATTGATTCGCCTACACTGGATCAGTTGCTAACAGACCACCCGGCGATTTCCTCCTATTTCATCCACCAGCTATCGCAACGGTTGGTGTCGACCAATAACCGGCTGCAGGCTGCCAAGGAGGAGCAGGCTTCGAAGCTGCAGGAGCAATTGCTCCAACTGCCGAAGCAGGCGCGGGAGCTGGTTGTTCGCTGTGCACTGCTCGGCAGCATGCCGGAAGCATTGGCACAGCATGCAGGCTTGCTGGCAGAGGGGGAACGCTTGCAGGAGGCGGCGCTGTGGCTTCCCTGGGTGAGTCTGGGCAGCGGGCAGAGTGTTGCCCTTGAGAGTTCTCGTCTCGTGTTCGAGACGGAACGGCGCCAACTGGTGCTGGAGCTGGGCAAAAGCCTGTATGGGCATCAGCAACTGGAGGACTGGCTGCAGGAGGCCCGGACGTTCTATGCGCATGCAGGACTGTGGAAGGAGCTGCTGCTGCTGTATCTCGACCAGGAGGAATGGGCAGCGGCGCTTGAGCTTCTGGGTAGCCATGGCTTGGCCGCAGCACCGCTCCCACCCCAACCAGCTAAGGGGCAATCTGCCAGACTTGCCGGAGCAACGGCGATAGCACGGGGAGCGTCTGGTGCCCGCTCTGTTCCCTGGGACGATATATCGCTAAACGGGGCGGGTGTGGAGCGAGGAGCTGCCACGGAGCTGAAGCCGCCGAGGATGGAGCCTGGGGCGGAACCAGGGATGGAGCTAGAGCCGGAGCTGCTGCGGACGCTGGCTGCTCTCCCTGCCCAGCAGTATGCCGGCCGCTTGAGCAGCCTGGTAGCTGTGCTGCGCAGTGCGCTGGAGTATGACCCCGACCAGGGCGTATCGCTGCTCGAGCGGGTGCTGGAGTCTGGCGAGGCCGCCTTCGCACCGCCCGAACGCCTTGTACTCTACAGTCTGGGTGCGGAGCTGGCGCTCAAGGCGGGGCGAGAGCAACAGGCGCAGCGCTATCTTCAGCGCGGGGAGGCGGCTGCGGCGTCAGAGAGCGAGCTAACGAGCTATGGCTTATCCAGGCTGAAGCTCGCCATGCAGCGCAGCCAACTGCTGGGGGCGGGAGCCGGCAGGCTGCTTCAGGGTCATCGGCTGATGGAGACCTTCTTCGTGCTGCTGGCGTTGGCCTGCATCGTGTTGTTCGGTTGGCTCGAGCCTGTTGGCGGACTGTCCCCGGAGGCGATGCGATTCATCGGGATAGCGATCGCTGCTGTCATTCTGTGGATCATTAATGTCATCCCCGACTATCTGGTGGCGCTCGGCATGGTGATGCTCTGGATAACCGGCGGTCTGGTGACGCCAGAAGCGGCATTATCGGGCTTCGGCTCGACAACCTGGCTATACATGATCTTTATTATGGCGATGAGTGCGGTCATTACGAAGTCGGGGATTCTGTACCGGCTGGCGCTCAATGCGCTCAAGCGATTCCCTCCAGGATACCGGGGGCAGCTATGGGGCATTATTATCGGGGGCTTGGCGATGAATCCGCTTATTCCTTCGTCCTCCGTTAAGGTGTCGCTGGGTGTTCCGATCGCCCGCACCTTGTCGGAGTCGATGGGGCTTGCCGATCGCAGCAAAGGGGCGGCAGGCTTCGGCCTGGCGGCAATGATCTTCTACGGCTTTACCGCGCCGTTCGTATTGACAGGCTCTTATACGAATGTGATGGCCTACGGTCTGGCTGGCGGCAAGCACCCGGTGTCCTGGCTCGCCTGGCTGGTCTATGCTATTCCTGCTCTGGCCGTCTTCGCCGCGGTGATGATTGTACTGCTGCTGCGCATGTTTGGGCGCACAGAAGCGCTGCGTCCCATCTCGCCGGAGGTGCTCGATCAGCAGCTTGGGCTGCTTGGTCCCCTGTCGAAGCTGGAGAGGATCGCACTGTTGACCGTGGTATCCTGCATCTTGCTCATGATCGCTCAGCCGCTGCACGGCGTGGACAGCACCTGGATCATGCTGGGCGGCTTTGGCGTGCTGATCGTGACGGGCGCGCTGGATCGGCGGACGCTATCCACTGGCATAGACTGGACCTTTCTGCTCTTCCTTGGGGTAGCGTTCAGCTTCGCCGCTGCGGTAGAGCAGCTCGGTATAGCGGAGGCTATGTCGGGCTATCTGAGCGGTCATATGGGAGTGTTCGCTGCTTCGCCGCTGCTTTTTTTGCTGGCAGTCATTGTACTGTCATTCGCCGTGACGCTGGTGATTCGGGATGATCCGGCGGTCATATTGCTTATTACCGCGCTGCTGCCTATTTCGACGGGGCTGGGCATACATCCCTGGGTGCTTGTATTCGTCATTTTGCTTGCGACCGATCCGTTCTTTTTCACCTACCAATCACCGACGTATCTCACGGCCTATTACAGCTCGGAGGGCAAGGCGTTCAGCCACCGGCAAGGCCAGCAGATTGCTCTGGCGTATGGGGCTGCAGTGTTGCTGGCGGTGATGGTCTCCATTCCGTTCTGGCATTGGCTGGGACTTATTCGATGACCTGCCCTGGCTGCTCCCCTGCTGAGGAAGGCCGTCGTCTGCTCGCGTGATAACAAACAGCACAAAAAAGATGGAGCCACACGGCGCTAGGTGCGCCATGCGGCTCCATCTCTCTTAATAATGATGAGCGTGCTCCCAACATCAGCCGAGCGGGCGGATGATTAGGAAATGACAAACTTAATGATAACAGCCAGAGCAAATATAACGGTCATAAACCCGGCCATACCGACAAACCCCATCACAACATCCGTGAAGTCATGACGTGGTTCTTCATTAAAATGCTCGCGCGGATCTCTTACATTCTCCATCCTATATCCTCCTCAGTACGACAGGTGCAGCAGGGCACAGCATCAGATGGCCGCTATGCGACGATCGGAAGAGCCGTCTGCCTCTTAAACGCTGTCATCCATTGATCATGATCTCATATTTAGCTTATCCTAGTATACCCAACTTCATGAGCGCTTGTAAAGGAAAATAAGCTCTTGAATCCGCTTTAATTTGGGAGAGAGTGGCGGGGTACGCCCGACAAATAAAGGCGGGAGGTTGCAGGGCTGTGCTACAATAGAGGAAGCAGAGTCAAGCGCAGGGGGGAGAAGCATGCAAGAGCCAACGACAGAACATGGCCGGGCGGCCGCAGAGGAGCTGATTCGCAGCAAGCTGGCGCTGCTGCCTGACCAGCCGGGCTGCTACCTGATGAAGAATGGTGAGGGCACCATCATCTATGTTGGCAAGGCCAAGGTGCTGAAGAACCGGGTACGTTCTTACTTCAGCGGCAGTCATAATGGAAAAACGCAGCGTCTCGTTTCCGAGATTCGCGATTTTGAATATATTGTCACCAGCAGCAACATGGAGGCACTCATCCTGGAGTGCAACCTGATCAAGCAGTATCATCCACGCTATAATGTATTGCTCAAGGACGACAAGACCTTTCCTTATCTGAAGATTACGCATGAGCCGCATCCGAAGCTTGAAGTGACTCGCAGAGTCTTGAAGGACAAGGCCAAATATTTCGGCCCGTATCCGAACGGCTACGCCGCGCAACAGACCAAGAAGCTGCTCGATCGTCTCTATCCGCTACGCAAGTGCAATACACTGCCGGATAAGGTCTGTCTGTATTATCATATGGGACAGTGCGTCGCGCCTTGCGAATATGAGGTGGATCAAGCGGTCTATGATGAGCTGGCTCAAGGCATTGCACGCTTTCTGAACGGTGGGCATGGCGAGGTCAAGGAGCAACTGCGCGCAAAAATGGAGGAGGCGGCAGAGGCGCTGGAGTTCGAGCGAGCCAAGGAATACCGCGACCAGATGATGGCGATCGATGCCATGATGGAGAAGCAGAAGATTACGTTGACCGATACGCGCGATCGGGATGTGTTCGGGTACGCAGTGGACAAGGGCTGGATGTGCGTGCAGATTCTATATATGCGTCAGGGCAAAATGATTGAGCGGCATGCGACCACCTTCCCGTATTATGGGGAAGCGCATGATGACTTTATGACATTCGTCGCGCAGTATTACAGCGACAATCCGGCCTTGCCGCACGAAATTTTGCTGCCGCAGGCACCGAAGCTTCGGCAGCCGGAAGAAGCTGTGCTCCTAGCTGGCGAAGCGTCACCCGCAGAGGAATCGGCTGCAGCCTCGCCTTCCAGCAGCGGCTCCTGCTCTGATGAAGCGGCTGCGGTTGCCGAGGACGCTGCGGTCAGCGCGGCGGAGGAGAGCGGACAGTTGCTTCAGAGCTGGCTGAAGGTCAAGGTGCTGCTGCCGCAGCGCGGACGCAAGCGCGAGGTCGTCGAGATGGCCAATGAGAACGCCCGCGTGGCGCTGGATGAGAAGTTCAAGCTGATTGAGCGCGATGAGGAGCGCAGTGTGCTCGCAGCAAGGGGGCTGGCGGCTTACCTGCAACTGCCGTCCGCCAGCCGGATCGAGGCGTTCGACAACTCCAACATCCAGGGCACAGACCCGGTGTCGGCCATGGTGGTGTTCGTGGACGGCAAGCCGGACAAGAAGGAGTACCGCAAGTACAAGGTGCGTACCGTCCAGGGGCCGGACGACTATGAGACGATGCGCGAGGTGATTCGCCGCCGTTACGAGCGGGTGTTGAAGGATGGGCTGCAACTGCCCGATCTGATCGTCGTGGACGGCGGCAAGGGTCAGATCTCCGCGGCTGTCGATGTGCTGGAAAATGAACTCGGACTCTATGTGCCGGTATGCGGCATCGTGAAGGATGCCCGTCACAAGACGGCGCAGCTTATGACGGGTGACCCGCCGGAGATTGTGCCGCTTCCGCGGGACAGCCAGGAATTTTATCTGCTGCAACGGATACAGGACGAGGTGCACCGCTTCGCGATTACATTCCACCGCGAGCAGCGGGGCAAGTCGATGGTTGCTTCCAGATTGGATGCCATCCCTGGAATTGGCGAGAAGCGCCGCAAGCTGCTGCTCAAGCATTTCGGCTCCATCAAGAAGATCAAGGAAGCCAGCATTGAAGATTTTCGTCCTCTATCGATAGGTGATAAGCTAGCTGCTACCATATTGGAGCAGCTCCATAATGAACCGTGACGTTCAGTCGAAGGGTCGCTCTCTGGCAACATAGGGGGCGGCCTTTCCTGTATTTGGTTATGTCAAGAATTTCTCAATGAGCGTATGCACAGCATGAATAACGGCATCAGGCTGCTTTTGCGGAATCATATGGGCGGATTGAGGGAGCACGGTAAGCTCGGCATGAGGCAGCTCACGGTAGAGCCTGTAGCTATGCTCTCTTGTGGGGAAAGGGTCAAGCCCGCCGACTACAATCATCGTTGGAGTTTCCATGAAGGCGATGCGCGGCTCCATATACTCTGCTGCGGGAACAAATTGAAGCACATCTTCCCGATTCGCTCTGAATTGCGACGGCCGAGGCCAGAATGCACGAATTTCCTCTTCATAATCTGCAGGTACCTGCTCTGGGTCAAAGGTAGCCTTCATTACACTACGGGCCATAATCCGCCCCAGTGGCGCCAGAAGGATGTTCATGATGAAATCGCCAATCCAAGGTGTGGTCACTATCCTGGAGATCGGGTCGCCTTTTTCTGCGGGGTACCCCTCCTTATACATCCCGCCGGCTACGGTGACCAGCCCCGCCAAGTGATCAGGATATAACGAGGCATAGACCAATACTAACAATCCGCTCCAGGAATGACCGACAAGAATGGGCTTTTCTACACCGAGCGCCTGCAAGGCACGATGAAGCAGCTTGGCTTGATCGATCACGGTGAAGGGCTTCTTGCGATCTACCGGGCGTCCGCTGTAGCCATATCCAGGCCGATCGAAGGACAGCATACGGTACCCTTTGGCCATCCCAAGCTCCATAACTTGATTGTAATCATTTCCTCTAAGAACTCCGCCATGCAATAAAACGACCGGCCGCCCTGTGCCTCGCTCCATATAGTGTAAGGAAATGTTATCGACCTGTACAAATTTTCCCGCAGGGGGGAACTGAGCTTCTCCGATCTTAAAGGTCAATCGGTTGTATATATATAACACGACAATCAACCCGAGCACTAGCATGACGTACATTATCATCCATCCCCTCAAAATATGATATTAACGAACTGATTAGTATGTTGTAATGATAATACAAGGCTTCAATCCTGAAACAGATGAAGCCTTATATTCAATAGCGAATGCATAGCGCGCATCACCAAATATGGTCTTCTACATCTACGTGAAACGAAGCGTTGCCCATCAAGCAAGGACAGCGTCAGCCGTGTATCCTTAGCTCCTGAGTTACGGTATCGCCAAGCTGCTCCAGAGCAATCGAGCCGCATCATGGGCAAATAAGTCGAGCTTCATACCCCCAGGCGCCATGAGCCAGGATAGCACAAGACCGCTAAGGAGCGACTGAATGAACAGTGCCAGCGAATCAGCCCCCATATCCCTTCGAATCAACCCTTGCTCTTGCAGACCGCGAAACAAGAGTGTTATCTCCTCATAGAACGCTTCAAACAGTCTACGCAGCTTTTCCTTATCCTCCGAATTACGGCTGGAGGTATAGAAATCGACAAACAGTAAAGCTCCTCTAGGCATAATCATACAGCCCGCCAGGTGCTCCTGCAGCCAGGCAGCGAGCGCCTTCACACGATCCTCCGCTTGGATCATGCTCTGAATTTGCCGGGGGAGCGCAGCGGACTGCTGCTTCAGATTTCGCTCGCATATCGCTAAGTACAGGTCATTTTTGTTCGTAAAATGCCAGTACACCACACTTTTCGTCTGCCCGGCTTCAACAGCGACCTGTTCCAGTGTTGCGCCATAATATCCGTGTGTGGCGAATACCTTAATGGCCGCATCCATCACCCGAGTACGTGTATCCGCATGCAGCTTCCCTTGCTCAGGCTGCTTGCGGCTCAGAAGCTGCTGCAACGCTTGCTTATCGCCTACATAGCGTCTCACTGTGGTCCAATGGACGCCTGCTTCCTGGGCAATGCTGGAATAGCTGATCTGATCGATGGGATACCGCGCAGCAAGCTGCTCGGCTACCTGCATAATCTTGTCATAATTTTTCATACAGCGTACATCCCTTTAATTAATCTGTGTGAACTGATAGTTACAAACTTATAGGTATGTTATTATCATATTTCGGATGTATGATTTTGTCAAACTAGGGCGTGTCTGAACACTCTGAACGGATCAGATCTGGCCGAATTTTCGTTCCAGGCAAGGCGCTTTTTCGCGGGCGTACCGGGGGTACGTCAAGAAAGACGGAGCGCATGGCGTAGCCGCCACACGCTCACAGAGCTGTCAGCCTGGAAGGAGCCGCCGGTGGAGGGCGCGAAGCCCCCAGGCGATGCAGAGCGGCAGTGCCAGATAGACCAGGGAGGCGATGATGTTTACGGCTGAGCCCAGGAACAGCAGCATGATGCACATCATAATCGTATTAAAGATGGCATGGGTGAACACGGCAGTCATGAAGCCGAACCGCATCAGAATATAGCTGAACAGCAAGCCGATAATCGTCAGCTCGATCAGTCGGGTGCTGGAAGGATACAGCGGGTAGGTTACATGGCCAAACGCCCAGATAATAGAGGGGATGAGCGAGGCGATGAACATATTTTTGACCCATTTGCGCAGCAGTCCGATACCGAACAGACGGTAGACAGCCTCTTCCGAGATAGCGGCACACCAGGCGACAACAGGAAATAACCAGGGCATGCTCATGTTGTAGGGGGATTGTGTAACATCAGAGGCAGACCATACACCAAGCAGCCATTGTAGCACGAGCAATATGATGGTCTGTACCCCCAGCAGCATCAGCGCCAGCAGGTAGCCTTGCTGCATGCTGCGCCACACCTGCTGCCCGAAGCCCTCCTCGCTGAAGCGAAGCCATAGCTTGTAGCCCATCTGCCGCCACAGCCCGTCCCCGGCGATCAGGGCGAAGTAGACGGAGGCTGCCAGCATCATCGTCAGCAAGCTGGTAACAATCAGTCCCATCGTCACATTGACCTCGGCCTCCGGGTCCTCCCCAAAGCTCGCGAGGATGCCATCTGCCATGTTGTAGTTAATCAGGATATAGAAGATGGCGAACAACGCCGTCATAATCAGTCCGCGGCGAAATGAGGTATGCTGTCTATACAGCACCGCGTAGATGATGGACAGGATGAACAGCAGGGCTGTCATGATGAAGTACCCCCACATCGACATAGCGCCAGCCAGCTTATCCTGCTCCGAGACGAGCGAGGCGTAGGCGGCCGGGACCTTGAATGCCGGCTTATACGTCAGGATTTGCACAGCACCGCCGGGCATGCGCACGGGCTGAACGCGCAATTGAAGCTGAGCTTCACCGATCGCTGTACCTGCTGCCTGAAGCACGATCGTGTTGCTGCCATCCTCTAGCTGCGGCATCACCTCGAGCTGTGCGGCCTTGAAGCCCTGCTGTTCTGCGAAGGCCATGACGGCTCGCTCAGCCTGATCATGATCGGTGAGCCGCTCCTCCTCATCAATCAGTGCGCCCAGACGGTTCCAGGCGATGATTGCTCCGCTCTCCATATGTACATACACATAATAATGCGTCTGCGATCCGGCACTATTGATGCGGGGAGATGTCACTTCGACCTGATACGCATCTACAGGGAAACGATCGCCATAGTCCTTCGCATATTGTTCTGTTAGCTTTTCCTTGGCCAAATATCCGGTTAATAGCTTGTTTGACTGGTACACCGCATGGGAGGTCATCACCTCCTGGCCGAATTGCTTCTGGATGAAGGCAATAGCCCGTTCCTCAGCATTGGCCCTGGTTATGGTCGTCAGGCCAACGCCGGAAGACGCTGGATGAACGAGCGAAGGGATCACTTGCACCAGTATATATAGCAACAGGCCGGACAGACCGAGCATCGTCCACCGCTTGACCGGCCAGTTCGTTTGCAATGAATTCATAGATAACACCTCTGGCTTGGATTTAGGTTCAATGAATCGTATACATGAACGATAACATAGTTTTTGCTGATTCTCACGAATCCAGACTCCGTTATTCATCATCCGGCGCAGTTAATAGGCCAAGAATCCTCTATAATCGGGTGTTTTGCTGCCAATTTCCCGTAATGCTGCCATTGCAGCGCCTTTTTCGATGCAAATTACGCTTTGTGCCGTAGCAATTATCCATTATATAATCATACAGTTCTCATAGAGTAATTAGAAACAGGCTAGAGGAGCGACTACGTTTGAAAAGCAGCCAATTTGTTATTATCGGCCTGGGCCGATTCGGTTCAAGCATTGCTAAGGAATTGATGACCCTCGGACATGAGGTGCTCGGTATCGACAGCGACGAAGAACGAGTGGACGAGATGAGTCCTATTTTGACCCATTGTGTAGTTGCTGATTCAACAGATGAGGAAGTGCTGCGTTCATTGGGCGTCCGCAATTTTCATTGTGGTGTCGTATCGATCGGCGACGATATTCAATCCAGCATATTAACTGCTATATTATTGAAGGATCTGGGTGTGAAGCAGGTTGTTGCCAAAGCGATGAACGAGCTGCACGGCAGAGTGCTCGAGAAAATCGGTGTGGATCGAGTCATCTACCCCGAGCGGGATATGGGCATTCGTGTGGCACATCAACTGGTATCACCCAATCTGCTTGATTATATTGAGTTATCCAAGGAATATACCATCGTCGAGCTAGCCGTGCCCAAATGTCTATCCGGGATGACTCTCCATAACCTTAATCCGCGGGCTCGCTTTGGCTGCAGTATTGTCGCCATCCATAAGCCTCAGGGCATGATCATTGCCCCTGCGGCGCAGGACGTGCTTGCTGAGAAGGATGTGATGGTCATCATCGGCACCAATGAGCAGATCGAGCAATTCGAGCAGAGCGTGATCCGGTAGGTGAAGCCTCTGCAAGCAGTCAGGGAGAGCGGCAGAGACGGCGGCAGAGAGCGGTGTGCCGCGGTCCCAATTTAGAGCGGCTGCTGATCAGGCTGGCGGCGCTTGCTCCCTTCCCGCTGGCGAGATCGATGAGGGGAAGGAGCAGGCGGAATGGAAAGGCGCAATCCTGGAAATGCTGTAATTAATTCACGGAGAAGCTGTCGAACAACCATCAAGCCTGCACTAGCCGGAATCTGGACTTGATCTCCTCAATCCAGAGCGGCAGCGAGCCGGGAAGCTCCGCAGAGCGGTTGTAGATCAGCGAGGTCGTTCGTTTCGTATGCTCCAGTCCGTCCACCTCCAGCACGCTCAGATCATTGTCCCTCAGCATCTGCTCGCGCATATAGGATTTGGGGAGGAGCGTGGCGGCCCGGCATGTATGCAGCAGACGCAATATCGCCTCGAACGAATCGATCTCCATGCGAACATCGGGCGACAGATTATGGGTTAAGAACAGCTCGTCTGTTAATATGCGGTACCACGTTCCCTTGGAGAACAGGATCATCGGCATCCCGTTGAGGATGCTGATCTCGGCTCTGCCCTTGTCCATAATAAAATGATTCTTCGGCACAACAACCTGCAGATGATCGTCGAACAGCGGAATACAGTGCAGGCTGGCTTCATGGATCTCCGAGGCGACGATGCCCAGATCCGCTTTTTGCTCGCGGACAAGGGATACAATCTCATGCGTCTTGCCCGTGACTGCCTTGATCTCCAGATCAGGCGCTGCCTGGCTCATCACTTGAATCAGGTCGGGCAGCGTCGTCTGCAAGGTCGTCAGGCTGGCGCCGATCGTCAGCAGCGTATGTCGCGCAGCCTTGAATTCATTCACGCTCTGTAGATAACGAAGCTGCAGCTTGCGCAGCTCCAGGGCAAATTCATATGTAATCCGGCCGATCCGGGTAAGCTCGAGCCGCTTGCCAACACGCTTGAACAGCTCCACGCCAAGCTCTTCCTCGAGCTTGCTGATTTTGCGGGAGAGCGCCGGCTGCGTCACATTAAGCAGGGCAGAGGCGCGGTTCAGGCTGGATTGCTCGACGATGGTGGCGAACACATGCATTTCTTCGAGCATGCTGACCTCCTTATGATTTATGCTGATAAGCATAGTATAAGCTTTATTGCCAAATAGTAAAAAGAAATATGCTTGAGCTCTATTCCGCTTATGCATTTTACTTATAAGTGATTATACGGAATAGGCAATTCCATTATAAGCGAAAAAGGAGTAGGATAGGAACTGTGACTATTGTGTGACCGCCAAATTCAGACCGTATAGTTATTGACGCTGCTCTGAGGCGGGAGTACAATGGAGTTTGGTTTAATTCTAAAAATGGAAGAGTTTTAAAAAAAGCACGCTCAGTCTGGAAAGGAGAAAGCTAAAGTTATGAAAGGAAATTCGTATCTGTCACGCAAGCTGCATTCCCTGCTCGGCGTGATCCCGCTCAGCCTGTTCATCATGACCCATGCGCTGACGAATTTTGCTGCTGCGGAGGGAGGTTCAGAGCGCTTCAAGGCCGCGGTTAGTTTTATTAACAGCTTGCCGTTGGTTAATTTTCTGGAGATATTCGGCATATTCCTCCCGCTGTTATTTCACGGCGTATACGGCTTGTACATTGCGTACCAGTCCAATCTGAATACAGGTCAATTCTCTTATGGACGTAACTGGGCGTTTGCGCTGCAACGCATTTCCGGTGTAATTACGTTTATTTTTGTGTTCTGGCATGTGTACCAGACCCGCTTCCAGGTAGCGATTGGGGAAGTGACCCATGAGCAGCTCGGCATGACAATGCATAATATTGCAACCAACCCGCTGTTCTTCACGCTGTACGTAATTGGCGTTCTGGCTTCGACCTTCCACTTTGCGAACGGCATGTGGGCATTTCTTGTTAGCTGGGGCATTACTGTCGGACCGAGAGCTCAACGGATTTCTTCATATATTTGGATGGCGGTATTCGTCATCGTATCTGCGATGTTCCTGCTGTCGCTGAACGCTTTCCGCGGAGATGAGTTCAAGGAAGCGGCTGCTGCGCTGGATGTATTCCGCGCAATCGGTTAAGGCGTACTGAACCAGTAGTTTTGAAGACAAGGAGCGATTTGAATTATGGCTAAAAATAAAGTTATTGTCGTAGGCGGCGGTCTGGCAGGCTTGATGGCAACCATCAAGGCGGCTGAAGCAGGCGTGCACGTCGACCTCTTCTCAGTTGTACCAGTAAAGCGTTCTCACTCCGTATGTGCTCAGGGCGGCATCAATGGCGCTGTCAACACGAAGGGGGAAGGCGATTCCCCATGGGAGCACTTTGACGATACCGTATATGGCGGCGACTTCCTCGCTAACCAGCCTCCAGTCAAGGCGATGTGCGATGCTGCGCCAGGCATTATCCATCTGATGGACCGGATGGGCGTTATGTTCAACCGTACACCGGAGGGCTTGCTTGATTTCCGCCGCTTCGGTGGCACGAAGCATCACCGCACGGCTTTCGCAGGCGCTACAACCGGCCAGCAACTGCTGTACGCGCTGGACGAGCAAGTGCGTCGTTGGGAGACTGCAGGGCTTGTGACCAAGTATGAATTCTGGGAGTTCCTCGGCGCTGTGATCGATGACGACGGCGTATGCCGTGGCGTCTCGGCTCAGGACCTGCGCTCGATGGAAGTGCATACGGTATCTGCTGATGCCGTTATTCTCGCAACAGGCGGCCCTGGCATTATCTTCGGCAAATCGACAAACTCTGTCATCAACACCGGTACGGCAGCGAGCGCCGTGTACCAACAGGGCGTTGATTATGCGAACGGCGAATTCATCCAGATTCACCCGACAGCCATTCCGGGCGATGACAAGCTGCGCCTCATGTCTGAATCCGCACGCGGCGAAGGCGGCCGCATCTGGACGTATAAGGACGGCAAGCCATGGTACTTCCTGGAGGAGAAATATCCGGCTTATGGCAACCTGGTGCCGCGCGATATTGCAACGCGCGAGATTTTCAGTGTGTGTGTGGACATGAAGCTGGGCATCAACGGCGAGAACATGGTCTACCTGGATCTGTCTCACAAGGACCCTAAGGAACTGGATGTCAAGCTGGGCGGCATCATCGAGATCTATGAGAAATTCATGGGCGATGACCCGCGCAAAATCCCGATGAAAATTTTCCCTGCTGTTCACTACTCGATGGGCGGCATGTGGGTTGACTATAACCAGATGACGAATATCCCTGGCCTGTTCGCTGCAGGCGAGTGCGAATACCAGTACCACGGCGCGAATCGCCTGGGCGCGAATTCGCTCGTATCGGCAATCTATGGCGGCATGGTAGCAGGGCCGAAGGCAGTGGAATACATCAAGGGACTGAGCAAGTATGCCGATGATGTATCCTCCAAAGTATTCGACCGCGAGAAGAAGCGCCAGGTTGACAAATACGAGAGCATTACCAAGATGAACGGCAACGAGAATGCTTACGTTCTTCACCGCGAGCTGGGTGAATGGATGACGAACAATATGACCGTTGTGCGCTACAACAAGAAGCTGGAAGAGACGATCGGCAAGATCAAGGAGCTGAAGCAGCGCTACGGCAAGATCAACATTAACGACAGCAATAACTGGAACAACGCAGGCGTAGCGTTCACACGCCAACTGTGGAACATGCTGGAGCTGGCCGAAGCGATGACACTGGGAGCGCTGCTGCGCAACGAGAGCCGCGGAGCGCACTACAAGCCGGATTTCCCTGAACGCGACGATGATCACTTCATGAAGACGACCAAGGCCAAGTGGACAGCAGACGGCCCGAAAATCTCGTATGAGGATATTGATGTATCCCTCATCACGCCGCGTAAACGCGACTATACAACGGATAAGAAGAAGTAAGCGAAGCTGCAGGAAGGAGAATGAAGATGGCTGAAACGACAGTGGACAAAAAGACAATCAAGTTTGTGATCACCCGGCAGGACAAACCGGACTCGCAGCCTTACAAGGAAACATTTGAAATTCCGTATCGTCCCAATATGAACGTCATCAGCGCACTGATGGAAATTCAGCGCAATCCGGTGAAAGATGACGGGCAGAAAACCGCTCCGGTCTGTTGGGATTCCAACTGTCTGGAGGAAGTGTGCGGCGCATGCTCGATGGTTATCAACGGTAAGCCAAGACAGGCCTGTACGGCGCTGATCGATAAGCTGGAGCAGCCGATCCGTCTGGAGCCGATGAGAACCTTCCCGGTTGTGCGCGACCTGGTCATTAACCGTGACCGGATGTTCAACGCGCTCAAGCGGGTCAAGGCATGGATTCCGATTGATGGCACCTATGATCTGGGGCCTGGGCCACGGATGAAGGAAACGAAGCGTCAATGGGCTTACGAGCTGTCCAAGTGCATGACCTGCGGCGTCTGCCTGGAGGCATGTCCGAATGTGAATGACCGCAACAGCTTTATCGGCCCTGCGGCGATCTCCCAGGTGCGTCTGTTCAATGCGCATCCGACAGGTGAGATGAACAAGGAAGAGCGTCTCGAGACGCTTATGTCCGATGGCGGGATCGAAGGCTGCGGCAACTCGCAGAACTGTGTGCGCGCCTGTCCGAAGGGCATTCCGCTCACGACCTCGATCGCAGCGATCAACAAGGATACGACCAAGCAGCTATTCAAGCAATGGCTCGGTATGTAGTCATCAATAGAAGAAGCCGTGAACATCCCTCCTCGGGCGGTTCACGGCTTCTTTAAATAGAATTGTGCTATATTCCCGCTATGTGGGGCAGTTAGGGCGTATCTCAGTCACCCTCTATAGACCCGTGAGCAAAAAAGGCCAGCAGAGGATTTACATCCAATGCTCGCCCCAATCCTGGATGGACAGGATAACAGGCTCCAGTCCGTGTCCTTTATCTGTCAGTTCATATTCGATACGAACCGGCATTTCAGGGTATACAGTTCGTTTTACAATGTCGAGCGTCTCCAGCTCCTTCATCCGGTCAGTCAACATCTTGTCGCTCATCTCCGGAATCTGTTCCTTTATTTCTTTGAAGCGTTTAGGTCCGCCAAGCAGCACTCGGATAATTAACCCAGTCCATTTCTTTCCTAACAATTCGATGGCGGATTCGTACTTCGGACACATCTTTGAATAGTCCACGGTATTCACCCCACTTATAGCTTATATTGTATCACGATGAAGCGGAAAAGGTAAGTCAGTTTTAACAAAAAGCAATAAACTATAAAAAAAATATTAACTTTATTAAGATGCCCATAATAAAGTTGATTAATGACTGCCTTTTTATGCCTAGAGTGTTGCCGCGTGAGCGGTTCTACTATATAATGATACTGAGAATTATTATCATATAATGCTGTCATCATAGTAAAGGTGGTCGTCATGTCTTCAGAATTAGAACAAGCCTCCTCGGCCTCGGCACCGAAGCTGAAGTCGAGGCCCGTAGCTGCTTCCCTGATCATCATCGGGGGGCTAATTGCACTGGCGCTTGGGATGGCGGCTTCGATCGCTTTCGGAGCCAAGCAAATCCCACTATCCATGGTATGGGAATCACTAACTCACTTTAACCCGGACAGCTCAGAGCATCAGATCATCCATGAGCTTCGCATGCCTCGCGCATTGGCTGCGGCACTGGTGGGCGCCGGTTTTGCGGTTGCCGGGGCGATCATGCAGGGCATGACACGCAACCCGCTTGCTGACTCGGGTCTGCTCGGCATTAACGCGGGAGCTGCATTTGCCATGGTGCTCTGCTTTGCCTTTTTGAAAGGGCTGCCGTTTCTGTATCTCATGTTCTTCTCATTAGCTGGAGCTGCGTTCGGGGCGGGTCTGGTCTTCGGCATCAGCTCGCTGGCGCGCGGTGGATTAAGTCCCGTCAGACTGGCGCTTGCCGGAGCTGCGGTCAGCGCATTGCTGGTCGCGCTGGGCGAAGGCATCTCCATCCATTATAACATTGGACAAGATCTGGCCTTCTTCTACGCAGGGGGAGTCGCCGGAGCCAAATGGATACATATCAAAGTGGTACTGCCTTGGGTCATTGCCGCACTGCTGGGGGCAATGGCATTATCCCGTTCGATCACACTGCTCAGTCTTGGCGATGATATTGCTACCGGCCTGGGACAGCGCACACGTCTGGTGAAGATCATCGGCATGATCTTTGTATTTGTATTGGCTGGGGCTGCGGTATCGCTCGTCGGCTCGATCGGATTTGTCGGGCTGATCATTCCGCATCTCACCCGCTTCCTCGTGGGAGTGGATTACCGTTGGGTGATTCCCTGCTCCGCCATTCTCGGTTCGCTGCTCATGGTTACCGCAGACCTGTCTGCACGGTTGGTCAATCCGCCAGCCGAGACGCCTGTAGGCGCATTGATTGCGGTTATTGGCGTGCCCTTCTTCCTCTATCTTGCCAGAAAGCAAAGGAGGGAGATGTAATGCAGCCTCAACAAGCCTTATCTGAGAAAGCCCGTTCACGACGAGCCGTTCTGGTCATGTCTGCACTCGGAGCCTTCCTGCTGGTCATGTTTATTGTCGCTATTAATTCAGGAGAGATCAGGCTCGGGCCATGGCAGGTCATTAAGACACTGTTCGGCTTCGGGGATGCCCGGCAGCAACTTGTCATTATCGACTTTCGTCTGCCGCGGATTGTGATCTCCATGCTGATCGGGGCCTGCTTTGCCGTGTCTGGCTGCATCCTGCAAGGCATTACACGCAATGCGCTTGCCGACTCCGGCATTCTCGGCATTAACGCCGGGGCAGGGCTGGTCGTCGTGCTCTATGTATATCTGTTCCCGCTCAAGACCTCGGCCTCGCCGTTTATGATGCCGTTCCTGGCGTTATTCGGAGCAGGGGTGACGGCATTGCTCATCTATATGCTGGCGTTCAAGCGCCATCAGGGCTTGTCGCCGATCCGGCTGCTGCTTGTCGGCATCGGGGTGCAGGCCGGCATCTCTGCGGCCATGATTATCTTGACGATTCGTCTTGACCCGAACCAGTTCCAGTTCGTGCAGGTATGGATTGCGGGCAGCATCTGGGGGACGAAATGGGATTTCGTCTTTGCGCATCTACCCTGGTTTCTCATCCTCGTGCCGCTGGCGTTCTCCAAGGCGAAGACGCTCAATATTCTGTCGCTGGGCGAGCAGACAGCTACGGGATTGGGCGCCCCTGTGGAGAAGGATCGGCTTATTATGCTAGCTGTCGCCGTAGGTCTGGCGGCAAGCAGTGTCGCCGTAGGCGGAGGAATCGGCTTCGTCGGCCTGGTGGCGCCGCATCTGGCACGCAGGCTGGTGGGGCCGCAGCATCAATTCTCGTTGCCCGCCTCGGCCTTGATCGGCGCATTGCTCGTGCTGGTCGCGGATACGATCGGGCGGACAATCAGCTCGCCCTCCGAGATTGCCACGGGCATTGTCGTAGCCGTTATCGGCGCCCCATATTTCCTCTATCTGCTTTCTCGTTCGCGCGTGTAGATCAAGAGCAGAGGGGTCTCCCGTTAGCCATAGGTGAAGTTGGCTAACAGGAGACCCCTTCTTTATGTTAACGAGCCCGTAGGCTTGTTCTGTGACCTTCTGGCGGCCGGCTACAGACGGATGATAACCAGGCCGACCATCATGCAGAGCAGTGCCGCTAACTGCAACAGACTCAATCGCTCGCGGTACAGCACGATAGCTCCTACTGCAACGACAAGACTGTTGGTGGCGAAGATGGGCGCAGCCAGATTGGACGGGCCTGTCTCCAAAGCGATTGCGTACAGTTGAAGCCCGCCATAGGAGAAGATGCCGGATAGCAGCCCCCATACCAGACCTGTCCGTAGCTTGGCAAGGGAACTGGAGGAGGGCTGTCGTCTCCATATCGACCATTCTCGCCAGGCGGGAGGGAAGAACCAGATGATGGATAGCAGGTAGGCAATGAATAAGACGGAAGCGGAGGCCATATGAAGCTCCTCGGTCACTTTCAGCCCGCCATTGCGCAGGGCGAATAAGATAATGGCGACGGCTACATAGATATACCAACGCTTGTGAGGCGCAGAGAGCGACTCTTTACGGCGAATTGAGATGAGCGCAACGGCAAGCAGCAGCAGTGCAATGCCAGTCGTCTCCAACCAGTTCAGCGACTCGCCATATACCCAGGTGCCCATCATGACGACCAGAACAATGTTGATATTAGTGAGAGGGGAAGTCAGTGAGGCCGGTCCGTAGTCCAGCGCCTTCATGAACAGCGCGTTGCCCCATGCAGAGCCGGCACCAACGATTGCGCCAGCCATCCAGTAGCGCCAGTCCAGCAGCGCGGCGAATAGTACGCCTTGGGTGATGGCATGAATAGCAAAGCCAAGTGTTCCTGTCATATACAAGCCCAACAGCAGCGTATGTACAGAGCCTTGCTTCATTTGGGATACTTTCATCCATAATCCGGTTAATCCGAACAGCAGCGCACTGCTGATGGCGATCCAAAGCCACATGTTCGATGTCATCCTTTGCATCTATTATGATTTGTTACACAATTGAAATCTTTCTGTTATCGTCTTTTCATACTGATGGGCTATTATAATAACCAAGACCCCCTTTTTTAATATAGAACGTCTTGGGACCCGCTGATGTGGGTCCACTTTTTTTTGCCCTGATGACCGCGGTCGAATCATCAAGCCATAAATAATGGCTGATCCAACGCCACCTTTTAAGGAGCGACGCGAATCAGCCGTATGTAGCCAGGTCGTGTCAGACACGACCTAGAGTTGGACTGTAACCGGGTGCTTCTGTCGGAAGAAGACCCAGCTTGTATAGCCGATCTCTCTCAATCGGGTGCGGACAAGCTCAAAGTCGTCGCCGATGCGCGAAGGCAGGTGAGCATCGGAGCCGAACGTCACGGTAACGCCAAAATGGCACGCTCGCTCCAAAATATCATCTGACGGGTACCAGCCGCCGGCATACTTCGTCTTGCCCGATGTATTAATCTCGATCGCGACACCGGCATCTGCAATCGTCCGCAGCGCCTTGTCAATCGCCTCAGCAGCAGGAATATCGGAGAAGGCGGGATAATAGCCCTTCATTGCATCGATATGACCTAGTGACTGGAACAGGCCGCAGCGAGCGGATTCGGCGATCAGATGATAGTAATGCTCCTTCTCCCTAATCTTCTCCTTCTCACTCAGGTTGTTCCAGCGCTTCTTGTTGAAGATGCTGACTCCGCGTGTCTGGTGAACCGAGCCGATGATATAATCCATGGGATAGTTGTCATATTCGGCCTTGTAGATGGGCCACAGCTCGGGATAATAATCGGACTCCACGCCGAGCAGCACCTCGATGCGCCCTTCGTATTTGGCCTTTAGCTCCAGCACCTCCCGCACATAGTTGGGAAATTCGCTGCGCGCCATGGCAATATGCGGCAATGGCTGATCCTTATCACTGGCGAAATAGGGTGAATGATCCGAGATGCCAATGACCTGCAATCCGGCTTGAATCGCGGCCTGAATATAAGCCTCAATCGCTCCGTCAGCGTGTCCGCATCGTTCATGATGGGTGTGCAGATCAAATTTCATCGCGTTGCTCGCCCTCCTCCTGTAATTAATCCATGATGCTACTCGCTGCCAATAAAATGATACTCTGGCATTCCCTTCAGATCGCTGAGAAATTGCTGCATAGCCGAGCTCAGATAGCGACCGGACTTGTAGGCAACGCCGATGGGATGGGTTAGCTCCAGCTCATTGATGTTGATCATCTTGAGCGAGCCGCGCGACAGCTCAGTTGAGATCGACAGCTTGGACACAATGGCCACGCCAAGATCCAGCTCCACCATCCGCTTAACCTCCTCACTGCTGGACAGCTCCATGACAATGTTGGGCTCAATGCCGTAATTACGGAACATTTTGTCTATGAAGCGACGTCCATACGTGTCTGGAGAGAGCATAATAAAGGGAATATCCTTTAGCTTATCCACTGTCGTATGTTTTAAAGCGCTCAGTGGATGGGCAGGGGACACCACAAGCTCATATGTATCATAGTAGAGGATGGAGGTCTCAATGTTGGGATTACGCTCCGACAGATAGGTGATGCCGATGTCTACCGCGCCTTTCTCCACACTGGTCAGCACGTGGGAGGAGGGCATGGAATGGATCGTTGTCTTGATGAGTGGGAACTGATCCTGGAAGTAGGACAGCACACGAGGCAATATCTGAATCGCTATCGAGGTCGTTGTGCCGAGCACAATATGACCCTGCGGTGTCTGATTCAGGTCATACAGCTTCTGCTTCAGCTCCTCGACAACGCTCAGTATCCGCTCGGCATGATCGAGAAATACTTGTCCGCGATCTGTCAGCGTGACCGGCTGGCTGCGGTCGATCAGGACCGTTTTGAATTCTTCCTCCAGGCTCTTGATTTGGGCAGAGACGGCGGGTTGCGTCAGATTAAGCAGCTCGCCTGCTTTCCGAAAGCTCATCGTCTTGGAAATAGCGAGCAGCGTTTCAAGCTGGCTAATGTTCATTACATTCCTCCCGGGATTCGTAATAATGAATTCAGACGTCACATGAAACGTTATCTCTATTATAGGGGAACGAACGCGCTGCGGCAAAGCGCGAGAGGTCTTAGAAGCGGTTGCAGGATAATTGGGCGAGCTAACTTATAAAAAGGGAACCAGGGGCGACGCCCCGGTTCCACGCAAGCAACTACAGCCAACCCTTTTTGCGAAATAGAAAGAACATGCCCAGGCCAACCAGCAGCATAAAGCCTAATAATACAAAGGAGGCGCCGGGAGCATGCAGGCCGGGAATATAATCAAAGTTCATACCGTAGATGCCCGTAATAAAAGTGAGCGGCATGAAAATGGTGGTCAGCGCTGTAAATACTCGCATGATCTCATTGGCGCGGCTGGCGATGGAGGACTGATAGGCTTCACGCAGGTTGCCCATCAGGTCGCGATACGTCTCAAAGGCTTCGCTGATCTTCACAGCGTTCTCGTAGATATCGCCGAAATACTTTTGCAGCTTCTCGTCGATCAGCCTCAGCTCTTTCTTGTTCAAGGTAGCGACCACTTCCTTTTGCGGGCCGAGCGCCTTCTTGAGCCATAGAATCTCACTTCGCAGACCGATGATCTCATTGAGATGCGTCTTCTTGGTGTTCATCAGAATATCTTCCTCAAGCTTCTCGATTCGAGCCTCGATCCGGTCGCTGACGATGAAGTAGTTATCGACAACCAGATCTATGAGGTGATAGAGAAAACGGTCAGGACGGTTGACCTCCTGCTCCCACAGTATAGGCTTGAGAGAGCGCAGCTCGTTGATACGTTGCTTCGTGACGGTAATGATATAATGCCGCCCGAGGAAAATATTAAGCGCCCGCAGGAAAATCTCTTCATCATCGAAGCGAATGCTGTTGACAACTATAAAATAATGGCTTTCATGAATTTCAATCTTAGGACGCTGCTCTTCATCATGGATACAATCCTCGACAGCCAGATCATGCATGCCGAACAACGGCTGCAGCACAGCCAAGTCCTCAATGTCGGCATCGATCCAGTAAAAACCTTGTGCGGGCGGGGTCACCGCCACCTCGATGTCTTCAATTACTTCAAACACGCCATTGTTAACCAGCCGAATCTTCACTGGTATCACTCCCTTCGCTTCCTTCATGCTGCACAGCTAGCAGCAGGCACGAGGACAGCGCACAGCGAAGCATTGCGGCTCTTATGGCACACTATGCCACAACGAGAGGCAATAAGCGCAAAAAGCCGCGGCGCATCCGGGGCTGCTGTTCGTACCGGCTGTATGGGTAAATCTTGCTCGTCTTCGGCCTCGGTCGATCGCCTTCCATGCGGCTTACGCACCCCTTTCTTTGCCAATAGTCATTGGACAATCCTTGTCTAGTATACTCTGTACATCCCGTTACATTCAAGATATAAATCAGTCGCCCTTCTATTATGTATGGTATGCATCTGGACACCGGCCTGTGTGCAATATCGGGGAGGCGAGCGTGCTGGCTTCTTCTCGGCTTATCCTGCGCCAACCTAGCGGAAAAAGCCTCAACAAGGTTCCTGATGGGTACTTGACGAGGATAACGGAATACGATAAAGTTAAAAATAGCAGTGTGGGCTGTATGGTCTGCAATTGCTGATGAGGCGCACAATTGAATAGCAAGCATTTCTTATCAAGAGCAGGCGGAGGGACTAGCCCTATGAAGCCCGGCAACCGGCATAATGCACGGTGCTAATTCTTGCGGAGACATCCAAGGTGTCTCTGACAGATGAGAGAGGCGTGATAACAAGTATACGACCCTTTCTCATGCTATGGAGAAAGGTTTTTTTGATATACAAGAATGTATAAGTGCTGTCCGCCTTATATGTGCTTCTATATCTACGCGAAACGAAGCTTAGCCGTCAAGGACGGGAACAGCCGTTACGTGTATAAGCCTTTCGAACTGGAGCTGAAACTATACTGAACAATGAAGGAGTGAGCAACATGCCGATCAAGATTCCAGACGGTCTTCCTGCGAAGGAAGTATTAACGAAAGAGAATATATTTGTGATGGATGAGAGCGTGGCGTATCATCAGGATATTCGTCCGCTCCAAATTGTAATATTGAATCTGATGCCGACCAAGGAGACGACCGAGACACAGCTTTTGCGTCTGATTGGCAATACTCCACTGCAGGTCGAGATGGTGCTGCTTCATCCCAAGACACATGTGTCCAAGAACACATCGGCGGACCATCTGGAGAGCTTCTATAAGACCTTTGACGAGATTGCCCACAAGCGCTTCGATGGCTTAATCATCACGGGAGCTCCTGTCGAGCAATTGGAGTTTGAGGAGGTCAACTACTGGGAAGAGCTTAAACAGATTATGGATTGGAGCATTAGCAACGTCACCTCGACCTTCCACATATGCTGGGCTGCACAGGCGGGGCTGTACCATCATTACGGCATTCGGAAGTATGATCTGGACGAGAAAATATTCGGCGTCTATCCGCATACGGTCAGCAAGCGCAATGTGAAGCTGCTTCGCGGCTTTGATGAGCTGTTCAACGTGCCGCAATCCCGCCATACCGAGGTAAGGCGCGATGAAATTGAACAGGTTGCAGACCTGGAGATTTTGTCGGAATCGGAGGAGTCCGGCGTCTATATTGTGGCTTCCAAGAACGGGCGGCAGTTCTTCGTTACCGGCCATTCGGAGTATGACCCGACAACCTTGAAGTTTGAGTACGACCGTGATGTTGCCAAGGGAATGAAGGTCAATATTCCTAAGAACTATTATCCGGGCGACGACGCCAGCCGCCAGCCGCTGTCTACCTGGCGTGCTCATGCCAACCTGCTGTTCTCCAACTGGCTGAACTACTATGTGTATCAGGAGACGCCTTACGAGCTGGGAGCAGGCATATAATCCCCCTGAGAATATCCGCCAGGGACGGCGGCAGCCGTTGTGCGCGCAAGAAAGTAGCTGTTCTATCCATTCCAATTATGTGTTGCAAAGGAGAGCTCTTCATTTTATGAGAATAGAAAGCCGTTTGGCCCAAATTGGTTCCATCAAAGAGCCCGTCACCGGGGCGGTTAGTTTTCCGATCTATCAGGCTACTGCTTTCCGTCATCCCAAGCTGGGGGAGAGCACGGGATTTGACTATGCGCGCACCAAGAGCCCGACACGCGCTGTTCTGGAGGAGGCAGCAGCCGAGCTGGAATCAGGCGATGCCGCCTTCGCTTGCAGTACCGGCATGGCCGCAGTGCAGACCATCCTCACGTTGTTCAGTCAGGGCGACCATCTCATCGTCTCGCTTGATCTGTATGGCGGTACCTACCGCTTGCTGGAGCAAGTGATGTCGCGTTTTGGGGTCAGTGCCTCCTACGTCGACACGAACGATATGGATGCACTTGCGGCAGCATGTCGCGACAATACGAAGGCGGTGCTCATCGAGACGCCGACCAACCCGCTGATGATGATTACCGACCTGGCCAAAGTATGTGGCTGGGCGAAGGAGCGCGGCTTGTTGACGATTGTGGACAACACGCTGCTGACGCCTTATTTCCAGCGGCCGCTGGAGCTCGGAGCGGACATCATCATTCACAGTGCGACCAAATATTTGGGCGGACATAATGATGTGCTGGCCGGTCTGATCGTCACCAAGGGCAAGGAGCTGTCCGAGCAGATAGCGTTTCTGCATAATTCGATTGGAGCGGTGCTCGGGCCGCAGGACAGTTGGCTGCTGATGCGCGGGATGAAGACACTCGCCCTGCGTATGGAGCGCCATCAGCATAATGCGACGGTACTGGCGAATTATTTGCAGGAGCATCCTGCGATCGATGAGGTGTTCTACCCAGCGCTGCCGTCTCATCCCCATCATCATATTCAAAATGCGCAATCCTCAGGCAACACCGGCATTTTCTCGTTCAAGGTCAAGGACGCTCGCTACGTGGAGCCTGTGCTGCGCCATATTCGGCTGATTGCGTTCGCGGAGAGTCTGGGCGGTGTCGAATCGCTCATGACCTATCCTGCGGTTCAGACCCATGCAGATATTCCATTGGAGATTCGCCAGCAGGTGGGCGTGGATGACCGGCTGCTGCGCTTCTCTGTAGGGATCGAGCATGTCGACGATCTAATTGCCGATCTGGAGCAAGCACTGGAAGCAGCCAGGCTGGAAATTGAGGGGGCTTAATCAACCATGAATGAATCCAATTCGAATCAACGAGACAAGCAGTTTGCGACCAAGCTGATCCATTTCGGCGCGGAGGTGGACAAGACCACCGGAGCCTCCAGCGTGCCGATCTATCAAGCCTCTACCTTTCACCATCATGATATATTTAATCCGCCGGAGTATGATTACAGCCGTTCTGGCAATCCGACACGTCAAGCGCTGGAGGATTACATTACCTTGCTGGAAGGCGGCACGCGCGGCTTCGCGTTTGGCTCGGGAATGGCAGCTATCTCTGCTGCATTGATGCTGCTGTCGGCGGGAGAACATATTATTGTCACAGAGGATGTATACGGTGGCACCTATCGGCTGCTCACGACCGTGCTGACACGCTTCAACATCGAATCGACCTTTGTCGATATGACCAACTTTGATGCGGTGCGCGATGCGCTCCAGCCTAATACGAAAGCGATCCTGATGGAGACGCCATCCAACCCGACGCTGAAGATTACTGATATTGCGCAGGTAGCAGGTTGGGCGAAGGAGCATGGGCTCATCACAATGCTGGACAATACGTTCATGACACCGTACCATCAGCGACCGATCGAATTGGGCGTCGATCTGGTGCTGCATAGCGCGACCAAGTTCCTCGGTGGTCACAGCGATGTGCTGGCCGGTCTGGTCGTAGCGGCCGATGAGAGCCTCGGGCGGCGCGTGAAGCAGCTTCAGAACGGCATCGGGGCGGTGCTGGGACCGCAGGATAGCTGGCTGCTGATGCGCGGCATGAAGACGCTGCAGGCGCGTATGGAGCATAGCGAGCGCAGCGCACATAAGCTGGCGCATTGGCTGAGCAGTCAATCCGAAGTAGCACAGGTGTACTACCCTGGGCTGGAGGATCATCCTGGCCGAGCTATTCATGAGAAGCAGTCAGCGGGCTACGGCGCAGTGGTCTCATTCGATGTCGGCAGCGGCGAGCGGGCCAAGGCCGTGCTTAGTCGGGTCAAGCTGCCGATTGTTGCCGTTAGCCTCGGGGCTGTCGAGAGCATTCTGTCCTATCCAGCCATGATGTCACATGCGGCGATGCCTAAGGAAGTGCGACATGAGCGTGGTATTACTGACGGGCTGCTGCGCTATTCAGTCGGTCTGGAGGACATCGACGATCTCATTGCAGATCTGGAGCAAGCGCTCCGATTCTAGTTTGCTGCATGGCTCGCCATGTACCTATTATTTGGCGGACTCCCTCTTGCGTGACGGGGGTCCGCCATTTGTGTTACACTAATAGGAACAGGGGATTCAGGTTAGCTAGCCATAATATAGACTGAGCTTATTCATAGATGTAATATTGACAGCTTATAGACAGGAAGGAGCGGCAGAGCAATGACTGTAGATCAGATACTGAACAAAGCGCTGCAGGGGCAAAGACTCAACGTGGAGGATACGATTACGCTCTTCGAGTCAGATGAAATCGAGAAAATGGGGCATGCAGCAAATCAGATCATGCTGAGGCATCACCCCGAACCGATGACCACCTTTGTCGTTGGCCGCAATGTCAACTATACGAATGTTTGCGATGTATATTGCCGTTTTTGCGCATTCTATCGGCGTCCAGGCTCTGAGGAAGGATATGTGCTGGACGATGAGGTCATCCTCAATAAAATTCAGGAAACTGTCGATGTAGGCGGCACGGAAATATTGATGCAGGGCGGCACCAACCCCAATCTTAAGTTTTCGTATTACACCGACCTGCTGCGCAAGATCAAGCAGCGCTTTCCGAATATTACGATGCATTCCTTCTCTCCAGCCGAAATTCACAAGATGAAGGAAGTATCGGATGGACTGACACTGGAGGAGGTTATTCGCCAGATTCATGAGGCGGGACTCGACTCCTTGCCAGGCGGGGGAGCGGAGATTCTGGATGACCGCACGCGTCGCAAGATCAGTCGGTTAAAGGGATCGTGGACAGATTGGATGGACGTGATGAAGACGGCGCACCGGATCGGGATGAATACGACGGCTACCATGGTGATTGGCTTCGGTGAGGAGATGGAGGAGCGGGCGCTCCATCTGCATCGTGTACGCGATGCACAAGACGAGTGTCTGGAGAATGGCTATTCGTCCAAGGGCTTCCTTGCCTTCATTCCGTGGACCTTCCAGCCGGATAATACGAACATGAAGCGAGAGAAGGCGACACCAGAGGAATATCTCAAGACGCTTGCGATCAGCCGCATTACATTGGACAACATTCCGAACTTCCAATCCTCCTGGGTAACGATGGGACCGGAGATTGGCAAGCTCTCCTTGTCCTATGGATGCAATGACTTCGGCAGCACGATGATTGAAGAGAATGTCGTCTCTGCGGCTGGCACCACGCACAAGGTCAATATCGACCTGATTTTGCAGCTCATTCGCGAGGCTGGCAAGGTTCCGGCACAGCGCGATACCAAGTACAATATTTTGAAGGTGTATCACGAGACGGAGAAAGCGTCGAGCGATTTTGTGATGCAGAACTGATAGATACGAAGAACCGTGCACGCTCCATTGGCTGCACGGTTTTTTGCTGTCTATATTTTATTGGCAAATTGGACGAGATCGTCGGACATTCGATTGATCTCATCCATGGAGGCATTCACTTGCTCGGTCAACGCAGCCTGAGACTCGGTCAATATCGACATGCTGCCGATATGGTATTGAATTTGTTCCATTAGTTCCTTCATGCCATTGAGGCTAGCCTCAATGTTAACCGTGGCCTCCGAGCTGTGAACAGCCAGCTTGCGGACTTCATGGGCTACGACCTCAAAGCCGCGGCCAAGCTCGCCCGCTCGGGCCGCCTCAATCGCCGCGTTCAGCCCTAACAGGCTGGTTTGGTTGGCAAGCTCGCGAATGAAGATCGAGATCGATTTAATGTCCTCTGTGCTCTGGCTCGCTTCTGTGGCGGCGCCAGCCGATTTCTCTTGGGCGGATGCCAGCTCCTGAGCCTGCATGGTGACGGATTGGATGGCGCTCGCCATCTCGGTAATCGAGGCCGCAAGCTGCTGGGTCTTCTCATTCATCTGTTGGACGACCTGCTCTTTATTTTTCTCAAATGTAATATCCCGAATCGTTCCTGCTACCCGCAGAGGTACACCAGCCGCATCCCTTACCGTCGCCCCTCCGGCCTGGAACCAGCGATATTCCCCGTTCTTCAGCATGATACGGTATTGAACCTCATACGGGGTTTGACCGCTATAATCGTTCAGGTGATCAGCAAAAGCCGCTACCGTCTTATCATGATCCTCGGGGTGCAATCGCGAGCTCCAACTACTAAAGACGTTCGGAAAGTCATTCTCATCCTGAAAGCCCAGCGTCTTGCGGAACTGGGGAGACCACCAAAACTCATTGTCAGGATTTACGACATCCCCAGCGACCACGGTCATATCCCATGGCGCCTCCACAAGTGCGCGATTGATCAGATCATAGCGTACAACGAGTGATTCAAGCTCTTGCTCCTTTAACTTTTTCTCATGAATATCAAATAAAGCGCCCACTACGCGCAGTGGCACACCTTGCTTGTCCCGCTCTGTTGTACCTGTAGCCCGGAACCAGCGGTAGGTTCCATTCTTCAGTTGGAGCTGATATTCAATGTCGTAAGGCGTTCGGCCCGAGTGGTCATTCAGGTGATCGGCGAAGGCCTTCAGCGATACTTCCTTATGATCGGGATGCAGTCTGGAAGCCCAGCTATCCAATATGTTGGGGAAATCATTCTCATCCGAGAAGCCCAGCATATGACGGAACTCGGTACTCCATTGGAATGTATTATTTGGATTGACAGGGTCACCAGCGATCACGTCCATATCCCATAAGCCAACCTGAATCGCTGAGGTCACAAGCTTCAGACGAAGCTCCGCGTCTTCGGCCTGATGCTGCAGAAGCTCCAGTGACTGATTCAAGCTGGTGATGAGATCGCCTAACAGCTCACTGGAGACATCGGATGCTGCGGCCAGACGCGGATGAGAATCACCAGCCTCAATGGCCTGTGCCAGCCGGCGACTATCCTCCAGCAAAGACTGAAGGGGGATGTTCGATGCAGATTTCTTGAACATAGGTCTCTCTCCTTTATGTAGACGAGCATGAGTTATGATCGTATTATCGCAGATAAAATAATAAAATACCATGAATTTCTACATTATTCTACATCATTCGTCAAATCTGCTGCCACATCCTTCATCGTATATCCCCCATCTCCTGACCATATACTGAATAGGGAAGAAGGGGAGTGTGGATATGGAGCTATTTTCTGCTTGCCTGACATCACGCGACGGGCAGGAGGTTTGGAAGCTATCCCGATATTTAAGCGAAGCCTTTGCGCCGCTGCATACCGCGAGCGGAGCAGATGCGTTGGAATGGGATATTGATGCCAAGCACGGGCGAATTCGTTGTCTGGAGCTTTCGGACAAGGGGACATCCCCATTGTCCAGACATGAGATCATCCGCCATGCGGCTGATGGTCTGGCTAATTATATCCTGCATGAATTGGAGCCTGGCCTGATGCGATCAGTTCTACGCAAAGAATCCGGCTACACAGAAGCAGATGAATTGGAGAAGCTGGAGAAAATATGCCGCCAACTGCTGTACGGGGAGAAGGAGAAGCCTACTCCTGTTCAGGATGAACAACGGGCAGACTGGATGAGGCGCCACAGCAAAATTACCGAGGAGCTACAGATGTTCATGAAGGACAGTCCCTTCATCCATGTGCAGGGCTTCGTTGCTTTCAGGTTGTCGCTATACTGGCGTATGCTTAAGGAAACCGTTGAGTACGCGGTGGATGAATATATAATGGAGAAGCAGTATCAGGATTTTATTTCATTGCTGCGTTATTTTGTTGGCTTGCAGGATACGAAGACAACGGTCGTTCACCTGTTCCAACTGGATGACGGACAGTTTCAGCTATGCAACTATCAGTTAAGACCGCTGGAATACAAGCACTCGGATCGGATCGTCGCAGAGATGCTTGAGGCGGAGATGAATGTCGAAGATCGTGTAGTCAGCTCGCTCATTGCGGCATCTCCCAGACAGATCGTCATTCATTCCAAGCTGCATGACCAGCAGGTGATTCGAACAATCCAATCGATCTTTGGCGACCGTGTTATGCTATGTGCCAGTTGTGTGAGCTGCCAGGCATTTTACGAAGTGTAGTGGGCTATTGACTTATACAAAAGCCGCCAAGTATAATGGAACCATTATGAAGCTTTCATCATCTATGATGAAGCGGCGAACAGCAATGACAAAGATAAGGCATGCCGGCGAACACGGCTCAGAGAGAGGAAACTTGGCTGCGATTTCCCCCCGATGACACGGCATTTATGCTACCCCTTTGGAGCTGTATGGCGGAAGCTTGACGTAGTGTGTATGCCATGCCGGATCATCCCCGTTACCGGATGACTCAAGGATACGGCAAGTGGATATTAATGTGCCTCTGCTACGCCGATCGAATGAGGGTGGAACCACGAGTGATAAGCGCTCGTCCCTTGATGGGACGGGGGCTTTTTTATGTTGCACCAGTCTTTTGTGCCCGTTCGGTTAGATCGGAGGGCATTAGCGATGTCGCCTGCTGTTCGTTGGCTTATGTTCGTAGATGATGTGGAGATACCAGGAAGGAGAAATAACATGTTGCAGATTACATTCCCAGACGGTGCCGTGCGGGAGTACGCGGCTGGAGTTACTGTGGAGGAAATTGCTGGTTCGATCAGCTCTGGCTTGAAGAAGAATGCAATTGCAGGGAAGGTAGATGGGAAGGTCATCGATATCTATACCCCGATTCAGGAGAGTGCCAGCGTAGAGATTGTTACACTTGACTCGGCTGACGGGCTGGAGGTATATCGTCATAGCACCGCCCATCTGATGGCTCAGGCGATCAAGCGCATCTATGGAAACCAGGCGGTTAAGCTGGGCATCGGGCCTGTGATTGAAGATGGCTTCTATTATGATATTGATATGGAGCAGTCGCTCACTCCTGACGATCTGGAGAAGATCGAGAAGGAAATGAATGCGATTATTAAGGAGAATCTCGACATCCGTCGCCGCGAGGTTAGCCGCGAGGAAGCGCTGGCGATCTATACCGAGCTGGAAGATCCGCTGAAGCTGGAGCTGATCCGCGACCTGCCGGAGTCCTCCGTAATTACGATCTATGATCAAGGAGAGTTCTTTGATCTATGCCGCGGGCCGCATCTGCCGTCCACTGGCCGCATCAAGGCCTTCAAGCTGCTCAGTGTCGCTGGTGCGTATTGGAGAGGCGATTCCAAAAATAAAATGCTGCAGCGCATCTATGGTACAGCGTTTCCAAAGAAGTCACAGCTAGATGAGCATCTGCATCTGCTGGAGGAGGCCAAGAAACGCGATCACCGCAAGCTGGGACGCGAGCTGAAGATGTTCACCTTCTCCCGCGAGGTTGGGCAGGGCCTGCCGCTATGGCTGCCTAACGGCGCCAAGGTTCGCCGCACGATGGAGCGCTATATTGTGGATCTGGAAGAAAAGCTGGGCTACGATCATGTCTATACGCCTGTGCTGGCTAATGTGGACCTCTACAAAATCTCCGGTCACTGGGAGCATTACTCGGAGGACATGTTCCCTAAGATGGAGATGGACAATGAGGAGCTTGTATTGCGCCCGATGAACTGCCCGCATCATATGATGGTATACAAAAGCGACATGCGCAGCTACCGTGATCTGCCTGTCCGTATTGCAGAGCTGGGCACCATGCATCGTTATGAGATGTCCGGCGCGCTGACTGGTCTGCATCGTGTGCGCGCGATGACACTGAACGATGCGCATATCTTCTGCCGTCCCGATCAGATCAAGGAGGAATTCTCTCGCGTCATTCAATTGATTCGCAAAGTATATGAGGACTTCGGCATTAAGGAATATCGCTTCCGCCTGTCCTATCGTGATCCACTGGATACGGAGAAATATTTCCAAAATGATGAGATGTGGGAGATGTCACAGCGCATGCTGCGCGAGGTAGTGGAGGAGCTGGGTCTGCCATTCTTCGAAGCAGAGGGCGAGGCAGCCTTCTATGGTCCTAAGCTGGATGTGCAGATCAAGACCGCACTTGGCAAAGAAGAGACGCTGTCGACAGCTCAGCTTGATTTCCTGTTGCCTGAGCGGTTCGAGCTCGAGTATGTCGGGGATGATGGCAAGAAGCATCGTCCGGTCGTCATTCACCGGGGGATTATCAGCACGATGGAGCGGATGACTGCCTTCCTGCTTGAGAACTTTGCAGGTGCGCTGCCATTGTGGCTCTCGCCGATTCAAGCGCGTGTGATTCCGGTATCCTTGGCCTATGAGGAATATGCGAAGAAAGTTGAGGAGCAGCTTCAGCTTGCCGGAATTCGCGTGGAAAATGATGTTCGTAATGAGAAGCTGGGCTATAAAATTCGCGAAGCACAGTTGGAAAAAATTCCATACATGCTGATTGTCGGAGAAAATGAAGCAAGCAGCGAAGCGGTGTCGGTGCGTAAACGTGGCGAGGGTGACATCGGCTCACTGCCGATTAGCGAGCTGATCGCCAAGCTTCAAGGCGAGATCAGCAGCAAGGCCATTTAAGTATAAATGTGGTCGTTCGGGGGGAACCTTCTGTACAGGGGGGACTCTCCGAAATGATAAGGAAGCTGATCAAAACGCTGGAACTGCTGCCCTTGCTTGCTATGGTCTGGACGGGGGGCGGTTGTGACTCTGTTCAAGCAGCGAATGGCCAGCTATCACTGCAGCTTGATATGGAGCCGGCAAGTCTGCCAGCCATGCAGGCTAAGACGCATAGCGGGCCGGTCAAGAGGGTGCAGGTGGTAGCCACCGGCTATACTGCTGGAGTCGAGTCAACGGGTAAGAAACCGGGTCATCCGCAATACGGTATAACATACAGCGGGGTGAAGGTCAGGCGTGACTTCGTGTCGACAATTGCTGCTGATCCGAGTATATTCCCGATTGGAACGCTACTCTATATTCCAGGTTACGGCTACGGAGTTGTAGCGGATACAGGCTCTGCGATTAAGGGATATAAGATCGATCTATATTTTGACACGATCAGTCAAGTGTATCAAGAGTGGGGCAAGCGTTCTGTAGAGGTGGAGATTGTATACAAGGGCAGTGGGAAAATGACAGAGGATTGGCTCCAACAGATCAATCAGACTGTGAAAGCAGAGCAGCCTATACCGCAGTCGATGTTTGCATCCTAGGGCGTTGAACGAGTTTTCAGATACGCCCTAGACAACTATGCTGAGCAACAGTCGATCTGCACGCAATGCGTTCAGAAATCGAGTCTACGATTCATATCGTGTTACATAGCTTATAGACCATAACTATAAAAGATAATGGTTTGATGGGAAAAAGCTCTACAAATAATGACAAATCTTCTTTTTTATTTTGGTTTTTTGTGGTATAATTATACTGAATTGTAAACGTTATCAGCAGTGGGGCGGTAGAGATGGATAAATGGTTGTCTCAGAGTCATGATCCGAAGGGCATGGAGCTTGAACAATATGAAGTCTTGCTGCGTGATTTGTACAATCAGATGATTCGTGTTGCCTACTCCAAGGTCCGTAACAAATCGGATGCACATGATGTTGTTCAAGAGGCGTGGGTACGAATGCTGTCCAAGCGGGAGACGCTTAGGGAGCAGAACAAGCTGTGTGCTTGGGCGAAGACGATAACAGCTAATGTGGCTTACAATGTGAACAGGTATTATGGGCGATCCTCTGATGGGTGGTTTGAGCCACAGGAGCCGTCTAGTTCGCTGCGCACAGAAGCCGAGTTGATGCTGGAGATTTCCGAATTATTGGGGGCACTCGACCCCAGATCAAGAACAATGATGCTGTACAAGTTCTACTATGGATTTAAGGATCAGGAGATCGCGGATGCCATGAATATGCCGGTTGGCACGGTCAAGGCACGGATTCATCGAAGCCGCGAGCGCTTGAAGCATTGGACGTAATTTTTCCTTATTTTTCTTATTTCCTCATACATAATGTCCTCCCCCTCTTTCCATACTATTGGATGGACGGGGAGGTGAGCAGAACATGGCTAAGAACAAGAATGTCAAGGCGAATGAAAACAACAACCAATACAATGCCGAGTTTGCTGAGGAAATGAACCAGCAACAGAACCTGAACAACAAAGCGGCGAACAACAATGCCGCCACTGAAAATGCAAATAAATAAATGATCGTAAGAGGCCAGGAGCGTTCCTGGCCTCTTTATAATTACCTATGTCGTGCGGATGAGGTTATGCAACAAATCTGTACGGTTTATTTCCTCAATCCGTGTCTCCTCTCAAGAAAGCTGTGCCGCGACAAGCTTTGATGTCAGCTAAACTGACCTTTAGAAAAACGGAAAATAAATGTAAACGGTTAATTAATTATTTTTTTTAATATTACTATTGACGAAGAGAGACAATGTAAGTATTATTAACACATAACAACTGGTATAGACAACTACTTAACTATACTCCGCAGGGGGGAGAATATGAGAGACACGAAGCCTGTAATTGACCGACATAGTGTCATTCCGCTTTATCATCAAGTCAAAGAATTTTTGCGGAACGAGATCCAGACCAATCGTTATCGCCCTGACGAGTTGATTCCTTCAGAGCGCGAGCTATCGGAGGAATTTGAAATCAACCGGCTAACTGTCCGCCAGGCGATTAATGAGCTTGTGCAGGAAGGGCTTTTGTACCGTCAGCGAGGAGTGGGAACCTTTGTATCGACACCCAAGATCGAACAGCCGCTCGCTAGGTTGACAAATTTCAGTACGGATATGTTGAATAGGGGCATTGTGCCTGGCGCGCAAGTTGTTAGCTCAATAATTATCAAGGCGAGCAAGCTGGTGGCGACGCAACTGCAAATCGATACCGATACAGAGGTACTCGAACTGGTACGTGTGCGGACTGCCAATGGCGAGCCGATGGCACTGGAGCGATCTTATCTCATTTATGCCAAAGTCAAGCCGCTCTATGGCATGAACATGGAAAATGAATCGTTGTACCAAATGCTCGAGGATGTATGCGGAATTAAGCTTGTCAAAGCCATTCAAACGATCGAAGTCGCATCCGTATATCCCGAAGAAGCGGGCATACTGGAAATTGGACAACACGAATCGGCCATGCTTGTTCAGCGGACCACGTATGAAGAAGGTGCAGATAAGCCGCTAGAATATGTGCGCTCCTTATACAGAGGAGACCGATATAAATTTACGATTGAAATGAATATCTAGTGCAAGTAATAGCTGCGATGACACAGGTGTTTCGACAAATTGAAGGAGGCGCAATACAACATGAACAATCATTTGAAATTGTCGTTTGAAATTTGGCCGAACATGCCTTGGGGTCGCTTGGAAATCGCCGGACCGGCATGGAATTCATGGGGGGATAAGCCTCTCGAGTGGTGTATCCGGCAGATTGCTTCCTATGGCTACGAAGGGTTCGATGTCATCTATCCGAAAATCCAGGAAATTCTGCCGCATGAATACGATGACAGCATCAAAAAAGTACGCAAGGCAATGGATGAGACAGGGCTGGCCTTTTCATCGATCGGCTGCCATACGACCTTCGTGACGCCGCGATATTTTGATCGTGATGCCGGTATTGCCAAGTTCAAGCGGGCAATCGACGCTGCTGCGGACATGGGCGCGGAGACGGTTGTGACGTTGATCGGGGACGGCTATTACGATCCCCCGCTATACAATTTGATGACGCGTAAGGAAGCATGGCATCAGGTCGTCACCGCTACCCGCGAAGTCGCAGACTACGGGATGCAAAAAGGGATTGACGTCAGCATTGAGCTGATTCAGGGAACATTAATCAACAACATTGACGATTTGCTCAAATTGTTCGAGCTAGTCGATCGGCCCAATGTGTATGCTTGTGTAGATGTTGGCACCTTCTATACGACGGTCAAGCCACGTATGCCGATCAAGGAAGCGATTCGCAAGCTGGGCGATCGCATCAAGGTTACACATGTCAAGGACGAAGTCGGCTTTCCGAATATTATGCAATCTCAGCATGTGTGGTTTGGGGCGGGCTTTGTTGATTTTCGCGAAATGGCGGATGCGCTTAAAGAAGTCGGCTTTAGTGGCTACAACTCCGTGGAATGGGAAGGCTTCCAAACCGGTGGCCTGTACGGCGTCGGTGATCCGTCCGGCGTCAGTATGACCGACTTCGACCGGGTTGCCGAGGAGTCGAAGGAATATCTGGAGGAATTCGGATGGGGCAAGCAGGGCTGAACGCAGAGCAGAGAATGCGGCGCACGCTAGCGGCAGTCGCACAAGAAGATACCGAACGGTTGCTGTCAGAGCTGATTGCCATAGAGAGCCACAGCGAAACGCCCGGGGAAGAAGCAAGGCTGGGAGCGTTTATCCGCAACTGGCTTAGCGAACGGGGCATCCATTGTGAGCTTCATGAAGTGCTGCCCGGACGAGCCAATCTATTGGCTCGGCTGGACGGTCCCAAGCAGGGGCCATCGCTGCTGCTCAACGGTCATCTCGACACCGTGCCGCCTTACCAGATGTCTGTACCGTTCCAGGCAGTCAAGCAGGAGGGGAAAATTTACGGGCGGGGCACCGTTGATATGAAGGGTGCGCTTGCAGCAATGATGATGGCAATGGCAACCATTCAAGCGTGTGGTGGTCTGGAGAGTGGTACCTTGTATTTCGCTGCTACCGTGGGAGAGGAGACGTACAGTCCTGGGGCATGGCAGCTTAGCCGCAGCGGGTTTGCAGCGGATTATGCCATTATCGGGGAACCGACGGAGCTACGGGTCGGTGTGGCGCACAAAGGCGTTGGATGGTACGAAGCCGAATTCCCCGGCACAGCGGCTCACGGCAGCGTCCCGGAGCGCGGGGTTAATGCGATTTATCGGGCAGTGCGCTGGATTGCGCATCTGCAGGATGTTTATATACCGCAGTTGCGCTCCCGCTCCCATCCGCTGCTTGGCTCCCCGAGCTTGAACGTCGGCGTCATTGCCGGGGGGACGCGGCCGGTCATTGTGCCTGGAAGCTGCTCCGTTCAGTTCGAGCGCAGGCTTATTCCTGGGGAGACAGCGTTGTCTGCATTGCATGAACTGGAGCAAACGCTGGAGGAGACAGCACGGGTCTATCCGGATTTTGCTGGAAATGTCAGGATTGCTGACAACTTTCACGGCGTGCCGCATGGCCCGCTTGCCACTGATCCTGCTGCTCGGTTGGCGGTTAGTCTGATTGAAGCGTGTGAAGCAGAGCGGATAACAGATTCGTCATCTCCATTAACTAACGAATCAGCAGGTCCGATCGGCTTGCAGTTTTGGACGGACGGCGCGCTGCTGCAGGAGTGCTGTAGCCAAACCGTCGTCTGTGGTCCAGGAAACATCGCTCAGGCTCATTCAGACGACGAATATATTGAAGTGGGTCAGCTTCATGCGGCCGTCAATATTTATATTCGCGCCGCATTTACGCTGTGCACACCTGAAGAGGACTCTACGAATCGGGATGACGGGGCAAGAAGGAGGCGGTATATGAGGACAGACGAAAGCAAAAAAGTGAACAATAGAACGGTCAAGCCTGCTGCGGACTGTGAACTGGGGCGTTTGTCCGGCACTGCCGCCGGACAACGACCGTTCAGAGCTGTATGCTGGGACTGTGGCTGCGCCGCTGAGAGCGAGCCTGCCTATCTCTGCCTGCATTGTGGCGGTAGCCTTGACATTCATTACGACTACGACCAGTTGCTGGATAGGAAGCCCTTCGGCAAGGATACCGCCGCCGCCGGCATAGCTAGCGAAGCGATAAGCCCGGCTCCGGTTAATCAAGCCAGCTCGCATGAGTCTGGAATATGGCGTTACCGAAGTCTGTTGCCAATCGATACGCAGGTTGAACCTGTTTCGCTTGGCGAAGGATGTACACCTTTGTTAAATATTCGCAATATTCAGAATATTTGGATGGGCAACAACGAAGGAAATACAGAGCACATTGCAGGCAACACCAATAATGTATCGCGATCTCCGGCGTTATATTTAAAGATGGAGTCGCAGAATCCGACGCTTGCCTTCAAAGATCGTCCGCTCGCAGTAGCGCTCACAGCCGCTAGAGCATTTGGCTTCAATAAGGTTGTGTGTGCTTCCACCGGAAATACCGGGGTGTCGGCTTCGGCCTACGCCGCCCGGGCCGGATTGGCTTGCACCGTCTATGTGCCCGCCGCAACACCGCAAGAGAAGCTTGCAGCCATGCAAGCTTACGGCGCCTGCATCGAGCCGGTCGAAGGAAGCTTCAGTGACGCTTATGCCCGATCAGCGGCGGTGGCAGAAGTAGAAGGCGCGTTCAATCTCACCTCGACCTATCTGAATCCCTATGCGGCCGAGGGAGACAAGACGGTCGCCTACGAGCTGGCGGAGCAACTGGAAGGCCGCGTGCCTGACTGGATTATCGTCCCTATTGGGGCAGGGCCGCTGCTCAGCAGCATTTACAAGGGTTATCGCGAGCTGCTTTATGCCGGGGCCGTATCGCGTCTGCCCCGCATGGCAGGCGTGCAGGCGCTTGGCTGTGCACCGATTGCTGCGGCCTACGAGGACGGACTCGACCATGTGGCGGCATGGGACGAGCCGATTGCCTCCGCTGCTTCCGGCATTGCCGACCCGCTATCGAGTTATCCGGCTGACGGCACGCGCACGCTTGCAGTCATTCGTCAGTCTGGCGGGGTCGCGCTGGCGATAGGCGACGATGAGCTGTTGCATTGGCGCAGTGAGCTTGCGATGCGCGAGGGCATATTGGCTGAGCTATCGTCAGTAACGAGTGTAGCGGCTGCATCCCGCCTGGCCGCAGAGGGCATTATTAAAAAGGATCAGCTTGTCGTAGCAATTGTCACCGGGCATGGACTCAAGGACATGTCCGTTGCAATAAATAATACCACTATGGGAGTGAGACAACAGTGAAAAGAACAAAAGGGATCGTCTTGCTGGTGTTTATCTTGATGCTGTCATCTGTACTTGCAGCTTGTTCCTCCAACAACGGAGGCGGCAGTACAAACGGTAATACCGGAACGAACGGCGGTGGCAATTCTGGAGGCAGCATCACCGAGCTGACATTATGGCACATGGAAGAGCCGCCGAATCGTGTTGCGCGCTTCAAAGAAGTGATAGACAAATTCAATGCATCTCATCCCGATATTAAAATTACGCCTCAGGTGCAAAGCTGGGCCGATGCGTACTCCAAGTTTCCAGCCGCGATTCAGGCTGGTAATGGACCGGATCTGCTATTCACCATCCCTGATTACACGACACTCATCAAACAACTTGGTGTCGTGCAGCCGGTCGATGACATTATAGCTTCAATTAATGAGAAACACGGCTTGCTCGACACGTCCTTGGCGCCGTATACCTATGAAGGCCACACGTGGGCGGTTCCATTATACGGCATGGTGCAGGTGCTCTGGTATCGCGCCGACCTGCTGAAAGAAGCAGGCATTACACCGCCGACCAACTGGGATGAGCTGAAATCGGCTGCTGAGAAGTTAACTGGGGGCGGCAAGTACGGCATTGCGCTGCCAGCTTCCAAATCGATGGCGACAGACCAGGTGCTTTATAGCTTTCTTGTAACCGCAGGAGCCAAAAACATAATTAACGGCAGTAACGTAGTGACATTTAACAATGAAAAAACGGTTGCCGCTTATCAAATGTATAAGGATTTGCTGAAATTCTCGCCACCGGATAGCAACACGTACCAGTGGGGTGAGCCGCAGGCCCAATTCAATACTGGCGCAGCCGCGATGGCGATCGAGAAAGGGCAATACCTGTCCACGTTCGAGTCAGAATCCGGTCGTCCTGCAGAGGATTTGGGCGTTGTGCCCATGCCGGTCGCTTCTGGCGGGGAACAAGGCAGCATCTATTATTCCAACGGCGTCATGATGCTGACGGACAACGCTGCGAAGAAAGCAGCGATTGCTAAGTTTTTTGAGTATCTGTTCGAGCCGGAAACATACGGCAGCTTCGTCAACGCCGAGCCAGGCCTGTTCTTACCGGTAACTGAGGACGGCAGCAAGGCTGAAAGCTTCTGGAATGACCCGGTGATTAGCAAGTACCGTTCACAGGTGGAAGTGTTAATTCAAGCTTCAAACAACGGCGCATTGTTTGGCTTTACCGATGGCGTTTCGCCTAAGATCGGCCAAATCGCAGGACCGAACTACATGGCGCAAACCTTGGAGCAGATGAATAGCAACGGGTTGTCCGCAGAGAAGGCAGTTAGTTGGGGGCAGGCCCAAATGGAAGAAGCAGTGAAGTAACAGCAAACAGAGGGAACAAGGAGGGTCTGTCGGGATCATTGCAGGCGGCAGGCCCTCCGGCCTTGTGGGGAGTGAATGTGCATGGATGTGTTGGGAAAAGGAAGAACGATGGCCAAAGTGCTGCCTTATTTGCTGGTAGCCCCAATCGTAATCTGGATCGTCGTCACTATATTTATACCGTTGCTCAGCGTGTTTAAGGAAAGCTTGTACAATACCGGCTTTGTCGGAACGCAAGGCAGCTTCGTCGGTCTGGACAATTATGCGAGCATGCTGCAATCCTCGACCTATTGGGCGGCATGGGGCAAAAGTCTGATTTGGGTTTTAGGCAATGGCTTTTCCCAGACGCTGCTTGCTTTCGGTATCGCATTGATGCTTAACAAAGCGACCCGTTTCAATAACTGGGCGCGGACCTGGATGATTATTCCCTGGGTTATACCGACGATCGTCGTCACGATTTTTTGGCAGTGGATTTTTAACGGATCATACGGAATCTTTAATCATGTATTGATGTCGCTTCATTTGATTGAACAGCCGCTTAATTTGATTGGCCACAAAACATGGTCGCTGCCGATTATTATTTTTATCAATACATGGCATTGGTTTCCGTTCATGGCGGTTATCGTGTTGGCCGGCTTATCCACCATATCCGTTGAAATCTACGAGGCCGCCGACGTGGACGGCGCAAACAAATGGCAGCAATTTTGGACAATTACGTTCCCCTCGCTGGGCAGAATTACGTTTGCGCTGGGTCTTGTTGGCACATTGTGGTCCTTCAATATATTTGACACGATATACATCTTGACTGGCGGCGGACCAGCAGGCGCAACGACAACCGTTCCCGTCATGATTTATCAGCAAGCGTTTGAATCGTATCGGATCGGCCAGGCATCCGCAACCTCCATTATTACGGCGGCGTTCCTTGGCGTATATGCCTTTTTCTTCATTAAATACTTCGCGCCCAAGGAAGACTGACGGCTCCCGCCAAGAGGAAAGGAAGGTGACAACGATGAAAGCAACTCGTATTATCGTCGGCATTTTGCTGACCTTTATCATTGCATTCCCGTTTTATTGGATTACCATCTCGTCCTTCAAGCCAGCGGATCAGATTTTGAAGCCGGACTTGTTTCCGAAGTCCTTCACGCTCATTCATTATAAAGAGCTGCTTCAAAGTACCTCGTATCTTACGAATCTTAGCAACAGTGCAATCATTTCGTTTGGTACGATGGCGGTTTCGGTGCTGATCGTTGTGCCTGCTTGCTTTGCATTGTACCGGATGAAGTTTCGCGGACGGCATTTTGTCAGCCGCTTGATTTTGGCGACCTATGTGTTTCCTGCAATTTTGCTGCTGGTTCCCGTGTACCAACTGATGGCCGGGCTGCATCTAGTGGATACGCTGCTGGGGCTCATTATCATTAATGTCACGTTTGCCGCGCCATTCTCAGTGTGGCTGATGCACGGGTTTTTTGATGCGGTGCCGCTAACGCTCGATGAGGCGGCGGCAATCGATGGAGCCGGACGGATGCGTACAATGCTGCAGATCGTGCTGCCGCTCATCGGGCCGGGCATTGCGACCATATCGATTTATGCGTTTATTATGGCATGGACAGAGTTTGCCTTTTCCTCGGTGTTGATCAGCAGTGAGCGCTTGCAAACACTGCCGATCGGACTCAATGCCATTATGGGACAATACACTGTCCGGTGGGGCTGGACGACAGCAGGCGCGGTATTGACCCTATTGCCGGTCGTCATTTTCTTCGCCTTTGTAGGCAAATACTTTATCAAGGGGCTGACGGCAGGCGCTGTCAAATAATGTGCCGCCAGGCAAGGAGGTGAATGGGATGACTCAATCACTGCGCATTGGCTTGATCGGCGCAGGCCGGTTCGGCCGACTACATCTGAAGGTGCTGCAGCAGCTCGCTGGCGTCGAGGTTGCTGCGTTGGCAGATGTCAGCTCGGAGGCGCTGGCTGCTGCCGCCGAAGAAGCCAATATTGGTGTTGAAGCATGTTACACCGACCCGCTTGCGCTTATTGAGCTGGACGATCTAGATGCCGTTGACATCGTATCGGACGAAAGCTCGCACGGCCCGCTGGCATTGGCCGCACTGCGAAGCGGCAAGCATGTAATCGTGGAAAAACCGCTCGCCGTGACATTGCAGGAAGCAAAGGCTATTCAAGCGGCGTCCGAAAAAGCAGGCCTGCAGGTGCTTGTGGGCAATATTTCGCGGTTTTCGCAGCCTTACTTTACGATTAAGCGCAATCTGGATGAAGGCTTGCTGGGACGGGTCGCAGCGATTCGCACAAAGCGGAACTTCAGCCGCGACTGGTTTCATAGCTTTGGCAGCCGTGTCCACCCTGTCTACGAATCGGGCGTGCATGAGCTTGATTTGCTGGTCTGGTATGCGGGAGCCCGGTGCAAGTCCGTAGCTGCGTTTGAGCGCTATATGAGTGGGCATGCGTTTCCCGATCTGTTTGCAGCGACGCTGCAGTTCGAGAATGGTGTTGTCGCCTCATTGGATTCCAGTTGGCTGGTTCCTCCCGGCGGGCCGCGAAATTTGGTGGATACCTTGGAGCTAGACGGCACCATTGACGCCCAGATTGAAGTCATCGGAGAGCGGGGAACGGCACAGTACAGACTTAGTCATGCTGGCTTGTCAATATGGACCGCGGAGCGCGTGCTGCAACCGGAGGTGACGCTCTGGCCGACCGGGCCGGACGGCAGCGTGGGCGGCGCGATTGCGGCGGAGCTGGCGCATTTCATCCGGGTTATCGCAGAGAATCGTCCATCCCCCATCATGCCCCTGACCGATTCGTTGCATGTAATGGAAATTGCCGATGCCATTGTAACTTCAGCTCGTGAGGGACGTATGGTCACGCTAGCGCATGAAGGAGAAAGTGAGTGAAATGGATATCTCTAGAGAAGGGAAGCCATATTTAGGGACAGGGGTTGAGTGGTGTGTCGATCGAACAGCGTTTAAAGGAATTGAATATAGCCATTCCAGAAGTGAAGCCGCGTTTTCGATTTGTACCCGGAGTGCAGGTAGGCAATCTGCTGTTTATATCCGGCGCGACACCTGAGATCGACGGGGTCATGCAGATGCCCGGAAGGCTCGGAGCCGAGCATGACGTTGTTGCGGGCAGGAAGGCTGCAAGGCTGGCTGCTCTGAATTGTCTGGGAGAGATACAGTCATGTCTGGGCAGTCTTGATCGGGTTGAGCGGATTGTACGTATGATGGGTTACGTCAGGTCTGCCGACGGATTCGGGGAGCAGCCGCTTGTGATTGACGGAGCGTCGGAGCTGCTGGTCGAGATCTTCGGCGAGGCGGGCAAGCATGCGCGAGCTGCGCTGGGCACCAGCGAGCTGCCATTCGGTGCAGCGGTGGAGCTGGAGATGATTGTTCAGGTGAAGGCATAATGCGTCTTCGACAAGACCTTTACGTGCTGGCAAGCGGTGATCTTGGGTTCAGTTGGACCCATCCTGCCGATTGCAATGTATACGCTGTTGATACGGGGGCAGGCCTTGTGATGATTGATTGCGGCACGGGCGAATCGATTGGCGAAATTATCCGCAATCTCGGGGAACATGGGTATGATGCTGCAGCGGTGGGCGATATTTTATTGACACATCTGCACGCGGATCATTCCGGCGGCGCTGCGGCGCTGCGGGAGGCGACCGGTGCTCGCATTCATATGCTGGACGAGGCTGCCGAGATTTTCGAGCAGGGAGATGAAGCGGCAATCAGCTTGCAGCAGGCGCGTGACGCCGGCTTTTACGAAGCTGATTATGAATGGCGGGCTTGCAGGGCGGATCAGCGGCTGCGCGATGGCGATAGATTGCATCTTGGGGAGTGCAGGTTTACGGTATTCCATACGCCAGGGCATTCACGATTTGATACTTGTTTTCTGATGGAGAGAAACCATTATCCCTCCGTATTGATTAGCGGAGACACGGTTATGTACGGCGGGAAAATCTCCATGCTGAGCACTTATGATTTTCAATTACAGGCGCTTGCTGCAAGCATTGAAAGACTGGCCGGTCTTGCGCCGGACGTGCTGCTTCCGGGACATGGGCAGCCCGTGTTGTCGAGGGCCGCGAAGCATGTGGAAAGAGCCTCTAGCATTTTTCGAAACTTGGGTGTACCGGCGAACATTGGTTAATGAAGGTTGTAATTCGGAAGGAGAATTGCGGTATGCTGGCAAATGAATTTGTAGACAAAATTACATGGCACATTGAATTAATTAAACAGGAAGAACAAGAATCCATTGCACAAGCAGCGGAATGGATTGCCGAATCGGTGGCAAACGACGGTCTGCTGCATCTATTTGGCTGCGGCCATTCGCATTTGCTGGTGGAGGATTTTTTCTATAGAGCAGGCGGACTGGTTCCGGTCAACGCCATATTGGAAACAAGCGTCATGCTTCATGAAGGAGCGGTCAAAAGCTCAAGGGTGGAGCGGATGACGGGCTACGCGGAGCATATATTGGACAACTATGAGGTTGCGCCAGGGGAGGTTATCATCGTCATCTCCAACTCGGGAATCAACTCACTTCCGGTTGAGATGGCGTTGGCCGCAAAGGGAAAAGGGTTGAAGGTGGTAGCTCTGTGCTCGTCCTCCTACTTCGGGGATGAGACCAGACATCATTCCGGCAAGCGGCTCAGTGACATCGCAGATCTAGTTATTGACAACCATATGCCGCACGGCGATGCGTTGGTCGGCATTCCGGGCACGGAGTTGAAGATGGCATCCGGCTCGACGGTCATTGGCAGCGTCATTCTGAATATGGTTATGACCAGCGTAGCTGAGCGTCTGGTGGCACGCGGGGTTGAGCCTCCAGTGTATATTAGCGGTAACATTCCCGGCGGCTTTGAGCGCAATCGGTCTTATATCGAAAAATACCGCAAGCGAATCAAACATCTGTAGCGCTGGGTTTGAACAGAGAGATTACAAAAACGGCCGTATGGTGGAGACGATGGGAGGGATTCGATGTCAACGAATAGCCGGACAGCGGCACGTGAACTGGTGCTGAGCGTCGATGTCGGCTCGACAGCGGTCAAAGTCGTGGCCATGACGAGGGAAGGGCAGATTGCCGCCTCTGCCTCGCGCCATTATGCCAGCGATTCACGGCGTCCCGGTTGGGTGGAGCAGCATCCACAGCAATGGTGGGAGGGCGCTTGCGCTGCCATTCGTGAGTGTGTAGCGAACATCGGCGCTGCCGGGGGAGTCCTCCTCGGCGTGTCCTTCTCTGGACATATGAGTGCGCCGGTGCTGCTTGGCAACGATGGTCATCCGGTGATGCCAAGCATCATGATAGCCGACGCCAGATCATCCGAAGAGACCGCCTGGCTGCGGCAAGAATACGGAGAGACCTTCGTGGCGATGACAGGCAACATGCCGATTGACGCCTTCACGGTCTCGAAGCTTCTGTGGATCAAAAATAACGTGCCCGACGCGCTTCGACGTGCAGCCACGTTGTTGTTTCCAAAGGACTTTATCCGTTACCGCCTGAGCGGTCATTTGCTGACCGATCCCACCGATGCAGGCAACAGCTTGCTCTATGATGCTGTGTCGGGCAGGTGGTCGGCGGAACTTATTCGCGAGCTGGGCTTGCCCGAGCGGCTCTTCCCCGAGCTCCAGCCCTCGCATGGCGAAGCTGGGCGCGTCAGCCCGGAAGCCGCAGCCGCAACCGGTCTGCCGGAAGGCTTGCCTGTGTTTACAGGGGCAGCGGATATGGCGTGCAGCCAGCTTGGCACTGGCGCATCGGAGGATGGCATATTAGCGGTGACGCTGAGTACGTCCGGGCAGGCGGTGATGCGCGTGAAAGGGATCGTGTCCGAGGCTGTCGGCAAGCTGACATTTCATCCTTCGGCGATTCCTGGTACCCTATATGCAATGGGCAGCATCTTTACCGGGGGGCTAGGAGTGGATTGGGCATACCGTATGCTCAGTGACAAAACGCAGTTGCAGGCTGAGGATTACGAGGCGATAGGCATATTGTCCCGCAGGATGGATGGCATCCCTCCTGGTAGTGATGGATTGCTTTTTTTACCATTTTTAGTTGGGAGCGGGACGCCGCACTTCGACGCCGTTGACCGCGCTTCCTGGCTCGGGCTGGCTACAGGCCAGCCGAAGGAGCTGCTCCTGCACTCGGTCATGGAGGGAGTGGCGTATAATATTCGGGAAGCGATGGAGCTGTTCGAAGCCAGCGGCTATCCTGCCAAGCGCCTGCACCTGGGCGGAGGTGGCAGCAAGAACGAGGTCTGGTCGCGCATGATTGGCGATGTGCTTGACCGTCCACTGGCACGGCTGCATCATCGCGATGCGTCAGCGGTGGGAGCCTCGCTGTTGGCGGGCTTAGGCTGCGGCTGGTATACATCGGTCGACGAAGCGGCGCGCATAGTTGTCTCGGCCAGCGAGCCTGCACAGCCGAATGAGGGGCGGGCGCAGGCGTATGGGCGAATCTATGGCCATTACCGTGAGGTATACCATTCACTCAACCGCTATTATCGCGCGACGGCGGCGGAGAATGGGCTATCCGAAAAGCTCTAAATAAAAAAGTTGGGCGGAAAACGTAATGTTTCCCGTCCAGCTTTTTTGCTTCTGTTGGAAAGTGACGAGGCGGATTGCCCCCATACAAAACAGTCTATTGACAAAATAGTAGTAGTTTTATGTATCTGACAGTGTATAGCTTAGGTGCATCAGATTTTTTTCTTTAATCTAATAATTGTATAGGTCGCCGCAGTGAATAAAAGTGCGGACATCAATTGAAATGGAATAAACAAGATCATCCAATATAGTGTAGTGGAGTCATACTCGGATTGGAACACATCTGTGAAATAATAAGGATAGAAAGCTATTGAAATGCAAACAAATAGGCTCATAATAATTAGGGGTGAAAACCAAATTCGTTGAGGTCGAAATATATAATAACCTATACAACAAATTACAGGATTAATCAGAAAACAAAGAATCATATAGAGCTCTTGTTTATAGTCGAAATAGGGTACCAATTGCGAACCTCCCCTAACAACAATTAATTGGCCTTTTACCCCAATATACCACCAATTCATGACAACTGCCAATTTGTAAGAGGTTTATTTGGATTGAATTTGATCTCCGTCTCGAGACGGAGATCAAATTCAATCCAGCGGCTGTATCGGGCTTTATGCGTACTCGGTTATACTAAGTGTACAGCAAGCACAGGCCGTGCAATAAATACAATAAAGCTGCGAAGGATGTTATGGCGCAGAACAGTGAAATGGGGGATTGAAATGTATAGATCGATGTTAAGGCGGCTAGTATGGGGCATGTTGATTGTTTTTGTTGGGGTCATCATGTTGGTGGCTTACGTCGGGAATGGATATGGCCTGGGCGACCTAATCGGTATATTCTGGCCGCTCTTCCTGGTCGCATTGGGACTCGATGGCATTATAAGTCATAAGAAGGATGATCATTGGTGGGGCTGGTTGATGGCGGGTCTGGGGGTCTATTTTCTCACCCGTAACTTAGGCTTTCACTATCTATCTGTAGGAGAGCTCATCAGCTGTGCGATTCCAATCCTCATCATCTGGTATGGCCTCAAGATGATCTTCAAGCCGAAGAGCAAAGGGAAGCCCAAGGAGAATGACGATTGGAAATCCTATCCTGGGGATGCGACTATGCCGCCCCCGCCGCCGTTGCATCCCGATCCGACCAAGATGAACCATGCTGGGCAATCGGGACGACCAGACGATCAGGGCTACTCACATTTCGCTGATAAGAGCAGCGATGCTTCGATGAATGATCATGATTATGAAGACGGCAAGGATTTCAAGAGCTATAAGGAGCAGTACAAATACTATAAAAAGGAATATAAAGAATACAAGAAGAATTACAAGGATAGCAAGAAGGAGCGTGTTGAGTGGTGGGATTCTAATCCAGGTGCCCAGAACCGTTCCAGCTTTATCGGGGATGTCTATATCGGCTCGGATTATTGGGAGCTGCGGCCGATGAATGTGTCTCATTTTATTGGCGACACCGTCATCGATCTGACCAAGGCGCAAATTCCTTATGGGGAGACGAAGCTGACGATTTCGTCCTTCGTTGGCGATGTGAAAATCTATCTGCCCAACGACTACGAGGTCGGCATACAGGTCATCACGCATGCATTCGCTGGGGACACGAAAGTAATGGATCGCAAGGATAGCGGCATGTTCCGCAATAGCAGCTTGTCCAGTCCGGCGTATCATGAATGCGATAAACAAATCAAGCTGGTCGTCAGCACCTTCATTGGAGATGTAACGGCGACGCGGGTAGGGTGAGGGAAGCGTGGTAGTCAGACTGCTAAGAAGTACCAAATGGGAGCTTATACTGTTCTTTATCATGGCGGCCTGTGCGTCGCTCATTATCTATAACGTTCTGCCCTCATGGCTACAGGGTTCTATTAAAGCGAGCGAGATGTATCTCATCACGCTCGCGCTTGTGTTGCTGGTGAACATAGGGGCCGGCTACTGGGCAGCGCAGCGCATTATGAATCAGATCGATACCTTGCATCTGGGTCTGAAGCAAGCGGCTAATGGCAATCTGGATGTGCGGCTTCCAGAGCAACAGGCAGGCTCATTCTCTCCGGCGCATACCGAATTTAACCGCATGGTGTCTGCAATGGAGGAGAGGCTGCATCTGATTCAGCAGCTAGGTGAGGAGCAGGTGATGCAACACGGCGCATCGGTTGAAGCTGCTGTAATGGAAGAGCGCAAACGGCTGGGGCGCGATCTGCATGACACCGTCAGCCAGCAGTTGTTTGCGATACATATGTCGGCCTCGTCACTGCCGAAGCTGCTGGAGCTGAATCCGGGCAAAGCCGGGGAAGTGATGGAGCAATTAATCCAGATGTCCTCGCTGGCTCAGCGTCAGATGAGAGGGCTGATCGCCAAGCTGCGACCGCTTGAACTGGAGGGCAGATCGCTGCAGCAGGCGCTGGACAAATGGTTCCCTGACTATTGCCGGCAAAACGGGCTGCAGGGTATTCTCGACTGGCAGCTTGCTACGGCGCTTACGGAGGCGAAGGAGCATCAATTTTTCCTGATTATACAGGAGGGGATGGCCAATATCGTCAAGCATGCTTCAGCCAAGACGGCAACGCTAACCGTTCGAGAGACGGAGCGGCAGCTCATGCTCATCCTGCAGGATGACGGGGGCGGCTTCCGTGCCGATCAGGTGCAGCGCGGCTCCTACGGACTGTCGACGATGAGAGAGCGGGCGCAGCGTCTAGGCGGAGATGCGGAAATATTGAGCAAGCCGGGCGGGGGCACGATCGTGCGCGTGACCGTTCCGAAGTTAAACCGCAAGGAGGAAGCATAACATGAGTCAGCAAAGCTCACGCATTATGATTGTAGATGACCACGATATGGTAAGAGCAGGGCTAAGAACGTACCTTATGCTTGAGCCGAGTTTTGAAGTGATAGCGGAGGCGGCCAATGGCCAGCAGGCGGTGCAATGGCTGGAGGCTTGCCCCGTCGAGCAGCGGCCGCAGATTGTGCTGATGGATCTGATGATGCCGATAATGGATGGCGTAGCCACCACCAAAGCGATGATGAGCGTCGATCCTAGCCTAAAGATCGTCATGCTGACCAGCTTCTTGGAGGATGAGAAGGTGGTTGCGGCGATTGAGGCTGGTGCCGTCAGCTATGTGCTCAAGACGGTCTCGGCAGAGGAGCTGATCTATGCCCTTCAAGGGGCAGTCAAGGGTATGCCGGTGATGACCGCCGATGTCTCTCAAGCGCTGACACGCGGCCTGCGGCAGTTATCGGCTCAGGGCTCGGATGAGAACCTGACGGAGCGGGAGAAGGAAGTGCTGTATCTGATTGCTGAGGGGCGGACGAACAAGGAGATTGGCGAGGAGCTGCATATCGGCATCAAAACGGTGAAAACACATGTCAGCAATCTGCTGATGAAGTGCGAGGTAGAGGATCGGACGCAGCTCGCTGTGTATGCGCATCGCAAAGGCTGGGTGCGGAGCACATAAAAAGAGGAGCTTCTGGTTACACTAGAAATAGAAGAAACGTTAAGCGGCGGCTGACGGTCACTATTTCGATTGTAAAGGAGACGCATCCCCTATGATCCCACTATCGTCCAAGCTTGAAGCGCGTGAACAAGAGTTTGTGGAGATAATGAAAATGCTGGAGGAGCACCAGTTTGCCTTGGGAGGCAACTGGGATTACAAGCATGGCTCCTTCGACCGCTATCTGGATGAGGCGCATAAGGTATGGCTGCGCATCCCCTTTGATGTCATCAATGGCAACCTGGATGGAGAAACTGAGGAGAATGATGCGAAGATTCGGCTAGGTCAGCCCTACGTACTGAAGCATGTATATAATGAAGGCCTGGACCCGGAAGCCCAGCCGCGGACATTGGGCGGGCTAGTGGATCAGTTCCAGCCTCCGCTTGACCCGGATGCTCCTGTAGAGCAGAAGTGGATTGAGGAGGCTCGCAGCAAGCTGGAGCAGGTGGAGCAGTTGTTTCCTAATGGATAGGTTTCTCCGATATGAAGAATTTCGTTGTGCACCGCACAGGAAATTCTTTTTTATATCGGTTTAGAATTCTAATAATATCCATTTATGGTAGACGGCAAAGTTTACAAGGGCGCGAAGAATCCGATCCGGAATATAGCGCATCGACACACATCCCGTTGGCAAAGAGGTTGTCACTACTCGCATCATACGTCACATGAATCGAACTCATTCAATATATCCGATCTTGAGAAGGTACTTGGCGTAAAGAGTTAGTATTGCAGGTCTAAACTCACTATGATATGCTTAAAATAGTAATAGGAGCCGGACGGCCATCCGACTCCCGCACAACATTTTTGGGTGGGAAGCCTCCCAGAGAGATCCTGGAAAATAACCCGTTCCCTTGGCGCTAACCTGGGCGGGTTATTTTCGTTTATTCAGGTAAGTAAGCAGCGCGAGCAAGAACATGCCGAGCATCATTACTTCTGACAACGAAAATTGCATGAGCATCACCTCCGCTCTGGAGGCGATACTTCCCCACTCAAGTCATGTTGTACTGGATTAGTATACCAGAACTTCATAGATTGTTCCATAGAGTCGCTCAATACGAGCGGTTTATTTTGTTTTAAAAGAGATGCATGAAAATGGCAGATGAAAAAAATCAGGAAGAGTTGCCCTAGGGCGCGCGCCCTGCTGCGTTGCTTTTCCTTGAAGTACCCCCGGTACGCCTGCGAAAAAGCGCCTAGCTAAGAAGAAACACAGTGACATAGGTTTAAGCCCTTGAGAATTATCTCTGGGCTTTTTAAGTTTTCACTGTCTTAATTGTTTTTCAGAGGGATTATAGGGGAATGCTAAATATTAAAGATAGGGTGAAATACCACGGAGATGAGGGTATTTTGATATTCAAACTATGCCCACTTTCTGCCCACAATCCGAACAGGCATGCCAGCGCGCAGCAACACGTAGCAGCACGCTAAACCCTTGATTTTACTGGGTTTAGGCATGCAAATACTTTATTTTGATTTTATGGTTTTTTAATATTCGTTTAAGGTACATTGTGCAATATATAAGCATAACAACTAACCACTTTGCTTGATATAGATTGAGGAGGAATGAAGCATGGACGACAACAACAAAAGAAACAATTATGATGATTTTTTCGGCAAACGTTCAGACGACAATGGAGAGCGGCAGGAGCGCAATGAGCCATCGGAGTCTCATTCCCCTGGCCAAGAGGAAGAGAAGCCATCCTATTATTATTCCTATGGGCCATTCAAGCGGAGCATAGATAGCGACGCGATGCAGGAGGCTTCCTCTGCAGGCACGGAGCGGTCGGATCGATCGGAGCCGTCCTATAGCTCGCATAGCTCCAGCTACAACACGCCCCCTGCCTCACGCTTTGCCCAGCCGTTGCCGTCATCGCAGGTGGAGGTTACGCCTCCAGATCAGACTCGAGTCTATCACCCGGATGCCGCACCAGCAACCAAGCCTCAGCCGACGGCGAATTGGAAGGCGAGCAAGGAGAAGCGCGGTACCTCCTTCAAAACCATGTTCGCCGCGTTTATGGCGGGAGTCATCGTGGTGGGCTCGCTAATGGCAGTGGCAGACAATCAGAACTGGTTCACCTTCAATAATAACGCAGCGGTTGCCAGCCACTCGGAGAGCGCAGTGAAGGCCAGCGCGTCAGGTGCAGGGGGAACGGTATCCAATGCACTCGATGGCACACGGCCCAACAATATTGCACAGATATTTAATCAGGCAAGCCCGGCCGTTGTGAAGATTAACACCTATGTGAATGCACGTTCCAGCTCCAGTAATTCGCTTGATCCGTTTTTCCGCCAATTCTTTGGCGATAGCTATACACCTCGGGGCTCCGAGAGAGGGAATGACAACAATGGTAATGGCAGCGACAGCAATGGCGGCCTGGTAGAGAATGGCCTCGGCTCCGGCTTCCTCTTCGAGAGCAATGGCTACATCCTGACGAATCAGCATGTTATTGCCAATTCGGACAAGATTGAGGTGACGGTGCAGGGCTATGCGACACCGTTCGAGGCGAAGCTGCTTGGCTCGGACTACAATCTGGATCTGGCCGTATTGAAGATTGAGGGCGAGGGCTTCCCGAGCCTGAAGCTGGGCAGCTCCGACTCCATTAATATCGGCGATTGGGTAGTAGCGATCGGCAACCCGCAAGGCTTTGACCATACGGTAACGGTCGGTGTACTGAGCGCCAAGGAACGTCCAATCTCGATCTCTGATCAGGATGGCACGCGCAACTACGAGCATTTGCTTCAGACGGATGCTTCCATTAACCCGGGCAACTCCGGCGGCCCGCTGCTGAACACCAGCGGCGAGGTGATCGGCATCAACACTGCCATTAGCTCGAGCGCTCAGGGCATCGGATTTGCGATTCCGACGAGTACGATTAAGGACGTGCTGGATAATCTGAAGAATAACAAGGAAATTCCGAAGCCGTTCATCGGCGCTGATCTGATGGATCTGACGGACGAATACGCCAAGCAGCTCGGCTTGAGCTCTACAGAGGGCGCACTGGTGCGCAATGTGTACTATAACTCCCCTGCCTACAAGGGCGACCTGCGCCAGTTCGATGTGCTGGTCGGCATTAACGGCACAAAGTACAAAACGAAGGAGGAGCTGATCGCTCAGATCAAGAAGCAAAATGTGGGCGACTCGATCACGCTGAACATTATGCGCGGCGGACAGGCGATGGACTTGACGGTCGAGATCGGCGACAGCACCACCTTCAATATGATGCAATAAGCTGCTGCGCAGCAGGCTGGCAGGCAACGGCAGACAGGCAGGTATAACACCTGCCTGTTTTGTATTCATATTCTGTTCACACCTGTAGTTGCTCTGACTGAATCAGGGCTGGGACATGCTCTTTAAATAACATATAGACTTGTATATAATGGATGAAAAACGGGGATGAGGACAAAACGTGAGACCACAAATCATGGTGATCGATGATGATGAGAAGATTACTTCGTTGCTTAGGCGAAGCCTTGCCTTTGAAGGGTATGAGGTCGTGACCGCACCCAATGGCTTGGAAGGACTGAAGCAGATGATGACGGCTGATCCAGATCTGCTGATCCTGGATGTGATGATGCCGCAGGTAGACGGCTGGGAGGTCGCGAAGCGAGTGCGTGAGGGAGGAAGCTCCGTGCCGATCCTGATGCTGACCGCGAAGGATGAGGTGCAGGATCGGGTGCGGGGACTTGACCTGGGGGCGGACGATTACCTCGTCAAGCCGTTCGCACTGGAGGAACTGCTGGCCCGTGTTCGCGCATTGCTGCGCCGCAAGACGGACAAGACAGAGACGAGCAGCAGCCGGCTGACCTATGAGGACCTGGTGCTTGATCTGGATTCGCGAGAAGCGATCCGGGCGGGGAGAACCTTTGAGCTGACAAGCAAGGAGTTCGACTTGCTGCATCTCTTCATGCAAAATCCGCGCCGGGTGCTCACCCGCGAGACGATTATGGAGAAAATATGGGGATACGACTTCAGCGGCGAGTCGAATGTGCTGGAGGTTTATATCGCTATGCTGCGCCAAAAAACTGAGGATGGGGGCGGCAAACGGTTAATTCAGACCGTGCGCGGTACAGGCTATGTGCTAAAAGGGGAGGTCGGCTGACATCATGTCTATCCGTCTTAGGCTGACAATGTGGTATTCAGGGCTGTTGGCGATTACCCTTATCGGCTTGGGAATATCGATATTTTTCCTGGTGCAATATTTTACGTATAGTACGGTCAAATCCCAAATTGAACAGCAGGTCAACAGCATTGGAATCTCGGGAACGAGAGATTTCTTTGAACGGCTGAGGCTGAATGTGAATCCGAATACAATCAAGGGCGAGGAGCTGTACATCCAGGTGGTCAATTACCAGACCAACACCAGATCGACGACGACGAATCTGCGTGGGGTTGATTTTCCGTACCCGGCTAATAGTCTGCATCTGCAAGAGGGCTATGTGACGACCAGTGTACAGGATGTGCCGTTCCTGGTCTACCAGCGTCCGCTCGTGCTGCCGGACACGGGAGAGACGGTAGGGCTGCTCCAGGTGGCCGCCTATACCGGACGCGAGGAGCGTCTGCTGAGCCATCTCCAATCCATTCTCACCCTGTCAATTTTGACAGCGATATTGATCGCCTTCAACTTCGGTCTGTTTCTGGCTCGCAAGGCGCTGCGTCCGATCGAAAATGTCATTCAGGCGACCAATAAGATTGAGAATGGCTCCAATCTGAGCGTTCGCATCCCGCGCGGCAATCCGAATGATGAGATGGGGCGACTGACAGATACGCTCAACGGGATGCTGTCCCGGCTCGAGACGACCTATAACGAGCTGGATGAGGCCTATAAGGCACAGCGGCGCTTTGTGTCTGACGCCTCGCATGAGCTGCGTACACCGCTCACCACGATTCGCGGCAATATCGATCTGCTGGAGAAGATGTGGCAGCCTCGTCTGGAGGAGATGAACCAGGAGGGCAAGCAGGTTGTGCTGCACGCGGAGCAGGCGGAGATGTCGCTGGAGGCGATGCGCGATATCTCGGATGAGGCGAAACGAATGACGCGCCTTGTGAGCGATATGCTGTCCCTTGCCCGTGCGGATGCTGGCTATGTGATGGAGAAGACCTCTGTCGAGCTGCTGCCGCTGGTAGAGGAGGTTGCTCGGCGTGCTCAACTGCTGCCGCGCACTGTTGAGCTGCGGATCGGGGATCTGTCGCCGCTGCGGGCGGTGCATGTCATCGGCAATGAGGATTACTTGCGGCAGCTACTGTTCATTTTCATTGAGAATGCGTTCAAGTATACCCCGGAGGGCTATGTGGAGCTGGAGGCGATGACCGCACAGAATCAGGCGGGCATCTCGGTAAGGGATACGGGCATCGGCATGAACTCCGATGAGATTCCGCATATCTTTGATCGCTTCTACCGTGCTGACCTGTCTCGCGGCAAGACGGCGGGCACCGGCCTTGGCTTGTCGATCGCCAAATGGATCATCGACGAGCATGGCGGCTCGATTGAGGTGAAGACCCGTGAAGGGGAAGGGACGACATTTTTGATCTGGCTGCCCGTCAGCTTTCCTCAGGAGGGTTAATTAGGGTATAATGGAGCCATCAGACTCGAATGGGCCAAGACAACGATGATGAGCCGATTCTGTCAGAAAGCAGGTGGCATTCCAAGTGGATATTGTGAAAATATCGCCGCGCGGCTACTGCTATGGTGTTGTGGATGCGATGGTGCTTGCGCTGCAGGCAGCCAAAAATCCCGATTTGCCGCGTCCGATTTATATTTTGGGCATGATTGTGCATAATTCGCATGTAACCGAAGCCTTCGAGCGCGAAGGCATCATTACGCTGGATGGAGAGAACAGGCTGAATATTCTGGAGCAGGTGGAGAAGGGGACGATCATTCTCACTGCTCATGGCGTCTCGCCCGAGGTGCGCAAGCGTGCCTGCGAGAAGGGATTGACGATTGTCGATGCGACCTGCCCCGATGTGACCCGTACCCATGATCTGATTCGGGAGAAGGTTGCTGAGGGCTATAAGATTATCTATATCGGCAAGAAGGGGCATCCTGAGCCGGAAGGGGCGATCGGCATCGCTCCGGAGGATGTATACCTCATCGAGAAGGAAGCTGAGATCGAGCGGCTGGAGCTGGCGCATAGCAAGCTCTTGATTACCAATCAGACGACGATGTCGCAATGGGACATCAAGCATCTGATCAGCCGCCTGCAGGACAAGTATCCAGAGGCCGAGGTGCATAATGAGATCTGCCTGGCTACCCAGGTGAGGCAGGAGGCTGTTGCAGAGCAGGCAGGGCAGGCAGATCTGTGTCTGGTCGTCGGCGATCCGCGGAGCAACAACTCGAATCGGCTGGCGCAGGTGTCGGAGGAGATTGCCGGGGTCACCTCCTACCGCATCTCCGATCTGAGTGAGCTGAAGCTGGAATGGCTGGAGGGCGTCCGCACAGTGGCTGTGACCTCCGGTGCGTCAACGCCAACGCCCATTACGAAGGAGGTTATTGCGTTCCTGGAGCAATATAACCCGCTCGTCCCGTCGACCTGGGAGCTGAAGCGAACGATTGATATGGAGAAGCTGCTGCCACGGCTTCGGACGAAGTCCAAGTCCTAACCGGCTGGCAATAAGCCGCCATCGATACTCCCCACATACGTCTGCAACGGTTGCTTGCTGCTGCTGTGGAATTAGGGGTTGACGAGGGCGGTTTTTTCTTGTATATTTACTTTAACGAATAAAAGCATAAAAGCGTAGAAGCTAAAAAGCATCGAAGCATAAAAGCATACAAGCGTTAAAGTGAAAAGGAGAGAATGAACGATGATCGTAATTACAAAATCGGATGTAACAGAAGAACGGATCGCTGAAATTGTGGAGCATATTGAGAAGGGCGGCGTGCAGGCTCATGTATCGCGAGGCACCGACCGGACGGTCATCGGCATCATCGGCAAGGCAGAGCCGACGCTATCTGAGCATCTGCGTCAACTGAAGGGTGTGGAAGAGGTCATCAAAATCTCCAAGTCTTACAAGCTGGCCAGCCGCGACTTCCATCCGGACGATACGATCATTGATATTAAAGGTGTCAAGATCGGTGGTAGCCATCTGGTCATTATGGGCGGTCCATGCGCAGTGGAGTCGCCCGAGCAGATCGACGAGATTGCGCGGCTCGTTAAGGCTGCGGGGGGCCAGGTGCTGCGTGGCGGGGCGTTCAAGCCGCGTACAGGGCCGTACAGCTTCCAGGGCGTAGGGGTAGAGGGCTTGAAGATGATGGCGGAGGCAGGGCGCAAGCACGGTCTGCTGACGATTACAGAAGTGATGACGCCGGAATATGTAGATATTTGCGCGGAATACGCTGACATCCTGCAGGTGGGCACGCGCAATATGCAGAACTTCGATCTGCTCCGCAAGCTGGGCACGATTCAGACGCCTGTGCTGCTCAAGCGTGGCTTCAGCTCCACATACGACGAGTTCCTTAACGCAGCAGAATACATCCTCGCGGGCGGCAATCCGAACGTGATGCTGTGCGAGCGTGGCATTCGTACCTTCGAATCCTACACGCGCAATACGCTGGATCTGTCCGCTATCCCGGTACTTCAGCAGTTGAGCCATCTTCCGGTCATCTCGGACCCGAGCCATGGCACAGGACGCAGGGAGCTGGTAGAGCCGATGTCCAAGGCGTCTGTGGCGGCCGGAGCGAATGGCTTGATTATCGAGATGCATACGGACCCGGACAACTCGATGACTGGCGATGGCGTGCAATCGCTGTTCCCGGATCAGTTCGCAGCGCTGCTCAAGGATTTGGAGAAGCTCGGGGCGCTGGTTAACAGAAACTTCAATACAGAGAAAGCGCCGGCTGAGGCATTTGCCACTTGGAAAAAATAATAAGGATCGATCAGGCTGTAGAGATGACCCTCTGCAGCCTGTTTTTTTTGCTCGCTCTCCTGCGAGGCGAAGCTTTGCTGCCAAGGATGCGTTGGCCTGGATGCTCCGATCTGACCCCTATGTCCGGCGTAACCCGTCAAGGGCGGGCGGGCATAGCCGTTCATGGTGGCGTATTGGATGCCATGGGCTTAATAAACGAACATTCTTCGTTTTTGTAAATATATCCATTACATGATGATGGAGGAAAAAAATCTTGAATACATAACTTGAAATCGCTCTCAATAGGCAAATTCAAGTAGATGTCAAGATGTATCTATGGCTAATTTGTGAAAATACTCATAAAAGTGTGAGGATACCTGACATAGGCTCAAAAAATACCTTACATAGATATTGACGAACGTTCGGGGAGAGTTTTATAATAACGACATGGTTAAAGCAAAACTTGAACAATAACAGTTCAGATCAATGCTAACGTTCGGAAATGGAGGAAATATAAGATGTCAGTTCAAAAGGTTTTAGACACAATCAAGGAAAACGATGTTCAGTTTGTTGATTTTCGTTTTGTAGATCTTTCCGGTCGCGCACACCATATCTCGCTTCCTGCTACAGAGGTGGAAGCTGAGACGTTTGAGAACGGTGTTGCATTTGACGGATCTTCCATTCCAGGCTTCCGTGGCATTGAGGAATCTGACATGGTCATGATGCCAGACACAGAAACTGCGTATATTGATCCCTTCACAGCACATCCTACACTGAATATTATGTGTAACATTCATACACCGGATGGCGAGCGTTATGATCGTGACCCGCGCAGCATCGCGCAAAAGGCAGAAGAGTTTCTGCAGAGCAGCGGCGTAGGCACAACAGCATTCTTCGCTCCTGAGTCCGAATTCTTCATCTTCGATGATGTTCGTTATGAGAGCGGCATGAACACGTCCTTCTTCTCGGTGGATTCCGAGGAAGCGGCTTGGAATACTGGCCGTAAGGAAGAAGGCGGCAACCTGGGCTTCAAAATTGGCGTAAAAGGCGGTTATGTGCCGGTTGCTCCAGTTGATAGCCAGCAAGACATTCGCAGCGAGATGGTTCGCTTGATGCAAGAAGCAGGGCTGCGTGTCGAGCGTCATCACCATGAGGTTGCGACTGCGGGTCAAGGCGAAATCAACTTCCGCTTCGACACACTGACTAAAACCGCTGACAATCTGTTGAAATATAAATATATCATTCATAATGTAGCTCGCCAATATGGTAAAGTAGCGACATTCATGCCGAAGCCGCTGTTTGGCGACAACGGTAGCGGAATGCACGTTCACCAATCGATCTTCAATGGCGATTCTCCGCTCTTCTATGAGAAAGGCGGCTACGCTAACCTGAGCAAGATGGCACTGAACTACATCGGCGGCATTCTGTACCATGCTCCAGCACTGATTGCATTGACTAACCCGAGCACGAACTCGTTCAAGCGTCTTGTTCCTGGCTACGAAGCACCGGTGAATCTGGTATTCTCCAAAGGAAACCGTTCTGCTGCAGTTCGTATTCCGGTAGCTGCTGTAACGCCGAAAGGCTGCCGCATCGAGTTCCGTACACCGGACTCCACTGCGAATCCATACCTGTCCTTCGCGGCGATGCTGCTGGCTGGTCTGGACGGCATCAAGCGCAACATCGATCCGTCGGCTCTGGGCTATGGTCCTTATGACAAAAATATCTATGATCTGTCTGATGAAGAGAAAAAAGAAATTCGCAGCGTGCCGGGCACACTGGACGAGGCGCTGGATGCTCTCGAAGCGGATTCCGTCTTCTTGACAGAAGGTGGCGTATTCTCCCAAGACTTTATCGACAACTATGTTGCGTTTAAGCGTCAAGAAGCAAAAGCCGTATCCATCCGTGTTCATCCACATGAATACAGCCTTTACTTTGACTGCTAATCTCGATTCCTGGTATAATTCGGTAGGCTCCCTAAGGGGGCCTACCTTGTGTTTTATCGGCCAAGATACGACGCCGTGTTCAAAGCTCCGACATATATCGTTGCTTTCTGTCTAATGGGATCAAAAACCTTACTTGATGCAGAACGCTAAACTTGCTATCATAGCCATATCATAATTTATGAAAAAGACAGGGAGTGTTTCAATTGACGAACAGAGCATTAAATTTTAATGCCGGACCGGCGGCGCTGCCGCTTGAGGTGCTGCAGCAAGCACAAGAGCAATTCGTGGATTATCATAGTGCGGGCATGTCTATTATGGAAATGTCGCACCGCAGTGCTGCTTTCGAGCAGGTCAATAACGAAACACAAGCGCTGATGCGCAAGCTGTACGGAATTCCTGACAACTACAAGGTGTTATTTCTGCAGGGCGGAGCCAGCACCCAGTTCTCCATGATTCCACTCAATCTGCTGCAAGCAGGCAAGCCTGGCGCTTACGTGAACACGGGCAGTTGGGCGATCAAGGCGCTCAAGGAAGCACAGCTAGTGGGAGAGACGGTCATCGCAGCAACATCTGAGGCAGACAAGTTTAATCGCATCCCTGCCCTGGACAGCATCGAGGTGCCGGATAACGCCTCCTATCTTCATATTACCTCCAACGAAACGATCGAAGGCACGCAATTCGCGCAATTTCCGACATTGAGCCCGGAAGTGCCGCTTATTGCCGACATGTCCAGTGATATTATGTCCAGACCTGTCGATATTAGTCAATTCGGTGTCATCTATGCCGGTGCACAAAAAAATCTGGGCCCCTCCGGCGTAACCATCGTCATCATTCGCGACGATCTGGCAGCCTCCAGCCCGAAGCATGTCCCAACGATGCTGCGTTATGATACACATGCCAAAGCCGATTCCCTGTACAATACACCGCCTTCCTTCTCGGTCTATATGGTTAATCTGGTATTGAAATGGATTGAAGCCAAGGGTGGCGTAGCAGCACTGGAGCAATACAATCGTGACAAGACGAAGCTCATCTATGATACAATCGATCACAGTGGCGGCTTCTATCGCGGGTTTGCCCAGGCGGACAGCCGTTCTGTCATGAACATTACGTTCAGACTGCAGACGGAGGAGCTGGAGAAGCAATTCGTGAAGGAATCCGAGCAGCAGGGCTTTGTTGGCCTGAAGGGTCATCGCAGTGTAGGCGGTCTTCGTGCTTCCACCTACAACGCCGTTCCACTTGAGAACTGCAAGGCGTTGGCCGAATTTATGACTGATTTCCAGCGCCGCAACGGATAATTCGACATCTCTGGGCCGCTGGTCTCATTTATGGGCGAGCGGCCTTTTCATACTAACGGATTACCGTGCGAACGGAAGCCTAGTCTGTCAAGGACGGCAAAGCCGTTGCGCTTGCTCAATTCAACATGCAAGGAGTTGCTGGTGTGGCGTTTCATATTGTGCTGGTGGAGCCGGAGATTCCGGCTAACACTGGAAATATAGCTCGAACCTGTGCAGCCACCGGCACGCACCTTCATCTGGTCAGACCGCTGGGATTTCGCACGGATGACCGGACGCTGAAGCGGGCTGGGCTTGATTACTGGCATGCGGTTCAGGTTCATTATTATGATTCGTTTCAGGAGGTGGTGCAACAACATTCAGATGCCCGCTTCTTCTTTGCTAGTACGAAGGCGGACAAACTATATTCCGAATTCAGCTATCAGGATGGAGATTTTTTGGTTTTCGGCAAAGAAACCAAAGGACTTCCGCAGGAGCTGCTCGATTCTAACCCGGGATGTCTAATGAGGATGCCGATGACCGATAAGGTTCGTTCTCTGAATTTGTCGAATTCCGCGGCTATTATTGTCTACGAAGCGCTTAGACAAACCGGATTTGTGGATTTGAACTAACAGTAAGGTGTGTTAGCGGGCCCGCGACTGTTTCAATCGGGGGCTTGCAGGGTAATAATGCGGTATTAATTCCACATTTATTGCCCATAAGAGGTTAACGCCAAACGGCGATTCGCCGAGAGGCTCAAAAAAAGCATTGCAGCATAGTATGAGAACATTGGTTGTCATCTTTCCTATACCTCTTAGTTCTATAATTGCAGAATACTAAGAAAGTTGACCAAGTCAGCAGGAAATAAGCCAGAACCATCGAATGTTAATAAAGCAATGGTTTCTCAGAAATGACTTGCAATTCTAGACACAGGAGAGGTGAAAATCGGTGAAACCAGCAGGAGTAGTAAGAAAAGTTGACCAATTGGGGCGTATTGTCCTACCCAAATCCCTTCGTAAAAGATACCAGATGAATGAGGGCGACCCCGTAGAAATTCTGGTGCAGGGAGATCATATTATTTTGGAGCGTTACCGTCCTAGATGTGTTTTTTGTGGATCTATGGAAGAGGTGCGCGAATTCAAAGAGCGTTACTTGTGTGCGTCCTGCATTCAGGATATGTCCCAATTGCGCCGCGCGTAATGGGCATGGGCCAGCGGCTTCTATAGTCGGCTAACTGGCCTGTTCCGTTGCAGCTACGTCACTCCATTATACAATGACGGAATCAACATACGTCGTGTTGCCGCAGCTTCATTCCGCAGTTGTTCTGGTGGATCGGGGAATCAACGGAGTTGTCCTGATGTTGCAGCGTGTTGCGGCATAGAAGAAGGAGCCTTCCAGATGGAGGGCTCCTTTTCTTATAGGCCTTTTGTCTTATCTTCGTTGTAGGACGCCGTGAACATAGCGGTCAAAAACAGAGCCATCACGATCATGATAATGACGAAATTCAATGAGATTTCCATCGTACACACCTCCAAAAAGCATTGCCTATATTATACCCAATCCCTTTGTAAAAGAAAACGCATAAAGTTGTGAACAGATTGTTACATTTCCTCCGAATAGGTTGACGCAGTCGATCGAGCGTTCCTAGCGAGAGGTTACGAACAGGCAAGCAGCAGCGTATACTGTGGCAGATGGGGGGCGATGAGCGGTGGGGATGGAGCAAGGTAGCGGAGAAGCTAGTAAGAGACGGGCCGGAGCGGGACTTCATGAGCTGCTTACGGCTGCAACTGCTGGGATGACGTGTGAATGCATCTCGTTGGCAGAGGATTCGTTGTATGACCGTCTTATTATATCCGCAATTCATGAAGACGGCCGTCAATTGTCGTGTTGCCTGAAGGAGCAAGATGGAGAAATAGGGACAAATCTGTTACTTGCAGGTGAGATCAATGCTCACATGAGACGCTGCCATGGTACGGGAATCACTCGGCACAGCCAACTTCTGGTCGCCAAGGAAAGACTGTCTGCGTTGGAATGGGTGCTGAGGACGCTCATAGACCGCGAGGGAGGGGGAGCGGTGCTGGTGCAAGCCCGAAGCTGCAGGCGCAGCATGAAGTTGATGCGCACGCTAGGGTTATCCATCGTACCGATGGACTGCGGCGATCCAACTGGACAGGGTGGGGCAGAGTGCGACATGCGACGGATCGGGGCGCAGCTAGCCAGACTGCGTCCGCTGTGCATCTATGTGATGCCGGATCTCCACCCGGCGGACGGCTCCAGTTGGGATAGCGAATGGCGCGAGAGTCTGCTTCATCTGGCCGCGCGCAGCGGCGTCCCGATAATAGAGGATCATCCATACAGCGGTCTAGCGCTGAATGGGAGCTTGCCGAAGTCATCGCTGCTGGCAGGCTCCAAGGCCGCGTATGAGGCGCATGGAGCTCGTCTGGCTGCGCGTGCGACCCAGAGCCCGGACGACACTGCGGCGAAGTGGAGCGGTGTCATCCACATCGGCTCCTGGGGCGCGCTGGCTGCGGAGCACAACGCGCCAGTCCTGCAGGCGGCCTGGATCATGACTGCAACGCCGCTGATCCCGTCGCTGGCGGGCGGAGCGCATCGCTACGCCCTGCCGCTTGGGCAGCAGTTGACCCTTGGCAGGCTGCTGCCCAAGCTGAAGCTGGCGGAGCAACTGAAGCGGCTGGCGGCAGTCTGCTCCAGGCGGCTGCTGCGCACGAAGGCGCTGCTGCGCGATCATGCGCCCGCTCTGCGCTGGGAGGAGCCGCGCGGCGGGATGTTCCTGTGGCTGCGGCTCCCGCCGGGACTGGCAGCCACGGCGCTGCTGCGCGAGGCGGAGCGCTGCGGCGTGCTGCTGGCGGCTGGCGCATTATTCGAAGCGGGGCGGCAGCAGGCAGGCGATGGACAGCAGCAAGGCGGAGCAAGCGAGCAAGGTGAAGGTTTGCGCCTTAACTACTGCCAGACGTCAGAGGAGCAGTTGGAGGAGGGAGTGCGGCGTCTCGGGCAGGCGGTGGCGGCATTCACTGCCCGCAGCTAATGGCTTGGCGGCAGTACAGCTCTGCCGGATGCCTCGAGCCAGGCAGCTATGACCGCAGCATGCTCCGCTAGCGCCTGCTCGCCTGGCGAGCGCAACTGGTACACGCCGCGCGCGCTCCGCTCGAACCAGCCGTAATAGTTGTTGCGCAGCACAGCGCCGGCTTGACTGACATCGGTGTGAGCGGCAATCGCACGCGGCGCGGACGGGCCGAGCTGCTGGAGCGCCCAGGCGCAGCGCAGCGCCTTCTCCTTGTAGGCGGTCATCAGCTTGCGTCCGGTGACACCGCCCGTATTGTAGTCGCCGGAGCGCTCCTTGAACTCCCGCAGCGTGCGGCTGGCGCGGGCGCGCCGCATCGTTCTGCGCGGCGTGTCGCCCGGCTCGCACAGCATCTCAATCTGCGGCTGCTTCGTCTTATAGAAGGTGACGGTCATCAGCCCCAGTCCCAGCATCCGGCATAGCTCGGCAAGCTCGCCGAAGCGCTGGTTATGGGCGCCTCTCTTGGAGCGGTTGCGCTCTACAGCCAGCACGACCTGACACGACAGGCGCAGACGTTCGACGCCCTGCAGCAGCAGAGCGAGATTGAACGTCTTTTTCATTTCCACAATCAGCATGTCCTCTTCGCTGTCCGTTCCCTCCCGAATGGCGACCAGATCACAGCGCAGCACCTCTCCTTTGACAGTATAGCCACGCTGTTCATAGTATTGCTTGATGGGCTCATAGAGCTCGCTTTCGTGCTTGATGGCCAAGCTTGCTCTCTCCTTATGTAAAAGTTAAGTATAGCAACCAGTATACCATAAGCTCTGTTGCGGCGGGTGCCCATGCTTGTAGCCCGGGAGTCGCTGATTACTAGGAGATGGCGGCTTTGGTTGACGATGTTATTTTGCAGATACGCACAAAAAAATGGGGCAACTTCCCCTCTCTCAATGCATAGGAATGTATTACTCCATAATTTTGGGCATCAGCTTAATCCAATGTGGCCATCTATAGGGTTCCCCTATAGAGTAATTTGAATTTCTGAGCGATGACTGTACGGTGCTGCTCATCGGACGGCATCGCCGGTGGCTATGCGGTTGGCTGTGGGGCAGGGCGGCGGCGTAGGGCGTATAGAGTGAATCAAGTGTCTGCTGTCTGATCCGTGGAGGGCGGGTCTTTGGGGCTTGACCGCACGGAACAGGCAATGAAGTGCTGGGGAGAACAGAAGATGCACGCAGCGGGAGCGATGGGAGGAGACAGGGCGCATGGATATTTTTGAACGCATATCGGCTTACAAAGCAGAGAATGAGAAGCTCGCTTGGACAGGGACTTTCAAGGACTACATCGAGCTGTTGAGGGTAGATCCAACTCCGGCGATGACAGCTCATGCACGAGTCTATGAGATGATCAAGTCTTATGGGGTCGATGAGGTCGGGGGCGTCAAGCGCTACAAGTTTTTTGAACAGGAGATTTTTGGGCTTGACCGGGCCATCGAGAAGCTCGTGGAGGAATATTTTCATTCGGCTGCGAGGCGGCTGGATGTGAGAAAGCGGATTTTGCTGCTCATGGGGCCCGTTAGCGGCGGCAAGTCGACATTAGTCACGATGCTGAAGAAGGGGCTGGAGAGATATTCGCGCACGGACAGCGGGGCGGTCTACGCCATCCAGGGCTGCCCGATGCATGAAGATCCGTTGCATCTCATTCCACATGAGCTGCGTCCCGATATTGAGCGGGAGCTGGGGGTGAGAATTGAGGGCAATCTATGCCCTTCCTGCCAGTTGCGTCTGAAGACGGAATATGAGGGGCAGATTGACCAGGTTGCGGTGGAGCGGGTGCTCATCTCCGAGGATAACCGGGTCGGCATCGGCACGTTCAGTCCATCTGATCCGAAATCGCAGGATATAGCTGATCTGACAGGCAGCATCGACTTTTCGACCATTACCGAATACGGCTCGGAATCCGATCCTCGGGCATATCGGTTCGATGGCGAGCTGAACAAGGCGAACCGCGGGCTGATGGAGTTCCAGGAGATGCTCAAGTGCGATGAGAAGTTTCTGTGGAATCTGCTCTCATTGACCCAGGAGGGCAACTTCAAGGCAGGGCGCTTCGCTCTCATCTCGGCCGATGAGCTGATTGTGGCCCATACAAATGAGACAGAGTATCGATCGTTTATCGCCAACAAGAAGAATGAAGCGCTGCAGTCGCGGATGATTGTCATGCCGGTGCCGTATAATCTGAAGGTGTCTGAGGAGGAGAAGATTTATTCCAAGCTTATCGGCCAGAGTGATATGAAGCATGTCCACATTGCACCGCATGCGCTGCGCTCCGCCGCGATCTTCTCGATCCTCACGCGCCTCAAGGAAACGAAGAAGCAAGGAATGGATCTGGTCAAAAAAATGCGCATGTATGATGGCCAGGAGGTGGAAGGGTATAAAGAAGCGGATCTGAAGGAGATGCAGAGCGAGTTCATCGAGGAGGGCATGACTGGCATCGATCCGCGGTATGTCATCAATCGCATATCCAGCGCCTTGATCAAGCAGGATCTGCAGTGCATTAATGCGCTGGATGTGCTGCGCGCGCTCAAGGATGGCATGGACCAGCACCCGTCGATAACGAAGGAGGAGCGGGAGCGATACTTAAACTTTATTTCAGTGGCGCGCAAGGAGTATGACAGCCTGGCGAAGAAAGAGGTGCAAAAGGCGTTTGTCTACTCGTTCGAGGAGTCAGCGCGCACGCTGTTTGAGAACTATCTGGACAACATCGAATCGTATTGCAACTGGACGAAGATCAAGGACCCGCTGACGGGAGAGGAGATGGAGCCGGACGAGAGGCTGATGCGCTCCATTGAAGAGCAGATCGGCATTTCGGAGAATGCCAAGAAGGCGTTCCGGGAAGAGATTCTGATCCGTATCTCCACCTACTCGCGCAAAGGACGGAAATTCGATTATGCCAGCCATGACCGGCTGCGGGAGGCGATCGAGAAGAAGCTGTTCGTGGATCTGAAGGATATTGTCAAAATTACGACCTCGACGAAGACACCGGATGAAAACCAACTCAAGCGCATTAATGAGGTGACGAAGCGGCTGATGGACGACCACGGCTACTGCCCGGTCTGCTCGAATGAGTTGTTAAGATATGTAGGCAGCTTGCTTAATCGATAGGTGAATTGTTACACGGCGGAGCGCCCTTCGGAGGGGGATGCTCCGCTGTGTTTCATTGGGCTATGAAATATTGACAGATACCATTCATTGCGTCACAATGCCATTATTAGTCTTAATCTTATCGTTGCCAGGGGGCATGCGTGATGTCAAGGATAAATGTTACTCCAGAGCGTGAAAAGCAATTGAAATATACCGGAATTGGCGAGGATGATTTAAAGCTGCTGGAAGATTACCGCCCTGTATTTGAGCAGGTGGTGTCTGAGGTCGTAGACCGCTTCTATGAAAGGGTAGAGCAGGTTCCACATCTGCGCGAGCTGATTGGTCGGTTCAGTACGCTCGAGCGGCTGAAGGGGACACAGAGGGATTACTGGTTATCCCTAACGGATGGCATGATTGACTCCGCATTTATAGATAATCGGGTAAGAATTGGACAAGTCCACTCTCGAATCGGCTTGACGACAGATTGGTACTTGGGTACCTATATGATCTATCTGGATATTGCGACCCAGGTGTTTGCGCGGGTGCTGCCTGGCGAATGGCAACGGATTCTGTTCACAGTGAGCAAGATGTTCAATCTGGACTCCCAACTGGTGCTGGAAGCTTATCAGAGAGAGGAGCAGCTTGCGCTGCAGGGTCTGGCCAACAACCAGCAGATGATGCTGGAGGCCGTCACCTCGGCAGTCCAGGAGCTCGCGGGAATGATTGTACAGCTCGATACGAGTACCAAGTCCATCGCCCAGACCGCGGTTGCGACGGCAGAGGCGCAGGAGAGCTCACATCAGTTGCTTGGCGAGCTGAAGGGAGAGATTGAGCAGATTGCCGAGATGGGCTCGCTAATCAAGGGGATATCCGATCAGACGCATCTACTCGGTCTGAATGCGGCGATTGAGGCAGCACGGGCAGGCGATCATGGACGAGGATTCGAGGTCGTGGCCAATGAGGTGCGCAAGCTGGCGGCTAACTCAAGAGTAGCGCTAAATGAAATTCAGGAGCGTCTTGACTCGATAGAGCATAAAGTGTCCAGTGTACGTTCCGAGTCAGAGAAGACAAGTGTGCAAGCCCGCAAGCAAGCGGCCAGCTCTGAGGAGTTAGCTGTGTTTGTGCAGATGATTGACAAGGTTAGCAAGGAACTGGAGGAGTTGAAAAAATAAGTAAGCGTTAACATGTTACATATAGTGTTACATATTCAAAATTATCAGAATTATATGTTAATTTTATTGACATAAATAGGCGATGCCAGTATGATTGAAAGTAATAAATCATGCTGGTATCGCCTATTTAATATTTTTGTTAAATAATATTACATTCATCGTGTAGGTTGGTCATTTGTGGAGGAGGCGGTAGGCATGTCGACAGCTCGAAAGTCGCAGTCGTATTACTATGATGCTCATTCATTCTTTGATGAAATGTTCATGCCGGATATGACGGTGAGAGCGCATTATGAGCCCATTCACCGGCAATTCTCCAGGCTGAAGGCTTCGGAGCTGTCCTATAGGCAGCAGGCGCTGGAGCAACGAATGCTGGAGGAGGGCATCACCTTCACCCTCTATTCGCCCAATCAGCGGGAGCCGCTGGAGCGAACGATTCCTTTCGATTATATTCCCCGTGTCATTCCGGGAGCGGAGTGGCGCATGGTGGAGCAGGGAATCAAGCAGCGTGTGCGGGCGCTCAATGCTTTCACCTGCGACATCTATCATGAGCAGCGGATTGTAGCGGACGGGCTGATTCCGCGGCGGATGATTGTCGGGAACACCTATTTTCGACCGGAGATGGTGGGCTTTGATGTTCCCTGCAACGCTTATATGACCACATCAGGCATCGACCTGATTCGCGATGAGCGGGGACAATATTATGTGCTGGAGGATAATTTGCGTTCGCCTTCAGGATTTTCCTATCTCTATAAAGGCAGAACGTTGATGAGCGAGCTATTCCATGACTTGTACTTCTCCTGCTCGGTGCAGAACATCGAGCACAGTCTGAATCACTTCCTTCGCTCGCTGCGAAGTCTGGCGCCTTCGGGCAAGAAGGACCCGCTCATCGTGCTGCTGACGCCGGGGAGCTATAACTCGGCTTATTACGAGCATACCTTCTTGGCGCAGCAGATGGGTATTCATCTTGTGGAGGGCAGGGATCTGGTCTATCGCAACCACAAGATCTATCTCAGGGATCTGCGTGGTCTGCGGCAAGTAGATGTTATCTATCGCCGCATCGATGATGACTATCTTGACCCGCTCGCGTTCCAGCCTGACTCGCTGCTGGGCGTGCCCGGTCTGATGAATGCGTATCGCGCTGGCAATGTCGCGATCGCGAATGCACCGGGCACCGGGGTCGCAGATGACAAGGCGGTATATGCTTACGTCCCCGATATGATTCGTTACTATCTGGGCGAGGAGCCGCTGCTGAATAATGTCCCGACGTATCTGCTCTCCCGCAAGGAGGACAGGGCATTCGTGCTGGAGCATCTGAGCGAGCTGGTGGTCAAGGAAACGTCCCTGTCGGGCGGTTATGGGATGCTGATCGGCCCGGCGGCTACAGCGAAGGAGCTGGCGGCCTTCAGAGAAGCGATCATCGCTCATCCTGAGCGCTATATTGCCCAGACGACGATGATGCTCTCGCGAGCGCCGGTGATGCAATGTGGTGCGATGGCGCCGCGACATATCGATCTGAGAGCCTTCGCCTTAATGGGCAGCGATCTGCATGTCATCCCGGGCGGACTGACGCGCGTGGCGATGAAGGAGGGCTCGCTGGTTGTCAACTCCTCACAAGGCGGTGGAGTGAAGGATACCTGGGTGCTGCAAGACGAATAAGGAGGAGATCGAAATGCTGAACCGCAATGCAGAAAGCTTGTTTTGGGTCGGGCGTTATATGGAACGGGCGGAAAATCACGCGCGGCTGATTGATGTGCACTACCATCTGCAATCGGAGGCCGACCATTCAGCAGCGGACACTGAAGAATTACAGCAGCGCGCGGCACAGCGCTGGATTCGCATCGTGGACGCGCTCGGCTGCCGATCGATCTATGAGCAGCGCTACAGCGGCTATACAGAGAATGACGTGCTGTACTATGTCACACATGACCGCGAGCACGCCAATTCGCTCATTTCCTGTATCCAACACGCCCGCGGCAATCTTCGCACCTTGCGTGAGAAGGTGCCTACCGAGATGTGGGATGCGATCAATACATTCTATCTATGGCTCCGTGACAAGCGTCAGGAGGAGCTGTCCGGCGAATCTCCGCATCAGTTCTATATTCGGATCAAGGAGTGGACGGCGCTCTTCCTCGGGATCAGCCAGTCGGTTATGCCGCGCGAGAACGAATGGTACTTCATCGAGTGCGGTCGCTACCTGGAGCGTGCGGAGAATACGCTGCGGATCATTCAATCCGCTGTGGGCGCGGGGGGAGCAGAGGAACAGAGCAGCTACTCCTATCTGCAGGCTCTGCTCAAGTCGGTCAGCGGCTATCAGGTGTTCCGCCGCTATTATGCGGATGGCGTGTCGGTCGAGGCTATTAACGAATTTCTTGTCCTGCACCCGGCATTTCCGCGCTCGGTTCACTTCTCCTTGCTGGAGATGCACCGCCATCTGAGCGGCATCCAGTTCCAGGATGCCCAGCTCAAGGCGAACCACGCCCGCATGATTCGCCAGGCAGGGCGGATGATTGCTGAGCTGTCCTGCATGGAACGCGAGGACATCGGCAACGGTGGAGAGATTGTGGGCGAGCTGCTGGAGGACTGTCAGGAGCTGGGGGTGGCCTTCGCCAAGACGTTCTTTCGGCTGGGGGAGGCGAGTGCATGAAGCTGAAGATTGCTCATGTGACCGAGTACAGCTATGGTCATGCCGTCACGGACAGTGTCAATGAAGTGCGGCTTAGTCCCTGTACAGACGAGAAGCAGTCCTGCTACCAGCATGCGATTGTAGTGGAGCCCAATGCCTCCTTGTTCAGCTATGAGGATTACTTCGGCAACCGTGTGCATGCCTTCTCTGTCAATGCGCCCCACACCAAGCTGACGATCAGGACGCAGATGACCGTAGTGACGCGGGAGGTGGATAAGGCGGAGCGGGCGCGCCGCCAGTCGCTTGGAACCAAGCACTGGGTATGGTATGAGAGCGAGGAGGCGCATAATCGGTTCGCGGAGTATCTGCTGCCCACAGGCTACACGACGTTCACGCAGGAAGTGGAGCAGTTGGCGGGCGATTGGCGCGGCTGTGGCGTCTATGAATGGCTGGCTGGTCTGTCATCACGAATTCGCTCCGAATTTGTCTATGATCCGCTGGCAACCAATGTGCAGACGACGGTGGCGGAGATGGTCATCTCTCGGCGCGGAGTATGTCAGGATTTCGCTCATCTGATGATCTCCGTCTGTCGTCACATCGGTGTGCCGGCGCGCTATGTGAGCGGCTATCACTTTATTGGCGACCTGCAGGGCGGCAGCACAGACTTTCAGCATGCCTCTCATGCCTGGGTAGAGGCCTATGTGGCAGGCGCCGGATGGTGCAGCTTCGATCCGACGAATGAAGCGCCTGTCGGCGAGCGCTATGTGAAGCTGGGGCATGGCCGCGATTATAAGGATATTGTACCCGTCAAGGGTCTATACCGCGGAACTGGCGTGCAGCAGCTTCATGTTACGGTTGATGTGCAGCGGTTGAAGGAGTAGGGGGATACACCGGAGAGAGGTTTGCTTACATTCCGAGCATTCTCTCCGGTGAAGGAGCAAGGGGGGGTTAAGCCTTGCGTACAACTGGAATATAGATGTCTATGACGGGCAGATTCGTCCGGTCGCTCCAGCAGCGCTCGTCATAATATTCGAACTCCGCCGCGGCTGCATGCTCATAGCCTGATTCAGGAAACCATTCGCTGAAGATGGTCTGCCAGGTTTGGTGAATAGCGGTTGTGAACTGCTCGTGCGGGACAGCAGGTGTTGTAAACACCGCATAGGTCTGCTCTGGATAGTGGCGGCGTATGGCTCCCTCTGGAGGCGTCGCGCCTTCCTGCGCCTCTACACCGATGATGTAGCTGAATTCGCCACTCTCCATGTCGAATTCATCGCATATGCCATACTCTGCGTTGCTTGCCGCGAGTGGTTGCAATGTCTTGCCCTGCTGTTGCGCTATATAACGCTGCCAGAATGCGGGAATATCCTGATGATTTTGCCCGTCATTGGTTGTCCGTATCGAGTAACCGATAATATCAAAAGCAGGTTTCGTTACAATCTGATGCTTCATTGTCATTCCTCCTGAATACACGTAATGGTGATGCTGCATGACGTTGGCTTTAGGGGAGATGATCGGGCGAATGCCTTGCCTGCGGAGCTGCCCTGGGGTCATCCCGTACAGTCTGCGAAATGCGCGGATGAAGGTCTCCTGCGAGCTGAAGCCATGATTCAACGCGATGTGAAGCAAGCTCTCCTCTGAATCGGCGACCTGACCTGTAGCGCGCGTCAGTCTTCGATTGCGGACGTACCCCATGACATTCTCTCCTGCTATTGCCTGGAAGACACGATGAAAGTGGAACTCCGAGAAGCCTGCGAGCTGCGCCAGCGCAGGCAGCGTCCATTCCTCATCCAGACGTTCCTCGATGGTGTCGATGACCTTTTGGATAATAGCTTCGTAATCCGGGATAACCTCTTCCTCCTCTCCTATTTATTGTAGCGCACAACGCAGGAGCCATCTTGACGATTCTTGCGGTCTGGTGCTGCCCTGCGCTCAAAAAAAGGCAAGCCGGTCACGTAAGCGGCTTGCCTTAACTATATCGAAGATAATGTCCAAGGTCAGGGGCGTTGCAGACTCTTTATAGAAACTTGCGGCTCGTCTTGCCTCCATCGCAACTGAAGGCGATCGCCTTGCCCTCAATGACGGTCTCCAGATGGACGTTCTTGCCCCATAGTTTGACCACATAGGGGAGGGTGCGCTCCACATATTTCAGATCCAGCTCGATGCCCTCATACTGATGCTTCAAATACAACTCGGAGGCGCGATTGAAATCGCCGTCAACGACCATCAAGGTCGGAAAACCGCAGTTGACGCGCGAGCCGGAAAGCTGATCGCGAATCGACTCCCATGTTTTGTCGGTAATCTTCCATTCCGGCCCTTTCTTCTCGAAGATATACAGATCGAGCTCCTCGACGAGCTGCTTGGTCAAGTAATTGCGCAGGAAGGACTGGTCAGACTCCGTCTCACGTACCTCGAACATCTTGTCACGCCCGCTCCCCGGCTGACGCCCCAGCTTTTCCCGTTCCTCCTCGGTAGGGTTATCCCAGCGCTTCTCGATGTCCTCGAATAGCTTCAGGCCCAGATAATAAGGATTCAGGCTTTGGCGTGACGGCTGCACGACAGCCGAGTTGAGCTTGGCGAATTCAATCGTCTCCTCGCTGGTAAGGTCCAGCTCGCGGATGATTCGCTGATGCCAATAGGATGCCCAGCCTTCATTCATAATCTTGGTCTCCATCTGCGGCCAGAAGTACAGCATCTCATCTCGCAGCGTAGATATAATGTCCCGCTGCCACTCCTCCAGCGATGGAGAATATTCCTGAATGAACCACAGAAGATCCTTCTCGGGCGCAGGAGGGAACCGTTTGCCTGCGGGCTGCGACTCCTCTTCGCGCTGGCGGTCATCCAAGCCCCACAGATCATCATAGGGGCTCTCGTGCTGCTGGTGCGAGGAGCGCTCCTGCTCCTGCTTTTTTTGCAGCTCCATATACCGGCGCTTGTCGAGCTGGTAGGGCTTGATCAATGTCGGATCAACATGCTCCTGTATGGCCAGGACGGCATCAATGAAGCGCTCGACCTTGGCGGCCCCATAATCCATCTCATACCTAGCAATTCGCTCCGCCGTGGCCGACATGCTCTCAACCATATGGCGGTTGGAGCCTGAGAAGCGGGCATTGTTCTTGAAGAAGTCACAGTGCGCCAGCACATGCGCAACGATCAGCTTGTTCTGGATGAGGGAATTGCCGTCAAGCAGGAAGGCGTAGCAGGGGTTGGAGTTGATGACGAGCTCATAGATTTTGCTGAGGCCCAGATCATACTGCATCTTCATCTTGTGGAACGTCTTGCCGAAGCTCCAATGACCGAAGCGGGTCGGCATCCCGTAGGCGCCGAAGGTGTAGATGATGTCAGACGGGCATATCTCATAGCGCATCGGATAAAAGTCAAGGCCAAAGCCGGTCGCAATCTCGGTAATCTCGCTGATCGCTCTCTCCAATTGTCGGATCTCATCCTGATTCACTTACGCATCCCCCCGGGAATCGTGTTTTCCTATATATGTATGGGATGTTGGAGAGGAATATGCGGTCAAGCGAGAGTAGATGAGGCTAGGCGGCTCCAATTAAGTCAACAATACACAGATAAGCGCCAATGCCGCCGGAAGCCCCTGCTTTAGCAGGATGGACTTATTGGAGGTCAATGCGCCGAAGATCGCAGCGACCAGCACACAGATCAGGAAGAATAACTGCAACTGGCGGCCGAAGGCGTCATCTGGATGGAGCAGTCCAAAGATTAAGCCTGCAGCGAGAAAGCCGTTGTACAGTCCTTGATTCGCTGCCAGTCCCTTCGTCTGCTGGGCGAAGGAGGGGGTCAGATTGAAGGTGCGGAGTGCTGCTGGCTTGGTCCACAAGAACATCTCCAATATGAGAATATATACATGCTCAATCGCGACAATGGCAACGAGAATTATGCTTGCTATCAGCATCCTGTCATCCTCCTTATATTTTGTACGAGTTATTATAGCATGGCCGTTCCATGATTCCAATCATCATGGCAGCGAGCGATCAGAAGGGACGTAGGGGGAGTCATCCAGTCATGTCATGGCCACGATTCAGACAGGGGCTGCGTGACGGGCACAGGTAGCAGTTAAAGATTGAAACGATGGTTTATGGAAACCAATCTCGCTTGCTTGCGTATTATTGGCATAGATAGGAGGGGAAATATGGGGAGAACAGCCTTTATATTGGTATTGATAGGAGCAGCCTTGGTCGTCTGGTTTGTGATGGCTAGAAGGAACCGTGAAGGTCAACAGCGCGATGGCTTCATTGTCACGCGGTCAGGGAGGCTGGGAGGCGGCAGAGCTGAGGAGAGCTGGCCTGATGAGGCAGAGCTGCCGGGAACCTTAGGCATACCGCTCGGACATCCTGCCCGAGCAGCAGCACAGCGGCTGGAGGCGGCGCTCGATGGCGAGTATGTGAAGCGGGTGAAGCAGCGTGTGATGAGCGCTAACCCGTGGATGTCCGAGCAGGAGTGGAGCTGGGTATGGCAGGAACTGAAACGGTATTTTCTCATGAGCGCCCTCTGTGCCAAGGTGCCGATGTACAGTGCGCGTGCAGATGCGATCTGGCATGAAATGCTCATGTTTACGAGAGAATATGAGCAGTTCTGCCACCAGTTCTGCGGCGATATGATCCATCACGCCCCGCATGGGGAGGGCAGTCGTCCGGCGGAGGGCGAGCGTGCCTGGTTCGACTGGCTGTACGGGGAGCTATTCCCCTTCACTCCGGCGAGTGTCAAGGTGTGGGGCGCCTTCTACCGCACAGCATTGCCCAAGCACCGTCTGCAGGAGCTGGAGGAGAGCCATCGCGCGGAGCTGCTGGCGAGCTGGTTCCATTCGGCTCGTCTGGAGCGATATAGCGATCTGCGGGAGACGGCAGACTACTTGCTGGGACGCATGCAATCCCAGATGATGGCTTCTCATAGCGGCGATACGGTTCGCAGGCCGCTAGCAGGCGGCAATGACAGCTTTCCGGTCGCGCTCCCTGTGGCTGGTATATTGTCAGGGCTGCTGATCTATCACTCGCTCTATAACAATGAGCAATTCGAGCAGCAGATGGACGAGTCGCTCGATGAGGCACAGCAGCAGGCGCGCGATAGCGACGATACGGCTCTGCTTGCCAGTCTGTCCAGCCTGCAAGCGACCGATGACAACGTTCACCAGGAGCGTAATTCCAACTGCAGTACCGATTCCCCGACATGGGGAGGCTCCTCCGACAGCCACAATAGCCACGATAGCGGTTCGGGAGGCGGCTCGGACGGAGGCAGTTCGGATGGAGGCGGCTCGTCCTGCAGCTCATGTGGCTCCTGCAGCAGTTGATGGAGGTGGCATCGTACAGCCAGCAATCAGCGGCGGTTGCGGATCAAGCGGTTCGGACAGGTTGAGAAGAAGGAGCGCTTGCCAGGTGCGGCTGGAAATGCTCCGCCCCGGCAAGCGCTCGCCTGTCTTCGTTGCATCGGTAGTACACATGCTGTGACTCCAGACTGAATTACGTGGCGGGAGCTTCGGCGAAGAAGGTTTTGAGCGCCTTGTAGACCTCGCCTTTCTCACGGATAATGGAGTACAGAAACTTTTTGTTGCTAATATGCTTATAGGCTGACATGAGCGTGCTGCTGCGGTTATATTGGTTCACTTCCCCGTAGCCGAACAGATTGGCGCGTTGCATCAACTGCTCGATCAGCTTGACGCATTTCTCGTTGTCTGAGGTCAGGTTGTCGCCATCGGAGAAATGGAACGGGTAGATGTTCCAATTCGCTACCGGGTAGCGGCTATCTATAATGTCCAGCGCCTTCTGATAGGCAGAGGAGCAGATGGTGCCCCCGCTCTCGCCGCGTGTGAAGAACTCCTCCTCGGTCACTTCCTTTGCCTCTGTATGGTGGGCGATGAACACAATTTCTACATGCTCATACTTGCGCCGCAAAAATTTCGTCATCCAGAAGAAGAAGCTGCGGGCTACATATTTCTCAAAGGAGCCCATGCTCCCGGATGTATCCATGAGCGCCATCACTACGGCATTGGAATGCGGCTTGACGACCTCCTCCCACGTCTTGAAGCGCAGGTCGTCAGGGGAGATGCCGGAGATCCCGGAGACGCCGCGGCTGGCATTGCGTCGCAAATTTTCCATGATCGTGCGTTTCTTATCGATGTTGGACATGATTCCTTTCTTGCGAATGTCGTGGAAGACGATGTCCTCGGCCTGCATCTGCTCCTTCTGCTTGTCTTCCAGGTTGGGCAGTTGCAGCTCCTCGAACAGCATATCCTCCAGCTCGGCCATACTGACTTCGGTCTCGAAGTAGTCGTCGCCGGGCTGGTCGCCTGCGCCCTGGCCCTTGCCGGGGCCTTTCTTCGTCTGGGGATCGACGCCGAGCACGTCGCCGACCTGGGAGTCGCCATCGCCCTGGCCAACATGCTTCTGCTTGTTATGATTATAGATGAAGCGGTATTCGTCGACACTTCTGATCGGCACCTTGACGATCTGACGGCCATCGGACATGATGATGCTCTCGTCCGTCAGAATATCGGGAAGATTCTGCTTGATGGCCTCCCGCACCTTCTCCTGATGACGAGCCTGATCCTCATAGCCCTTGCGGTGCAGTGACCAGTCCTCGCGCGATACAATGAACAGTGGTTCTGCCATAGATGAACCCCTCCCGTGTGAATAATGGCGTAGTACTCAATATATTCATGCGAATCCCAGTTATGTGAGGCGGTCTGTCCAGCGGCAGCATAAAAGGCGAAGCTCAGAAGCAGCCTCTGCCGCACGGTTCGGTGCAGGGGCGTGATTGGAAGATGTTGCAGTCAAGTGAATTATTAGGAGTACATAGGATTCTGGGGGTTGAAGAGCGAATTAGAACATTTACCGATGAAGGAGTGGATGGCAAGGATGAAATTGTTGCATACTGCCGACTGGCATCTAGGCAAGCTGGTGCAGGGTGTCTATATGACGGAGGACCAACGGTATGTGTTGGAGCAGCTCGTGGATGTGGTGAAGGCGGAACGGCCAGATGCAGTCATTATCGCAGGCGATCTGTATGATCGGGCGATACCGCCGACAGAGGCGGTGGAGCTGCTGAATGAGCTGCTGGAGCGGCTCGTCATCGAGCTGAATACGCCGGTGCTCGCCATTGCGGGCAATCATGACAGCCCGGACCGGATTGCCTTCGGCACACGGATGATGCAGCGGCAGGGACTCTATCTGTCCGGCCAGTTGCAGGCAGAGACGGAGCCCGTCGTGCTGCGCGATCCGGCGGGCGAGGTGCATCTCTATCTGGTGCCTTACGCCGATCCGGCGCAGGTGCGTCATGTGCTCAGCGATGATTCGATCCGCACTCACGATGACGCGATGCGGGCGGTGGTGGAGCGGATCGGGCAGCGATTGAAGCCGCAGGCGCGCCATGTGCTGATTGGACATGCCTTCGTTACGCCGGGCGGCGAGCCGATGGCGAACACGAGTGAGTCGGAGCGGCCGTTATCGATCGGCGGGGCGGAGCATGTACGTGCCGAATATTTTGCTCCGTTCCATTATACGGCTCTCGGCCATCTCCATCAGGCGCATTACGTAGGATCGGAGCGTATCCGTTATGCCGGGTCCCCACTGAAATATTCGATCTCGGAGGAAAAGCATAACAAAGGCTATTATATGGTAGAGCTGGGGCCCCAGGGCGAGGTGCAGGTGGAGAAGAGAGAGCTCGCGCCCCGCCGCGACCTGAGGCGCATTACAGCTACGCTGGAGGAGCTGGAGCGGCATAGCCGCTGTGACGATTATGTGTTTGTCACCCTGCTTAGCGACCATCCGGTGCTGTTCCCGATGGAGAAGGTGCGCGCCATCTACCCGAATGCGCTTCATGTGGAGCGCCGGGCAGCCAGCCAGATGACAGCCGCGGAACGTATGCAGCCGCCCGCTGAGCGGCGAACGGCAGACCCGGTGGAGCTGTTCGGTCATTTCTATGCAGAGGTCAAGGGTGTGGCGCTTGATCGGGAGAAGCAGCAGTTGTTCGCGGAGGCGTTCGCTAAGGTGCTGCGTGAGGATGGGGGTGCGGTATGAGGCCGCTGGCGCTTACGATGAAGGCCTTCGGGCCTTACAGGGATACGGAGACGATCGATTTCCGCCAGTTGGGACAGCACCGGCTGTTCGTCATCTCCGGCAATACGGGAGCGGGCAAGACGACGATCTTCGACGCGATCTGCTATGCGCTGTACGGCTCGGCAAGCGGCGAGGATCGCTCGGAGCCGCGAATGCTGCGCAGTCACTTCGCACAGGAGGATCAGCATACATCGGTGGACTTCACCTTCCAGACCGGGAGCCGTATCTTCCGCATCTTCCGTCAGTTGGCTCATCGCAAGGGGAACAACAAGAGCGAGACGGGAGGCAAAATCGAGCTGTATGAGCTGACCTCTGGCGAGGAGGTGCCAGCAGTTGACCGCTTCGCTGTACAGGAGGTGTCTGGCCGGATCGAGCAACTGCTCGGGTTGAACAAGGATCAGTTCAGCCAGATCGTCATGCTGCCGCAGGGCGAGTTCCGCAAGCTGCTGACCTCGGACACGGAGAATAAGGAGGATATATTGCGGAGATTATTCCGCACGGGGCTGTACCGTAAGCTGGAGGAGGGGTTCTACCAGCAGACCCGCGAGCTGCGCGAGCAGTTGAAGGACGGGCTGCTCCGCCTGCATGTCTATGCCAAGCAGGCGCGGGAGACGCTGCCGGAGCGTGCGGGCAGCGAGCTGGCTGCTACGCTGGCACAGGAGCATCAGAGCCCGCTGCAGTTGCTGGAGGGTCTGCGGCTGGAGCAACTGCATTATGAGCAGCAGCTCGGCGCGGGACGCGAGCGCCAGCGTCAGCTTGCGGCGCTGCTTGCGGAGCAGGAGAGCGAGCTGCGGGCAGCCGCGGCGCTCAATGAGCGCTTCGCAGAGCTGGCGCGCAAGCAGGCGCAGCAGCAAGCCTTGCTGCTGCGGAAGCCTGAGATGGCGGCGCAGGAGCGGCGTGCCGCAGATGCTGAACGCGCGGCAAGGCTCGCGCCGTATGAGGAGCAGGCGACGCGGCTCGTGCAGCAACTGGCGCTTCGGCGCGGCGAGCTAGAGCAGGCGCAGCGGCGGCTGGCGGCAGCGGAGCAGGCCGAGCAGGCGGCGCAGGAGCGGCATAGCCGCGAGCAGGAGCGGGAGCCGCAGCGGCGGCAGACCGCGATCGAGCTGGCGCGGCTCGCCGAATGGGAGCCTGCGGTGGCGACGCTGGCTGCCCGCCGCAGCGAGCTGGAGCAGCTGCAGGCGGCCGAGCGCGCCGCGGCCGCTCAGCTTGCGACGCAGCAGGAGCAGCTTGCGGCGCTCAAGCAGCAGCGCCGCGAGCGACAGGAGCGGCTCGCGGCGCAGGAGCAGGAGGCGGCCGCGCTGCCGGAGCGCCTGCGCGAGCTGGAGCAGGCGCGCGCCCGCTATAAGCTGCTCAAGGAGCTGCTGGAGCTGGACAAGCGCTATGCGGCCTACTGCGAGCAGGCGGCGCAGCAGGAGCGCCAGCTTGCTGCCGCGCAGGCGGAGCTTGACCAGCAGGAGCGGCGCTGGCTTGAGGGGCAGGCTGGACTGCTGGCTGCCCATCTGCATGACGGCCAGCCCTGCCCGGTCTGCGGCAGCGAGCAGCATCCGCGCAAGGCGGAGCAGGCTTGGCAGGTGCCAGCGCGCGAGCAGTTGGAGCAAGCAAAGGCGGTGCTAAGCCGCGCCATGGGCGAGCTGAGCCAGGCTGCGGCAGAGGCGGCTGCCGCCCAGGCCGGGCGCGAGAGCCGCGAGGCGGAGCTGGCCGCTCTCGGGCTGGCGCAGCGGCCGAACGAGGCGGCGCTCGCGCAGGCCGAGGCCGAGGGGCGGCGGCTGCGCGCCGAGACGGATCGGCTGCAGCAAGTCGCAGCCGCGCTCAGCGCGCAGCGCGAGGAGCTGCAGCGGCAAGAGCGCGAGCTGGAGCGGCAAGACGGGCTGCGCGAGCGCCAGGCCGAGGCGCAGCGCGAGGCTGCGGCCCAGGCGGAGCGGCTGCAGGCGCAGCTCGCGCAGGAGCTGGCGCGCATCCCGGCCGAGCTCGCGGCGCCCGAGCGGCTGGCCGCAGCGCGCCGCGAGCTGGCCGCCCGCGAAGCGGGGCTGGCGGCGGCGTGGGAAGCGGCGCAGCAGGAGCTGGCGCAGGCGCTAACGCAGAGCGCCAAGGAACGCGCGGTCGGCGAGCAGCTCGCCAGCCAGCTACAGGAGCTGGAGGCAGGCGCGCGCGAGGCGGAGCAGCGGCTGGAGGGCGAGCTGCGCAAGGCGGGCTTCGAGCGACGGGAGCACTATGCGGCAGCGTTGCTGCCGGAGGCGGAGCTGGCCGAGCTGCAGTCGGAGCTGAAGCACTACGCGGACGCGCTCGCATATCTGGCGCAGCAGCTAGCGGAGCTGCAGGCGGAGCTCACGGGCAAGGAGGAAGCGGAGCTAGCTGGTCTGGAGCAGGAGCTGGCACGCTTGAAGGCCGAGCAGGAGGCGGAAGCAGCGGAGCTAGTCCGCACCGAGCAGCTCGCGCAGACTGCGCAGCGGCTGGGTGAAGCGATCGCGGAGACGGCGGCAGGAACGGCGGAGCTGGAACGCCGGCTGGAGCAGGTGCTCGATATATACCAGATGCTCAAGGGGGATAACGCGCTGAAAATTTCCTTCGAGCGCTATATTCTGATCGAATTTCTGGAGCAGATTCTGGTGGCGGCCAATGAAAGGCTGCAAGAGCTGACAGGCGGGCAATTCTCGCTGCAGCGCAGCGATCGGCTGGAGGTTCGCGGCAAGCAGAGCGGGCTGGGACTGGATGTCTATGATGCGTATACCGGTCAGAACCGCGATGTCAAGACACTCTCCGGCGGAGAGAAGTTCAATGCATCGCTCTGCCTGGCGCTGGGCATGACGGATGTGATCCAATCCCACCAAGGCGGAATATCTATTGAGATGATGTTTATTGATGAGGGGTTCGGTTCGCTGGATGAGGAATCACTGCATAAGGCTATTCATACGTTGGTCGGATTGCAGCAGGCGGGTCGGATGATCGGCATCATCTCCCATGTGCCGGAGCTGAAGCAGGCTTCGCCTGCTGTGCTGGAAATAACGAAGACGCGAGAGGGCTACAGCCGCGCGGCGCTCAAGCTAAAGTCGTAACAAGAGGAGCCGCCTGTTGTCTCGCAGTGAGCCGACGTTCCGGCCGCCCCGCGAGCAGTAGCGAAGACAAGCGTCCTCCCGGCTGTCCCGCGAGCAGTAGCGAAGACAGGCGTGCTCCCGGCTGCCCCGCGAGAAGTAGCGAAGACAGGCGTCCTCCGGCTGCCCCGCAAGCAGTAGCGAAGACAGGCGTCCTCCCGGCTGCCCCGCGAGCAGTAGCGAAGACAAGCGTCCTCCCGGCTGTCCCGCGAGCAGTAGCGAAGACAAGCGTCCTCCCGGCCGCCCCGCGAGCAGTAGCGAAGACAAGCCGTCCTTCCGGCTAGCAATGCCTGCTGCTTCGCATACCAAAGACCCGCAGGCCAGTCTGCCTGCGGGTCCCCTACTGCAGATAGGGAGGGGCTGTATGGTAGTCGCTCGTCTTTTCGTTCGTCCTCTACCCTAGCATCACCTTGGAGGAGAGGAACATGAGCAGGAAAGAGGCGAGCAGCAAGCCGTTCAGGACGACGCCGACGATGGCGAAGGCTTTGCGGCGATGCTTGACGGCAAGGCCGATGATGCCGAGCACAAGCCCGACAGCACTCATAATGAGGATCAGCAGAATCAGCAGTCCGCCGATGACGAGCGGCATATACTCGGCTGCGTTTTCTTCGGTGAAGTTGGGAATGCTGCCATCTAAGGGCAAGGCCGGGACAGAGCTGGATAACATCATCAGAAAGATGCCGAGAAGACCCAATATGCTGATTATGCCAATGACGAAGGCTGCGATACCAAGAGCAGATTGCTTGAGCTCGTTATGCTGCTGCTCCTCTGGCTGCCTGTCTGCCTGGTGTTCAGAAATTTCCATCGTTTCGTTGATTCTCCTTTGAGCCTATTGTTCCGCATGTCGCTTGCCTGTCTGTCGCCCCTTCATTAAAGGCGAGCAGAGCTGTGGAAGTGAAAAGCTTGGGGCAAGCGGCATACCGACGTTTGTAAAATTATACACCAAAGAAAAGGAAGTGCATACCTCTATGATGTCACGATTTGTTGTCTATGGAGCGCTGTACGCGCTGCTTGCCGTCGCGCTGGGCGCCTTCGGCGCGCACGGTCTGGAAGGCAAATTGAGCGAGCGAATGCTGGAAAATTACGAAACGGCTGTTCGCTATCAGATGTATCACGCACTGGGGCTGTTGCTGGTAGGGGTACTATCCGACAAGCTTGGGGGCGGGAGACTGCTTGTATGGTCAGGCAGATTGCTGCAGCTTGGTATCCTCCTGTTCTCTGGCAGTCTGTATGTGCTCAGCTTGACTGGCTACACGAAGCTGGGCATTGTTGCACCGTTTGGCGGACTGTCCTTCATCGTTGGTTGGATACTGCTGATGACAGCGGCCTGGAAGCATGGACAACGAAACTGATTAAGGGCTGCCAGTCAGCGAGCCGTGGGACATGCAGCTAGCAGGGAGACTGACAGCTTCCGTCTGCAGGTATTGGAGAATATTGCTGTCGATAAACGGCGGGAAGACAGAGATAACAAAGAAACTGGATAAAATTAATAAAAATATCGATGACCGGATACCGGATATCGTTTATAATGAGAGTATTATATAAACAAGACAGGGTAATGCTCGACTTCGCCTGATTCAGTGCCTTTATTGCTAGCTGAATCTATGTGCTCTGCAAGTCTGAATGAGGAAGGATGTTTCGCTTGTGCCGGTAACAGAAATCGCTTCGAGAGAGAGTCGGCGGATGGCATTATCGCTATCCAAAGCCGCTTGGGCCGCAGTTGCGGGCATCATCGTCATCGTCGCAAGCTGGATCATGTATGCGGACAGGCTTCTGGCTCCCCAGCATGCTAAGATTTCCATTGTTGCAGTAAGCATTGCAGGCATGATCGGAATCGTGCTGCTGCTGCACAGACAATTCGCTCGCGATGCCAACCCCAAGCAGGCTTCTGACTTGAGCGCCCAGATTGCGTATTCAATTATTACATACAGCCCGTTCCCGATGCTCATATTGGACGGCGCAGGCCGATTGGTCACCATGAATGAGGCCACCTCGCAACTGTTCGGCTATCGCAAGGCAGAGCTGATGAGTGAAGAATTCCACGTGTTGTTCTCGGCCCCAGACAAGGAGCAGCTCGCAAAGAGCATTGAACTGGTGCTCGGGGGCGCCATGCAGCAGTATTCGGCAACGATTATACATAAGACAGGCTCCGAGCTGGAGGTTCAACTGGTCTGCCTGCCGCTGATTCAGAAAAACACCATCACTGGAGCGGTTGTGATCGGTCAGGATATTAGCGACCGCAAGCGCAATAATGAGCGTATCCGGTATATGGCCTACTATGATGACATGACGGGGCTGCCGAACCGCCGAATGTTTATGACGCATTTCCATGAGGTGCTGGAGCGTTCAGGGGAACAGTTTGTCGGGATGCTCTACCTTGATATTGACCAGTTCAAGCTCATTAATGATTCCTTTGGCCGTGAGTTCGGAGATATGCTGCTGCTGCAGGTAGCGGAGCGGTTCACACGGGGGCTGTCTGGTGAAGATATGGGCGCGCGTATGGAGGGGGATGAATTCGCTGTGCTGTTCGTCTCGCTTCAATCGGAGGCAGAGCTGCTGGAGAAGGCGCAGGAGCTGCTTGCAACGTTGGAGGAGCCGTTCGAGATGCAGGGATTCCCATTTCATGTCACGGCCAGCATCGGCATCGCCACGAATCGCAATGACCGTGATGCCAGCAGTATCATCAAAAAAGCAGATATGGCGCTGAACCGAGTAAAGGAGAAGGGGCGCAATGATATTCTGCTCTATTCCGAGGAATGGAATAGTTCTTCGCTGGAGCGGCTGACTTTGCAGCATGAGCTGCGGCGAGCTATTCAGCGCAATGAATTTGTGCTGTATTATCAACCGCAGTACCATTTGATGACAGGTAGATTGATCGGTCTGGAGGCGCTAATTCGTTGGCAGCATCCAGAGCGCGGCATGGTGTCGCCAGGATATTTTATTCCGTTAGCAGAGGAAAGCGGTATGATCGTCCAGTTGGGAGAATGGGTGCTGGAGGAGGCATGCAGGCAAAATAAGCTTTGGCAGGATGCCGGCTTACCGGCGATCCCTGTATCCGTCAATCTGTCCATTCGTCAGTTCACACAACAGAATCTGGCGGAGAAGGTAGCGGGTGTGCTTCACAAGACAGGGATGGCTCCCTGCTACCTGGAGCTGGAGATTACCGAGACGATGACGATGGACGTGCAGCATGCGACCCAATCGCTGCTCGAGCTGACCAAGCTGGGTGTGCGGATTAGCATTGATGATTTCGGGACAGGCTACAGCTCGCTCAACTATCTGAAAAATTTGCCGATCAGCCGCTTGAAGATTGATCGTTCATTTGTACGCGATATTCAGCAGGACCCGGACGATGCTGCGATCGTTACGGCTATTATTGCGATGGCACATAATCTGCATATGCAGGTAATCGCCGAGGGGGTCGAGACGGAGGAGCAGTTGAATTTTTTGAAGCAGCATAACTGTGACGAAATTCAAGGCTACTACTGGAACCCGCCGCTGCCATGTGATCGCATCGCTGATATATTAGCGGAGGAAGGCCGCAAGAATCAGGAGATACCAGGCTAGTACGGTGACGCTATAGTCGCTATAGCATAAGAAATACAACAAACCGGGCTTCAAAGCGGGAGCAGTCATTGCTGCCGTTTTGAAGCCCGGTTTGTATATTGAAGAGAATGCTGGACAATACGGAATACTATGAAATGGTTCGCGATAGGCAGATAGAAGATCGCCGCTTGTGCACTCTGCTGCATGAAGAGAGGCATCAGCCAGATACGAAGGGGAAGTGTGCAGTGCACTTATATGTAACTGCCAAGATGCATTGTCAGCTCGTACTGGTATCAACTTAATAAGAAGCTATTCCACGAAATCATCAATTTCAAACAACGAAAAGGTGTACACCTGTTTTTCATCCACATGATAGACAGTTAACACATGCTTGGTCTGATCAAGGCTAATAATTCGGCAAGGTATGCTGAGTTGCCTGCCCAGGCCTTTGTTGACATAGAGACGAATCAGTCGATTTTCCTTGATATATTTGAGAATCCGTGTCGTCACTTCATTTTCCTCTGAGGAGGAGGTCTTCTTGCTTTCTTTGGCTGCGGCAGCCTTGTGCGTCTCCTGTTTCTCCTTAGCCCGAGAGGGGGGAGCAGCGGGTGGTGATGCTAGTGCCGGGCTGGCGGTCAATTGTTCGATGACGCGGCCAAGCTCGACTCCTGAGGTGATGCGAAAATCGATGGCCTCTGATCGGTTCAATATATTCAGAAGCTTCTCGAACGCAATGGAATTGGTTTCTCCCTCGATCAATATTTCGACTTGAAATAAGTGGGCATTAGGTCCCTTGCCTTGAGATAAGGTCATTTTTTTTCGCTCCCTTAACAAAACTACTAATACTATAACACTAAAAATCATTTGTACATAGTCCTATTTGACTAGTCGTGATTAAATGAACATTTTTTAATTTGGTAGGGCTGAGGAACTTGAAGCAGGCACAAAAATTGGTGGACAATGGGAACGTTTATTCGTATAATAGATTTAGATATGTTCCGTTTAGGAACTTTAGAAGGGGGGATGATGGCGACGATGCTAACCCGAATTGCAGCCTGTACGATGAGAATCGACAGTGGCCGCAGGCTGCGTACAGTGAGGAGGTGGGGTAATGGATAGAGTTGATATTATGGTAAAGACGGTATCTAGTGTGGCAGCAGGCATTGTGTCGGTATTTACCGGATTGTTCGGGGTTGTATTTACGATATTGCTCGGCTTGATGGCTGTGGATTTTATTACGGGAATTATTGCTGCCTACGTAACTGAAGGGCTCAAGAGCTCCAAAGGCTACAAGGGATTGTTGAAAAAAATCTATACGATGCTGCTCATCTGTGCGGTGCTGATGGTGGAAATGGCTGTACTCAAGAGCAGAGGGGTGATCACAGACAGCATCTCTGGCGCGTTTTGTGTCATTGAACTGATCAGCATCATTGAGAATGGCAACCGGATGGGGCTGCAGCTTGGATTTTTGAATAAGCTTGTTGCTGTGGTGAGGAATAAGACAGTGCTTGGAGAGGAGTCATACGACAGTCAGAAGAGCGGGCGGGAAGGAAAGGGCAGAAGCAAAGGCAAGGAACGTAGCTGATCTGTGCCGTAATTGATCACTGCGAACAGCAACAGGACAGCTACCCACACCGATAACAGCAGTACGCATATGCTGACTTAGGACAGAGAGAGTATGGAGGAGAGCAGCAAGTCGTATGTGCCGATTCGGCTGCCTAACTGAATCAACTAGTCCTTGTCCAGCGGCAGCGGCAGTCAAGGGTGGATATGCCTGAGTCTGTGGATCGCCGAAGGTAGGACAGTCAGCCGTTCATATTGTAAGAAGGAGGATGGAGCTATGATTCGGATGGTTCCGTACACTGTAGGGGACATAACTGTCCTAGGAGTGGAGGTTAAGCTGCCCAAGACGACGCTGTTGACGCTTTCTACTGATCGAGGGTATATCATGTGCGGCGCTCTCGATGTCGGGCTTCTTAACGAACGCTTGAAGGACAGAGGGATTATCGCTGGACGGGCTGTAGGCGTGCGCACACTGGATGAACTGCTGGCTGCGCCGCTGGAGTCTGTAACGGATGCAGCAGAGTCGCTCGGCATCACAGTCGGGATGAAGGGGTATGACGCGCTCATCCTGATGGCGTAGAGTCTCGCTCGCGTGAGTTCGCTGTCTGCACAAGGAACAGGATAAGGCCGTGTCAGGCTACTGCCGCCATGCTCGATGAACAGGAGCAGCGCAGCCAGGCACGGCCTTATTACTGTGGCGACATGGCTTCGATCATGCGGGCGATGAAGCTGGAGCGCGAAGCCGTGCGCGTGCCCGATGCGGGAACATGCGAGTGGGGCGGCTGTAGTCGATCGCTGCCACAGTCACCGCGCGCTGGGAGCTGCGTGTGGCGATTGATCCTATCTTGTCGTTCCGCTGCCTCAGACGGTCAGGTCAACAGCAGCTTCCCAGCTCGTCCCTGCTGTGCTTGCTCGCGCAGGGCGTCCTGGAAGCAGCTAAGCGGGTAGCTCGCTGCGACTGCTGGCAGGACAAGCCTGCCGGAGCAGATAAGCTCATTCAGCCTGGCGAAGACAAGCTGCCACTCCGCCGGGGATACCGTGGCCAGCCAGTGGCGAAGGTGAAAGCTGCTGTAGTGAAGCCGCCGCCGCTGGGCTTCCGCATACCCGGTGAATGGCTTGCCGGACAGCAGGCCGATGCTGACGGCCTGCCCGCCGCAGCGCACATAGCTTAGCAGACGTGCCGCCTCCGCTCCGCCAACGCAGTCGATAGCAGCATCGGCACCGAGCCCGCCGTTCCAATTGCATAGCTCTTGCTCTAGCTCCAGGTCGTCGCCACTGATTATTGTCTGCCAGGCGCCTAATTGAAGCAGCTCCTGCTCGCGCAGCTTCAGCTTGTGCCCCGCTTGTTCGTCCATGGTCTGTTCGTCCGCTTCGCTGCCACGCAGGATGCATACGAGCCGAATGCCTAGCTCCCGGGCCAACTGCGCCGCCGTTCTGGCGAAGGACGAGGCGCCGGCATTGAGCAGGAGCAGCGCTCCCGGAGCCAGCCGCAACAGCTCGGTTAACAGCAGCCATGCAGTGACCGGGTTAATGTATAGCTGACAAGCCTCCTCATCGCTTAACAACGAAGGGATGCGCACCGCCCAGCAGGCAGGGGACAGGACAACGTCCTGCCAGGTTCCCTCTCCCCGCAGTGGAAGAACACGCATCCCGAGCCACGATGACGGCACATCCTCGCCTACCGCCTCGACGATTCCTACACCTTCATATCCGGCTATTGCAGGCAGTGCAATCCGGTGAGCATACGCGCCGCGAACCGGAATCAGATCGGACGGATTGATCGGACGGGCTAACATCCGCACCGCCAGTTGTCCTCTGCCAGGCAAAGCCGAACGCTTGCGCGTCAATCTCAGCACATCCAGCGGCTCGCCATAGCGATAATAGCTAATTGCGAGATGAGAGGCGGGCTCTATCATGCTCCTGCTGCTCCGCTATTGTTCAAACAGCTTGGCCAGATTCAGATGATAGGGAGGGTAGATGATGCCCTTCTCGGTAATGATGCCGCTCACATAGTCATTCGGCGTAATATCGAAGGCTGGATTGAATACCTTCACACCTACCGGCGCCGTCCGTTTGCCGAAGCCCTCGGTAATCTCCTCATCCGGCCGCTCCTCAATCGGAATCTCTGCGCCAGAAGCGGTATGCAGATCGATCGTAGACAGCGGGCAGGCGACATAGAACGGAATGTTGTGCGCCTTGGCCAGCACCGCGACGCTGTAGGTGCCGATCTTGTTCGCCACATCGCCGTTGGCTGCTACGCGATCGGTACCGACGATGACCGCATCGATCCAGCCCTTGGACATGACCATGCCAGCCATGTTGTCGCAGATCAAGGTGACATCAACGCCCGCCTGCTGCAGCTCGAACGCCGTCAGCCGCGCGCCCTGCAGCACCGGCCTTGTCTCGTCGGCGTAGACGGACAGCTTCATGCCCTTCTCATGCGCCAGATAGATCGGAGCCAGTGCTGTGCCATACTTCGCCGTTGCCAGTCCCCCGGCATTGCAATGCGTAAGCACGCCCATGCCGTCCTTGAACAGCGCGAGCGCATGCTCGCCGATCAAGCGGCAGGTCTCCTCATCCTCGCTCTGGATGGCAATGGCCTCCTCCAGCAGCGCTCGCTTCGCCAGCTCCAGCGTTGTCCCCGCAGTAAGCAGCTCCTCTGCCTTGGCCTTCATCCGATCGAGCGCCCAGAACAGGTTGACCGCAGTCGGGCGCGAGGTGGCGAGATAGTCGGCCTGCCGCAGCACGGCCTGATGCCAAGCCTGCAGCGAGTCCGCCTCGTCCCGGCTGCCAAGGACGACACCATACGCAGCGGTCATGCCGATCGCCGGAGCGCCGCGAACCTTGAGGTGGCGAATCGCCTCCCATACCTCCTCAGCCGTCTGTAGTGGAAGATAGACGACCTCGCCCGGCAGCAGGCGCTGGTCAAGCAGATCGAGACGCTCTCCAGCCCAGATGACCGATTGCAACCCGGAATATTCAGTCGTCATCATCTATTCGATTCCTTTCTTCACAATGTCAACCAGGTGATGAATCGACCCGGCTTGGCGATTGCTCTTAATGAATTGCTTGCCTATAGCGAGCGCCATCCTCTGCGCCCGTTCACGCTTGGCGTCATCCGTAATCGAATCAATGTCGATGACGTGGGACAGGCCAACGATGCGCCGCACCATCTTGCAGCCAGTGTAGCCAATCGTATCCTGCAGCAGACGCTTCATATAGTAATCCTTGTAGCCCGCCGCTGTATTGGCCAGTCGGTCTACGCCATGCTCCTCCCACAGCTTGCGGAATTTGCGCTCGAATTGCTCCCATACGTCAATGACCGTTTGCAGCAGGTAGCTGCGATAGCGCTCGCGCGCTTCATCACTGCTCCACTGCTCCTGACCCGCATAGTTCAGCAGCAGGTTGGAGATTACAGCACCCACATCATAGCCCATCGGCCCGAAGTAAGCGAACTCGGGATCGATCACTTTAGTAGACTCCGCGGTTACGAAGATGCTGCCGGTATGCAGATCGCCATGGAGCAGCGCCTGTCCTTCGGTCAGGAATTTCTGGCGCAGCAGCGCCACCTCGAAATGCAGCTCCTCATCTGTCTGCAGCGCCTTCGCCTCGTCTGCAATCGCCGCTTCGCAGTTATTGTTCGGCGAATCGGTGTACGGATCGTCGAAGATCAGATCCTCGGTAATTTTGCATAGCTCCGGATTAATGAAGCTGCCAGCCAGCCGCTTCTTCTCCTGCTGGTTCATGCCCAGATCGGAGGTATAGAACAGCGTGGCCGACATGAAATCGGATATATCCTCGGCAAACCGCGGATAATGATCCCCGCTCATCAGCCCGCGACGCATAATGGTATGGTCGCTCAGATCCTCCATAATGGTCAGCGCGAGCTCTTGATCATAGTGGTACACTTGCGGGACAAGCCCTGGCGCGAGCCGCCCCTGAATGATCAGCGCCTCGCTCTCGATGCGCGCGCGGTCAAGAGTCAGCGGCCATGATTCGCCAACCACCTTGGCATAGGGCAGCGCCTGCTTGAGGATTAGCCCCTTGCCGCTGGCTGTATCCTTAATATGAAACACAAGATTCAGATTGCCATCCCCGATCTCGCGGCTGATCAACTGAGCATCCGGGGCAAAAAAATCCGGTAAGGACCGGGCCATGTCAATCGCTTCTTGTTCGGTTAATGGGTGATAAGACGACACGAATAGTCCACCTCCACAAAATTATAGGGCTTGAAGGCCAAGCCAGCGTCTGTCTCTTGTTGTGAAGTCGACACCCGCCTTGGGGCTTTCATTCTTCCTAGTATATCGAATATTTTTTCACGTTGGAATACCTGCTTTTGTTATAATAGGACGATAGAACGCGAATAAGGGGGACGAACGATGGCTAAGGGATCAGTCGAGGTGTCGAATGCGATCGCTCTTAGGGATTGGGCGGTGACGATTCAGGCCCTGCTGGATGGAACGCAGATCTTGCTGCTCCGCAAGGGCGGAATTGTCGAGGATACCCGGGATTTTAAGCTGATCAGTCCGCAGTTTTATTTGCTGCCAGCGTATGAGCACCAGAAGCTTCATCTATTGAAGCCAGGCGAGCAGCATCGGCTGGAGAAGGTGCTGGAGCACTGGCGGCAGGGTGGACAGGAGATCGAGCTGGAGGCTTATGGGGAAGTAACGGATGAGATCGGGATTACCGATCAGAAGGTTCTGGAGAGGCTGCGAGACGATCATATATGGACAGATGAGTTCGCAGAGGAGCGGCTGAAGTGGAAGCCGAGGAAGCCGCTCCACTTGCTGCTGGTGCGCGTCTACCGTCTGACAGACAAGGTGGAGCTGCCGATGCGCCCAGAGTATACGGGCTGCAAGTCGTGGGTAACATTGGAAGGCGGGCCTATCGTCCGCGAGGCGGTGCCTGTTTTGAGCGACGAAGAGTACGCCTCTCGCGTCCAAAGCATTAAATCGGCGCTTTCTATTGCAGGTCATGATTGATTTGTAGCAAGAACTAAGATAGAATGATTATTGAGAATCATTGAGAATCAAATAAAAATCACTTTAAATAACTTTAGCGCAGTGGAAGGAGTCTATAAGAACATGTCTACACAATTTGTCCTGAATAACCTGAAGGCAACGATCGAGGGGAAGGAGATCCTCAAGGGGATCAATCTTGAGATCAAGGGCGGCGAGATTCATGCTATCATGGGTCCGAACGGAACGGGGAAAAGCACGCTGGCTTCCGCGCTGATGGGTCATCCCAAGTATGAAGTGACCGAAGGGGAAGCAACGATTAACGGCGAGGATCTGCTGGAGATGGAAGTCGACGAGCGCGCGCGCGCGGGACTGTTCCTGGCGATGCAGTATCCAAGCGAGATCGCGGGTGTTACGAATTCCGACTTCCTGCGCAGCGCCATCAACGCGCGCCGCGGTGAAGGCAACGAGATTTCCCTCATCAAGTTCATCCGTCAAATGGAAGGCAAGATGAAGGAACTGGACATGAATCCTGAATTTGCCCATCGTTATCTGAATGAAGGCTTCTCCGGCGGCGAGAAGAAGCGCAATGAAATTCTGCAAATGCTGATGCTCGATCCGAAGATTGTTATCCTGGACGAGATTGACTCGGGTCTGGACATCGACGCGCTGAAGATTGTAGCGGCTGGTGTGAACAGCATGCGCGCAGAGGACCGCGGCTTCTTGATTATTACGCACTACCAGCGGCTCCTGAACTATATTACTCCTGACTTTGTCCATGTCATGATGCAGGGCCGCATCGTCAAGTCCGGCGGACCGGAGCTGGCGGAGCGTCTGGAGAACGAAGGCTATGACTGGGTCAAGGAAGAACTCGGCATCATCGACGAGACTGTCGGCCAAGCCTGAGGAGAGAAGGGAGTCTGAGCATAATGAGTACGCAAATGAATTCGCCAGTCAATCAAAGTCTGGCCGAGGCGCTGTCCAGAAGCAAGCAGGAGCCGGCCTGGCTGACTGCGCTGAGGACGGAAGCGGCCGAGGCGGCGGGCACGCTCGAATGGCCGAAGCCCGAGAAGATGAATATTACCCGTTGGGAGCTGAATGCCCTCGGGAATTACAAGGCATCGGATAAGGTCTCGCAAGCAAGCGAGCTGCCTGCGGCAATCCGGGAGCTGGTGCCTGCAGAGGCGGAAGCTAATCTGCTCGTTCAGCATAACTCTGGTGTCGTGCTGTCCCAACTGTCTGCGGAGCTGCAGAGCAAGGGCGTTATTTTCACTGATCTGGAGACTGCGACGCGCGAGCATTCCGAGCTCGTGCAGGCCAATCTGTTCTCGGTCGTGGACAAGAATGAGGATAAATTGACGGCGCTCCATGCTGCGCTGTGGAGCGGCGGCGTGTTCGTCTACGTTCCGAAAAATGTCGAGATCGAGCTGCCGCTGCAGGCACTGCTGTACAGCGACGATGCGGAAGCGACGTTTGCCCCGCGTATTCTGATTGTGGCGGATACGCATAGTAAGGTGACGTATGTGGATCATGTCGTTTCCCAATTCGGCGAGGGTGCAGCGCCATCGGTATATCCATCCATTGTGGAAGTGATCGTGAAGCCTGGTGCGCAGGTGCAGTTCGCAACGATTCATCAACTGTCCGCAAATGTGAGCGACCTGTCGCTGCGTCGTGCGGTCGTAGAAAATGACGGACGCATTGAATGGATTATCGGCGATCTGCAGGATGGCAACATCTTGTCCGACACCAAATCGGTGCTGAAGGGCAATGGCTCGACCTCTGACGCCAAGGTGATCAGCATCGGCTCCGGCTCGCAGAAGATGAGCTTGACTACCCAGGCTGTCCATTTCGGCAAAAGCTCGGATAGCAACATGGTGACGCGCGCGGTGATGAAGGAGTCCGGCACAGCGATCATTAACGGGATTACGAAGATCGAGAAGGGCGCTACGAAAGCGAACGGCGTGCAGACCGAGAAGGTGCTGATGCTCAGCCCGAAATCGCGCGGAGATGCCAACCCGATCCTCCTGATCGATGAGGATGATGTAACAGCGGGCCACGCAGCGAGCGTAGGGCAAGTGAACCCGGAGCAGGTCTTCTATCTGATGTCGCGCGGCATTAGCCGTACAGACGCGGAGCGATTGATTATTCGCGGCTTCCTCGCGCCAGTCGTATCCGAGGTGCCGATCGAAGCAGTCAGAGAGCGTCTGAATCAACTGCTGGAGAGGAAGCTGGGATCATGAACGCCCGCGAGCTGCGTGAGCAGTTTCCCATTCTCCATCAGGATATAAACGGCCACCCGCTCGTATATTTGGACAGTGCCGCGACTTCGCAGAAGCCGCGGCAAGTCATTGAGGCGATCACCCGTTATTACGAGCAGGATAACTCGAATGTCCACCGCGGCGTTCATACGCTCGGCTCCCGGGCGACGGATGCTTACGAGGGGGCGCGGGAGAAGGTGGCCCGTTTCCTGAATGCATCCAGTACGAAGGAAATTATCTTTACCAGAGGCACGACGACGGCTCTGAATCTGGTCGCCTCCAGCTACGCGAGAGCGGTCTGTGAGGAGGGGGATGAGATTGTCATCACTCCGATGGAGCATCACAGCAACCTGATTCCTTGGCAACAGGTGGCGAAGGCGACAGGAGCCGTCTTGAAATATATTCCACTCCAGCCAGACGGCACAATCCGTCTGGAGGATGTGGAGCAGACGATTACGCCGCGCACGAAGGTGGTATCGGTCGTCTACGCCTCCAATGTGCTGGGGGTCATCAACCCGGTCAAGGAGATCGCAGCGATCGCTCACCGCCACGGCGCGGTGATGGTAGTGGACGGTGCGCAGAGCACGCCTCATATGAAGGTCGATGTGCAGGCGCTGGATTGCGACTTCTACGCCCTCTCTGGGCATAAGATGTGCGCCCCGACAGGCATCGGCGCTCTCTACGGCAAGCAGTCGCTGTTGGAGCAGATGGAGCCGATCGAATTCGGCGGCGAGATGATCGACTTCGTCGATTGGCAGGATTCCACCTGGAAGGAGCTGCCGTGGAAGTTCGAGGGCGGCACGCCGATCATTGCCGGCGCTGTCGGTCTGGGGGCAGCGATCGACTTTCTGGAGGAGATCGGCCTGGATGCGATCCATCATCATGAGGAGCAGCTTGCTGCTTATGCATACGATCGCCTGTCGGAGATTGATGGGGTTACGATCTATGGTCCTCGCGAAGGGCGTGTGGGTCTGGTCACCTTCAACCTGGGCGATATTCATCCGCATGATGTCGCGACAGTACTGGATACGCATGGCATTGCTGTACGTGCCGGTCATCATTGCTGTCAACCGCTGATGCGCTGGCTGGAGGTCTCCTCGACAGCAAGAGCGAGCTTCTATCTGTACAATACGGAAGACGATGTCGAACGACTGGTTAGCTCGCTATTACAGACAAAGGAGTTCTTCGGTCATGCAATTGGATGATTTGTATCGCAGAGTCATTATGGATCACTATAAAAACCCGCGCAACCGGGGCACGCTAAGTGAAGAAGCTGTAACGGTCAATCTGAACAATCCGACCTGCGGCGATCGCATCCAGCTCCAACTGGAGCTGGAAGAGGGGATCGTCAAGCAGGCTCGATTTACGGGGGAGGGCTGCTCGATCAGCCTATCGTCGGCTTCGATGATGACCGATGCGGTGCGCGGCAAAACCTACGACCAGGCCATCGAAATGGCGGAGAAATTTTCTTCGCTCATGAAGGGTGAGCCGGTGGAGTTCGAGGAATATGAGGACTTGGAAGCACTGTCTGGCGTGAACAAGTTTCCGGCACGGATCAAATGCGCAACGCTTGCGTGGAATGCACTGCGCAAGGGGATCGACAGCAAGTCTTAATTTATGAAATATAGGAGGTAACAAGCCATGGCTAAAAAAATGCCAGAGATGGAAGAGTACAAATACGGCTTTCGCGACGAGCACAAGGCCGTATTCCAGTCCGGTAAAGGTCTGACTCCTGAGATTGTCAGAACAATCTCCGAGATGAAGAACGAGCCGGAGTGGATGCTCGAATTCCGCCTCAAGTCGCTGGAGCAGTTCAACAAGATGCCGATGCCGACATGGGGTGGCAAGCTGGACGACCTGGATTTTGACGACATTCAGTACTATGTTCGTCCGTCTGAGAAGCAGGGCAAGACATGGGAGGAAGTACCAGCGGAGATCAAGGAGACCTTCGACAAGTTGGGCATCCCGGAGGCGGAGCAGAAGTTCCTCGCCGGTGTATCGGCTCAATATGAGTCTGAGGTTGTCTACCACAGCATGCAGGAGGATCTGGAGAAGCAGGGCGTTATCTTCACCGATACAGATACGGCGCTGCGCGAGCATCCAGAGATCTTCAAGGAGTATTTCGGAACGGTCATTCCACCTAACGATAACAAGTTTGCGGCGCTGAACAGCGCGGTCTGGTCGGGCGGCAGCTTCATCTATGTGCCTAAGGGCGTCAAATGTGAAATCCCGTTGCAGGCTTACTTCCGCATCAACTCGGAGAACATGGGTCAATTCGAGCGCACGCTCATTATTGCCGATGAGGACAGCTTCGTTCACTATGTAGAGGGCTGTACCGCTCCGGTATATAGCACGAACTCCCTGCACAGCGCGGTTGTTGAGATTCTCTGCAAGAAAAATGCGCGTGTACGTTACACGACGATCCAGAACTGGGCGCCTAACATCTACAACCTCGTGACGAAGCGCGCGGTTGCAGAGGAAAATGCGACGATGGAATGGGTAGATGGCAACATCGGCTCCAAGCTGACGATGAAATATCCGGCGGTAGTGCTCAGAGGCCGCGGCGCGAAGGGCATGGTACTGTCCATTGCTGTAGCGGGCAAGGGCCAGCATCAGGATGCAGGCGCGAAGATGATTCACCTGGCCCCGGATACGACCTCGACGATCGTATCCAAGTCGATCAGCAAGCACGGAGGCAAGGTGACCTATCGCGGTCTGGCTTCCTTCGGTCGTAACTCGGAAGGCTCCAAGGCGAATATCAAGTGCGATACGCTCATCTTGGACAATGAGTCGACCTCCGATACGATTCCGTATAATGAGATACTGAATGACAACATCGTGCTGGAGCATGAGGCGACGGTATCCAAGGTATCCGAGGATCAACTGTTCTACCTGATGAGCCGCGGCCTCTCGGAAGCGGAAGCGACGCAGATGATCGTCATGGGCTTCATCGAGCCGTTCACCAAGGAGCTGCCGATGGAGTATGCGGTTGAGATGAACCGTCTCATCAAATTTGAGATGGAAGGCAGTATAGGATAACCGTTGATTCTACAGGGGTTTTGAGGAGAAGAGAGCGATTGAAGGTATGCCCTGAATAGGGTATGCTTTGCAAGGGGCGACCGTGAATCGCCCCCTGCACAACATTATTGGATGGGAAACCTCCAGTCCAAACAAGACTAGAAAATAACCCGCTGTCAGTCGCGAAACTTAGGCGGGTTATTTTCGTTTATTCAGGTAAGTAAGCAGCGCGAGCAAGAACATGCCGAGCATCATTACTTCTGACAACGAAAATTGCATGAGCATCACCTCCGCTCTGGAGGCGATACTTACCCACTCAAGTCATGTGTACTGAATTGGTAACCAGAACTTCATAGATTATTCCATAGAGCCGCTCCTTGTGAGCGGCTTATTTTCATCGTATAAACCCTTCGCCTTTGTACATCCTATACTGGTGAGATTACCATATTGTACAAAGGGGAGCACAGGATGAGACGTATAGTGAGCATCATCATTTGTATCATGGTGGCATGGCAGGTTGCGGGCTGCGGAACGCAGACGCAGGAGCGAGGACCGAAGCCAAGCCGGGTAGAGAAGTTCAGTGGTGAGCAGCATATTGCCAAGCTTGATGAAGGGCAATCGCCGGTGCCGGTCGTCAAGCTTGATGGGGCGTCCTATGCTGATATTGGCAGGATGGCCGGGCAGATCGGATTTCAGACGCGATGGACGGACAATGGCAACAAGCTGCTGATCGGTGATCATGATGTGGTCTGGTCGATCCAGGCCGAATCCAAGACAGCTTCAGTAGAAGGCAAGAGCATCGTTCTTGATGCGCCTGCGCGCAAGCAGCAGGACGTGATGCTCGTGACGACAGCTACCATCGAACGACTGTTCAAGGATGAAGCGGTCTTCCAGGTAGGCGAGACAGAGATTACGATCTTTCCCGTTCCAGGCTATATCGACCCAGGGGCGAGCCAGGCGGCAGACTTCAAGGATGACCCGCTGGACCCGGCTGTTCGACCGGCACAAGAGCAAGGTGGGGGGACAAGCTCCAAGGCAACTCCGACAAACCCGACAAGTCCGACAAGTCCGACAAGTTCGGCTAACCCGAACCCCTCAGCTTCTCCTGCAGCTTCAATGAATTCAACCGAACAGATGCCTCAAGAGAATCGCTCTAATGTCTCTAATGCCCAGGATATTGGCAGCGTCCAGAGAACCACAGGCGATGCCCATGAGTCTGCAGGCTTGCAAGGGGACAACAGCCTCTCCGTTGCTGGGGATAGCCGCGCGCTGCCTGCTGCTATGACTGCGCTGAATGCGAGCGGGACGAAGGTGATCGATTCTGCCGAGAAATATATGGGGGTTCCGTACCTGTTCGGGACGGGGCCGTATTCGGAGACGAAGCGCTTTGATTGCTCCTCGTTCGTCCAGTATATTTATGACAAATTCGATCAATCGATGCCGCGAACAGCCCGTGCGCAGGCGACTAAGGGCAGTTATGTGGAGCGCTCATCGCTGCGTGTCGGCGATCTGATGTTTTTCTATGTTCCGGGACGGTTCAAAAGCAATAAGCAAGTGGGGCATGTCGGCATCTACATGGGGAACCAGCAGATGATCCATTCCAGTCCACTGCCGGAGGACGGTGTGCAGGTGACGGATATTAATAAGGAGTACTGGAAGGACACCTTTCTCTACGCCAAGCGCATCCTCGACTAGGCACAAGCCCTTCCCTCGCTTGCAGAGCTGGTCGGTTCGATCAGACCAGGCCTAACCTGCAGTCAGCCATTGTTCCAGCGGCAGCAGTGGCTAGGGAAGGTCTGATCATCTGGCTCCTGCTGATCTTTGTCGCACTCCGCAGACAACCGTACCCGAATTCCGTTAAAAATGGTATGCTATACAGGTACGCTGCTTGCAGCGCTAATCCACTATAGACCAATGGGGAAAAGGGGAGCGTGCGCATGGACGCCAACATAGAGAAGACGCCGCGTGTCGTGCTGCTTCACAGTAATGATCTTCACAGCCGTCTGGAGCAAGCTGCCCGGATGGCTTCCTTTATCTCTGCGGAACGTGCAGCCTGCGGAGCCGAGGCGCTGCTGGTTGTCGATTGCGGTGATCATATGGACCGAATGCGTGTGGAGACAGAGGGCAGTGACGGACGGGTTAACATTGAGCTGCTGAACGCAGCCGGTTATGATGCGGTAACGCTTGGCAATAACGAAGGTTTGACATATACCAAGGCGGAGCTGGAGTCTGCTTATGCGAGCTATGCCGGATTTGAAGTGCTCTGTGCCAATCTATATGAGCAAGATAGCGGGTTGCGCCCAGAGTGGTTGCACCCTCACACTAAGCTGACCAAGAATGGGATTCGCATAGGCATCACAGCGGTTACTGCGGCATTTGCCGAGTTCTATCGTCTGCTTGGCTGGGAGGCTACCCATCCTTACGAGGAGGTGCGGCGGCAGGTGGAGCAGCTTCGAGGAGAGGTCGATGTGCTGATCGTGCTCTCGCATCTCGGCTTATCTGCAGATGAGCGAATGGCGGAAGATATAGAGGGGATCGATCTCATTCTTGGCGCGCACACCCACCATCTGCTGCTGGAGCCGATTGTGAGGGGGAGCACGACCATCTGTGCAGCCGGGAAGTTTGGAGAGTATATGGGACGTGTAGAGATTGAGCTGGCACCAGACTCGCGCAAGCCCATCATTAGCGGAGGCTGCATCGAGATGGCAGCCGAAGCGCCACAGGAGAACTGCATCGAGATTATCGCACACTATCTGAAAGAGAGCAGCGGCCGTCTGGCTCGGCAGGTAGCTGAGCTTAGCGAGCCATTATCCAATCCTCACGAGCAGGATGCGCCGTTGTCGAATCTGCTCGCAGCAGGGCTGAAGAAGCTGACCGGAGCTGAGCTGGGTCTGGTCAATACAGGCCAACTGCTGGGGGGACTGGCGGTTGGCAAGGTCACCGCGGGGCAGCTTCATGCGCTCTGTCCATCGCCTATCAATCCATGCAAAATGAAGCTTTCGGGAGCTGATCTGCTTCAGGCGCTGGAAGAGTCGATGCTGGTTGAATACCGTTCGAAGCCGATCAAGGGCTTTGGCTTTCGCGGAGAGGTGCTCGGGGCGCTTGCTGTGGATGGGATGGAGCTGAGCTATGATGTCAGTCGGCCCCCGTACCATCGTATAGTTAGCGCGCGCATCCACGGAGAGCTGTTACAGCAGGAGCGCTTGTATACGGTAGGGACGATTGATATGTTTACCTTTGGCGTTGGCTATATGTCCTTAAAGAATGGACAAGAGCTGGAATTCATTCTGCCTGAATTCATTCGGGATGTACTGGCCTCCCAGCTACAGGTGGCTCATGAAAGGGAGCAGTGCCTGAACCGTAGATGGCGCCCCTCGGTCAGTTAAGCGGGAGCTGGATTATTTTTGCTTGAAAATGTCGAATTTTCTCGTAATTTCTGTTGCTCTTTTCATGAAAATACCTTACATTATCAATACAACAGGTAATAAGGCGTCTGAGGGTGTGTATACACGCTCTCAGATAGAATGAAATAGTGGACGGGCAGGGGTGTCGATAGCATGCGTTTGGTGCCCATATCATCGTGCAAGCCGGGAATGAAGCTGGGGAAGCGGATCTTCTCCGAGGAAGGACTCGTTCTGCTGGGGGAGCACGTCGAATTAACAGAGAGACTGATCATGCGTTTGCGAGAGTGCGGCATTAATTTTGTGTATATCGAAGATTCGATGACCTCGGATATTGTCATCCCGGAGATGGTGAGCGAGGAGACCAGACTTCGGGCGCTGGAGACGATCCGGCACAGCTTCAAGGAGATGATGAATTCACCGAAGCAGCGTGGCGGGGCGACTTACCCGTATATTGCCAAGCATTTCAAAAAGGTGATGGCTATGCTGCTGGATGAGCTCGGCGGTCACAAGGATGCTATGACCATGCTGGTGAATATCGGGGTGGTGGACTCCTATCTGTTCCAGCATTCCTTGAATGTATGTATCTATACGACTCTGCTAGGCATGGAGTACGGCTACAATCATGAAGAATTGATGACACTGGGCATGGGAGCGCTCCTTCATGACGTCGGGAAGACGCAGGTTCCCAGCTCGATTCTATTCAAGCCAGACAAGCTGACAGATGAGGAATATGAGCAGATGAAACGCCATACCGAGTATGGGTATTATCTGTTGAAGGACGAAGCGAATATCCCGCTTATTGTGGCGCATTGTGCCTTTCAGCACCATGAACGGTTGGACGGCAGCGGCTATCCGCGCGGCATAACTGGCAATGAGATTCATGATTATGCGAAATGGATCGGTATCGTCGATTCCTATGATGCCATGACAGCCTCGCGTATCTACAGCAAGCCGATGCTGCCGCATCAGGCGATCGAGGCGCTATATGTTGGGACAGGTGCACAATATGAGCAGCGGATGGTGCAGCTATTCCGCGACAAGATCGTCATCTATCCGATCGGATTGACGGTCAAGCTGAATACAGGGGAAACGGGTGTGGTCGTCGATATGAACTCGGCGTATCCGCAGCGGCCGATCATCCGAATATTGTACAATGAAGCGGGGGAAATCATGTCCATACCCTATGAGGTCGATCTCTCCAAGCAGCTCAGCATTATGATTACCCATGTGATGGATGGAATGGAGATATCGTCCAGGGGAATGTAAGGTGTGAAGGCCGGGGATTCAGTAAGCAGCAAATATAATGAGTAGCTATAAGCGGCCAGCCGTTTTCCATCCAGAGTACCATTGGGGGAGCGGAGCCGTTTTTTGTGTGTACCCGCATAAGTGCTGCACAGGGCAAGCGGGGAACACGTTCACTCCATCTATTGCAACCCGCAGTATTGTTCATTACAATGATAAAGTATGCTTACCAATCAAAAGGTGTTGATATAAATGAAAGTTTTGCCTCAAAATGCGGTACACCCGCTTCTACAATCTCCCTCCAGCGATCCCTGGGACCCGATCCATTCCTTGCGGCGCTATGGCCGGCATCAACTGACCAGCGTAGAGATGACGGTCTCCAATCTGTGCAATATGCGCTGTGAGCACTGCGCGGTAGGAGATACGCTCGTATATAATGAACCTGGCAAGCTGCCTGTGGAGCAGATGCTGCATCGTCTGGAAGAGATTGATACGCTAGAGACGATCTCGATTACCGGCGGAGAGCCCTCCTTTGCGGCTCAGACGGTGAGAGATTATATCGTGCCGATCCTTCGTTATGCCAAGGAGCGCGGGCTGCGCTCGCAGATGAACTCGAACTTGACATTGGATTATGCCCGCTATGAAATTTTGTTGCCATATTTGGACGTGATGCACATATCCTTTAACTATAGGGATGTCCATGATTTCTGGGAGATCGGCTTTGCGAAGTCGCCGCATCGGACGCCGCTTGCCGCAGCAGCCAAGCTGTACGAGCGGATGATCGACAACGCGCAGCGTCTGAGTGCGGGCGGGATGATCGTCTCGGCGGAATCGATGATTAACTACCGTACACATCAGCATATTGAGGCGATTCATAAGCTGATTCTGGAGATGGGCTGCCAGCGGCATGAGGTGCACCCGATGTATCCCAGCGCATTTGCCTCTACGCTGCCGATGCTGTCCAAGGCAGAGATGAGGGCGGCCATCGAGCGGCTGCTCGATCATCGCGACCCGAACGTGTGGATGCTCTTCGGAACGTTGCCGTTCTTCGCTTGCAGCGAGGATGAAGCGGAGCGCAAGCTGCTGGCGCGGCTGCGCAGCGAGCCTAATGTGACCGTGCGCAACGACCCAGATGGACGCAATCGTCTCAATGTCAATCTGTTCACCGGCGAGGTGTTCGTAACGGACTTCTCCGATGTGCAAGCCTTTGGCAATATGCAGCATGATCGGCTGAGCGACATCTTCGAGAGCTGGCTGGAGCATCCTCTGGCCAGAAGCATTGATTGCCGCTGCCCGGCTGCGGGCTGCTGTGGGCCGAATCTGCTGGTGAAGGATATGTATTACCAGACTACCGATTTTACGACGCGCCGCGCTATTTTGTAGCACGAATGGGTGTCGCAAGATAGCCTGCCAAGGAGGCGAAGCATGATCCCATGTCGGTTCGGGCAATGGTAACTGCAGGCGTAGGCTTGGCGCTGCTGTACCTGCTGTTTACAGCGGGAGCGCCCTTCCTGCTGGCCTTGGTCGTCGCCATTTTCTTGGAGCCGCTCGTACAACTGCTCATGCACTCTCTACATCTCAAGCGAGCGGCAGCCGCGACCATTACAAGCACGCTGTTCACGCTCCTGCTGCTCGGCTTGATCGTGCTGCTGGGCGTCAAGGTCATTGCAGAGCTGATCGATTTTTGGAACAAGGTTCCGCATTATATCGGTACAGCTAATATGGTGATGCAGGATACGATCGCCGGTATGGAGCTGTATTATACCCGGCTTACCCCAGACACCCAGTCGCAGTTGCAAAGCTGGCTCTCTACCTTCTCCAACTCCATCTCATCTCTTGTAACAGGCATCTCTGCCTCCTTCGTCTCATTCGCGAAGGGGATTCCCGGCTTATTCATTTTCTTCACGGTGTTTATAGTCGCCGTCTATCTGCTTGGGTACAGTCTGCATACCCTGAAAATCGCCTTTCTCTCCTTCTTTGAGCTCAAATCCAGGCAGCAGGTGAATGAAGTTCTGGACAGCCTGCGCCGATCGATCTTCGGCTTCCTCCGTTCCCAGCTTATTCTCAGTATGCTAACTTACATTATGACATTAATCGGGCTGTTGTTTCTGGATCTGAAATACCCGCTTGCGATTGCGCTGCTAATCGTATTTGTCGATCTGCTGCCGATACTAGGGACGGGAGCTGTACTGATCCCGTGGGCTGCTTACCTGCTGGGGACGGGCGATAGCTACACCGGAGCCGGATTGCTGCTGCTGTTCCTGCTCATTACGATCTTCCGGCGTGTCGTGGAGCCGAAGATATTGGGCGATGCCGTCGGGATCAGTGCATTGTCAGCCTTGGTCAGCCTGTACGTTGGCTTTAAGCTGGCAGGAGTGATCGGTGTCTTCATTGGCCCCATGGTTGTCATCATCTTCACGGCAGCGCGTGAGGCTGGGCTGCTGCAGACGAAGATCAAGCTGTAAATCTCTGCATAGAATACGGAACCGGAACCAAGAAGCGCTGCTCTGTCTCCTGTAGTGGAGGACGAGCAGCGCTTGCAGGATTGTGCGAATATGGTATGTTGGTCTTGCATTTAAGTATACGTGCCATGCCGCGGACAGTTGCGATAAGGGGATGCTAGAACACCTTCTGCTGCTCGCGGTCGGCTTTGATGAGCTCTACCGCTTCCCGGAAGCGGAGGGCATGAATAATCTCTCGCTCTCGCAGAAACTTCAATCCATCCTGCAGATCCACATCATCGGTCATATCGATCAGCCATTGGTACGTGGCGCGAGCCTTCTCCTCAGCAGCAATGTCCTCATACAGATCAGCGAGTGGATCACCCTTGGCTGCGATATAGGCGGCTGTCCATGGAACACCTGCGGCATTCTCGTAGAACAGCGCACTGTCATGATTGGCGAAGTGCGCGCCTAGCCCGGCTTCCTCCAACTGGAGCGGCGTGGCATCCTTGGTCAGCTTATAGACCATGGTGGCGATCATCTCAAGATGAGCAAATTCTTCGGTACCAATATCTGTTAATAAACCGATGACCTTATCTGGAATCGAATAACGCTGATTGAGATAGCGCAGGGCCGCGGCAAGCTCGCCATCGGCGCCGCCATACTGCTCCATCAGAAACTTGGCCATGCGCGGGTCGCACTTGCTCACCCGAACCGGGTATTGCAGCTTCTTGTCATACACCCACATCGTGACACCTCCACTACACGGCTGAGTAGCCGCTCATTGGTTTGAATCCGTGCGCGCTTAACCACTATACATAAGCAAGGATGTGCACTGGCTTACACCTGCCAAGGCCAGGGAGCCTGCGACCATTGCCAGGGGTAACGGGAATAACTGTGACCATATTGCAGCAGCGGGCCATAATCCATCTCGAAGTTGTAGGCCAACTGCTTGCGTGACTGGGCGGTCTGATTGAATTGCTGAATCGCCTGCATATCGTTGGGATGGGTATCCAGATAGAGGGTCAGCTCCACTAACACAAAATCAAGCTGCTGCAGCTCTTCCAGTCTTCTGTAATATTCTGCATCAAGCATCTCGCTCATTCTTCATGCCCTCCTTCCTTCATCACCTCGCCTCGACGCTTGGAGGTATAGTTGCTGTAGAAGGCAGGCCATAGCGTACCCAGACGCAGCGCTTCGGCAGGGGAGAATTGAGGGAGATTCATCGGCTGGAAGGTAACGAACTGATTCGGCGGCACGACATAGGTTTTCACCCGGATCGGCGGGCAGGGATCGAAGGGACCGATAAACGGGTAGTACTCACGAATCTGGCTGTTCGTTGTTGGATTAACCATCTGACTGTTGGGCATCGGGTTGTTCACAATCATCGCCTCCTTGCTGCTTGCACGATGGCAAGCTGGTCTAAGAGCTAGCCGTCACTCTGTGCTATAGAGACTATATGACAATAGCCCATCCATAGTTCCAGTTTTTTTGGTCGGCAGCCGGCGATGAAGGATATTTCCCCCGACATGGGCTTGGACAACTACAGCAGGCTAGCGCTACTCACCCTTATCTGTGGAGCCTAGCACAGCCTGAATCTGCTTGTTAACAGCAGCCGTGTCGACTCGTCTTAGCACCTCGTCCTGCAGGCTATACCTGGACTTCAGCTTCAAGACCCGATATACACTCTCATCAATCCGTTCCTCGCTGAGCTGGCCAGATTGGGCGCTGGCGCGAAGTGCCTGAAGCACCTGAAGCTGAAGCTGCGTGTCGTGCCCGACCAGTACGATGTCACTGCCTGCCAGGATGGACTGAACAGCCGCCTCGCCGATGTTGTAATGCTTCACGATGCCACCCATCGTCATATCATCCGTCATGACCACGCCGTCGTAGCCTAGCTTATCTCGCAGCAATCCAGTGATGACGGCATAAGACAGGGAGGCAGGCAGCTTCTCGTCCAGTGCCGGGATGAGCAGATGGGCCACCATGACCGCATCCGCTTGCTGCTGTATAGCTTCGACGAAGGGAAGCAGCTCGAATGCCTCCAGCTCGTCCAGCGATTTGTTGACAACAGGGAGGTCTAGATGCGAATCGACCGATGTGTCACCGTGGCCAGGGAAGTGCTTCACCACCGCGGCCACGTCCTGGGATTGCAGTCCCTCCATGACGGCGATGCCTGTCTCGATGACAGAGTCAGGCGTGCTGCCATAGGCACGGTCACCGATGACCGGATTATCCGGGTTGCTGTCAATATCCAGTACGGGGGCAAAGTTCATGTTGAAGCCGAGCGAGCCGATCTGGGCGCCGAGCGCTTCGCCAATTCCGTAAGCATAATCCAGATCGGCACGCGCAGCGACCTCGCGAGCAGATGGCAGGCTGATGAACTCCTGCGGCATGCGGCTTACCTTGCCGCCTTCCTGATCGACACTGAGCCAGAGCGGAGCGGGATTACCGAGGTTGGCGGTTTTCAGCTCATCCAGCAGCTCCACAGTCGCAGAGGCGGATGCGATATTATTTTTATATAGAATAAACCCGCCAATCTTATGCTCCTTGATCATCGCACGCGCGTCCTCCTGCATGCTGGTGCCCTCAAGTCCGACGATCATAAGTTGTCCGAGCTTGTCCTCCAGACTCATTTCCCCTAGCTGCTCCACGATGGGATCTGTCGGTGGCTGCGTGGAAGGGGTGGGCTGTTGTCCGATGTCTGCAGGGGGAGCTTGTGGTTCAGGGGCGGGCTGTTGTCCGGTGCTGCAACTGAGCAGGACGAAGGCCATGGCTGCGATCACCAAGCAGAGGGATAGTTTTTTGGACATGGCGGTTCTCTCCTTTTTTGCACATTATTCATGTTGGCTGGGAACGTCTATTTATAGTATACACCACTTGCTGCTTATCCCTGCTATCTTTGAAGCCGTACACTAAGCTAATGTTATTATTGCTTATAATATCTAATTTATGTATAATTTAGTAGTGTACCCTATAGACAAACACAGTCTTTTTTTTGAAAATGGTAGCGGTTACAAAAGGGGGTGAGCTTTTCTTTTGGAACATGAGCATGACTAGAACGTGTCTGAAAATCTGTTCAAGAGGGCATCTCTCAGCGCCTTTTCGCCTCCCGCTGCGTTGCCTTTCGCAGACGTACCCGCGGTACGCCTGCGAAAACGCGCCTTGCCTGGAGAACTCGACAAGCTCTGCTCCGTTCAGCGTTTTCAGACAAGCCTAGAGACTGTGAGTCTATAAAAACATGGTACAGAAAGGAAGCCCTTTATGAAGAAATCCCTTCTATTGCTATTATCCAGTCTGGTTTTAGTGCTTGGATTAAATATTGAGCCTGTTCATGCCGCGCCGATTGTTGTGAATGCCACAATCGTTGTACCCGCGGGCACGACATTTGACGGTCAGGGCAAAACCTATGTTGCCAATCCCAACACATTGGGAGATGGGAGCCAGGCGGAGAATCAGAAGCCGATTTTCAGACTGGAGAACAATGCCACGCTCAAAAATGTGTACATTGGCGCTCCTGGAGCTGATGGGGTGCATGTGTACGGCAATGCTACAGTCAGCAATGTAACCTGGCTGGATGTGGGCGAGGATGCACTGACGCTCAAATCCTCAGGAACAGTCAACATCACTGGTGGAGGCGCTTTCAAGGCGTATGATAAGGTCTTTCAGATTAATGCTGCCGGTACAATCAATATCAAGAACTTCCGTGCAGACGATATCGGCAAGCTTGCTCGTCAGAATGGAGGGACAAGCTTCAAGGTCAACTTCACTTTAGATAATTCCCAGATTTCCAACGTCAAGGACTCTATCTTCCGTACAGATAGCAGCTCGAGCCAAGCCAAAATTACAAATACCCGCTATCATAAGGTACCTACTCTATTCAAAGGCTTTGCTTCCGGCAAAACGAGTCAGTCGGGCAACACGCAATACTGATCGAACACGTAAAAGCACAGGCGCTCAAGGGGACAGTACAGTTCCCACTTGATGCGCCTGTGCTTGCTTTGATTGATGTGCTGCTGCTATCCTATGCCGTCTTAGCTCATACAAGAGAGTTTAAAGCTACGGTGACGGTATGAGGGGGATGACTTCCTGATCCGGCAGACTGTAATGATCTGGCAGAGCTTCAAGGATGGTCATCCAGCTACTGTAGTCAACCGTTAGCTCTGGATGGGCCACCTGCTGTACAAAGAGCCGATTGAATAAATCTCCTGTCACTTGAAATGAATTCATGCTTCGCACCTCTCCTTCAATAGCTTTAAGCTGACAGAGTAACCCTAGCGGAAGCTGACGCCCCTTCGCACTCCTCGCTTCACCCTACGGAGGAAGCCGACTTGTGTTCTAACTCATCTCGAAATGCTCCTGCGTAAAGATGCCTATAACCTGTCCATACTGCTTCACATGCACTTCTACCGTTGCAGCATTCGTGGCCAACGCATTGGTAATCACCCTCAGTTCCAAGGGAACACTTGTAGCTGCCACATCCCTAAACCAATGGCTGAGTCCGGTTACCGTGTAGGGCTGAATGCTGCATAGCCCCCGGTAGATGATGCCTGCATAGCTGCTGACCTCCAGCAGCGCCTCAAAGCTGCGCCCTCCTATATTTTGCACATTCACATCCAGACTTTGCGCGTGCTGCATCGACATCAGCGCGTCGATGGATGCGAGGCGGTAGACGGCCATAACAGAATCCCTCCCCTTATAATCCCTATTTCTAGCAGTATATGAAAGATAGTGAACCTACGTACCCGTTGTCCACCTATTTTCTGGCTCTAGCAGGCATATAGCTTATTCCAATATCTACTGGTGAACATAAACTATAAAAAACCAGTAGGGGAGATTCGCTATGAAAGCAATCGTAACAGGAGGCGCTGGATTCATCGGCTCCCATCTTGCTGCTGCGCTGCTGCAGAAGGGCTGGAAGGTTGTCGTACTGGACAATTTGATCACCGGCAAGCAAGACGCAGTGCCTGGGGATGCACAGCTCGTACAATTAGACATTCGCAGTGAGGAAGCCAAGGAGCTGGTCGTTGCGACGAAGGCCGACGTCGTCTTTCATCTTGCGGCCCAGACCGATGTTCAGCATTCGCTACAGCAGCCCCATCACGATGCTGTGGTGAATATTGGCGGCACTGTGCGGTTGCTCGAAGGCTGCCGGGAGGCAGGGAGCAAGCTGGTCTTCGCTTCGACCTCAGCAGTCTATGGCAATCTGGAGCGGCCGCTGCTGACAGAGCAAGACCCTGTACATCCGATCTCGTATTATGGCCTATCCAAGCTGGCCGCTGAGCTGTACATTCAGTTGTTTCATCGGCTATACGGTGTTCCGTTCACTATATTGCGCTTCAGTAATGTATACGGCCCTGGCCAGACGGCCAAGGGAGAGGGGGGAGTAGTGGCCGTATTTTTAGAGCGGCTGGCAGCAGGGAGGCCTGTGACGATTCATGGCGATGGCGGCCAAACCCGTGATTTTATATATGTCGGGGATGTTGTGTCGGCATTGGCGTCGGCAGCGTCCAGGGGAGAGGGGGAGCTGCTCCATGTCAGTTCGGCTATCGGCAGCTCTGTGAATTATTTGGCGGAGCTGATCGGGGATATTCATGGGGAGCCACTGGCTCATGTACATGCACCTGCACGCATGGGAGATATTCGCCATAGCCGTCTGGATAATCGCCGTGCGCGCGATGTACTCAGATGGCAGCCTAGGGTGGATCTGCGTGCCGGATTGGGGGCGGCATACGCCTCCGTTTTCCATCAGCGGTGAATCCATCGCCTGTCAACTCTTGGGCTTACAGGGGGGCGAAGGGGATATGCGAGGCTGTATTACACAGAGGAGGGATACCGATGAGACTGCAAGAGATTAAGGGGAACTATGATGCGATCTATAGCCTGGGCGATCTGTGTCTGGCTTCCATTCAGTTGAAGCGCCATCAGTTGCGAACCTTCTCCGGCGTGCTCGACTGGATGGGCTCGCTGGAGCTGGCCAATGTCAATCGTCTGCTGCTGAACCGATTTGCGGGCTTTATGGAACCGCAACATTTGCGGATCATCGGCTATGCAGGTACGACGCATGTATGTGTATCTGACGATGCCTACAACATTGTCTCGAACCATGACTTTGAGATCGGGCCGAACTCGCTTCATTATTTGGGCACTTACCCGGCCGTCAAGGAGAAATTTGACCGTCGTATTCGCCGGTTTTTGGAGAAAGCCAAGACGTGTAACCGCATGCTATTTGTCCGTACAGAGGGCAGCCTGGAGGAGGCGGCAGAGCTGGAGCGGGTGCTGTCCGGCCTGGTTGTGCATGATTTCCGTGTTCTACTGATTAATCATGCCCCCGTGGGCGGAATAGTGGAATTGGATTGGCCGCTCGAGAAGGTGTGCACCCTGCAGTTTCCTAATGTGGAGAAATGGGAGGGCAACAACCATCTGTGGCAGCAGGTGCTATCTGGCATCTCTCTCAACTAACGGCGATAACGGGGACTCTCCTTACTCAAGCCGGCGACCGATCGGGGCGGTATTTCAGGATAGGAGGAAAAAAGGCATGTTCGAGAACGCAGTCATTCTGGTCACAGGAGGCACAGGATCATGGGGCCGGGAATTGGTCAGGCAATTGCTGGAGCTAAAGACCCGGCAGGTGGTGGTCTACTCGCGCAGCGAGGCGGGTCAGGTCAACATGAGATGGGAGATTCATGATCCCAGACTATCTTATTGCATCGGCGATGTGAGAGACCGCGAGGCATTAATGAGGGCATGCCAAGGGGTCGACTATATCTTTCATCTCGCTGCGCTCAAGCATGTCGATATTTGCGAGGAGCAGCCCTATGAAGCGTTGAAGACGAATGTTGGCGGTACACAGCATGTGATCGAAGCAGCGATCGCCAACAGGGTGCGCAGGGTTATCAATATCTCCACCGATAAGGCGGCTGATGCGGTCAATTTCTATGGCATGACCAAGGCGCTGGCAGAGAAGCTGATTACACATGCTAACTTGCATACGACGGCTACGCGGTTTATGAATGTGCGCGGAGGCAATATTCTGGGCTCCAGCGGCAGTGTGCTGCATCTGTTCCAGGAGCAGCTTGGCCAGGGGAGCCCCATCCGTATTACCGACTGTCGGATGGTACGCTACTTCATGACGCCCCAGATGGCCAGCACCCTGCTGCTGACTGCGGCTAAGAGGGGAGTTGGGGGAGAGACCTTCATCTTGCAGATGCCTGCCTGCAAAATTATTGATTTGGCGCAAGCGTTGCTTTCCGAGGATGACCACCGGACAATGCAGGTGCAGGAAATGGGCTGCCGACCGGGAGAGAAGCTGAGTGAGGTGCTGCTCACACCTTATGAGCGCCTCAATGCCGTTGTCTGTGACGACCGTTATATTGTGGTGCTGCCGTCATCAGGGCACCCGGAGCTGCTACGCCATTATGCGGATTATCCGCGAGTGGCCGATCAGGGGGGGCATGAAGAGGACGCACTATTGTCAATACCCGACATCCGTAAGCTGCTTGCCGCGAGTGGATTCGCGTAAAACAGTGGAGAACTTGTGAGAGGAGGACAACGATGAGGATTTTGCTGGCAACGTATTGGCATGTTCCGCATCTGGGAGGCGTATGGCCGTACATGGAGCAGTTGAAGATGAGGCTGGAGGCGCAGGGGCATCATGTGGATACGCTGGGCTATGGTGATATTCCTGGGAGCTTCGTGCACATGCCCAGTCAGGGCAAGCGCTTCGAGACCCATCATGTGATTCCCCTGCTGGAGGCGAAGCTGAATGCTTCCCTTTACCCGTCGCTCCATTGCAATCCCTTAATGCATTACAACGAATTTCGGCGCTATGCATTTGAACTGGCAGTAGCGGCTATCGGCATTGATAGCTATGACCTCATTCATACCCAGGACGTATTCTCCACGGTAGCCATCAACCGGCTGCGGTCGCCCGGAACGGCGCTGGTGGCCACCATTCACGGCTGCGTGGCTCATGAGATGCGGCATCATATGACAACCGATCTGTACCGATCCCCGACGAACCCTATTGCGCAAGCCTACTATAATCGGATCGAGCAATTGGGGGGATCAGTGGGGGAATATACCGTGCTGGCCAATCAATGGATGAAAACAAACCTCACGCAGGAATTCGGTGTGCCGGCTGCAAACCTGAAGGTCATTCATTATGGCTATGATATTCCGAAGTTTATGGCACAGCTCCATGTGCCAGGACCTTCCTACCGGCCTCCTGGACAGAAGGTAATTACCTATACCGGGCGACTGACCGAAATCAAAGGGCTTAAGTACCTGTTAGGAGCGCTGGCACGCCTCAGGTACGTTCGACAGGATTGGGTATGCTGGCTTATCGGGGATGGAGATGGTCGTCAAGAGGTGGAGCAGCAATGTCATGCGCTCGGACTGGGCGACAAGGTGTGCTTTTGGGGAGCGCGGGATGACATCCCCAGCATGCTGGCTCAATCGGATCTATTCGTCCTGCCGAGCCTGATCGAGAACCAGCCGATGTCTGTCATTGAAGCACAGCTTGCCGGCAAGGCGATCATTACGTCCGATGCAGGTGGGTTGCCAGAGATGACCCGGCACCGCAAGACCGGGCTGCTGTTCCCTGTTGGCGATGAGGAGAAGCTGCTTCAGGCGTTGCAGGAGCTGCTGGCTGACGACAGGCTAAGGGAGAAGCTGGGGTCTCAAGTCAAGGAATGGGCGCACAAGCATTGGTCGCTGGATACTATGACACAGTCGATGAGCGAGCTATATGGGAAAGCCGTGGAAAAAAGAAAACGCGCGATGCAGCTTGTCAAGCTATGAGGGTAGGCCAAGCAGCTAAGGTTGTTCAATAATTCCCACAATTAAACAGGCCGGGCAATGAAACCATAGGTTTCCGCCCAGCCTGTTGTAAGCTTAATCTGGCTTGAAGCATGGATTCAGAACGATCCGATTACAGTGGGTTGCCGCCTGTGGTCTGCAGCCATTGTGCGCTGCTCCATTGCAGCTTGCCTGCACCCGCGCCCTGGCTCGAGGTGAGGCGGCTAGCCAGTGTCTCTGGCTGAACAGCAATATAGCTGTAAGGCAGTGCGGTAAAGCCGTTCCAGGAGAAGGCAATGATCGGCGCCGGGACAGGCGCGAGCGGACTGCCCGCCGTGTCGCTGCTGCCCTTGAAGCTGCTGCCATTCATGGAATAGAGAGTATTCACCGCCCTGATCTTGCCCGTATATTGCGGCTTGGACGGGTCCTTCTGATTGTTGCGCAGTGGATACTGCACATCAATGAAGCTTGAGCTCTCAACCAATACGGCGCCGTTCTCGGTAGCGATCGCGCCATTGCTGGTGACACCGAACTTGTAGCCCTTGGATGCGAGCGATTGCTTCATGGTATTCGTCAGGATCGCTGATGAAGCATGTGCCTGCGAGCTGTCTGCCACGATGTTGTATACATGGGCATTGCCTCCGCGCAGACGAGGCAGACGATCCATCATATCCTTGTAATAATTATGGTGCAGTGTAATCGTCAGTTGACTGTTGTCAGACGCCAGCTCATTGGCGCCGACCAGATGCCCCTTCTTCTGTCCAGCAGAGAGGGCAATAATATGTTGCGTGGTCAGACCCAGACCCCGCAAATAGTTATACATCGGGTAGGCGCTGCGATTGCTCTCCATGGCGTTGATCTGCTGAGCGACCCATCCCGTAGCACTGCCGTTATCTCCGCGGAATAGCGACCAGGAGATCGTCACGCCGCTCGTGCCCTTCTTGGAATCGACGACGCCATCGTATGCTTTGTTGAAGGTACAGTGGTCAATCCAGATATTGCTGGATGACTCCAGCGTAATATAGTCCCAATCCTTCTTATCATAGTCGCCCTTGGACAGCTCATCCCATTCCCATAGCTCATCGAACTCCAGGTTGCGGATGACGACATTGTTGCTGCGTTTGATGACGAACGCGGCATGCTTGATCTTGGCCCCGTTGCGAGAGAAGATCGTCAGCCCGTCGAAGCCATCCAGCTCGATTTTACTAACACCGGTCTGCAGCAGGACAGGATGGGTGCTGGGTGCATTATGCGTATAAAAGGGCGCGGTGCGCGCCGCCGAGCTAATCTCGTTCCAGCCCAGATTCAGATCATTCATAATCTCGACAACCTTGACGGGCGATCGGCGCTTCAGAGCGATGCCGAGCTGCTCGGCATTATACACCTTCACATATCGCGAGTCGCTCTCTGCAATAGTGCCAGCCCCCGTTGTACCGCCTGCCGCTGCAAAGCCGGTCAGATCATATTCGCGCAGAACCGCTGCCGAGGCGGCCGGGCTAACGAGCTCATCGAAATCAGCCGAGCCTGCAGGGAGCGCCGCAGCAGGCAGCGCAGCGCTGCTCGCGAAGCTATCAGAGGCAGGCAAGCTGGCGCCAATATCCGTCCCCGCAGGGGTGCCTGCGCCCTTCAAGCTGCTGCCTGGGGTCAGCTTCAGGAAGTCGCCGAGGACGGGCGTTCCGTTGGCGTCGCGGCTTACTGTTGGTGTCAGACTGACGAAATCGGCCGCAGTCACCTTCAGGAGGTTGGCATTGACGCTGCCCTTGGTATTATGCCACCACAGGTTGGAGCCGGCAATGTCGGTGCTGCTGGCGTACTTGTCGCTGGATGAGGCCTGGAACGACAGATTATTGGCAAACTGGTGCGTGCCCTTATCGAAGGCAAAGTTGCTGCCAGACCGCGTGCCGTTATTCCAGCTCGTATTGTTCCTCATCGTAATCGAGCCCGGATTGCTGTTGAAGGTAAAGCCGTGCTTCTTGTTGCCAAACGCGATGTTATTTTCGACGATATGGTTGACGGCAATATTCGAGCCCCCAAGCTTGAAGCCGTTGCCGTCGCTGTTGGAGGTGGAGAGGCCGGAGGAGGTCGCTCCATTGTTATAGGCAATGCTGTTGCGGATCGTGACGGGATCGATCGGGCCGGTCTCGGTTTTGGCGAACAGATCCCAGCCGTCATCCACATTATAGGCGGCGATGCAACTGTCGAATACATTGCCTGGACCAGAGGTTAGCTTGGCGGCGAAGCCGTCCGCATCCTCTCCATCGTCCGGGTCATAGTTATTGTGCGAGTACACTCGAATAATCTCATTGTAGCTGGGCCATTCATCCCGTGTTGCGGTAGAGGCGTAGCGAGAGATTTGCAGGCCGCTGTCCTTGTTATGATGAGTCTCGACATTCTCAATCCGGTTATAATTCCCTCCGATGAAGATGCCGTTATCGCCTGCTTCCTTCACCTCGATGCCATAGACATGCCAGTAGTGACCGTTAATCTGCAGTCCGCGGTTCATCGGATCGAAGGCTTGCGCCGAGAAATCCAGTACAGGCTTCTCGTCGTTATAGCTGGCGATGCGCTTGCGCGCCCCCGCCTGTCCGTTATTGCCGCGTTCGATGAGCACCGTGCTGCTGAAGCTGTACGTGCCGCCCCGCATGTAGATCGTCTGGCCAGGCTGGATACGCGCGATGGCGGAGGTCAATGTGGTCGGCTGTGTGAGTGTACCCGGATGGCTGTCCAGTCCGTGTGGAGCGACAATGAGATCGCCCGCTGCCGGCTCAGGAGGCAAGCCCGGATCGGTGCCACTGCCAGGGTCGCCATCCACGCCCCCTGGAGCTGTCCCGCCGCCGTCTGGGTCAGTGCCGCCGCCCCCCGGATTCGTTCCACTGCCGTCTGGGTCAGTGCCGCTCCCTGAATCGCTGCCCGTGTAGACCGTTAAATTATCGATATATTGGCTGATGGCTGGACTATTCTGCGAATAGACCTTCAGACGGTGCACCTGGCTCGCGGAGGAGGAGGCAAAGTCCGCCTGCTGGAGCACCAATTGCCCGTTCACATAGGTATCGACCTTCTTGGTGGTGGTGTTCATGACAAGCTTGAATTGATACCAGGTATCAGCAGCAAAATCGGAGATCAACTGGTGATGCGTCCCTTGAATGCTCTGGGCAACATGGCGTCCGCCATCACGAGTCTGCAGCTCGACGATCGTTGTGGATGAGGATTCTGCAGTCGAGGAAAATATCTTCATCGGGCGGAGCGAGCTTGCACGCGCGCTGCCCTCATGATACCAGTCGAACTCGACCGTCACGATGCCTGTAAGCGGCTGCTCCAGATCGCGAATGAGCTGTGTCTGCGCAGAGGACGAATGGTCTTCCAGGTAGAGTGCATGGCCACTGCGTCCGGGTGCTTCCGAGGCGGTCACCCGGTTGCTGCTCGTTGGCGGATTTGGCGATACGATGTAATCCTGCGGCAGTTGTCCGACTGTTAGGTCATCATAATTGTCCTGCAGTACATCATTATTGTCAGCGCTTACAACCTGAGCTGCTCCGAAGCCAAGCAAG